>Ga0214923_10000840_pt1 | contig 45287 bp, 40 predicted proteins | sample LL1510_MetaG_FD_177993 | JGI IMG/M metagenome (GOLD analysis project Ga0214923, IMG submission 177993) | Freshwater microbial communities from Lake Lanier, Atlanta, Georgia, United States - LL-1510 | ecosystem: Environmental > Aquatic > Freshwater > Lake | place: USA: Georgia | collected... | reverse complement strand
CTTTAAATTTCTTAATACCAATATGATTACAAGTAATTGTAGGATCTAACCATACTTTATATCCTAAGGCTTTCCATTTATTACATAACACATAATCCTCTGAAATTAAGTCTCCGTTTTCTACCTTAATATCAAATACCATTCTGTGTTTTTCTCCCTCACTTGTATATTCATCGCTTGCCTCCCATAATTTATCAAAAGCAAACTTTGATACTTTCATAAAACCTGTTCCTACACCATCTACCTCTAATAACTTTTTATCCTCAGAGTATTTAAGTTTTTTGTCTACAAGTTTTACTGTATAACCTTCTTTATCAGTTTTTTTAATTAAAGCACCTCCAACAATTGGTTCTGGTCTGTTTAAAATATTAAAAAACCATTCTGGTTCCCATTCAGTATCTGAATCAATAAAGAATAAATCATCATATCCTCCATCAATAGCTAGTTTAATCAAACTGTTTCTTGCTCTTTGAACTAAAGAATCATAGCTTGTATAAATAGCATGTACAAAAATACCTTCCTTTTCAGCTATTTTTACGGTTTGAACTAAACTATTAGCAAACCAAACATCAATTCGGCCATCATAAGATGGTGTTCCAATTAGAACTCTACGCATAATATTAATATAATAGGTTTATTTTAAAAAACCAAATTATTTTTAATTAACTGTTACCAGAAAATATAAACCTGTATAACCTCCATAAATAGCAACATCCTCGGTTCCATAAGTAGTAGAATCAAAAGTAGCACCTCCAGGACCTGCAGGAACTATACCTCCAGTAACTTTAGCATTTCCGTTTATAACAATATTAGTTGTACCTCCAGCAAAAGTAGGATTAGCTCCAGATACTGTTACTTTCCAATAACCCCTAAAAATAATAGGATCTCCAGTAGGTTGACTTACTGCTGTTGGTCCATAAGTACCAGGGGCCATTGCCATACCACCACCACTTAAGTATTGATAAGAAAATGAAGAATCCCATAATTCAACGTTTACGTTAACAGCATTATCTACTGGAGGAGGTGGGAATGGAGGTGGGTTTACCTTATTATTGACAACTTCTAAAGTTACTTGAAAAGTAGAATTATCGTAAAAATAAGTTAATCCGTCAAAATCACCTACCGCAATATTTGTGGTTTTAGCTGATGTACCATATATTCTGTTAGCTCCTGATGCTTCACCTTGTCCCCAGTTATTGTCAGGAACGGAATTTGATCCGTTTGGGCCTGCAAAATATGAAAAGAAACTCATACTATTTAAAGTAAGCAAACCAGAACTATAAGCACCATTTGCCTCGCTCCAAATATCACTAAATTTTACGTTTGAAGTAGGAACAGCCATTATTTACTTTTTAGTTCTTTTATTTCCTCGTTTAATTCCTTAATTGCCTCAATTAACAAAGCTACTAAGTTAGGATAAGCAACGTTTAAAGTACCGTCCGGGTTTTGTGTAACAACCTCAGGCAACACTTTTTGTATTTCTTGGGCTATAACACCTGCTCTTCTTGTACCTGTTTCATCGTCTGTACGAACATATGTGTATCCGTGGATTTGTTCAATTTTTTCTAAAGCATTGTCTATAACTTGTAAATCAGTTTTGACAGATTCATCTGAAAAAGCAGCTATATCGTTAGTGGCATAAATTGAAATACCACCTGAAGAACCAGAAACGTGTAATGGATATGTAGGGGATGTAAATCCTGGTCCAACACCAACAAATCCTGTTGATCCGGTAGCAAAGATTCTTATGTTACCTGCTCCGTCTGAAATGAAGATGTTACAGTTTTGAGTACCGAATCCGTTAGCACTTGCACCTCCTAAAATTACGTTACAAGCACCTGAAGTAATACAACAACCAGAAGCAATACCTATTCCAATATTTCTAGTACCGGTTGCATTGGCTAAAGCATTTTGACCTACTGCTATATTTCTAATACCGCTAGCAAATACTAAAGCTCTATATCCTATACCTACATTAGAATATCCACTTGTATTTCCATACATAGCATTAACTCCCATTGCTACGTTTTCAACACCTGTGGTATTGTTAATTAAAGCACTTAAACCAACAGCTATGTTTCTAGCTCCACTTGTGTTTTTCTGTAGAGCAAAAACACCAACTGATGTATTGTTTGCTCCAGTTGTATTATATCTTAAAGCACTTACACCTAATGCTGTATTTTGGTATCCTGTTGTATTATTCAACAATGCTAATCTACCGAATGCACTGTTACCAGCTCCTGTAGTATTGTTAAGCATAGCTGCTTCACCAATTGCTGTGTTGTTGCTAGCAGTTGTGTTAGCTGCTAATGCACGACATCCGAAAGCAGTATTATATAGTCCTGTTGTATTAGATCCTAAGGCTGATGTACCAACTGCTGTATTTGCTGTTCCTGTTGTATTATTTCTTAATGCACAGAAGCCTACTGCTGTATTGTTTGAGGCTAAATTGCATTCAAGTGCGCTTCTACCTACTGAAGTGTTATTATCTCCTGTTGTATTATTTCGTAGAGCACTGTATCCAAGTGAAGTATTATACCTACCTGTAGTATTGCAGTACATAGCTGTTCTACCAACTGAAGTATTAAAACTACCTACTGTATTTTCTCTTAATGAATTAAAACCTACAGCTGTATTGTAAGCTCCTGTTGTATTAGCTCTTAAAGAACAAAATCCTAAAGCTGTATTATTACCTCCTGTTGTATTTTGTCTTAATGAACAAAAACCTACAGCAGTATTACTATTAGCAGTATTATACAACATTGATTGGAAACCAACAGCTGTATTGTTTGAACCAGCATTTCCAACCTGCATTGCACTGGTTCCTACAGCCACGTTACTAGCACCACCTGTATTTGAACATAAAGCAGCACCACCAAGGGCTGTGTTATAGTTATTTGTATTAACTCGTAATGTATTTGAACCTACACCTACATTGTAGTTATTTACAGTAGCAGAACATAATGAATTTATACCTAAAGCTATGTTATTACCTCCGGTTGTGTTTGAAAATAAAGAATTAACACCTAAAGATGTATTATTAGTACCTGTAGTGTTGTTATTAGAGGATTGAAGACCAACGGCTGTGTTATTGGTGCCAGTTGTATTACTGTTTAAAGCATTTCTTCCTAAAGCTGTATTATTAGCACCGGTTGTATTACTAAATAAAGCTGCGGATCCTAAAGCAGTATTACTACCGCCCGTTGTTGTGCCCTGCATTGAGTAAGCTCCAAATGCAGAGTTGTAATTAGCATTATTAAACAATAAAGCATTAATACCAAAAGCAGAGTTTTGTTGTCCTGTTGTATTAACAGCTAATGCTTCACGACCAAAAGCTGAATTACGAAGACCAACTGTGTTGCATCTTAAAGCACCACAACCAACTGCTACGTTATATGTTCCTGTTGTATTACTTCTTAAAGCACAGAAACCTACTGCTGTATTGTTTGAGGCTGTGTTACAGAGTAAAGCATTTCTACCTACAGCTACGTTATTATTACCGGCTGTATTACTGCCAAGAGCTTCTGGACCAAGAGCTACGTTTGCGCAACCGCTAAGATTACTATGTAAAGCATAGGAACCCATTGCAATATTATCAAATCCAGTAGTATTTGATTTCATTGCTCTAAAACCTACAGCCTCGTTTTGTGTACCGGTTGTATTATTTCTTAATGCACAGTAACCTACAGCTGTATTGCGTGAGGCTGTATTTAGATTTAATGCAAAAGTACCTACAGCAGTATTATTAGCACCTGTTGTATTAAGATATAGTGTTCCAGAACCAAGTCCTGTGTTATTATTTCCTGTAGTAGTACACCTTAGAGCTTCTAAACCTAACGCGGTATTTCTACATCCTGTTGTATTATTTAATAAAGTACTATTACCTACTGCTGTGTTGTACCTACCTGTTGTATTACAAAATAATGATTGAAAACCAACTGCTGTATTGTTTGAAGCTGTGTTACAGAATAAAGAATACCTTCCTAATGCTGTGTTATTAACACCAACTATGTTAGCTTCCATACTACGATACCCAACCGCGGTATTACCTGTACCTGTAGTATTAAGTAATAAAGTTCTATTACCTAAAGCTACGTTGTAATTGCCTATTGTATTACATCTAAGAGAGCTATAACCTACTGCCGTATTTCTAGTACCTGTTGTGTTAGACTGCATTGATGTCCTACCAACAGCAGTATTGTAGATACCTGTTGTATTGTTTGCTAAAGAGCTGTACCCTATTGCTGTATTGTTTGATGCTAAGTTTTTACATAATGCTTGATGTCCTACAGCAGTATTTTTTCCTCCACTTACATTATAAAATAAAGCATATCTACCAAATCCTGAGTTATAAGAACCAACAGTATTTTGTCTAAGTGCTGCTTGACCAAAAGCTGAGTTAAAATTACCTGTTGTGTTTGTTAATAATGCGTTATTACCAAAAGCTGAGTTAAATACACCTCCTGTATTAGTATATAAAGCGTTACGACCTACGGCTGTATTACAAATACCTGTGGTATTAAATACCATAGCATTTAATCCTACGGCTGTGTTACTTGCTCCTGTAGTGTTGTTATATAAAGCACTATCCCCTAAAGCTGTATTAAAATCTCCTGTTGTATTATTTCTTAAAGAAGCTCTACCTAAAGCTGCGTTTTGAGTTCCTGTTGTATTACTTCTCAATGCACGGAAACCAACTGCTGTGTTGTTTGATGCTGTATTACAAAATAGTGATTGATATCCTAAAGCTGTATTGTTATTACCGGCGCTATTAGAAAAAAGTGCTTGAGTACCAACAGCGGTATTTAAAGTTCCTGTAGTATTATTAGGTAATGTTTCTTTACCGACAGCTACATTATTTGATGCTGTATTTTGAACAAGTGCATTATAACCAAGTGCGGTATTGTTACTACCGCCTGTATTAGCATAAAGTGATGCCCGACCTAATGCTGTATTAAATGCACCGGTAGTATTATTTCGAAGTGATAATGCTCCTAAAGCAGTATTACAAATACCTGTTGTATTTTGTTGAAGTGATTGTTGTCCAACTGCTACGTTACTTCTACCAGTTGTATTAGTACAAAGAGCTGATACACCTACAGCTACGTTATTATTACCTGTTGTATTATTCTGCAATGCACTAGAACCAATAGCTGTATTACTGTAACCTGTTGTGTTAGTACATAATGAATAAGAGCCTATTCCTATATTGTTTGACGTTTGGTTATTTAGTAAAGCTACAGAACCTATTGCTATGTTATTATTACCTGCTGAATTAAATCCGGAAGCAAAATTACCAATAGCAACATTACCACTACCTACTGTATTATCACGAGCCGCTAATCTACCTATAGCGGTGTTAGCTAAACCTGTTGTGTTATATCTTAAGGCGCAAATACCTAAAGCAGTGTTATATGCACCTGTTGTATTTGCTGCTAAAGTATTAACACCTACTCTAGTATTAGTTGAAACACTTCCTCCTCCTAAACCAATACTAACACTATTAAATGCTGAATCTAAGGTAGACTTAATAGCACCTGCTGTATCAATAGCTACTGTTGGAGATGTACAATTTACACCTAATCTACAGTTAGTAACATCTGAATATAAGAAAGATACACTTTGTATAGTAGTAGTACCTGTAGTTCTTACTAAATAATTTGGTTGGTTAACAAATGTACCACCACTTATTCCTGAAGAACCATTAAATGTTAGTCCTGAAGTACCTGCTGAACCTGAGGTACCACTAGTGCCTGAAGGAGCTGAAAAACCTGCAGCACCTGCTATACCTGAAGTACCAGATGAACCACTTGAACCTGCTGTATTTGATGAACCTGAAGTACCTGCTGCCCCTGTTGTTCCGTTAGAACCACCTGAACCTGAAGTACCACTAGTATTGCTTGAGCCTGAGGCTCCAGCTGCTCCTGTAGTACCTGCTGAACCACCTGATCCACTAGTACCACTTGTATTACTTGAACCTGAGGCACCAGCAGCACCTGAGGTTCCTACTGAACCACCTGAACCACTTGTACCTGATGTATTAGATGAACCTGAAGCTCCTGCTGCACCTGTTGTTCCGTTAGAACCGCCTGATCCTGAAGTACCACTTGTATTTGATATACCACTTGCTCCTGCTAGTCCTGAAGTACCTGTTGTACCAGAAGATCCTGCTGATCCACTTGTACCACTTGAACCACTTGTTTGACTTGCTCCTGAGGCTCCTGCAGCACCTGAAGTACCATTTGAACCTCCTGAACCTGAGGTTCCTGAAGTATTAGAGGCACCTGAAGCACCAGCTGCTCCTGTTGTTCCATTAGAACCACCTGAACCACTAGTTCCTGAAGTATTTGAGGCGCCTGAAGTTCCTGCATTACCTGTTGTACCAAAAGATCCACCTGACCCGCTTGAACCACTAGTTTGACTTGAACCTGAAGTACCTACGTTTCCTGTTGTTCCATTAGAACCTGAACTACCTGAAGTACCAGAGGTAGCAGAAGCACCTGAACCTCCATCTACACCTGAAGTTCCTGTAGAACCAGATGAACCTGCAGAACCAGAAGTACCACTAGTATTTGATGCACCTGAAGCTCCTGCAGCTCCATTAGTTCCATTAGAACCTCCTGAACCACTTGTACCTGAAGTGTTACTTGCTCCTGAAGCTCCTCCAGCACCTGAAGTACCGTTAGAACCACCTGAACCAGAAGTTCCACTTGTATTTGAAAAACCTGAGTTACCTGCTGCTCCTGAAGTTCCGTTTGAACCTGCCGAGCCGCTTGATCCTGAAGTATTACTTGCTCCAGAAGTACCAGCATTACCTGTTGTACCTTGAGAACCAGCTGAACCACTAGAACCACTTGAATTACTTGCTCCTGAAGTACCTGCTGCTCCGCCTGTTCCGTTAGAACCAGCTGAACCTGAAGTACCAGAAGTTGCACTTTGAGCAGAAAAACCTGCTGCTCCTGCTATACCTGAAGTTCCTGAAGAACCAGATGAGCCTGATGTATTAGATGAACCTGAAGTACCAGCATTACCAGTTGTTCCATTAGAACCTCCTGAACCAGCTGAACCACTTGTATTAGAGGCACCTGAAGTACCTGCTGCCCCTGTAGTACCTTGTGATCCACCTGAACCACTAGTACCTGAAGTATTTGAATTTCCTGAAGTACCTGCTGCACCTCCTGTACCATTAGAACCACCTGATCCACTTGTGCCTGAGGTATTTGAAACACCACTAGCACCTGCTAGACCTGAAGTACCTGTAGTACCTGAAGAACCTGCTGAACCTGATGTGCCTGAAGTATTACTTGCTCCTGAGGCTCCTGCTGCTCCGTTAGTTCCGTTTGAACCTCCTGAACCACTAGTTCCTGAAGTATTTGAAGCACCTGATATACCAGCAGCACCTGTAGTTCCGTTTGAACCACCTGATCCACTAGTACCTGAAGTATTACTTGATCCTGAGATACCTGCATCTCCTGTAGTACCGTTTGATCCTGCAGAACCAGAAGAACCTGATGTATTAGATAGACCTGATGTACCTGCGTTACCTGTTGTACCAAATGATCCACCTGAACCACTTGATCCGCTTGTATTAGAAGCTCCTGAAGTACCAGCTGCTCCTGTGCTACCTTGAGAACCACTAGAACCTGATGTACCAGAAGTTGCTGAAACGCCTGAACCTCCATCTACACCTGATGTACCAGTTGAACCTGAAGAACCACTAGAACCTGAAGTACCAGCAGTACCTGAGTTGCCTGAAGAACCAGATGAGCCTGAAGAACCTGCTGTATTACTTGCTCCACTTGTTCCTGCAGAACCTGTTGAACCTGCTGAACCTGAAGAACCACTAGAACCACTAGTACCTGAAGTACTAGATTGACCTGCGTTTCCTGTAGTACCATTTGAACCACCTGACCCACTTGTACCTGAGGTATTTGAATTACCTGATGTACCTGCGTCTCCTGTTGTTCCAAATGAACCTGCAGAACCAGATGAACCACTTGTATTAGAAGTTCCAGATGTACCTGCTGCTCCTGTGCTACCTTGTGAACCACTTGATCCACTAGAACCACTTGTTTGACTTAATCCTGAAGTGCCTGCAGCACCAGTACTACCTTGAGAACCTGAACTACCTGCTGAACCACTAGTTTGACTTGAACCTGATGTACCTGCCGCTCCTGTAGTTCCATTTGAACCACCTGAACCACTTGTACCTGAGGTTGCACTTTGAGCAGAAAAACCAGCGGCACCTGCTATACCTGATGTACCTGAACTACCACTAGAACCTGAAGTGTTTGAAGATCCAGAAGTTCCAGCATTACCTGATGAACCATTTGTACCTGTTGAACCAGCTGTGCCTGAAGAACCTGAAGTACCTACAGATCCTGATAAACCTGAACTACCGGAAGTACCATTAGTACCACTTGTTTGACTTAATCCTGAAGTACCAGTTGAACCTGAGCTACCTGAAGTACCTGATGTGGAACTTTGTCCACTATTACCTGCGTTTCCAGTTGTTCCATTAGAACCACCTGATCCTGAAGTACCTGAAGTATTTGAGTTACCAGCAGTACCTGCATTACCTGAAGTACCAAAAGTACCTGTAGATCCGCTTGAACCACTTGTTCCAGCAGAACCAGAAGTACCATCTCCACCACTTGAACCTGAAGAACCTGTAGAACCACTAGAACCTGAAGTACCTGAAGAGCCAGATGTACCTGCTGTACCTGATGTACCTGCAGAACCTGCTGCTCCTGAACTTCCATTAGAACCTCCTGAACCAGAAGTTCCACTTGTATTAGATAAACCACTAGCACCTGCTAGTCCTGATGTACCTGTTGTACCTGATGAACCTGAAGAGCCTGAGCTTCCAGATGAACCAGATGTTTGACTATTGCCTGAAGAACCTGCTGAACCTGTTGATCCACTAGATCCTGAAGTGCCTGATGAACCTGAAGTACCATCTCCACCGCTTGAGCCTGCTGAACCTGTTGAACCAGAAGTACCAGAGGTACCATTAGTACCACTAGTTTGACTTAAACCTGAAGTACCAACTGAGCCTGAAGAGCCACTTGTACCTGATGTACTTGATTGACCTGAGTTACCTGCGTTTCCGGTTGTTCCATTTGAACCTCCTGATCCTGATGTACCTGCAGTATTTGAGTTACCTGATGTACCTGCTGCTCCTGAACTACCGAATGAACCTGTAGAACCAGATGAACCTGAAGTGCCTGAAGAGCCTGAAGAGCCGTCAGCTCCACTAGAACCAAATGTTCCTGAAGAACCTGAAGAACCACTTGAGCCTGATGTTCCAGTAGAACCTGAAGAACCACTTGAACCAGCTGAACCAGAAGATTGAGATAGTCCTGATGTACCAGTACTACCACTTGAACCTGAAGTGCCTGATGTAGAACTTTGTCCACTGTTACCTGCATTTCCTGTTGTTCCGTTAGAACCACCTGAACCACTAGTTCCTGAAGTGTTACTAGAACCTGAAGTACCTGCATTACCTGTTGTACCAAAGGATCCTGCTGAACCACTAGAACCACTTGTATTACTTAAACCTGAAGTACCCGCATTACCTGAAGTACCAAAAGTACCTGATGAGCCTGCTGAACCTGAAGAGCCACTTGTACCTGAAGTACTAGAAGCACCTGAACCTCCATCTACACCTGATGTACCTGTAGAGCCTGAAGAACCACTTGAACCACTTGTTCCATTTGTGCCTGATGTATTACTAGCTCCACTAGTTCCTATTGAACCTGAAGAACCTGAACTGCCTGAAGTACCGTTTGAACCACTTGTTTGTGATAAACCACTTGTACCTGTTGAACCGCTTGACCCACTAGTACCTGCAGTACTAGATTGGCCTGAGTTTCCAGCATTACCTGATGAACCGTTTGAACCACTTGAACCTGAAGAACCACCAGTTCCTGATGAACCTGAAGAACCTGCTAGACCTGAGGTACCAACTGTACCACTTGATTGACTTAATCCTGAGGTACCTGCTGAGCCTGATGAGCCTGAAGTACCTGAAGTGCTTGATTGGCCTGAGTTACCACCATTACCTGATGAACCGTTAGAACCACTTGAGCCAGAAGTACCTGCTGTTCCTGAAGAACCAACAGAACCACTAGAGCCAGCAGTACCACTTGTACCTCCACTAGTACCTGAAGTACCTGCTATACCACTTGTACCAAAAGAACCAGTTGAACCTGAACTACCACTTGTTCCTGAAGAACCTGCTGTAGTTGATGTACCACTAGTACCAGCTGTTGTACCTGAAGTACCTGAAGAACCATTTATGCCTGAAGTGCCATTAGAACCAGATAAACCACTAGAACCACTTGAACCTGCTGAGCCTGAAGAGCCTGAAGTACCTGAAGTACCCGCGGTACCATTTCCTACTCCTAAAACTAAAGATACAACTCCATCATCATTTATAGTTAAAACATAACCTTCCCATCCTTGAGTTACAATAGGTAAGTTAAATTTATTAAAAGCTAATGACCTATCAAAAAAACCTCTACCTTGGTTTGGGTTGTCTAAACGATTATTACCTCTATTTCTATTCTCAGCCATTCCGATGTTTAATATAAATATTAAAAACTTTTAATTTAATTTTAACTTTTATCAATACTTAACAAAAACTATTAATTAAGTAGTAACTGGGTTTGGGGTTGTAGGATCGTTAAATGAGGTTTTATTATGGTTAATTGGTTCCTCATAAGTTGCTCTATCTACAAAAGCTTTATTTTCATAGTAATAAGGGTTTGAAGATGTTTCCATATCAAATATAACTTTAGTTTTATTAGAAAATTTCTGTAAGGCTGTTATGTCTTTTTGTAATATATCAGGTATAATATACCCGTTTAATTTAATATCAAAAGTACTTCTAACAATACGCTCCTCTCTGTCTGCTAACTCGGTTTGAAAACCAAACGAATCAATCATGGATTTAAACTGGTAGCGTTGAGGATCTCCCCAGTAAGCATCCGAGGCATATTCCATAGCCTCAATAATCTTATTTAATTGTTCTACGTAATAAGTAAACACAACACAAGTATAACTTACAGTAACATAATCAGGCATAATAACAGCATAATATTCCTGTTGAGGGGTTCTGTTGTTTAATACCTTAAAATTATCGTAAGCATTTCTTGGAGTATATTTTTTAGTAAATACTTGAAGAAGGTTGGGCTGGTTGGCATCTAGTTTGTTAGCTATCTGTCTATTTTTGTCTATACTGTTACGCTTAAACATAATCAACGGAGCCTGTATCTTTCCGAGCTGATCCCTATAATACCCGTCTTTTTGAAATGATTTCCATTTTTCTTGAGAACCATAAACAATAGGAACAGGTAATCTTTGTCCGTTTTGTATAACAGAAGGTTGAATTACGTTTTGAAAATAATAAAAAACAGCCTCATCTATGTCTTGAATTCCTACACTAAAAGGTTTAGTAGTATCTCCTTTAAAAGAAGTATTTAATGCTCTATTGTTAGTAGGGGTTGGATTAAAACTATTAGGATCACCTGCTGGACTATAGGTAGGAACATGCTGTTCATTGGACAGCTGTTTTTGGGTTTTTGGTATAGGTTTTCTAACTTGAGCCATTACATTCTTGAATTAATTATGTTCAAACGATCTGAAGGCACGTAGTGACAATCACACCTTACTTCTACATTATAACCAAACTGACTTAATCCAGGATTTAAGGGATTGTTTCCATTATCATCAGTATAAGGATAGTCAGGATCTTTACCTACAAAGTATTGGGTAGCGTTTGTATTATCTACTTCCCAATAACCGTTTTGATACTGTATTACATCGCCTACCTCTGGGTGGATACTAGCTCCGTACTGAATAAAGGGTTGTTGGTATGTACCAAATCCTCCTTGGTTAGCTTCATTTAATTTACTTAACAAATCATCACGTAAGAATCTAAAAGTCATAGTCCAACTAAAATCAACCCCTAAATCACTTGTTGGGGCTTCTTGAGGACCAACCTCTATCAAAGAAAATAATATAACAGGATCAGCATAGTTTCTACCTTCATAGGCCTCCCCATACATGTTTGTTTTAGTTTGAGTAAGTTTATACTTGTAATAAATAACTTCTTGAGATATAATGCTCCCCATCAACTCACGGTTGACTCTTCTAAACATTGAAATATCGCGAGCACCTCCGTATAAAGCCATATTATCCTATAAAAATTGTCATTGGGGTTTGTGAAATTTCAGCTACTCGAGCAACAGATTCTGCTTGTCTTCTTTCAAGCAAAGCTTGACGAGAGGTTTGATCAAAGTATTCTCTTAATCTTATAATTAAAGCATCTTTTTCAGTAGCGGCCGAAGATACTAAATTATCTCCATTTAAAGTTACTTCTGCTCCTGGGATAGGAATAGTGGAATATTTATTTCTTACTAGTCCTAGTACCTCTTTAGCTTTAGCTAAAGTATATTCAAATATCCAAGCCCTACCAATTGAATTGATTTTAGAGTATATTGGGTTTTGATAAGGAACGTTAGAGGTATTTACAATTTTGTTAGTACCGTTTGCTACAACAGAATCTAATCTGTCTTGTATTTTAATAAAATCAAATACTAAATAAATACCATAATCTAATCCACCTTCAGTCTCACCAAAAGCACCTGTACCAGGTATTGGAAATACAGAAATAATATTGTTTATAATATTAAAGGAATAGTTAGATAAAGTTACTTGGTTCTGCATCTCAATGGCTTGCATGTTTTGCATAGTAAAACTTGTGGGCATCATCAAATAAGTAGCAGAACCATATCCAAATCCATATAAACCAGCGGCCGGAACACCTCCTAAACCACCTTGCCCTGTTAATAAAGAAGGAGAATATAATTGACTGATTGCTGGAGGGGATTGATAGTAAACGTTTTTAATCTCAATACCACCTACAATTCCTTCATCCTCAGCCCACTTAGCTAAATCATAACGTTGTTGTCCAGGAGTTAAAGGTAATCTACCTTTTAACCAGTTTACATTACCTCCGGCCCCTGCTTCCTCACCATATTGTTGAGATAATCTAACAATAGTGGCCATTGTAGGAGTAAATACAGAGTTATTAACATTTAAACTTGTAGAAGCTCCCTCTAAAGACAAATAATTGTCTCTGGTTTGGAAAGCATATAATTCGTTTCCGTAAATAGTAGTTGCCTCTTCAAACCCAGCCCAAAAGTTAATATCTTGTAATTCTACGTTTTCAATAGGATAACCTAAACGTAAAGCACAAAAGTTAGCTACTTTATTAGCATCTGTTTGGAATTGAGAATCGTTATCATAAAATCCAAATGGGGTTGGCGGTGGCCAAACACCATTAGCATATGATGCTGAAACTTGAGCAAATGAGGAGGAACCAGGCCAAATTGGAATATTAGACATATTATTTTATTAAGTGGTTACAATGTAATACTCTATACTTGCGTTTGAACCAGAAGGTTCTGCTTTCACTGATTGTATATCTTTAAAAGCAAATCCTGATTCGCTACCAGTCATTTTACTAGTAGAAATCATATATGAACTTCCAGTAGCAATCAAATAACTCATTGCCTCGGCTGATGAAGATATAATTAATTTAACAGGAGCAACAGTTGAGTTATTAGTTACCCTAACATATTGAATACTGCTTGTTACAAAAGTACCTGCACCCGGAGTTCCATCCATTCTAAAAAGGGTAGTAACTGAGCCTGTAGGAATGCTTAAAATTCTATTATCTAAGTAATTTATACCAGTAATAGTGTTACTAACAGAAGATCCTACATCATCTCCGTTAAGTGTTAAAATTTCGAATATTTGGGAAGTAAAAGTGGCCATACCTTTTTCGTATAAATATTGAAAAAGTATGGCTCTAACTTACTTTTTAGAATTTCCGTTTGAACCCGTAGTATTTAGACTAATACCCTGTTCATATGCATCGTTGTATAGATTAATTAAATCCTCTACGATTGGATCTCTGTGGTTTTGTTTTAGTGATATGGCACAAAGGTTTTTAATTTTTTTAGCGGCTGAGTATAAAAACTTAAATCCAGAATCGCGCTTTTGTTTTAAATCTACCTGGCCATCATCACCACAAATAATCATTTTTGATCCTTTACCAATACGGGTAACAATCATTTCCATTTGTTCGTGTGTTACGTTTTGAGCCTCATCTACTATTACTACAGAGTTTACAAACGTTCTACCTCTCATAAACGATACAGGAACAATCTCTATTTTACCCTCTTTAATAAGTTCTTCTACTTTTACTTTATCGTAAAGCAAGAACATGTTTTGATAAATAGGTTGAACCCAAGGATCCATTTTTTCCCTTAAATCACCTGGTAAGAATCCTATTTCCTCTTTAGATACTGTTGGTCGGGTAATAATTACCTTTTCAACATCTCTCATAAATAGTTTTTCTAAACCAATCTGACAGGCAAGTAATGTTTTACCTGAACCAGCGGCTCCGGCTAACAATGTAATTGTACTTTCTAATATTTTAGCTTTAGCGGCTTTTTGTTCCTCGTTTAATTGGATTTTAAACTTAATAGGATTTTTTGGCTTACGCTTTTCTTGAAAGATATCATCTTCATGGGTTGGTTTTGTATTCATTTTTTATTAGGGCTTATTCTTCCTTTTAAAGCTTGACTAATAGCTTTTTTATGTTCTTCACTTATTGATTTTCCTTTATGACCTGAAGATTTTCCTATTTTAGCTAATCTCATTTTTTCTAAAGTTTCAGGAGAATATTTTCTATTTTTTAATTTTTCAGCAAATCCTTCTGGTTTGGGTTTTCCTTTAGTTGATTCACTTCTTTTTTTACAAGTTTCTTGAGTCTGTTTAGAACCGGTTTGTCTTTTAATTTGGTTATCTATAAATTCTTTAGTTCTATAAGCAGGACCACCACCTCCAGTATTTTTATTTAATACCTTAAAACCCCAAACTTTAAATTGTTCTATCCAATAAGATTCTATAGGAGTCCAATCGTTTTTATTATTACTACTTATTTCATCAATTATAGTATAGGTAATTTGTTTTCCAAACTTTTGTTTATGATCATTTTTTCTACAATTTTTAGTTTTACCTATATAAACCCAATTAGGATTATCATAACAATTTTCAACTAAATATATTTTAGTAAACATTTATTATAAATATTCATTAAAGTTAATCTTTATTAACGCATCTATACCAGCATTAACATGCATGGCATCATCTAAACATAACTCGAAATCATATCTGTCATCTAATGGTAACACTAAATCTACTTGTGAACCCCATCTTATTAAAGAAAATCTTTCGTTTTGAGCAAAAACATCGTTTTGAGCCATAGTAAATGGAGCAATAACGTTTACATCCTCGTCAGCAATCTGAATTAAGTAATAAGTATAATCTAAGGAAGGTGAATAAATTTTATTCCACATCCTCTCGTTATACTTTAAGTACTCCATGTTTGCGGGATTAATTTTCTTATTTAATATATCTTTTTCAACCGCTAACATTGGTTTGTTAGTTGATTGTATCGCGTCTAGTGGTTTATATGACAGCAGACCTCCGTAAGGTATACGATTGATGTGAACATCATAAAATGACATAAATATACCGATAACTAGTGAAGGTTTATTATATTCATCATCACCAACAACATCTTGAAGAGTATAATTCATACCCTTAATTTCAACTATAGGTTCAGAAGGATCTTTAATAAACTTTTGGTATAAAATAGTTCCATCAGCTGGTGCGTAAAAGTGCTCATGGTCAATATAATTTGGACGAATTGGATCTCTAAAGAAAAATGTATTAGATAATTCCCCTACAGGCATCTTCTGAAGTTGTTTAACCTCAGTACTTATCCATTCTTGTAATGTTTGAGCCATTATAATAAGGTTCTGTTATGGTCAACTCGGTTTAAGTGCATCATCATACAAGATAACATAGCACCTGATTTCATGTATTCTGAAAGATTAAAGATAACTGGTTCCATACCAGCATCACTACAAATCTTTTCTAATGTCTTAATTTTATGAACCTCACCTGCATAATATTCATGTGATTTCTTTAATTCGGAAATGTTTGAAGCACACATGATCATATTACCTAAACGGACTGAATTAGTTATTCCTCCTAAAGCATCATCAACATCAATGTTAATTATTTCAGTATATTTTTCCATTTCAACTAATTCTTCCTCATCAAACAATTCAGTACAAACTAATGTTTGTTCTTGATTTAAAGCAAAAATAGAGCAATCCAAGTGATACAAATATTCATCAACCATAGCTACTTTAAGGATGTCCATACCATAAGTTTCTTCCATCCACTCATATGCTTTGATGTTAGAGCGGATACCATAACCACCAATATATTTGTTTCCGTAAAGGTACTTTAAATCAGCCTCGCCTTCCCATTTAAAGGGAGATATTGCTGTTTTATAACCCATTTGGTTAAAATATTTTTCTCCAACCAATTCCTCACCTTTACGAGGATCAGAAGTAAAGTTAGATAAAATAATATGATTTTCGTCTTTAATATGAGGTAAATAAATACCTAAATTAGCTACATAAACTTGGTCTTGAAAATTACCTTCCGAAGGTAATAGATTAACTACAGCCCCACCAGCAACAAAGTTATACAAATCCATAAACTGTTTGTATGCTTTAGGTTTATTAATTGCTAATTCATCATCTGTTAATTCCTGCATCCAAATATTATTTGGATCTGCTGTAGACAATGAGAATGGAAAGTTCATAACAAAACTTTGGATGGGTAACTGACTTGGAGTCTCTTTCATAAGTAACTAATTATATAACGTTTTGGTATACATATGGTGTAGGCCTATACTAGTAAAAAAAAGCCCCGATTTCTCGGGGCTTCTTTACAGAAATGTTATTTCTTTACTAGAATTAGATGGTGTTCAATCCACTGATGTAGATCTTACCATAGAATTCGGGACGTAACATCTTCTTAGCGTAACGAGTTAACAAACCTTTACGTGGTGTGAAGGTTTCTGGATCGTAAACTAGAGGAGTCATGATTAAAGGAATGTAAGGAGCGAATACAGCACCTGTTTCCAAGAACTGAGAACCTCTGTAACCCATAAGGATCAAGTTTTCAGTCATGTAAGGGTTCTTGTAAACCTTGTAGCGACCGTTTACTGTACCGATTTTCTGTACACCGAAAGCATATTCCATTTGATCAGCCTCACCGTTTGAAGTAGAAGCAAATCCTGGGATTGATTCCAAGATAGTTGCTACTGTAGGAGAAGTAACCAAGAAATTAGCACCTCCACGTAAAGTCAACTGGTGGATCTTGTTGGACACCTTTTGGATCTTAGTTCCTAAAGTTTGGAACCATTGACCTTGAGTGTTGTAGAATCCAGAAGCAGCAGTAGCGAAGTTACCGTTTGAGTAAACAGTGTTGTTAATAGCAGACCAGTACTCAGTAGCAGCAGAAGCATCTTCAATCAACATATCCAAAATTTCCAAATCAATTTCCATTGAAATGTACTCAGACATGATGTTAGTCAATTCAGCTTCAGCATCGATGTTTTGGTAAGCAGCTAAATCTTGAGCGAATTCAGGAGTCCATACTGCTTTCAATTTCTTGGTTTTAGCAGTGATAGGCTGTGATTGCATTCTTACGTTGATCTCAGGGATAACGATCTGAGTAGCAGAAGCACTAGAAGGTAATGAGAAAGAACCAGAAGCTTCGAAATCACCACGACCTGAGTAGTTACCTGTAGTTACGTTGTCACCAGAAGTTACGTTCAAACCATCTTGAGAAGTTGCTTTTTCATAAGTAACGATGAAAGTAGATCCAGACTGAGGAGTTGTAGCAAAGTTAGCTGAACCAGTAAATACGAAGCTAATAGTATTAGCAGTGTAGTTGTAGTCTGTAAAAGCAGGTACTAAAGTAGTAACACCGAAGTTAGAACCTGAAGCCATTATAAAACCACGAACTGCGTCTTGGTCAAAGCTAGGTAAGGTACTGTTAGAGGCAGTGATAGTCATTTTGTACATTTGACCTGATGCTACAGAAGCAGAGTAATCAGAATCAAAATTACAATCAGCCCATGAAGCAGATACGATAGAACCAGTTCCAGCAGCAGTTCTAGTCAAAGTGTTAGCTACTGAAGCTGACATTTGGAAAGAAGCTGAAAAAGTGTTAGTAGCGTAAGTGAAACGTCCTGAAGGACCACCATACAAACCACCAGTTGCATCAACTGTAGAGAATGGGAACTGAGAAGCAGTGTTACGGTTACCATACAAAGAAGTACCAGCAGCATATGGAGTTTTCTCGTTACCGTATTGGAAATCCAAGAAGAACACAAGTCCTGAAGGCATGTTCATTGGTTGAACTGAAACGAATTCTTTAGCTACGATTGTACCGAATACCTTACGAACTAAAGGTAATGCAATACCAGCCCAGTTTTCGCCTGTTCCGCCTGAAGTGTAGAATGAGTTAGAAGTAATTTGGTTTGATTCAGTTACCAACTGTTTGGCTTGGTTTTCCAACAATAATGACATATTGTTTTTATCAACCTCAACCAAACCTTCTAACAATCCGGTCTTAGACCATTTGCCAGCTAATTTAGCGGCATCGCTTTGCAAGTTCTTCCAAGAACCAGCAGCGCTTTCTAATAATTGTTGTACGTTTGACATTTTTGTTTTGTTTTTTTGTTTTTAGTTTTTTGTTGTTTATTATTTTTTAATTCCGGCCAATGTCTGCCAACGGGAGAATTGATCGTTTACTTCAAGAATCGGTGCTTTAGCAGCAACGCCAGCGGGTTTAGAAGCAGATCCTCTTAACATTGATTCGTTAACAGTTTTCTTAGTTTCCTTCATACCTTCAGATAAGGTTTCGAATACCAATTTAGCTTCTTTAACACTAGCGGCTTTGTCAAAAGCGGCCAATACTTTTACTTTTTGACTTTCAGTCAAATTTTTAGCTTTGAAGATTTTGTTTGTGTAAAGTAATTTAGCGTTAAACAAATTAACTTCTTGTAATTCAGTTTTGATAGTAGTTAATGCGTTGTAAGCCTCATCAAGTTCTTCTTTCATTTCTTTAAGTTTCTTCTTGTAGTCTTCAACTCCTTCTTCATCAGCAGTGTCTTTTTTATCACCACGCTTTGAAGCAGGAACATCACCTTTGTTACCACCGTACTTTTTACGTTCGTTAATTCCTTTACCTTCCATGTATGCATTATCAGCATCGTGATCACTTGGACCACCCATGTTGTCTGCATCTGGTTCAGCATGTTCTTCACCTTCTTCACCTTCCATACCTTCATGACCACCTTCTAGTTCCCCAGCGGCTACCATGTCGGCAATTACGCTTTCAATAAATGATTTAAGATCTGATTCGTCCATGTTTTCAATATCGATTTCTTCATCTTCTGAATCTTCGATACCGTCTGCATCTTCGTCTGTGTACTCTTCTTCTTCAGCTTCTTCGGCTTCATCAATAGCAACAATGTTACCGTGATCACCTAATTCTTTTTCGGTGTCTTTAACGTCTGTTCCATTAATGTTTTCTTCCATGTCATCTAATTCACGAAGGAGTTCATCTAAATCCATTTCATCCATTTCTTCCTCTTCACTAACTGTACCACCACCCATTTTTTTAGTTTCATCATCACCATACTGGGCAATTGATGTTTTGTTTTTAGGATAGTCATCGCTGTAATCATCAACAGTTAAATCAATTTTACCATATGTGTCATGGGTTAAATCGGCTTCTTCCATTGTTTCTTTACCTTCATCCTCTTCATCCATTTCGGCTAACTTTGCAGCTAACTTTTCTTTCAGATAAGGAGTAAAAGCTTCTTCAAGAGCGGCTTTTGCATTGACAATGGCAGTTTCCTTAACTGCTTTAGCATCGGCAATGGCTTCTTTTAATAAATCTCTGTTTACCATTTTGTTTTTTGTCCTCAAATAATTTTTGTTGGAAATACGCTTATTGTTGACTAATGTCGAAGCGTAATAAAATATTTTATTTAAATGCGATATAAGAAAACCGCATATTACGAATATACGTATATGGGGATTTTTTAAGAATGCAAAAATAAGAAACCCTCCTTTTAGGGGAGGGTCGGTCAAAGGATACTATCCTAAGAGGGGTTAGAATATAGGGCAAGTTCCGTTTGCACAAAGTATTTCGGTTAAAATTGAATTAACCTTAAGATAAGAATTTTTAGGAATTTCTTTACCTTCTCTTACTAACTGCATATATGAACCTGGATTGGATGGGGTTGATACAAAGTCCCAGCATAATAATTCAAAATCATCTTGTACCTCTAAAGTACCTTCGTTCATTTCTTTTAATGAACCCATTCCACGAGACGAAACACCTACTTGAACATTATTTTCAATAAGTGCTTTTAAGATATTACCAGATACTGTAGGTAAAATTTCAATCTTACCCATTACTTTATCTCCATCCCACCAACATTCTCTAATAATATGAGATACGTTTTTAAGAGAAATAATAGTAGAATCAGGGTGATCTAATTCACCTGTGGCTCTGTTTTCAGATACAATTTGGTTGTATTTGTCAATTTCACGTTCCCACAAATCTTTAGGATAATATCTACCATTACCATTTTTTACCTCGGCTGTGGCTAAAATACCTTCAACTAAAGGATTACCGGAAGGGGCTTTTAAACCTTCAGTAAGTTGCATTGGAGCAACTTTAAATGGTATAGTTTCAATTAGTACCTGTTTCATATTAGTAAGACATCATATCGTCATCCTCATCAATCACTTCTTCTTTAGCTTTACCAGTCATCTTTTCATAGATTTTTTGGGTTTTTGCTTTATGTTTTTCAAGTTCTTTGATTTCTTTATTGAGGGTCTTAACCATAGATTGGTCAATCATTTCTGCCAACTCATCTGATTCAGCTAAGGCTAATTTGTTTTTACGTTTTTCAATTGCATCATCAATAGCGGTTAATTTAGCTTCTAAAGCAACGGCTTGAGATGTTTTTTCTACTTCTTTAATATGGTCGCTAATTGAAGGACGTTTTGCTTCGTTTAAACCTTCTTTAACAGCTTTAGGCATATCACCATATCCTGATGATTTGTATTTGCCTTTAGGTGCTACTGGTTCTCCACCTCCAACTACATCTTTAGTGTATCCAATTCCTTTAATACCAAATGAAGCATTAGTAGCATAATAATTAATATCTTTAACCATGTTTTTCAACACGATTTGTTTTAATTCATATACACTCTTATCTTTATTCTTTTCATCCTGCATTTCAGTATAAAAACCCATTAAAAATGATTGACCATAAACGTTGTCAATATTATCAGGATTATTATTATCAAAATTACTTTCTAAATCTTTAGTTACTTCTGGGGCTGGTTTCTCAAACTCGTTTTGGTCACCATATTCTTTAGTATTTTTAACACCTACGGCTTCTTTTAAATTAGTGTCAAAAATAGCCTGCCAATCTTTACGACCAGTAGTTACTATACCACCTGCAGACTCACTTAAAAGACTTTTACTTGTTAAAATATGAACGGTCGAAGTAAAATCATTACCTGATGTAATGAACTCAGGAAATAAATTCCTAGCTACTTTTAAGAAGTGGTCTTTATTACCTTTACCTTCTTTTATTAATTGATATTCTTGTTGTAAGGTTTTCATTTTCTTATAAATATTATGTAAAGAATAATACGTTATTACTAGTAGCATCTAATGAAGCACTAGTAACAAAAAGAGGATAATATCCAGGAACAAAAAATAAAGAAGAACCAGATGTTACTAGTTCACCATTTGATGCGTCTTTTAACCCACGAAAATGAGCTACTGTTCCTTGAGGAGTAGTGGATGTATTAGGACATACAACAAAACCAGCAAATGAGCCAGTAAGGGTTTGACCTTGGATTAATATTCTTGATGTTGGATTTACTGGTAAATTTGCCATGTTTTATTTTTTAAATAGTTCTATTAAGTCGTTTAAATAATCGTTTGCTAAATCAGTACCATAAACAATACTAAATGATTCTGGATTTTGTCTATAATAATCCATAGTCTCGTGTTTGGCTTGTTGTAATAATGGTAATAATTGGTTTAATTTTCTTTCAACCTCATCAAACCCCATTAAACGAGAGGCAATGAATTGTTTGTTGTCAGGGTTTTGTACGTTTAAGTCCTGTAAGTACTGTTCAACATTAGTATCCTCTTCTTTAAGAGGTGTTTTTGCTAATTTATACTTAAATTCATTAACTTTTTTAAACCCAGCTTGTGTATAAGCACCGTACGTGGATTTACGAGGAGAAGGACCTGTATGGTTTTCACCTTCACCGCCTGAGGTAAATCCTGAAGATGAGGATATAGTAGATTCCTCAGTTACTGAAGATACTTTTTTATATTCCTCTGGGTAATGTTTTCTTAAATGAGTACGGTATTGGTTGTAAGCGTCTCTAATTTCTTTAGCAATGGTTCTTAATTGAAAATCACCTTTTGCCTCAGGAGATGATATTAAACTGTCTAAATAATTTTTTGCTTTAACTAAAGTATTGTGAGCATTTTCAAAATCAGCTACGTCCTCAATAGACCAAGTAATAGCTCCAGTTTCAGGATCAACAGCAGTGACAGTGGATTTTCTTCCATTATGTGATTCGGTATCACCTACTTTAAGCTCCTTTAACTTATATTTGAAATTAGCCATTTACTTTTTCAATTTCTTCTAATAAAGCAAAATATTGTAATAAGTTTACTAAATCATCATTACCTACATTAGATGTTTTACCTAAAGGAGATATCATTTTGTTAACCTCATTTAACTTGATTTGAGTAGCTTTTTCAGTTACTTTTTTAGTTAATTTAGTTAATTGTTCTTTGATTTCTTCAACTTTAGTATTATAAAAATCTCTTAATTTAGGAGTTGAATCAACTGAATTGATGAATTCTTTTAGTACTGATTTTTGGTTATTATTTAATGAAGCATATTTACCATTAAATTTCTCTAACAACACTTTATAAGTTAAAATACGTAAATCTTTATCGTATGATTGGAACTCGGTTAACAAATCATCCTCAACCTTTTTCTTATCAACTTGTTTTGTAGTTAAGTTTTCTAAGATAGCAATTTTGTTAGAAATAATTTGGTCGGGTGTAGATAATAATTCGCTATTATATATTTCTACTAACGTATATAATGCAGCATAAGACTTATAATTAGATAATTTAGTTTGAAAAAATTCCTCTAAGTTATAATGCTTAGAAATTTCTTGAATTAAATTGTACTTTTGTCTTTTTAATGCTCCTCTATTTAAATTTTTAGAAGATTCAATTACGGAATTAATTACAACCTCTGCTTTGCCTTCTGTTAGATTTTTATACTTAGTTATTGATTCATATAATTTATACTCTCTACCTAACTCAGTTTTTACAAAATATTTTTTTAATATATGTGTTGCTTTCGAATCTTTTCCCGACAGAGTATCTGCCGTAATTTGTCTTACCAACAATTCAAACAGGATTCCTGTATTTTTATACTTCGAATGTTTAATGTTCATTCCCCAAAGGTTTTGTTATAAATATATAAAGATTCTTATTCCTTTAACTTACTTTCATCTAACAATGAATCTCCTAACGTTGAAACCTCGGCTGTTACTCTCTTGCCTAAACTTTCAATTAAGGTCTTATTCTTAAGATAAATTTGTTTTGCCTCTAAAGCCAATGGAGAACCTCCTTTATATTGAGGGCGGATAGAATCTGATTCATTATCATCGTTCTTCATACCTTTAGAGCCTAATCTATCTTTACCAAAATTATCATCTTGTGTATTACGATCTGTTGGATTTTCTTCAGGACGACCTAATTCTAAATCACTACCATATCCTACAGGTACATTTTCTGGTTGGTCAAACATTCTTCCTTTACCATATAATGAAGCTAAATCGTGTGGCGTACCATATGATTTGCCTGTCATTTTAGGATCGTTTCCTTCCTCAGCAATCTGATTATAACGGAAAGCACGTTTTTGGTCTTCAGCTAATAAATCTCTATATTCATCATACTCATCTTGGCTAAAGTGGAATACGTTATCATAAATCCAGTCAGTAGGTAATAATTTAGCTTCCATAATCTTTTGAGCCAAATCAACCTTTTGAGTTAATAATGCAATTTTTTCCTGATCGTAGATAATAGAAGGTGTAGTTAAATCTAACTCAAAGTTAGTTAATTCCTCACCTGTATAACCTTGAGAATATAAGTGTACTAAAGCAATTTTATATAATTCAGATAATGTAATACGCTGGATACGATCAATTGTACGAGCAAATCTAATATCCTCAGCAGCCAATGTTGCTTTACCACTTAAATCCTTATCGTAACCCATAAATGCTTTAGGTACTTTAAGAGCGGCAAACAATTTATCACGTAAGTATGTAACGTCTTGAATACCATCGTACTGTAAACCAGGAGCTGTTTCAATCTTAGTAGTAGTATCATTACCTCTCATTGGAATATAAAAATCTTCCAATAAGTTTTGCATGTTGTATTTTAAGTTGTACTCGCCTGTTTGGTTATCCATTAACGGAGTACGCTTCATAGTAGAAATTGTTTTCTGCATGAAGTTTTCTACCTCATTTGGAGGAATAGAACCAACGTTAATGTAGAATATACGACGATCAGGGCTACGTGAAATTCTATGAATCAACATAGCATCCTCCATCAAAGTATATTGTTTAAAGATACGACGAGCTGGTTCCAAATATGAACGGCCATAAGGTAAATAGTTAACATCAGTTAATAACCTGAAGTGAGCCATTTCATAATTGTCAAAATAAATACCTGGTTGTTGGTCTTGGAATTGTCCTAAAGTAGGAGTACCATAATAACCAGATCCTCCAGCGTAAATACCTTCAGGTGAATACCTAAATCTTACTGCATTTGGGTGTTCTTTATCGTAATTTTCTTGACGTTCAATATGGTATGCAGTATAAGGAATTACATTGTAAACACCATATTTTTCAGCAATCTCTAATTTAAGGAAAAAGTCACCATATTTACACATCTGGCGAATCCAAGACCATAAATTAAATTCAATGTTTAGTACATCATAAAACAAGTTATAAAGGATTTGTTGAACATCCTCGTTACTACTTTTAATATGAAGCACCTCTCCCATATCATTTTTAAGAGTAGATTCATCTGCAACAATATCAAGAGCAGAAGCAACAATAGCATCGTAATCCATATTATCATAGTCCGAATAAACCATAGTACGTAAGTACTGCCAGTTTATATTGATTTGGGCTCCTAATAAGGAAGATGCTGCTGGAGAATATAGACGATTATATCTATCTACTAAAGAATTAGTTGCTATGTCTCCCGAACGTTGAATTGAGTCAACATCCATTACTTTTAATTCACTGTTACCCTGATTTCTAATGATAACATCTGTTGAAAACAGTCGTTGTAATCGGGTAAATAAACTTTTATCAGCCATTTTTATTTTTTATTATATACTATAAATATTTACAGAATCCAACTAATGTCCTCCATCCCTTTATCTGTTTGTACAAGGTATGGATTTTTTACTTGATTTGTATTATAAGACCCAATATACGAAATTTTACTCATATTGCCTAGTGTAGCGCGAGTCATGTCATGACCTTGTTGTTGGAATTTTAGTGACGTGTCTCTTAAATACATAGCAATACCAAATGGCATAACTAAATCATCATTATAACCTGTTTGGGCTTCTGGTCTACCGTTTTTCCATACAAATACTTTCATTTCCTCAACTAAACGTCTTGAACGAATAGTTACGGAACGGTCCCCAACAAATTCTCGAAATTTATTGACAATTAACGGTCTAGTACGCATTGACATCGTAAATCCAGGGGTCATATCGGATGAACCCTCATATGTCTTTAAATACGACTCTGCTGTGAATTGGTCTGATTTAGGTGATTGGTATAAATTACGATAACCTCTTTCAATTACAGCATCAATAGTAGCCCATCCAATAGAGGCATTTTCAATTACTAATAATGCTTGATTATATTCTGTGGCAACACCTACTAGAAAATATCCAAATTCTTTAGTAGGTAATTGTCCTCTATATTCAGCAACTTGCACGTTGGTTGCAATATCAATTACGTGACAAGTTGAAAAATCTTTACCATCACCTCTAGCTACGTCAGCTACCACCATATAATCTCTTGTATAGTCTGCTGGTTCCCATACCCAAAAGTTCTGGTCAGCGCCTCTTCTTTCAAGAGGATCTTTTATTGTTGTTTGGGTGATAAATTCTAACCACTCGTTATAGAATACTATATCACCTGAAGTACTAAAATCACAATCACATTCCTGTGCTGCTAATCTAGGGTCTCCTAATAATTCATCTTGGCGTTTTCTCCAAGCCTCGTCTCGTTCAGGGTGAACAAACCAAGGTAATTTAATAGGTAAAAAATCATTTTCTTGGTTTTCTGCTGAAACCCATGTTTTATGGAACCAGTTACCTGTACCGTAAGGAGTAGATAATACAATAGCACCACCACCTGTAGCCAGGGTTTGTTGAGCTGAGGCCCAAATCTCACCAATACTTTCAATAAACGCTGCCTCATCTATAATCAATAGAGAAACGGCTTCTGATCGACCTGCATCACTTGATGCTGAAGTGGCTTTAATTTGGGATCCGTTGTTTAATCTTAATGTTAATTTGTTATGTTCGTCTGCTGGAATCTTAAGCCATGAAGGTAAGTTATCAAACATAAACTTAACCTTAGTTACCATGTTTTTGGCTGTTTCCTGCTTTGTAGCAATACACAACACGTTTTTATCCTTTTGGAATAACATTAACCATAAAGAATAACCAGCAGCTAAAGTTGAAATACCTAACTGACGAGATTTTAATACAATTGAGTATGGATTATCTCTAAATAAGCGTAATGTTTTTTCTTGGAAAGGATATAAATTGAATATTACTCGTCCACGTTGTGGGTGCTGAATATTACAATATTTTTTCATAAAGTGAGCCGGATCTTGGGCACACTTTAAATATTCCTCTCTTATTATTTGTTTTAAGTCTTGACTCATATTATTTGGAAATTTGCCAATAAATACCAGCACTCAACATTGGTTGAAGCTTGTTATTGACTCCTATTCCTGCTCTATAAATAATCTTTCCCTCTCTTTCATATAACCCATCTAAAGAAATATGGGTTAAATTTAAACCAACAGAAGGACCAGCAAATAAAGCATACTTTCTAACAACCTGTTTTGTTATAGTAGTTTCTATAATTTTATGTCTAATTCTAGATAATAAACTATTATTTATAGAATCAATAGGGGACTCAGAATATATTTTTGTATAAAAAATAGCAGTAAATGAATCAGTTTTATACTCAAAAGTATCGTTTGTTGTATATTTTTTATGATCTACAATAGTAATATTACCTGTTGAGTTAATAATAGTATCATGTATCCAATGAACTACAGGAACCGGTTTAATTTTGGTTTTACCTTTTACTTTAATTGTATCATGAACATAAGATACTTTAACTAAAGTATCAATACCAGTAACAATAGTTTCTCCCGAACATTTGGTAAGCCAAATGATAATAAAAACTAAAATTGATATAACTATATAAGGAAAACCTTTTTTCATATTATCCGATTAAATCACCAGTATCAATTTTGACGTCTCTTTCTTTAAACGCTTTAACTAATTCTGGTTTGTGAATAAATTGTTTTAGGGCAGCCATCTTTTTATCTTTTTCAACTCCCTTTTCCATACCTTTTACTTTAGTAACTAAAGTTTTAAGTTTAGATTTAAAGTCTTCAAATTGGTCGTTAGGAATTTTAAACTTAGAAACGGTTTTAACTTTTTCCTTTTCTAATTCTGCTTTGGTAGGTTCTCTATCTTCATCTTCTTCCTCTAAAGTAACGCTTTCACCTTGTTTTAGGGTATTAATTGCTGCTGGTTTGTCTTTTACTTTAGAAAAATTAGGATCCTTTTGCATATCTGCTACAGCTCCTGCTCCAACATAAGTCGCTTCATCTATTTCAGATAAAATTTCTACAATGTATTCTTTAATTTCTGCTTTTAATTCAGATTTTTTCATGATTATAAATATTAACCAAAAATTGTCTCTGTCATTTTTGCAATACGTTCCTCAGTTGTACCTGATAACTCAGTAAAATGTTTAATTTTATGATTACTCCTATATAATATTAATTTAATAATACTATCAATAGTTTCTCTATATTTTAAATCAGTTTCTCTAACTCCATTATCCTCCATTTCAACTCCAACAGGCGATACATAAAATATGTAATCATATTCTGGAATTAACTTATAAGCAGCATCACAAAACGCCTCAGCATCATAATAATCAATTGATTTAGCTGCTTTAGTAAACGCCATTACATCAATAACTGTACGATCTGTAATAAGATTTTCACCCATTAATTCAGCACAACGTTCAGCTAAAAATACAAACTGACCTTTTAATGTAGAATCAGTATTCAATGGAATACCTAAATCACGTAAATACTTAGAACGCTCAGTAGCAAAATTATACCCTTCAAACTCAGGTAAATTCATTAAAGCATTTACTAATGTAGTTTTACCTACACTCATTGTTCCACATAAACCTATCTTCATATTATTAATATTTATTTTTTCTTTGATTTTCTATTTTAGACAACGGTCTTGTATTTGTAAATATAAAACATTTCTTTTGTGCTTCCAAGCTATCTAAATTAAAAGAAGCACAAGGAATTATATGATCTATATCCCAATAAGAACCATAATTATCCCAACTCATTTCTGGAGTAAATTGTTTTTCTAAATATTGTTTATATTCGTTTAAAGAACATCCTAATAATTCCTCAGTCGAAGAATATTTTAGATTTAATTTTAAGGCTTTATTTATTCTTACTCTAGTATTATGTATTACTTTAAAAGATGGATTTGTTTGTAAATATCTTTTATAATTTTCTTGAAATACATTTTTATTTTTATTATAATAACTTTTATTATATTCACTAATAGTTTCCCTGTTATTTATGTTTTCAATATGTCTTTTATCTTTTCGTTTTAAAGTAGATTTAGTTACTACTTGTCTATTACAAGGAAAACAATAAGACTTATGTCCATCTTTTTTAGAACAATCTTTTGGAAATTGATTTAAATCATAGTTTATATTACATTTAGCACATTTTTTCATCCATTATACATATTAGGACTTCCTTGAAAAATTAAGGGAAATCCTTTTTCTTTTAATGTCTGTTTTGACCTGCTTGGCCTAAATTGGTTTTAAACCATGGTAACCCTTCACGGTTACGACGAGCTTCTTTCCAACCATCTTCTGTATATGGAATACCATGGAGATGATATTCACGTTTACGATTATCACCTTGTGGAATGTATGCTGGACCTTCCCAATTGTGTAGTTTATTTTCCCAAACATAGGCAATAGTGCCATCATCTTTGGTTAATTTTCTACTTGGTTCGTATTTAGTTTTCATAATTGTAATATAATAAAAATTCTTTAATTTTCCTAATTATTTCCAATAAGTCATATCCCCATGAATGTTATCCCATTCATCTTCGGTTACAAATTTTTCTACAGCTAAAATACCTTGTGCTCCTGAAACTGTAATTCCTCTAGCTGATAAGGCATCTCCTACAAAGTGAACATTTGGAAAATCAACTAATGCTAAATCTTTAGGATAAACTAATGGTTCAGGTGACAAATATTTTACTTCAGGAACATAAACACCCCAATCATCTTTAAGTGTTGGAAATACTTTCTTCATATCCTCAATAAAATCCTCTATGTAATTCCAATATTTACCCATTCCCCGTCTTACTATATCTAAACTATCAATTTGGATTGAGCTAACTTTTTCACCTTCTGATGTTGTTGATGAAGTTCTGGATGGTGAATAATATAATCCAGTACCATTTGATTGTAATTTATTTACTACTTTACGAGACCAAGCAAATGGATCTTCAATGTCCTTAATTTCCATAATAATACCAAAATTAGTCATTCCGTTTAGGTATTTAGGATCTTTTTTAGCATGACCATTGTAAGTAACATCACCATATGTTTCCTCTACAGCAACGTAAGCGGCATTATTATTTGTACAAAATGAACGTAATGAAACACCTGTATCAAACTTACGATACAATTTAAAATCGTAACTAATATCAATTAGTTTCTGGAAGTGATGTTGTGGTGCTTCAAATCTAACTCCAATTTGTACTGATTTAGGTTCAGTTTCTAATTTATAATCATCTTGTATTTGTTGAGCAAAATCAATACCTGATTTACCTACAGCAAAAATAAGTTCATCATAAGATATTTCAAAATCAGGAAATCCTTGTTTATCAATAACATATTGATTTAATTCTTTAACAAATACTAAATTTTTATCAAATACAATAGATGTTACTTTAGCTTCCCAATGGAAATTAACACCTTTAGATACTAAATAATCATACCAATTTTTAGCAATTTCAGATAAATAATCTGTACCTACGTGCCAAACAGGAAATAATCTTAAACCAAAATATGGTTTAATAAAATTTGGTTCTTCAATTGGATTTGAACATTGTACTTCCTCTGGTTTAGGATGGAAACGTTTAAAGTTAGTAATAACTTCATCCATTAAAGCCATTGCTTTCTTTTCACCTGTATATTTAGATAATTGACCTCCAATAGCTGTATGGTAAGTCAATTTGCCATCAGACCAACCTCCAGCACCTAGGAAACCTGTCATTACTTCCTCAGGTTTTCTGTTGTAAGGGTCTTTACCCATATCAATAATGGTAATTAATTTACCATCGTAACCATTGTCTACTAATTTGGTGGCAGCATTTACACCTGCTACACCTGATCCTACAATTACAATTTTCTTGTTCATATGTTTAACACGTTAATATAATAAAAAAAAGTGACATCTCCAAATTTGGTGACGCCACAGCTGTCATTTTTTTAAGGTTTAGCAACGGGCTATGAATCCGTCTATAAATTTATTCCTATTAAGTTTTATAAACTAAAGGAACAATATTATTATATGATATGTTGTCAAAAGGAGTTCCAGCACCCGCAACTACCATTGCTCCTTTTACTTTTGGGTTAATTGATGCTTGCAAAGTAATACTTTTTGGAGTATATCCTAAAATTGAGGCTACAATTTTTGCTTTATCACCAGTAGTAGATAAATTTAAATTATAAGGGGCTAAAGTCCATCCTCCTCCTACAGTTAATGCTATCCAATTAGCTTGGGTTGTTATTGGATCTGTAGTACTACCATGGGCTTGAATCCTCCAAGCATTATTATATAAATCATCCTCATCAGTAAAAGCATATTGTACTACATACTGTTGAGTTGACCCTACAGCACTTTCTAAAGAAGGTGTAATAACATAATATTGACCTGTTGATGGGATTTGAATTTCTGTAAATAAATTTGGATTTAATCCTGCTGTATTTAAAGCAGCATAATCAGATGCAAAGTTAGTACCTGTTAAAAAATATAATTTACCCCTTACTGTTGATGTAGGGTAAGGAGTATACATTTGTAAAGGTTTAGAAGTAGTATTTGCACCACTTCCTGAATCTAAAGTATAATTAACATTTGGTGATGCTGGAGGGTATGATCCTAAATAACCGTAACCATAGTTATTAGCTATAGTTTTAGCATCCCAAAACGTATCAAAAGATGATGTTAGGGATTGTCCTACTCCGGTTATAAAAATAGATGCCATCCGTTTTTATTTATATTTTTGCTATTAATTTTTTAACTCCATCAACAACTTCTGTTCCTTTTAGATGAGCTAAACCTCCTTTAGCAGCACCGTAAACGGCAGCACTTACACCTTTACCTGCTAAAGCACCACCAATAGCTTCAACTGAAGCAAAACCAGCGGATACAGCGGCTGCTCCTAAAACAGTGTAAAGCATTACTTTTGCTGCTTTATCTATTTCGGCCTCTGATTTTAGGTTTGCTTTTTTAGCAATACCTGTTACTTTAATTACTTTTTTAAGTAATCCTAAATATTTTTGCTCTAAGTGATGACCAGCATGAATAAAACCATCTCCGGCTGCTACTTTGCCTTTTTCTTTAGAAAATTTAGTAGCAATTTTTTTAACCATACCCCCAATAATTTCTAATAATTTAGGAGCAGACAATAATAATGAAACTAAAAGTGAGACAACAGCCTCATTTAAATCTGTTTCGGCTTCATCAACTTGACCTTTAACTTCTGCTACTTGACCTTGTAAAGCACCTAAACTAGAGGCAAAAGCCGATTCAATTTCTTTATCTAAAAGATCTAATTCTGCCTCATCAGCACCTTCGGCCTCAAATAGTATTTGGCTTTGTAAGTATGCTCTTAAGTTAAAGTTATCCATATTTTATAAATATATTATTTTCTAATCAGTTAGAGGACCACCAACAACCCAAGCATCACAAGTTCTAGCAGCCGCACATTTGAACTTTAAAAATCTGCAATAACCTAAATCACCAGCTTTAATAACATCAAAAGGATCTTCACTACCTTCATCGTTACCAATTCCTTTAGCAATACAATCTAATGTTTTAGTAGTTTGATCAAAAGCAGCACAATTACCACAACGTGATTTCTTTGCTTCTTCTACAGAATCAAGCTTCCACATATCAACTTTAGCCTGCCAGAACTTATCATTAGGTTCATTAGGATTCAATGGACCGTATCCATATTCATTAATTGCCTTCTGTCTGTTTTGAAGGTTTAATTCAATGTTTTGAGTAGGGGCAGGACATTTTGATACCTCTGCTTCGCTTAATATGTCAAGTAAGTTAATCATATTACCATTTTTTACAAGACCAATAATTTGCTTTCCAACGTGGTCCTGGATTGTCACAATGGTGTCTTGCTCTATAGGCGGCACGTCTTTTTGGGTTTTTGGCTTTAATTACCATTCGCTTACCTTTAGCTGATTTACCACCAAATCCAAAGTTAACTTTTACAACCTTACCTTTATCGTTTTTAACATATACTTTAAACTTTTTACTATCACCTTGCATTGGTTTACCTAATTGAACTTTACGTCCTTGGTATTCGGCTTCGTTTAATTCCTCATATTTTGGTGGAACTCTACGTTTTGTTAATGTAGCATTTTTACCTGTTTTGTATATTAAATCCATATTATACTTAGAAGCAAGTTGAGATAATTGTTTAATTTCTTGAGGATCTAATTTATAATCTAATTCAATATCTAGATCACCACTATAATTAGAAACAGTAACATCATCTATCCAACTAAGACTTGGCATTAAAGCTTCAACTTCTTTTTTAATTTTTTCTAATTCAGCGATGTTATCTTCTGTTAATATACCTTCAGCAAGTTGTTGATCGTATTGTTGAATATCACTTTTAACTTCATCATAATCACTTAAAGAACCCCCCTTAATAAATGCTAAAAAGTCTTTAAAAGATTTAAAATCTAAAAAATTTAATAGTTTAGGGTCTTTAAATACACGGCGAATCATATCCATAGTTCCCGCACTCGTTAATTTTATTTCCTCAATTGAATTTTCTTCAAGCATAGGCATATCTAAAGGAACTAATTGGCCTTCAAATATTCCATATTCACCTAAATGAGTTTCGGTAATTTTTTCTTTATCAATACCTTCAACGTTTAAAGCACCACGAGAATACAAGTATCTTGCTTCAACCCATAAATCTAAATATTCTTTAGAACCATATGGTAATGTTGTTTCATATAGCGGTTTTTTATTGTCTATATGGTATTGCATATTTTCAGTCATCAAAACACGCGACTGAAGATTTTCGTTTAATATAGGTGCTTTAGTAGGTTTTGTTGCAGTGCAACAATCCTTGTTTTCTAATACTTCCCTAATTAATTTTTTTAAATCCATGGTTATAAATATTATTTAGTTTTACTAACTCTTAACGATAAAGGTAACAATTTACCTGCAGTATTTCTAACTGAAACCTGGTATTGAGAACTACCAAATATAGGGCTTTCAGTATCTATTTTCATAGTTAATTGTTTTGTATTAGGACCAGGGTATTTAATTTCTGTGTTAGTAATATTACCAATAGCATTTTCAGAGTCTTTAGCTGAAAGTAAAGGTATAACTTTTACTTCACCTGGTTTTGTTTCTCTAACATAATAGTAACCATATCCTAAAGATGAAGCTAATAGTTTTTTAAATTTATTACTATCGATTTTTACTTTTGAAAAAGTATCTTCTGTACCTTCTTTAGTTACATATCCATTTAACCCATCTGCTAACTTTTGAGAATCAATATTAAAAATATCAAACAATAAAGCTATTGGTGGGGTTGAGTTTTTCTTGCTATCATCATAAATAACTTTGCCATCCTTTTCATAAATAAAAGGAACATTAGGACCACTATAAACTCCACTACCGGATACATTTTTTAAAGAAATATAATACTCTTTACCACCATAAGTTATAGTCAGGTCTGATATAGTTTTACCTATATCTTGAGGACCTTCTAAAGATAAACTTCTTTTAGTATCTGTAGCACCTGCAAATTTAATATTTTCAGCTGTTAATTTACTATTGTCTATACCTAAAGTATTATATAATGTTTTTAAATCATTAGGTAATTCATCATTTGATTTACCAGCATTGGCTTTAGCTTTAGCAACAAATTCCTGTTCATATTTTTCTCCAACATTTCCTCCTCCACTTACAATAATTCTAACCATACCAAATTTATCAGTATCCATTTCATACATTGTAAATTTACTTGAAGGATTAGGTCCTTGTTTAGGACCATAAGTTGTTATGTTTTCAACACCTAATAAATCTTTAAAAAGTTGAGTCATTTTTTCAGGCTCTATTTTATTAGGATTACCTAAACGATTTGTATCACTTTGTGTTTTAAATCCTAATTCAGATTCAGCATTACTTACAATAGATTCAATTGCTTTTTTAGTGTTGTTATTAATTTCTTTGTCTGTAACTTCTAACAATAAGGTTTCCTTTAATATTGCAAAGCTAAATTCAGGAACTAAATTTTTAATTAATTTTTCTAATAACAAAATATCTTGTGCATCATTTGTATCACAAAATCCTTTTGGAAATTTATAATTAACTTCTTTAAAAAATAAATCTAGTGCATCCATAATTAAGCTGCTGGTGTTTCTTCAGGAGTTTTTGTTGGTGTTTCTTCTGGTGTTTCTGTTCCACCTGGTTTTTCTTCTGTTACACCATAAGCTAACATTCTAGCTATTGCTTGTGCTGCTTGTTCTTCCTCGCTTAAGTTTAATAAGTAATACTTTTTACCTTCTACTTGAGCAATCCAACTTCTTGGAGTGTAAGTTAATAAAAATGGTTCACCATTGCCCAAAACAATTCTAAATGTTGTAGGACGAGGAGCAACCCATTGAATATCAGTTACAAATATTTCATATTGGTCTGTTAACAAATCAATAATAATATCTTTAAGTTCTGGAAATTTAGCTAAAACGGGGAATTTAGGAGCATCTAAGGTAATTTCTTCCTTACCAGTTAAGGTTTCTGGATTGTAGATATTACCTACAATCGTTTTGATTTTCTCCTTTAATTCGTTTTTAGTCATTATTTTTTCTGTTTAGCTGTTGGACCTGATCCGCCACCTTTTGCTTTGTATGCTGCTACAGCACCGGCAATAGCACCTGCTGCTTTAGCTGATTTGCCTTGGCTTTGGATTTTTTTCTTTAAAGTCTCGTATGATTCGTTAGTTTCATCTTTGGCTTTCATTTTTTTATCCCAAAATCCTTTAGGTAAACCTTCTTCTAAATAAGGATCAGCAATTTTTTTAGCGGCATCAATATTACCTTTGTTTAAAGCTATTCTAGCTTGTTTAAGGTTATGTTGGTCTGAAGCATCTTTATTAGCCATATCTTTAAGCGCTTTAGCAATTTTACCTGCTAAAATTTCATCTTTGCCAATTTCTGCTTCCATCATTGGAGTTTCACCTGTTGCAATATCTACTGCGGCATCAATAGCTGGTTCTTTTAATTCAAATTCTAAATAGTGTTTAGCACCATCCATATTTTCTTTAGCTACTGTAATTTTTGACTGCCACCAAGCTGGAAAATCAACTTCTTGATTCATTTCATCATATTTTTCTAGCATAGCATATAATTCCATAGCGTATTTACCAATTTGGTATAAATCACCTTTAATCATATGTGGTTCATCATCTTGATGACCTAAATCAATATCTTCGTTTACTCCTTCTTTGGCTATACCACCTTTAAGGATAGTCATAATACTTGAGAAAGCATCATCAACGCTATAGTCATAGTATTTGGCTACACCTTTAACAAATTGTTCTACTTTTTTAACTAATTCAGGGTTAATATTACCTCCGGTTGAAAACATATTTGCTTCTTTCATTTCACCTTTTGCTTTTTTAATAGCGGCATCACGTTTTAAAAGATAATCTTTAGAGTCAATATCGCCATCCCCATCCATATCCTCTTTTTTACCTTCTTTCATATCAAACTGTTTATAGTCTTCATATGTTTGTTGTAAATGAGTTATAGCATCTTCTCTAGACATGTGAAAGGCATCCATTGTATCTTGAATTTCTTCTTCAGTAAATTCTTTATTCTCGTTCATTAACGAGTTTCTAACTAGTTCTTTTAATTTTTGTTTATCCATTTCTGATACGGCTTTTTTAGCTAAGTTTGTTGCTCTACCATACATAACCGATTCGGCATCCTTACCGTATCGTTTTACTAATTCTTTTTTATTCTTTTTTAATTGTTTAAGATAATCTTCCCTCTTGTCTAATTGAGCTTTGGTTAGATTAGCTTCGGTAATAGGGGAGTTCCCGTCTTTTGACAGGAACTCTCTTATTGCGTTTTGTAAATCTTTTTTGTTCATTTACTTTTTGTCCTCATCGATAGAAGCTTTACGGTATTCAGTAACCAATTTCTTGATTTCACCTAATGCTTTACGAGCGCGACCATGAGCTGCTTTAGAAACCTTAGCATGTTCTGCTTTGAATTCCTCAAACAATAACTCCATTTTTTCTACTAATTCTTGTGTGTTCATATACTTTTATTTTAAAATTTTCTTTAACATTGGGAACATTGATTCATTTAATGTTTCTTCTTCCATATCCATTGGAATAGGAAGATCTTCTAGAGCATTTTCAAGATCAACATTTATGTTTTCATTTAATTCACGAGCCATTAGATTTTTTTCTCTTTTAGCATATGAATCTAGTTCTTGGTATGCTTTAGCTTCATCTTCAAGTTTTGATTTACCAATTGCATTAACTAGTGAAGTTAAATATTTCTTTTTACCTGGAGATAGTTGGGATTCAATTTCTTTAGCTAAAGCTAAAACTTGTTCTTTCTTATCAGGTCCATTGTATGTCTTTAATTCTTTTGCTTTAGCTCTTTGTTCAGGAAGATCTTGGAAAAGGTATTTAAATAAACCCATTAATAATGGTCCTGATATAGGATTAAGTAGTAGGGAAGCTATAAGAATGGTAATCAATGATACTAAACCTAAAGCTTCATTTACTTTTTCTTCAACTTCAGCTACAGCACCTTTTTCAACTACGTGAGCACGAGTAAAGAAAGTAATTGTATTACCAATTTGGTCTGTTAATTTTTGGTCTCCTAATTGTTGAGCGGCGGCTTGAGCTTGTGTTAAAGCATCTTGAACTGCTTTTACGTCAGGATTAACTTCTGTAGTAGTTGTAGTATCAATAGTTTCTGTATCGTCTGCTGGAGCCGCATCTGTAGAAGCATCTGTTGTTACATCGTCTGTAACTTCTTCATCACCTTTAGCTTCATCTAACATGCCTTCTAATTCGGCTAAGAAATCTTCTTCAGATTCGGGAGTCTCATCATTGATGTCATCTACCTTTTCATCCTCCATTTCCTTTAAAATCATTTCTTTGATTTTAGCTTTAAATTCAGACATTTTCATTTTGCCTGATGTTTTATCGTCTTTCATGTCTTTTTCTAGTGCTTTAATATGCTCGGCATCATCTGCTTCTGCGTCTTTGTAATATTCTTTTTTACCTTCCATCATATCATCCTCTTCATCCTCATTATCTCCAAACACTTCTTCATCGTTTTGATCAATAAAATCTTCTTCTTCTTCTGGGGCGTACCAAGATTGGTTAGGATCGCTTTCTGCTTCTTTAGTAAAATCGTGGGTTTTAAAATTAAACTCGTTTGGTTTAGTAACTAATGCTGGGAATAATACTGGACCTCCATTTGGGGTTTTCATTTTACCAAAAGCCATATCAATTCCATCCATTCTATCACCTTTAGCATAACCATTCATTTGGGCTAATAATTCGTAGTAATCTTTACCACCAAAATCACCATACCCATCATATCTATTTTCATAATAATAATTGCCTTTATTATCAAACATGTAAACAGGAATCCTGTTTTCATCTTCAGATCCAATTTGTTGTCCTGTATCTTGAGTTATCCAAGAGAATTGACCTTCGTTTAGTGAGCCAAAGAAGGTAGCTTTATTTTCTAATATTGCTTTTTTTAAATCAAATTTTGCCATAATATATGTTGATAAATATGTTATTTTTTATTATATGTGCCTTTTTTATATTCTGCTTTTTCTGTATTCTTTACAAATTGTTTTCCCTTGCGAGAACCAGCAGCTTTTTTCTTAGAGGTTTTTGCTCTTTCGGCTTTAGATAATGATTGAGCTTTTTTACGAGGTAAACAACGTGTTGTAGCTCCACCTTTTTTCATCGAACCACAAGGACCAGTAATATTACCTTGAGTATCAATACGCACCCAGTCCTCTTTTTTAAACCAGTTACGTAATGATTCAGATACTAGTTCTTGTAGACGATTTATATCCATTATTTTTTCTTTGCTTTGCCTGACATTTGACCTTTACATACTTTAACACCACGACCTGAAAGGTAAGCAGATGATTTTTCACCAGCGGCTTGTCTTCTTTTAATGTATGCTTTACCTGCAGGGCAAAGTTCCTCGTTAATTTTATTTAATGCTTCATCGATTTTTTCCTCTAAACCTTTTTCTCTACGCTTCATGTAATCTGTTTTACCTGTATAAGATGGTTGTTTAGGTTTTTTTGTAGCGTAATCATCTTCAGCTTTCCTACGTTTCATGTAGTCAGTAGCTTCAGTTACTTTAGTATATAAATCCTCGTCAGCATTCCATTTCCAATCACTTGATTTAAAATCTTTTAATTTTTTAGCTTTTTGGTATTCAGCTGAGGATAATTTAGCTTGTTTTAAGTTAACTTCATTTACTTTTTCAGTAGTACCTATAATTTCATCATAATCATCCATTTGTAAGATACCTCTTTCTTTACCTAATGCAATTGCTTTTTCAGTAACATCATGTAGATCCATATCTTCAGCAGCATCTTCTCTTGAATATTCTAACATACGAATAAACAAAGGAATATCCATTGTAATGGTATCTACTTTATCTTCTTCTTTAGCTTCACTCATTGTTGATTTTACAACACCTTTTAAGTTAAATAAATCAACAATATCTTCAAATGTATCATAAAATTTATCTGATTGGCCTGTTGGTTTATAAATTACTTTAAATGGTTTAAATTCATTACCTAGTTCATATTTAACACCTAAAGCATCTAATTGCTTTTTAGCCATATCAACCGCTGTTTCTTTTTTAGCTTCATCTAATGAAGGAGAAGCCATTTTAATAAAATCATCTGATACAGCAAATACTTCTACTTTACCATTTTTTAAATCCTTTACCTCAATATCCTCAATATTGTATTTTGCTTGTAATTTTTTAACAATCGCATTACCCATTGACATTGCTTTAGCAGCACCTTCTTCTCTATCTTGACCACCCATAGTTTTAGATCCACCAACAGATAAAACGTCTGATCCTTCTGGATATGTGATGTCAACATATAAAAAGTTAGGATTTGATTTGTCCTTGCGGATTGATGGTTTAAAATATTCTTTATTACCTTCCATTATTGATTTTTTAATAGCAGTAATACCACCACCATTATTAGGTTTAGCATCCCAACCTGCTGCTCTAAAATTTTGAATCATTTTATTTTTAGTAGCATCATCTATTGGTTCTGTAATTGTAATTTTTTCAAAATTTTCACCTGATGTTTTTGTATGAGGGTATCCTCCTGTTAATGATTCTTTCATAGGTTGAGAGAAAAATTCTTTTATTTTTTGAATGTCTTTCATTATTTTTTAGTTCTTAAATAGTCAGTTAAGAGCGAACCAATCGCCCCTACCTTCTGTCGTATAAATATCCACTCTTCTTTAGATAATTTATGTTCTTGTTCGTTAAACGCAATTCCCATAACACCAATAAAATGATCATCAAGATCATCTACAGCTAACATATAAAATGATTTTGTATTATATTCTTTAGAAAATAAATGTAAGTCATAAGTTTCATCATTTTCATAACTTGTTATACCTAATTCACCATCTTTATATAATTTGGATAATGATTTTGGAAATAATGAGACAGGGATTTGTTGAAAAATATGTTGTATTCCTGATGTATTAGGAGATAATTTTTCGTAAAATATAGAGAATTTCTGGATTGATTTACCTGTAGGATAAAAATGGCCTCCATTATGAAATTGTCCAATCCAAATTCTATCACAGTCTAACTCATCCATCATTATATCTAATTGATGGTCAACTAATTCATTTAAATCAATTGCTTCTTTTACTGAGGATATTTTAGGTTCCTTTTCTAATTTATTTTTAAACCATGTCATTAGTAAAGGTCCTATTACAGCAGTAATAAGGGCTACAAGGATGGTTGTAAGCATTGCTAACGTTGTCATTCTTTTTTCTGTTTTTTAAGATACTCTAGTGCTTCCTCTTTATACTTTAACAACTGATTTTTACCATCACCATCCCATTTTTCAACATCACCTTGTTCCGTTACAAATGTATTATTGGTATTAATTAATTCATCAAACCAAACCTCAAAATCTTTAGTTACTCCTTCTAAGTGTTGGTTGATAATATTTTTTTCAAAGGCATCTAATTTACCTTCTTTTCTTAATTGATGTTCATGGTCTACCTGGCAATTGAAGCAATGACCATACATTACAAACCATTTTTTATCCAAATGTTGTTTGGTTGCTTTTGAACATTTAGGGCAAAAAATAGGTAATACAATACCTTCTTTTGCCTTATCTAGTTTAGTAATATTTTGTTTTAATCCGTTTTTAATAGTCCATTGACGACCATCTTCTTCCCAAATATCTCCCTCGGCATGAAATTCCTTTGCTTTTTCATAACCAGTCCCCATAGTGGTTTTGTCCCCATACTTGCCTTGAACAAGGTTACGGAGACGCTGCACGTCATTATGCTTGAACTCTTTTTTTAAAACCGAATCGTTGCTCATTACTTACTGAATTTTTTGATGATTTCTTTTAGCTCAGATTTTTTCATTTTGCCTTTTTTCATTAACTCATAAATATCTGTTGACCTATGAGGAGCATTAGGATTAACATCACCTTGAGCCCTACCAGGAATCATATCTTGTGGTTCCATTTGTTTTTTAGGAGCTATAGATAACATATCGTTGTCTATTGCATCTTCAATTTCAACACCAAATGATTTTGCATAATAGTTAAAATCATCACTTGACATGAAATCGGCAACAGCATCTTCATCCATAAAAGCACCAGTTTTTTCTAAATCGTTTGTAAATCTAGCAAACGTAGAATCTGGCTTATAGTCCATTGGAAATGATTTGCCTTTGTATTTTAAAAATACAATAGCTACACGTTTGTCTATAGGTCCTTCCTGTAATCCAGGTTTACCTTTTTTACCTCCTGATACTTGATTTGATAAAGATGATTTAATTCTCTTCATCAACTCTTCATCTGATATAGCAGGTTTTTTAGTATCGTTTTCTTTAACTGCCTTTAGTGTAGGTTTGTCTTTAGTAACAACAGTTACTTTATTACGAGAGGCAACATCTTTAATTTTAGATGCTAAAGAAGCAGCTGATGTATCTTTAGTAGTAACATCAATCACCATTTTACCTTCCAGTCCAGTTTTAATGTCTAATTTACCGTCAGGAAAATCTCTTTTCCAATCTTTAGCCATTTTTGCTTTAACCTCATCGGCTGTTGCTTTTGCATTATCTCCAGATAAAACAAGTCGTTTGTATGTTATTGGTGCTGCCATTTTTATAGTCCTAAGTTTTGTAATTGATTAATTGTGTCTTGTGCGTTTACGTGTAAAATTCCTTTACCACCTCTTGCTCTCCATTGTTCAATGTTGTCAGGGCGGTCATCGATAAGTATTTTATCTGTACCAGAATAATTCTGTTTTTTCTCAGCTGATGCTAAAATTAGTTTAGTTCCAGGTATATTATTTTTAACCCATAACCTTTTTCCTAAACGAGAAGCTGGATTTCTTGATGGGGCTGATAATAAAGTTGGTTGTTTATCTTTAATATAGTCCCATAATTCCTTTCCATCAGGCATCCATTCCATTCCTACCCAAAACTTAATTTTGTTATCAACATCAATAAAATCCCAAAATTTTTCTACACCATTTTTAGCTTGGTATTGAGCTGCTGTTAAATGTTCAGGATTAAGTGATTTAAAACGTTTATCAAAATCAGTTAAAACACCATCCATATCACAATATAACTCATAGTGATGGAAAGGTTCAGCAGGAACTGCTTCTTCTTCTTTTAATTGCTTATATAAATCTGTTAACTTATACATCTTTTCTTTTTAATACTACAAATCGACCTTTACCTTGAGGGGTATTAAATTCAAGATTAACATCTTTTCTAAAATACCCAGGTATTCTATTATATTTGTTGTCTGTTAAATTAGCATATATTGTATGATAGTTTTTATCTCCTATATTATCCATTGAAGCTATACCAATATAATCAGGTTCGTCAGTTTCAGCAAGATCTAATATAATTTTATACATTGTATTTAAAATTTTTATATAATCTTCTTTAGTTGTATCACCTGTAGGGGTAGAAATAGGATTATTTTTAGGATGAAATTCTACATTATAAAATTCTTTATTGTCATTATATGGGCTTTTTATTCTGTAGATATCATAAGTGTATACTTTATTTCCTGCTCGGAACATACCCTTATATAAATCACCTTCTATTTCAGCTGCATTGTTTTTTGATAAAGTAATTTCATGGAGAGATTCACGTAACTTATCTACAAATGTTTTTGGGTAATTAAATTTAGGAATATCTAAAAAATATTCATTTAATGGATTTTTTATTTTATCCTCCCAATTACGTAACATCATATTTCCTTTCTCGTATGCTTCTTTTTCAATCTCAGGTAAATCACCATCCTCATTTGTGTTAGTAGTATTAATATTATTTAATCTACCTTCTAAATTCTGTTCGTGATGAATCATTTCATGAGCAAATGAACGTAAAACATCTTTTGGGTGTCTATCCATTGTGTATAATGTGATAGATTTTTCAACAGGATTATAGTAAGCTGTTTTACCCAAAAGATTGGATGCGTTTTGTTCATCATCCTTTATAACCTTAATTTTAGGCAATGGTTTGATATTCATTCCATTGTCAATCATATATCGAGATAAAGATACGAAAGATTCCTCGGGATTCCAAGTTTCTATCAAAGCTTCTTTAAGAAATTGTCTTGCCAATTCATTTAATCCAAACGGGTCATTTTCTTTAACTGGGGCAAATCCTGAACCATAAGGTAAAGCTGTTCCTGCTTGTGGGTCAGATGCTTCTTTCATTTTACGTAAACGTTCTGTTTTTTCCTTTGATGATTCTTTACGAGATTCGATATAATCTAAAGCACGTTTTAGTCTTGATTTTACTTCAGGATCTTTTGCTTTACCGTAAGCGGCTCTTACTCGTTGGTGAATTAAGTTAATTACTTGGGATTGACGAACATGTGATTTTGCTTTAAAAGATGTTTTATTTAAAGTATCAACAATATCTTCTTTTGTTTTAAATTTAATTCGAACAGTGTCTTTTGGATCTTCATCTGTGTATAATCTACGAGATGATCCTTCAGGTTTTTTACCTGTTCCTTTTTTAGGGTCAGATTTCTTTTTTCTACCTTCTTCTAAATCAGGATTATTATCGTGTCCACATTTATGGCAGATGTATAAATCATCTCCACCATCTGCTATAGGCCATTCCCAACCACAATTATCACAAATAATTTCTGTATCTGTTACTAATTCATTAATGGTATCAGGTAATGTAGCTAATATTAAGTTTCCGATTTTTTCAAATTTAGCTCCAGGGAATGCTTTAGAAATAAAGGCTTTATATAAATTATCTCTTTGGACTCCAAAATTTTCTTCATTTGATTTTTTAGATGGAGAATAAATAATAGCTTGAGCTTTAGATTTTTTAATATATTTTTTAACTATATCAGCAACTGTAGCCATTACTCTATAAAGTTCGCCTTTATTAACTACTATTTTAGCTGATGGACCCCAATCATCTTTAAGTTTTGCCGAAAATTCAACTTCTATAGTTCTTAAATTTTTTAAGTTATCATCAATATAATTAGTTGATTTTAAATCTACATCGTATTCAGTTTCACTATCTGTTACAAAACGAGTATAAACCCAATAACCATCTGCATCAACCTCTTTCCATTTGTATGGTTTAAGATTTGCCTCTCCTACTTCATTTATTTGAGTATTAGGTAAAATGGCTACTATTGATTCTTTATTTTTTTCAAATTTTATGTCTGGTATTGCTTTAGAAATAAATGCTTTGTATAAATTATCTCTTTGAGTACCAAAATCCTCCTCACTTGATTTTTTTGATGGTGAATATGTTATAGCTTGAGCTTTAGATTTTTCTACGTAATGTTTAATTATATCGGTTATAGTAGACATTACTTTATAAAGTTCGCCTTTATTAACTACTATTTTATATGATGGTTTACCACGTTTATCTTTAGGTTTAGCGGTAAAGTCAATGTCTAAAGCTTTGTAATTATTTAAATCATCATCTATATAAGTTGTAGTTTTTAAATTTATAACATATTGAGTTTCACTATCTGTTGTAAATCCAGCAACAGTCCACCAATCGCTATTACGTCTTATTTCTTTCCATTTATATGGTTTAAGATTTGCCTCGCCTACTTCTGTTACTTTTTCTTCTTTAACAACAGGAGAAACTAAATCCCATATTTGTTGTTTTTCTTCCTCACTAACATCAGGAATTAAATGAAAAAATTGTTCTTTATTATTATCCCTAACTGCTTGACGTGTTTTAGTT
>Ga0214923_10000839_pt1 | contig 45309 bp, 38 predicted proteins | sample LL1510_MetaG_FD_177993 | JGI IMG/M metagenome (GOLD analysis project Ga0214923, IMG submission 177993) | Freshwater microbial communities from Lake Lanier, Atlanta, Georgia, United States - LL-1510 | ecosystem: Environmental > Aquatic > Freshwater > Lake | place: USA: Georgia | collected... | reverse complement strand
TTCGGTTCGGCAGCCAGATGGCCACCCCGATGAGCTAAGAATCGCCTTCGATGGAGACGCCGTGTTGTTTTCAGACGAGGCCGAACGGGTCTTTCAGAGTCATGGCCTCTCGGCCTTTGTGGCCCACGAGACAGACCAGGCGCAGACCCCGCTTCCGCCGGGCCCCTTCAAGCCGCTCTTAGAGGCCCTCCACGCGCTTCGTCATGATGCCCAGACGGGCTCGATGAAGATTCGAACCGCCCTGGTCACCGCACGGTCTGCCCCCGCTCATGAGCGGGCCATTCGCACGCTCATGAACTGGCAGATTGAGGTGGATGAGGCATTTTTTCTCGGTGGCCTCGACAAAGGGGGTTTTCTTCGAGAGTTCGAGCCCGACTTCTTCTTTGACGATCAGACCCGACACTGCGAGTCAGCTGCCCTGGCAGCGCCCACTGGCCATGTTCGGTCCGGCATCGTCAATGAGGCCTCAACGAAGACCGAGCCCTAGGCCTTGGCTGTTTTTCCCTTGGCAGCCTTTTTGGCAGCCGGTTTGCGAGCTTCAAATTCAAAGCCAACCTTGCCCTCCGGCGTTTTGACGAGGTAGGCCTTAAACCGACGCCGCGTTCGAGCAGAGACAAATCCATCGAGCAGGTCGGTGCGACCCGCTTCGAGCAGTTTGCTCATCTGGTCGGGTGAGATTGTCTGCTGAAGAATCATTAGTCCGGAGCGGAAGTCACAGGTCTTCTCTGGCCCCAGGCTCTTCTCGCAGACATAAGCGTTGCCGTGAGCGAAGACACCTGCCGAGCATTTGGGGCAGTCGCCCAGGCGAGTCGCACCCGAGAAGTCGACGGGCTGCGCATCGTCATCGGAGGCGCCCTGTCCGAAGTCGAACTCGAGTTTGTTGTCGTCCGTGAGTCGAAGACTCGCTGCAAATGGGCGCCCCATCTTGCTTCGAAAGCCATCGACGGGGCCCAGACTCCGAGTGGCCAGAAGTGTCTCGGCCTCCTGGGTCTCAAATGTTCTTCCGCCAGGAATCTTCGTGATCGAGAAATCGCAGGCGGTGCATGCAAACCGGCGGTAGTTTTCCTTCACGACCCCCCCACACACTGGGCAGGGGGTTGCGAGGGTGGCGTAGTCACCCGGTATGGTCTCGTTGGAGAAGTTCCTGGCCTGCTCGACCATGTGCTCCGTCATGGAGGCGATATCGCGCATGAAAGCCTCTCGAGAGAGCTTGCCATGCTCAATCTGCTTGAGCTTGAACTCCCACTCTCCTGTGAGCTCGGGCCTTGAGAGCTCCTTTACGTCAAGGCCTCGCAGGAGCGTCATAAGCTGAAATGCTTTCGCCGTTGGGATGAGCTCGCGGGCCTCCCGCACCATGTACTTTTCGGCAAGTAGGCCTTCAATGATGGCGGCTCTGGTGGCGGGTGTTCCCAGCCCCTTGCCTGCCAGGACTTCGCGCAGTTCGTCGTCGTCAACGAGCTTGCCCGCCCCCTCCATGGCGGACAGCAGGGTGGCTTCAGAGTAGCGAGCGGGCGGCTTAGTTGCATGCTCAATTGCGGCGACTGAACTCGCAAGGGGCCTCTCGTCTGCTGAGACAGGCACGAGGCTCGCGTCATCAGCATCCAGCCCTTTGCCATAGACCGAAAGCCATCCGGGAGCGACCAATACCTTGCCCTCGGTTTTGAAGTGTGCGTTAGAGACTGTGCTCACGCGCGTGGTGACGAGGTATTCGGCCGGCGGAAAGAAGATGGCCATAAATCTGCGCGCAACGAGGTCAAAGATTTTTTGTTCGGGCTCAGACAAGGCCTTTGGGACGAGCCCCGTCGGCACAATGGCAAAGTGGTCCGAGATTTTGGTGTTGTCAAAGATGCGCTTGTTGGGCTTAACCCAACGCGAATCAATGATGAGTTGAGCTGCCTGCTTAAAAGAGGAAATGCTTTTGAGTGACTCTAGCGTGCTGAGCACTGTTGGAATGTAGTCTTCGGGAAGGGCCTTGGAGTCAGTCCTCGGGTAGGTGAGGACCTTGTGTTTCTCGTAAAGCGCCTGAGCAATCCCGAGTGTGTTCTTGGCCGAAAAACCAAATCGAGCGTTGGCCTCCCTCTGAAGGCTCGTCAGGTCAAATAAGGCCGGCGCCGCCTGGGTGGAAGGCTTGCTCTCCTCGGTGACGGTGGCCGACCCTCCTTGGCAGGCTTTCGCAATAGCATGGGCTGCCTCTGCACCCCAGATGCGCTCCGCTCGAGCGTCGGGGTCGTCTTCCGGTTTCTTAAACTGGGGGTCAAACCACCGTCCCTCGTAGGTCCCGCTCGATGCGTTGAATGTGGCGAGCACCTCAAAATAAGTTCGTGGCTTGAATCTGCGAATGGCCTCTTCCCGCTCGACAACGATGGAGAGCGTCGGAGTCTGGACGCGCCCGACGGTGGTTAGAAAAAAGCCCCCCTCCTTTGAGTTAAAGGCGGTCATGGCCCGAGTGCCATTGATGCCGACTAGCCAGTCTGCCTCCGATCGACACTGGGCTGCCTCTGCAAGAGGCTGCAACTCCGCGTCTGTTCGCAGGGCATCAAAGGCCTCTCGAATCGAAGCAGGTGTCATCGATTGAAGCCAGAGCCGCGAGATCGGCTGCTTGGCTTTTGCGTAGCGAACAATGGTGCGAAAAATCAGCTCGCCCTCACGCCCCGCGTCGCAGGCGTTGATGATGCGAGTCACATCTTTGCGCTTGATCAGCCTGGTTAGAGTCTTGAGCTTGGCCTCAGACTTGGGCAGGGGGCGAAGATCAAAATGCGGCGGAATGACCGGCAGGTGCGAAAAAGACCACTTCCCGCGCTTTACCTCGAATTCTTCCGGGGCGGCTATCTCAAGCAGGTGTCCCACTGCTGAGCCGATGACGATGTCGCCTCGCTCGAAGACGTCATCTTTCTTTTCAAAGCCCCCGAGTGCGCGCGCAATGTCGGCGGCTACAGAGGGCTTTTCGGCAATGACCAGGGCTTTTTCCATTTTTTTAGCATAGCCCGTTTCCTCAATCGCGACGCAAACGGCTCCAGGAGCCATCCGGATGCCGAGTTGCCAGGCCGGCGAGTTCGCACATGAGAAGTCCTGCAAGCGTGTCTCCCAGGGAGCTCCCATTCATATTCGCGAGGCTCTGAGCATCGACTGGTTCAAAGCGGAGTTGGGCAAAAACGGTTCGGGCTCGCTGGTCCTCAAGGCCGGGAAAGGCTGATTGCGCTGAACCCCCCTGCGCTGTGGTTCCGAGCCCGAGGGGGTCCGTGGCGGCTCGCGGCCGCTGCAGCGCTGAACTGAGCGCGCAACCAAGGTCTTGCATGAGCTCCTGGGGGCTTTGAACCAGTCCAGCCCCCTGGCGTATGAGTCGATGACCGCCTGCGTGAAGGCCGCTGTGAATTGAGCCCGGCACAACAAAGACATCTGAGCCCTGCTCCAGCGCAGAGAGTGCCGTTGAGATGGACCCGCTACCCTCGGCAGCCTCAAGCAGGCAGACCGCCTGAGACAGGGCTGCAATGATTCGGTTGCGATGCAGGAACTGAAAGGGCCGGGGCGGAACACCCCCCTCATACTCTGATAGCAAGAGCCCTCCCGCATCGAGAATGTCTTGCGCCAGCCTCTGGTGGGCGCTGGGATAGATGGTGTCAAGGCCGTGGGCAAGGACAGCAATGGTCCGGCCGCCCCCGGCTGCAAGGGCGCCCTCGTGCGCTGCGCCGTCGATGCCCAAGGCAAGCCCGCTCACCACGACAAATCCCGCCTCAGCCAGGGCCTTGGCAAACCATCGGGCGTCAGACATGCCCTGGATGCTCGCTCGACGGCTCCCAACAATTGCCAGAGCGGGCTGCCCAAGCAGCTCGGCGTCTCCTTGGGCAAAGAGGTGGGCAATGGGCGGGGTGAGCGCATCAGAAAACGAGGGAAGCGCATCGCGCTCAAGGCGCGTAATTGGTGTTGGCATAGAGGGGCTCCTTGCGAGAAAATGGGCCCCAAGGCTAGGCGCCGCTTGTCGCGGCGCCATCCTCCGACCGACCTAACCATTCCAACCGCTCTTATTGCTGCCCCATGGCCCTTCTCACCATCCTTCACTACCCCGACCCTAGGCTTCGCACGGTTGCAAAGCCTGTCGAGCGAGTTGATGATCGGGTGCGCTCAATCGTGCGCGACATGGCCGAGACCATGTACGCGGCGCCGGGTATTGGGCTCGCAGCCACACAGGTGAATATTCACGAGCGCATCATCGTGTTGGACGTCTCTGAGGAGCACGACCATCTTCGAGTGTTCATCAACCCTCAGATTCGCGAGCGCAGCGCCGAGCGCAAGGTCTACGAGGAGGGCTGCCTCTCGGTTCCCGGCGTCTATGACGAGGTCGAGCGACCGGATCGCATCACCGTGGAGGCACTCAACGAACTCGGAGAGCCATTTACGGTTGTGGCCGACGGGCTGCTCTCGGTCTGCCTGCAACATGAGATCGATCATCTTGATGGAAAGGTCTTTGTCGATTACCTCTCTCGACTCAAGCAGGGCCGCATCCAGACCAAGCTAGTCAAAGAGCAGCGCTCTGCCGTTCGCGCTTAGATGCGCCTCGTTTTCGCCGGCACCCCGGAGTTTGCCGCCTCGCACCTGCGCGCGCTCATTGCCGAGTGTCCCGTGCTCGGCTATGAATTGGTTGGCGTCTTTACACAGCCCGATCGCGCCTCAGGCCGGGGCCTTCAGCTCACGCCCTCTCCGGTTCGTGCGCTGGCGCAGCTGCATCAAATCCCTGTGTTTACGCCCAATAGCCTGCGCTCGGATCGTCCAGGTGGGCCTGAAGGGCAGCGTCAGCTTGCCGCCCTCGCACCCGACTTGATGCTGGTCGTGGCCTACGGACTTCTGCTGCCCAAAGAGGTCCTGAGTCTTCCGCGACTAGGCTGCATCAATGTGCATGCATCCTTGTTGCCGAGATGGCGGGGAGCGGCCCCGATTCAGCGGGCCATCGAGGCAGGAGACACGCTCACAGGCGTGAGCCTTATGCAGATGGAGGCCGGGCTTGACACGGGGCCGGTCTGGTCTGTCCACCCCCTGGCCATTGAACCGACCGATACTGCCGGACTGCTGCACGACAAGCTCGCCGCCCTCGGTGCCCAGGCCCTCGTCGACTTGTTACGACGGCAGCCATTTGAGCGCGAGACGCCGGCACCACAGCGTGAGGATGGCGCCTGCTACGCAGCCAAAATAACCGCACAAGATCGCCGGATTCCGCTGGGCCTTGATGCCGTGACCGTGTTTAATCGCATTCGCTCCCTCGATCCCTCCCCCGGAGCCTCGCTGGTGTTTCGTGGTCAGCCTGTGAAGGTGGGCGGCGCAGCCTTGGTCGACCCGTCTGGGCGGTGGGCTGAACCCGGACGGATTGTCTCTGTGCCTTCTGCCTCTCAAAGCGGGTTGGTTGTGGCTTGTGGGCAAGGGCTCTTGGGGCTGGGCTGGCTACAAAGAGCGGGAGGAAAGCGGCTGGGGGCCGCGGAGTTTGTGCGTGGAGTGGGTATCTCGGTGAACGACGCATTTCTTTTAGAGGGGGGCTCGGACGCAGATGTTTAACTGGATGAAAACTGCTGTACTCATGGCCGCCATCGTGGGCCTTTTTGGCGTTGTGGGCAGCTGGCTCGGCGGGTCTCAGGGCCTTGTGTTAGCGCTTATTTTTGCGGGCGTCATGAACATCGGGGCGTACTGGTTTTCTGATTCGCTTGTGCTGCGCATGTATGACGCTCGTGAGGTAGACATGTCCACGGCGCCCGAGTTTGTGGGCATGGTGCAGGACCTCGCGCAGCAGGCCGGCCTGCCGATGCCCAGGGTCTATATCATTCAGGAGGATGCGCCCAACGCGTTTGCAACCGGGCGCGATTACGAGCACGCGGCGGTTGCAGCGACCACCGGGCTCCTTCGCCTGCTCTCGGCCAGAGAGGTTCGGGGCGTGATGGCCCACGAACTTGCGCACGTGAAGCATCGCGACACCCTGATCTCAACCATCTCTGCCACGATGGCCGGTGCTATTTCGGCGCTTGCCAACTTTGCAATGTTCTTTGGCGGGCGGGACAGCGAGGGCAAGCCCGCGAACCCCGTGGTGAGCATCCTCGTGATGATCCTAGCCCCACTTGCGGCCAGCCTTATTCAGATGGCGATCTCCCGGGCGCGCGAGTTCGAGGCCGACCGAGGCGGAGCCGAGCTCTGTCAAGACCCGCTCGCGCTTGCTGATGCGCTCACCAAGCTCGATCACTACGCAAAGGGAACGCTATTTCAGGCCGCAGAGGCCCATCCTGAAACTGCTCAGATGATGATCATGAATCCGCTGTCAGGCGCCGGGCTTGCTGGCCTGTTTTCCACCCACCCCTCAACGGAGGAGCGCGTCGCTCGCCTTCAGGCGTTGGCAGGCAGCATGCGTGCCTGAGCTCCACCAGCAGTTTCGCGAGGCAGCGCTCGCAGTTCGAGCGCTGCTGGATTCCGATTCATCCCCGCAGACCCACCCGGGCTTTTCTGATGCCGCTGTTCAGGACCTCGCGTATGCGGCCCTGAGGTCTTGGGGTCTCGCCCAGGCCCGACTTGCTCGGCTGGCGCCCAAGGCGCCCGACCCCCTCCTGATGTCGCTTTTGTCGGTCGCGTTCTCTTGCCTGTCTCGAGCCTATCGGGCAGATGCAGTGGTGGTTGACCAGGCCGTGCACTGCGCCCGCGGTTTGGGCGGAGAGCCCGCCGCTCGATTTGTCAATGCGGTCTTGAGAAAAACGTTGTTGCATCCAACCGATGCGCAGGCTGATGAGCAGACCCCTCTCGCCCTCTGGAATGCGCCTCGGTGGTGGCAGGAGAAGATCCTCTCGCAACTCGGCCACGATCGAGCGGAGCAGGTTCGTAAGGCCCAGCGAGCGCACCCGCCGTTTACCTTGAGGCTTCTCGGCACCGAGCTCGAGCAGAGAGAAATTGCCCATCGACTGGGCAAGGGTGCGCAGGACCTGCGCTGGCTTGGTCCCCAGACTGTGATCCGCGAGCCTGCCTGCGACATGGCCGAGCTGCCCGGCTTTCCCGAGGGCCTCGTTCGAGCCCAAGACGACTCTGCCCAGAGGCTTTTTGGTCTCCTTGGGCTCAAGGCAGGTGATCAGGTTCTCGATGCCTGTGCTGCGCCGGGCGGAAAGAGCTTTCTGCTGGCTGAGCAGGCTGCCGTCGATGTCTGGGCTTTGGACGCGTCGAAGACCCGACTGGCTCGACTCTCTCGCGAGATGCAACGCCTTTCGGCGCGGCTCGCAGGAGAGGTCCACCCCGCTCAGGCGGACCTCCTTCTCGATGACTGGCCAGACCTTGTGCCAAAAGAGTTCGATCACATCGTGCTCGATGCGCCATGTTCGGGCTCCGGCGTTGTCTGCCGACACCCCGAGATTCCGTGGCGGCGCTCGGAGGCTCAGCTGGCAGGACTTGTTCGAGTCCAGGCCGAGCTTTTGCAGAGACTTTGGAAAAGACTCAAACCGGGGGGAGAATTCGTCTATATCGTGTGCTCCATCTTTGAGGAGGAGGCTCAGGCGCAGGTGAATCACTGGATGGACCAGCAACCCGATGCGACACCCCTGTCCTCACCTGGCCTTATTCTTCCGGCTCTGGGTGAGCGCGACGGCTTCTTTTACGCCCGCTTTCAAAAAGCGCGATGAATCACGCTGCGCTGCGCCCCCTCGTCTTTGTGTTGGCTCTCCTCCTGAGTCTGGGCCTAGGTGATTGGCCTGGAGCCTGGAGGGCCTCGGGCGCCCATGCTTCTGAATCTGTTTCGGGTGACCCCTCTCTTACGCTGACCGATCCCCGACTGGTGGTCGACGAGATGGCTGGATACGCGCTCTCTGGTCAGGTCAGCGTGCAGCTCAGCGCACCCCTTGTGGCAGCAATCGATCGCGGAGTGACGCTGACTTTTGTTTCCGAGTTTCAATTGGTTCGCACTCGTTGGTGGTGGTTTGACTCGGAGGTCTACCAGCACACACGCACGGCGCGCCTCACCTTTCATCCTCTGACTCGTCAATTTCGAGTCAGTGTCGATGGCGCCAAGGTGCAAGCTTTCACCGACCTCACTGAGGCCCTTCGTGCCGCTCTGGCGCTCAAGGGCTGGCGTGTCATGCCCGAGCCCATTGCCAAAGAAGGCTTGCAGGCACGCGTTCGGCTCCAGCTTGATGCCAACGCCCTGCCCAAGCCGCTTCAGGTCTCTGCACTGACCGATCCCCAGTGGAAGCTCGACACCGGCTGGGTCCTGACCAAGGGACCATGAGCCTCACCCTAAGACTGGCCCTTGCCCTGGTCTTTGTCTTGGCCGGTGTGGTGCTGGCCCTCTTGTCGATGGCCTCTGGCGTTGGCAGTCAGCTCGACGAGATTTATCCCTGGCTGCTTGGCACAAACGTCGCGCTGACGGTCGTCATGGCGATACTTGCTGGGCTTGTCACGCTGCGGGCCTGGAGGCGTTATCGCCAGCGCGTCTTTGGGTCGCGCCTCATGATTCGCCTCGCCCTGGCATTTGCTCTTATGGGCATTGTTCCTGTGCTCTTGGTCTCTCTGGTCTCGGCGCAGTTTCTGGCAAGAACCATCGACAGCTGGTTTTCGCAGAGCGTGGAGGGCGCCCTAGAGTCTGGTGCCGCCCTTGGCCGAGCGACCCTCGACTCTATCCAGTTTGATGCCCTCAATCAGGCACGAAGGCTTGCATTAGCCCTTGAGTCTGTGCCGGATGAGCGACTCACCGAGGTGATCGAGTCGCTCACAGAGGGCCGGGAGGGTCTTGAGGTCTTGGTGCTTGATGCTCGCGGCCGCGTCATCGCCATCCGGAGCGCTTCGTTATTTCGGCTTGTTCCCGACATGCCCTCTTCAGAGGCGATGAATCGTGCTCGCGCGGCCAGACAGTTTGTCATCGTTGAGCCCAAGCCCGACGCCAAGGACGGCCTTCAGGCGCGAGCCCTGGTGGTGTCGTGGCAGCCGGGCCCCGGACCCTCTCAGCAGCGCCTTGTTCAGTGGCTTGAGCCCGTGCCCGATGCGCTCTCTCGAAACATTGAGGCCCTGAATACGGGCTATAGCGATTACAGACAGCTTGCCCTGGGCAAGCAGGGTATTCGTCAGATCTACGGTGTCACGATCACGCTCTCGGTCTTGCTCGCCGTCTTTGGTGCACTCTCGGCAGCGGTGCTGCTGAGCGGCTGGCTGGCGGGCCCACTGCGCTCGCTCGAGCGTGCGACCAGGGCGGTTGCCGGGGGCGACTATCCGCAGCTGCGCGAGGACTCCGTGGACCATGAGCTCAATGACCTGTTGCGTTCATTCAACGAGATGACACGACAGCTGGCCGAGGCGCGTCAGGTGGCAACGGAGAGTCAGCAACGACGAGAGGAGTCGGCGGTGTTTTTGGAGCAAGTGCTCTCGCACTTGTCTGCAGGCGTGATGGTCTTCGATGAGGGCTGGCATCTGCGTCAATTCAATCCAGGCGCAGAGAGAATCTTGGCGCTTGAGCTCTCTCTCTATCTCGATCTCTCACTAGATGTCTTGCCTGTGCTCTCGTCGGTGGCCCAGGACATTCGTAGTGGATTGGCCGATCGAAGTGAGGACCAAGGCCAATTTGAAGTGACCTCGGTCGAGGGTGCGCCCATCTCTTTGTTAATGAACGCTTCGCGACTGCCCTCCCCGGTTGCTGGTCAGCCACCCCAGTTTATTTTGGTGTTCGATGACATCAGTGCGCTTTTGTCTGCCCAGCGTGCCCGCACCTGGGCCGATATGGCACGACGACTTGCCCACGAGATTAAAAATCCCCTCACCCCCATCCAACTCTCCGCTGAGCGGCTTGAGCGCAAGCTCTCCGGCCGCGTCGGCGCCGAGGAGCAAGAGTGGGTGAGCAAGGCCTGTCAGACGATTGTGAGTCAGGTCTCTTCTCTGAAGGCGATGGTGGATGAGTTCCGAAACTATGCCCGCCTGCCCATGGCCCGGCCCGAACCTCTTGAGCTGGGCCTGTTGATTTCTGAGGTGATGCCCCTCTATGCCGCAGACCCTCGCGTTCGCCCCTCAATGTGGCCGGCAGCCTGCTGGGTCATGGCGGACCGAGGGCAGGTGATCCAAGTCATTCATAACCTCATTCAGAACGCACAGGATGCAATGGAGTCCGTGCCAGGGGGTGTTATCGAGGTGGGCTGTGCCATCGAGGGTGGGCCTCAGACGGCGAGGGTGGTGCTGCGCGTGGATGACGAGGGGCCGGGCTTAAGTGCCGAGATGGCGGGCAGAGAATTTGAGCCCTATGTCACAAGCAAGGCCAAGGGCAGTGGGCTTGGCCTTGCGATCGTAAAAAAAATCGCCGAGGAGAATCATGCTGAGGTCAGCATTGACAATCGCCGTGACTCGCAGGGTCACGTGGCTGGCGCTCGAGCAGAGCTGAGATTTGCGCAACTGATCTTGAAGGCAGAGAATTCCTTTCATGGCTAACATCTTGATTGTCGATGACGAGCTCGGTATCCGAGAGCTGTTGCTTGAGGTGTTGGAGGACGAGGGTCACTCTATTGTTCTGGCTGAAAACGCCGCGCAGGCCAGGGCCCTGCGAGAGGCCCATGCACTCGATCTGGTTCTTCTAGATATTTGGATGCCAGACACCGATGGTGTGACGCTCCTCAAGGAGTGGTCCGCACAGGGTGTTCTCACCATGCCGGTCGTCATGATGTCTGGGCACGCCACCATTGACACGGCAGTGGAGGCCACTCGAATTGGCGCCTTCGATTTTCTTGAAAAGCCCATCGCGCTGGCCAAGCTGTTGAAAACGGTCTCGGCCGCCTTGGCGCGCGCTCAGGCCCAACGAGCTTGGCGCGATGCTGTGGCGCAGGCCCAGCAGGCCGCCGGCGAGGCCCCGCCCACACCGGAGCCCGAGCCCGACCCGAGCGAGGCTGCCCGAGAGGCACTTATGGCTTTGAACCTTGATGCGCCCTTGCGCGAGGTGCGTGAGGCCTTCGAGCGCATTGTTTTGCAATATCAGCTGGCTCGGGAGGGGGGGAGCATGACTCGCCTGGCTGAGCGATCTGGCCTTGAGCGCACCCATCTCTATCGAAAGATTCGCCAGCTGGGCATGGAGCCAGTGGCTCGCTCTAAGCCGCCCGGCGGAAAGGCAGCTGCCTAGTCAGCCTTTGTGTTTCGGCTCCCTAACCAAGAGCTGTGCAATGAGTGTGAACAAGACCCAAAGAGCGAGCACGCCGAAGGCTGACTCGAAGGCGACCATGGGGTAGTGTCGAACGCCCCCTGCCACCTCACCCTGCCAGAGGGCATCAAGCACGGCGCCAAAGATTGGGGGCAGCACAATGCTTCCGGTCATCACACACAGGTTGACGAGGGCAATCACTGTTGCCGTTCGGCGCCCCTGCATAAGGTCTTTGGCCCAGGCAAAACTCAGCACCATGGACCCCGCGCAGAGACCAATGAGCCAGAGCGCAGCGACGGTGAGCACCACGGAGCCAGCCAGCGAGCCGCTCGCGAGCGCTCCAAGCCCGAGCGCAGTGCCAATGGTTCCAGCCAGCAGAGGGCGTTTGCGGCTGCGTTGACGATCGGAGTAGGCGCCAAAGAGCACGCCGCCCACCGCAAAGCCGACCATCATCACTGACGAGAAAAGAGTGGCCGAAGAGAGCGAGAGTGAGAATTGACTCGTGAGAAACGGCACACTCCAGAGCCAGCCAAGGGCTGCCAGACTGCCCGTCACCCCCATCTGACCCAGGCTTAACAAGGCAAGGTCTCGGATGGGCGTTTTATGGGGACCAGAACTCTCGGAGCTCGCTGGGTGTGCATGATTCTCATAACCGAGTTGCTTTGGTTCGTCTCGTAGCTTCCAGAGGATGAGACCGGCCAAAAGGGCTGCTACCGCTGCGCTTGCATGAATAACCTCGCGCCAGCCCAGGGCCTGCGCAAGAAGGCTCAAGGGCAAGCCAGACAGAACCGCCCCACAGCCCCCAACCGCGAGGGAGAGCCCAGTGATGCCGGCAAATCGCGCAGGGGAAAACCAGTGTGAGGCAAGTTTGAGCATGCCCACCCATGCCACGGCGCCGGAGGCCCCAACAATGAGTCGCCCCACGATGGCTTCTGACAGCGAGGTGGCTGAGGCGAAAAAGAGCGCGCCGACCATTCCAAGGGCGGCCGATGCCGCCAGCACCATTCGACCCCCGAAGCGATCGATGAGCATGCCAGCCGGAAGCTGCAGGCCCGCATAGGTTATGAAGTAAGCCGAGGAGAGGCTTCCCAGCGCGACTGCTGTGGGGGCAATCTCTCGCGAGAGATCAAGGGCTAGCGCAGCCGGTGAGACCCTCTGAAAAAAATCGAGCAGGTAGAAGGCTGCGGCCATCCCCCACATCAGAAAGGACAGCCGAAGGGGAGGCAGATGCGACGAGGTCACCCTGCCTTAGTAGTGGAAAAAGCCCTGGCCGGACTTGCGACCCAGTCGTCCTGCGGCAACCATTTCTTTTAAAAGGGGTGCGGGCCGATACTTTGGATCCTCAAAGTAGTCGTGCAATACATCCATGACTGCCAACAAGACGTCCAGTCCGATGAGGTCGGCGAGCGCCAGGGGGCCGATGGGATGTGCACAGCCAAGCTTCATGCCCTCATCGATTTCCGACGCGCTGGCCAGCCCCTCCGAGAGAACAAAAACAGCTTCGTTGATCATGGGACAGAGCAGGCGGTTCACGACAAAGCCCGCGCTATTCTTGACCAGAATGGGGGTCTTGCCAATTGACGTGGCCAGCTCAGCAATCTGAGAGGCCACCGAGTCAGCGGTCTGCAGCCCCTGAATAACCTCCACGAGAGGCATCATGGGCACGGGGTTAAAGAAGTGCATGCCAACAAACCGCTCTGGCCGCTTCAGTTGTGCCGCCAGTCGCGTGATGGAGAGTGACGAGGTGTTGGTGGCGATTACAGTCTGCTCCGACACCAGGGCTTCAACAGCCTGAAGGATCTTGACCTTGATGGCCTCATTCTCTGTGGCTGCCTCAACCACGAGCGCGCACGCTGAAAGTCCCGAGACCTCTGTCACTGTCTGAATGCGCCCCAGGGTCTGTGATTTTTGCTCCTCCGTGAGCGCCCCTTTTTTAATGAGTCGGTCGAGAGAGCCGGAGACGGTTTGCAACGCCTTTTGCAGGGCGGCCCCTTGAATGTCTTGTAGAAACACTGCGTGGCCGGCCACAGCGAAAGCCTGTGCAATACCGTTGCCCATCGTCCCTGCGCCAATGACACCGATCTGATTGAACATAGTGGTTACCCCCTTCGCTCTAAGGCTATCACCCTCAGATGTGCTCCGATGACATGCCAGAGAAGCGATAAAGCGCAAGGGTTGCACGCAGAGTGGTTGCCCAGGTCACTCGATGAACCTCGCCGCCGGTGTCCTCGCGCACATACAGGCGCTCCATAACGCGCATTCCCATCTGATGGAGCAGGGCCTCAAAGTCTTTGGTCGTTGCGAGGTGTCGGTTGGGCGTGTCGTACCACTCATAGGGCAGACGATCGTTGACAGGCATGTGACCGGTCAACAGTGATTGGATGTGAGACCAGTGACCAAAGTTGGGGATGCTGACAATCACTTCTCGGCCAAGCCGCGCAATATCTCCGAGTACGCGCTCGGTCTGATGGGTGGCTTGAAGTGCCTGCGACAAGATCACCAGATCAAAGTTTGCATGCGCAAAGATGGACAGGCCACTGTCTATGTCGGCCTGAATGACATGCACACCGCGAGCCACGCAGGAGAGCACCTTGCCCTCGTCAATCTCCGCCCCATAGCCCCGGCACCCTTTGTTTTGAGAAAGCCATTCCAGGAGCGCTCCGTCGCCGCAGCCCAGGTCGAGCACCTTTGCCCCCCGGGGAACCCACTGGGCGATGAGTGCGAGGTCGGCCCGAAGCCCGCTGAGCGCGCCCGTCATATCTGCGCCCTTAGCTGCTTGAAGTTCTCTCGCACAAACGCGTGATAGCGTGGGTCGCTCATCAGAAACGCGTCGTGCCCGTGGGGCGCATCAATCTCCGCGTAGTTCACAGCGGAGCCGTTTTGAATCAGCGCCGACACAATCTCCCGGGAGCGTTCGGGCGGAAAGCGCCAGTCTGTCGTAAAGGAGACCACCGAGAAAGAGGCCCGCGCCGGCTCTAGGGCCCGAGCAAGGTCTCCCCCCGTGGTGCGGCTGGGATCGAAGTAGTCGAGCGCGCGAGTGATGAGTAGATAGGTGTTGGCATCGAAGTATCGAGAAAACTTTTCTCCCTGGTGACGCAGGTAGTTTTCAATTTCAAACTCCGCCTCAAAGCCAAACCGATAGCCGCCCCCGTTGTCTCTGAGCGAGCGGCCAAACTTCTGCGCCATATCGTCGTCCGAGAGATAGGTGATGTGGCCAATCATGCGCGCCACGGAGAGGCCATGGCTGGGAACCACCTGATGGGCGTAGTAATCGCCCCCATGAAAGTCCGGATCTTTCAGAATTGCGCGTCGCGCGACTTCGTTAAAGGCGATGTTCTGGGCTGAAAGTCGCGGAGTCGAGGCAATGACAAAGGCATGACGAACGCGCTCAGGAAAGGCAATCGTCCACTCCAGGGCCTGCATCCCGCCAAGGCTGCCACCCATGACTGCCGCGAACTGAGCAATGCCGAGTCGATCGGCCAGGAGCGCCTGGGCCCTCACCCAGTCTTCTACCGTGACCACTGGAAAGTGACTGCCGTAGGGTTGGCCCGTCGCAGGGTCGAGGCTGGCCGGGCCGGTGGATCCAAAACAGGAGCCCAGATTGTTGACACCCAACACGAAGAATTCGCGCGTGTCGAGCGGCTTGCCGGGCCCCACCATGTTGTCCCACCAACCCAGGTTCACGGGCCCCTGCGCATAGGTTCCCGCCACATGGTGTGAGGCATTGAGGGCGTGACAGACCAAGACCGCATTGGAGCGGTCTGCGTTGAGGGTTCCGTATGTCTCGTAAGCCAAAGTAAACCCAGAGAGGCTCTGGCCACTGGCAAGCGAGAAGGGTTCGTGAAAATCCGCGAATTGCTCAACCACGGGCCCGACGGACCCAGATTCTGTTGCGTGATGCATGGGGGCTAATTTGACACACTTTTTTACAGTTGGACCCCTTGGCAGGCCCGACACTTCGTCTCCCATTCTGAATTGAAAGGAGCCCATGAGATGTCGGATTCAATTGCTCGCCTGCTCGCAGCCCACCATGCCCACCAGCAGACCCCAGATGCCCAGCCCATCCGCGTACCCTCCGAGGCGCTTGGGACCAGCCTGTCTTCGGGCAATCGCCGAAGCCTCAAGCCCGGAGGCACCGCAGTCATCCGGGTGGAGGTGCGGGACGCTGCGCAGGAGGCCTCTCCCTGGGCTGCGCTCACACCCCGGCAGTTTGAGGTGCTGGGTTATCTGGTTGAGGGTAAGCCCACCAAGACGATCTGCCGGTGCCTTGGCATGTCCGAGGGGACCGCAAAGGTGCACATCAGCGCCATTTTGCGCGCCCTCAATGTGCGCAACCGGGCCGAAGTGGTTGTGGCGGCCTTTCGGGCCGGCTGGGCTCAGGCCGTTGTTGACCGCAGGTCCTGAGGGCTTGATTTCGAGAGATTCGGCAGTCCCGCCCGAATTCGTTTTGCATCGGGCAGGCGCAACAGCCTGCCCGTGGGCCGCGAGAGTGCCGCAAAGTCTGAACGCAGAATCTCTTGCTTGACCCGAAGCAGCTCAATGGGGTGCATTGAAAACTCACGCAGTCCGAGCCCCAGGAGCAGCTGGGTAAAGCCCGGCTCCCCCGCCATCTCCCCACATAAAGAGATGGAGGTACCCGCCCGGTCACAGGCTTTAATCACGTCCCGAATGAGCCTGAGAACGGCCGGATGAAGCGGTTCATAGAGGTGGGCCACCTCGCTGTCGGTGCGGTCAATGGCCAATGTGTACTGAATGAGATCGTTGGTGCCAAGAGATGCAAAATCGATGTGGGCAAGCAGGCTGTCAATGGTGATGGCTGCCGAAGGCACCTCAATCATGGCTCCGATGCGCACAGCCCGATCGAAGGCGAGCCCCCTGCTGCTGAGCTGGTCCATCGCTTGTTGAATAAGCCTGCGGGCCAGCACAACCTCTTGGGGCCCGCTCACCAGTGGGATCATGATTCGCAGGGGGCCAAGGGCTGAGGCGCGCAGGATCGCGCGCAGCTGCGTGAGGAAGAGTTCAGGCTCGGCCAGACAGAGCCGAATAGCCCGCAGGGCAAGCGCGGGGTTTGTGGGAATCTGGCGGCCCGCAGAGAGTGCAGGCACGTCCTTGTCTGCGCCCGAGTCGAGCGTTCGGATGGTGACACTTCGACCGGCCATCGTCTGAACCACCTGCGAGTAGGCATTGAACTGCTCCTCCTCAGTCGGTGGTGTGGCCCGGTTCATGAACAAAAATTCACTCCTGAAAAGACCCACCCCGTCACAGCCGGCATCCAGCGCGGCCTGTGCGTCCTCAGGAAGATCAAGGTTGGCCAAGAGCGAGATGGGCACCTGATCTAGCGTGACCGCGGCCAGGCTCTTGAGTCGCTTGAGCCGCTCGTTCCTGAGTCTTTCCTCGGCAAGGCGCTGATGAACGTCAGCACGCAGGCCCGCATCAAGGCTGCCTAGAACCGTTCCGGAGGCGGCATCCAGAACGATCTCCTCACCCTGCTTGACCAGTCCATGAAGCGATTGCAGCCCCACCACGGCCGGCAGACCCAGGCTGCGCGCGAGAATGGCGGTGTGGGCTGTGGGGCTGCCCGAATCGGTGGCAAACCCAGCGAACTGATGCTCGCGAATGAGCAGCATGTCCGAGGGCGCAATGTCGTGGGCCACCAATATCCAGGGCAGGTCGACAGGAAGATCTTGCGAGCGTTGCTGCTTGAGGGCCGAAGAAAGACCCTCGGCCCCTTGCATCACCTTGAGGACGCGCTCAACGAGCTGCTGAACATCGGCCTTACGTTCTCGAAGATAGGGGTCCTCAATGGAGTCAAACTGCTCGGCCACCAGCTCAAACTGTTGGACCAGCGCCCACTCAGCGTTGCAGGCCTCTGTCTCAATTCGCGCGAGGGTTGCATCAACCAGAAGCGGGTCATGCAGCACAATAGACTGGAGGTCAAGAAAGGCCCGCACCTCGGCTGCCGGGTCTTGCCCTAGGGTTGCGCGCAGCTGATCAAATTCAGCCGATACCACCTCAAGCGCAGCGCTAAACCGAGCCTTCTCCTCGGGAATCTGGTCTTGCTCGAGAGATCGTCGGGGCAGATCAAATGAGGCGGGCGCAAGCACCCAGGCTCGACCAAGGGCAAGGCCCTCTCCGACACCAATGCCCGAGACGGCCCAGGCCACGTCTAGCCGCCCTCGCCAAAGCGATCAGCAATCAGGGCTTTGAGGGCGGCCATCGCCTCTTCTTCCATGGGCCCGTCGGTCTCGATCTCGACGTCAGTGCCCGGCCCGGCGGCAAGCATCGTGACACCGAGCACGCTCTTGGCATTGACGCGCTTGTCCCCCTTGCTGATCCAGACCTCACAGGGGTAACGAGTGGCGGTCTGTGAGAGTTTTGAAGAGGCCCGAAGATGAAGACCCAGGGCATTGATGATGCGGACGGTTTCTTTTTTCACGACACATGACCTTCGGAGAAAAAACTTGCACAGTCTGCCTGGCCCTTCAAGATTCTTTGGGCCAAGGCGGTGGGGGGCTCGTCTCGGTGAGTGAGGGCACGCAGAAGCATCGGCAGGCTTACCCCTGCGACGCCCGCAGATTCGCAGGGGCTGTGGGCCATCCAGGCCGATACCCCGTTGGCCGGTGTGGCTCCGAGGAGGTCGGTGAGGATGAGCACATTAGCGGGACGCCCTGAAGCCTCCCAGAGATGCTGCAGTCGCTCGGCCACCTGCTCTTTTTTCTGACTCTCCAGCACATCGAGGACCTGAAGGTCCGAGAGTTTCTGAGAGAACCCATGACAGGCCACCGCATGCAGGGCCGAGGCCATGGGCGAGTGACAGACCAGAAAGATTTCGGTGTGGACAGATTCAGACAAGATGAACCTCTAAGCGCTCAATAAAATGATCTGCAACGGCAAAGCCCGTCTGCTGCTCAATCTCAACAAAGCCTGTTGGGCTCGTCACGTTGATCTCTGTAAGGTAGTCCCCAATCACATCAAGCCCCACCAGAAAGAGTCCACGGTCGGCAAGTTCTGGGCCGAGGGCCCGCGCAATCTCCAGGTCGCGCGAAGTGAGGGGCCTTGCCTCTCCCCGCCCTCCGGCGGCGAGGTTCCCGCGCGATGCGCCCTCGGGAGGAATTCTGGCCAGGGCATAGGGAAGGGGTTCCCCGTCAATGATGAGGATGCGCTTATCGCCCTGCGAGATCTCGGGAACCCAGCGCTGGGCCATGATCTGTCTGCGGCCGTGGTCGGTGAGCGTCTCAAGAATGACAGGCAGGTTGGGGTCGCTTGCATGGCTCAGAAAAATACCCGCACCACCCATGGCATCCAGGGGTTTGAAGACAACGCGCGCATGGTCTTTGGCAAAGGCCGAGAGGCGCTCCATATGGGCCGAAACGATTCCCTCGGGCGCAAAATCTGAGAACTCCAGCACCGCGAGTTTCTCGCCGTGGTCACGCAGGGCAACGGGCCGATTAAAAACCGGCATGCCAGCGCGCTCGAGCAGGTCGAGCATCTGTGTGGCCACCAGATAGTCCACGTCGAAGGGCGGATCCTTTCTCATAAGCACCGCATCAAAAGTGCCGTGGTCAAAGTGGCCATCCTCAAGCACCTGCCACCAGCGCCCGTCTCGCCGCTCAGACGCCTCTTGAATTCGAATTTGCGCTGCATGAATCACAAGGTGGGGCCCTAGGAGCTGACGCCTTCGCCCCTCGGCCCAGTCGGCAATCAGCCCACAGGGCTCAGCCACCCAGATGCTGTGGCCCCTGGTCTGCGCTGCGCGCATCATGGCAAGCGTGGAATCTTTGTGCGGCTTGAAGGTCTCTAGCGCGTCACAGACAAAGAGAAGCCGGGCCACAGGGCTAGGCCGTCCGATGGGCAGCGGGATGTGTGGCCTCGAGCTCTCGAGAGGCTGCCAGCAAGGCGAGGCGGGCAACCACACCATAGAGATAGAGGCGATTGGGCGCCGCATCCGGCTCGTGGTCAGCAACAGGTGATTGGCATCCCATCTCAAATGGCAGGGGAACAAAACGCGCTCCGGGCGCATTGAGGTTTTCGTCTGCGCCACGCTCAGAATGCACGCGATAGAACCCGCCCACCACAAAGCGATCAACCATATAGACCACGGGCTCAGCCACCGCCTCCCCATCTTCGAGGAGCACGGTTTCAAACGAATGAACGCCTTCTTGGATGAGAACGTCAGAGACACTCAGACCCTCTTTGACAACCGCCATCTTGTTGCGCTGTTTGCGGTTGAGGTTGCGAACCTCCGATGCGTCCCTCACCATCATGATGCCCATTCCATAGGTTCCTGCATCGGCCTTCACCACGACAAAGGGGGTCTGCGTCAGGTCGTACTCTTTGTATTTGCTTCGGATGCGGGCAAGCATGGCGTCAACCTTCTCTGCCAGCGCGTCCTCGCTGGTCCGAGACTGAAAGTCCACGCCCTGACAGCTGTCAAAGAAGGGGTCGATGAGCCAGGGGTCGATCTGCAGCCGTTCAGCAAACTCTGCTGCAACACTGCGATAGGCCAGAAAGTGCTGAGACTTTCTGCGCGAGACCCATCCAGCATGCAAGGGCGGAAAGACTCGCTGTTCAGTGAGTCCCTGAAGAATCTTTGGAACGCCGGCCGAGAGGTCGTTGTTGAGTAAGACCATACAAGGATCGAAATCTTTGACGCCCAGTCGCTCTCCCATCCGAACCAGTGGTTCCAGCGTGAGCGTGGTTGGCAGCCCGTCGATGCCCTGAATCTGAACGGGAGTGGCCGAGGAGATCTCGGGCACGAGGGTTCCAATGCGCACCTCTAGGCCCGCCTGACGCAGCAGCCCAGCAATGCGAGAGACATTGCGCAGATAGTGAAGATTGCGGGTATGGTTCTCAGGAATGAGCAGCACGCGCCGGATGTCAGGGCAGTGATGCTCGATCGAAGACATCAGCGCTGCAACTGCAACGGGCAGTGCCTCGTCGCTTAGGTTGTTAAAGCCGCCCGGAAAGAGATTCGTGTCGACAGGAGCGAGCTTGAAGCAGGCATTGCGCAAGTCCACTGATGCATAGAAGGGGGGCATGTGGCTCTTCCACTGCGATCGAAACCAGTGTTCAATCTCGGCGCTGTGATCGAGCACCCGACGCTCAAGGTGCAGCAGATGGCCACAGAGGCTTGTGGAGAGTTGGGGGGTCATACCTCATTTTAGCCCCCGTAAAAAAAGCCCGCGGCGCTCTCACACCGCGGGCTGAACCGCTCAACATCAATCTGAAACGATTTACATGTAGTACGCCTTTTCGCCGTGGGAGCTCACGTCCAGGCCCTCACGCTCTTCCTCCTCCGAGACTCTCAGACCCACCAGAAGTTTCACGATGGTCAGAGCCACAACAGAGACGATGGCTGAGATGACGATGGTGGTGAGAACGGCCTCCGCCTGAATCATGACCTGTCCCGAGATCGAGTATTCCGGCCCGACCGCGTTGGCCACGTAGTCATAGATGCCCGTGCCGCCGAGCGAGGGCGCCGCAAACACGCCGGTGAGCAGCGCACCGACAATGCCACCCACACCGTGCACGCCGAAGACATCGAGTGCGTCGTCGGCCTTGAGCATGCGCTTGAGACCCGTCACACCCCACAGGCAGAGAAAGCCTGCTGTTGCGCCGATGACCAGGGCGCCAATAAGCCCTACGAATCCCGCTGCGGGCGTAATGGCCACGAGTCCGGCCACTGCTCCGGAGGCTGCACCCAGCATGGAGGGCTTGCCTTTGGCCATCCACTCACCGACCAGCCAGGCCAGAACGGCAGCAGCGGTTGCAAAGAGTGTGTTGGTCATCGCCAGAGCAGCCGTGCCGGTTGCTTCCAGGTTCGAGCCTGCGTTAAACCCAAACCAGCCCACCCAGAGCATGGCCGCACCGACCATGGTGAGGGTCAGAGAGTGAGGGGTCATGGCCTCTTTGCCGTAGCCGATGCGCTTTCCAACCATGTAGGCAGCCACGAGACCCGCCACGCCGGCATTGATGTGGACCACCGTGCCACCGGCAAAGTCCAGAGCACCCTTGGCCCACAGCGCGCCTGCGGCTGCCGTCACTGCTTCGAGGGTCTTGGCATCTGTGATGGCATCCGGGCCGTCCCAGTACCAGACCATGTGCGCAACAGGAATGTAGGAGAAGGTAAACCAGAGCACGAGAAACAGCAGGACCGCGGAAAACTTCATGCGCTCAGCGAATGCGCCGATAATGAGGGCGCAGGTAATGGCGGCAAAGGTTCCCTGAAAGGCCACGAAGACCAGCTCAGGAATGACCACGCCTTTGCTAAAGGTCGCAGCCACAGAGTCGGGCGTGATGCCCGCCATGAAGAGCTTGTCGAGGCCGCCAAAGTAGGGGTTGCCACCGGAGAAGGCCAGCGTGTAGCCGTAGATGGCCCAGAGCACAAAGATGAGCGAGGCGCCCACCATCACCTGCATGAGCACCGAGAGCATGTTCTTTGTGCGAACCAGTCCACCGTAGAAGAGGGCGAGGCCCGGAACAATCATCAGAAGCACCAAGACGGTGGAGATGAGCATCCAGGCGGTATCGCCCTTGTTGGGAACCGGAGCGGGGGGTGCGGCTGCTGCCACGGCCGCTGCTGTGGGCGCGTCGGCAGCCATGGCCAGGCCGCAGACACCAAGAAGACCAAGACCAGTAGCCAGCATGGCCGAGGGCTTGGCAAGACGAGCAAGAAGGGGGTTCATATAAGCCTCTTAGGAAATGAGCAGAGAGAGTTCTGGAGAAGGGTGGGGTTAGAGCGCGTCTTTGTCGGTCTCGCCGGTTCGAATGCGAACCACCGACTCCAAGGGCGTGACGAAGATCTTTCCGTCGCCAATCTTTCCGGTGCGCGCCGCGGTCTCGATGGCCTCGACGACACGCTCGGCCAGCTCCTCTGTTACAGCCACCTCCAGCTTCACCTTGGGCAGGAAGTCGACCACGTACTCGGCACCGCGATAGAGCTCGGTGTGCCCCTTCTGTCGCCCAAAGCCCTTCACCTCGGTGACGGTGATGCCCTGAACGCCAATGGCCGAGAGGGCCTCTCGGACCTCATCGAGCTTGAAGGGCTTGATCACAGCAGTAATGAGTTTCATACACGTCCTTTCACGTCACGCGCCACCCGGGGGCGGCGCGGGGTTGGGGGTTAGAAAGTCTTGGTGAGGGAGATGACGGCAGCGGATTTGTAGAGCTTTTTGGAGTCCAAGCTTGCGTCTGGCGCCCCCGTGCTGGTTGTGAAGGCCTTGCCGTTGCTCGACAGGTTGTTTGTAAAGTAGTTGAGTCCTATCACCCAGCCATTGATATCTCTAGCAATCCCGACGCGATAGTCTTCGTAGCTCAGTGAGCTGTAATTTTTGATATTCGTGGAGCCTGCGTGGGCGCTCACCGTGATCTTGTCCGCTACCTCCTTGCTGAATGTCAGATCCACATAGGTTGTGCCTTTTGAGTTTCCAGACGATCTCAAAGCGCTTGTGGAGCTGGCAAGGTAGTCGTCGGTTTTCGAGTTCAGCCCGAAATAATCTGACACGGCATAGCTAGTCTTAAGGGTTAGCGGCCCATAAGAGAGGCCTAGGTAGACCTCGTGGTTGTTGAAATCCCCCTTCTTTGCGGATGAGCCGTTTGCTCTAACTATTGCGCCTGGGTAGTAGTAGTACAGCGTGCCAACGTCGATGCCTACGCTACCGATCTCGGTCTTGTAGCCGCCGTAGAAGTCCATCTCGAGGCCTGCTCCGCCCCAGTAAATATCGCTCGACACATTCGAGTTCCAGTTCCCCAGATAAAAGCCGCTTTTGTGGGCGAAGTCGAAGCCGCCCTGGGCAGCCGGTGCGAGGCGAGTCTGAGAAATTCCGCGGAACCGGTAGTCGCTAAAAACGCCAAAGTTGCCGGTGAGCGTGTAGTCCGGCTCGGGTTCTTTGGGGGCATCTTTGGGAGCGTCCGCCGCCACTGCGCTGATCGCGAGCCCCGAGAGGGCGAGAGCGATGAGGGTTTTTTTCATGATTTTGATTCTCCACAGATAAGGGTGTGTCGGAGGTGAGCGGAATTCGTGCCAAGCGGCAAAGCGCCCAAAGACCCCATTTTGCTCGGGTTTCTCCCGAGGGCGGTGCAGGCTTGGGCCCTATTGTGGTGCGTGAAGGCCGCTTTTGTCTGTTTTGCACCAAAAATGAGCGCGCCCGCGCTGAGCGAGCCGCACGCCTGAGCCACCGACTTCCCGTGCTATGTTGGGACCATGAAATTCCAAATGCCCGAGCTGCCCCCGGTGTTCGCAGACCTTCAGAAGCGAATCGCTGATCTCATGGCTTCCACGCCCGCGGCCGACTTTGAGCGTCATATGCGTGAGGTGCTCTCTATGGCGTTTTCGCGACTGGAGTTGGTGAGCCGAGAGGAGTTTGATCAGCAACAGCAGGCGCTTTTGCGCGCCCGTCAGAAGCTCTCGGAGCTTGAGCAGAGGCTCTCCGAGCTGGAAAAGAAACACTAGCCGTTTTTCCAAGAGTCGGTTTGCGGCAGTCGGTCTCAGACTGCCGCATGCCTTTGGCCATCCTTCACTCCAGAACCCTGGTCGGCCTCACCTCCCTGCCTGTGCGCGTGGAGGCAGATCTTGCCAATGGCCTGCCCCAGTTCAGTCTTGTCGGGCTGCCCAGCACCGCTGTTCGAGAATCTCGCGAGCGGGTTCGGGCCGCTATTCAGAATTCGGGCTTTGCTTTTCCTGCTCGCAGGGTCACTGTCAACCTGGCACCCGCAGACCTGCCCAAAGATTCGGGCCACTTTGATCTTGCCATTGCACTGGCCATTCTTCTGGCAGATGGGCAGCTGCCCGCTCCGGCCTCGTCGCGTCTTGAGAAGGTGGTTCTCGCGGGCGAGCTCTCTCTGTCAGGGGCCCTGCTTCCCATCAGGGCAGGCTTTGCCTGGGGGCTTTCTGCGCTCAAGAACTCTAGCGTTCACACACTTTTACTTCCGAGTGGCAACGCCCCTGAACTCTCCTTGTTGATGGGTGGGCCCCGCATTCGTTGCGCACACTCACTTCGCAGTGTCTGCGAGGACCTGCTGCCAACGCACTCGCAGCTACCCACTGCAGATGCGCTCGGCCAGTCGAGCCTTCCTCGTTCGCCCGCCCTCCTCGATGCGCCACTTTGCTGGGAAGATATTCATGGCCAGCAACAGGCCAAGCGAGCCGCTGTGGTGGCAGCTGCGGGCAGACACAACCTTCTGCTGTTTGGGCCGCCGGGCGTGGGCAAGTCGATGCTCGCCCAACGCCTTGGCACACTGCTCCCCGAGTTGACCGACTCTCAGGCGCAAGAGTCAGCGGCCTTGCAGAGCCTCGATGGCAGCCCCCTTGTTCAGCTCTGGCGACGGCCGCCCGTTCGGGCGCCCCATCACAGCACTTCGTCTCGCGCGCTCATTGGTGGAGGGCAGCCCGTTCGCCCAGGAGAGATCTCTCTCGCTCACAACGGCCTTTTATTCCTCGACGAGCTGCCGGAGTTTCCTCGAGACGCGCTCGAGGCTCTTCGGGAACCGATCGAGACCGGAGAGGTGCGCATTGCCCGGGTCCATGACCGCATCACGCTGCCCGCCCGCTTCATGCTTGTCGCAGCCATGAATCCCTGCCCCTGCGGCTTTTACGGTGTGAGCCGGGTTGGTATGCGGTGCGCCTGTCGGCCAGAGCAGGTCCATCGCTATCGCAGCCGTCTCTCGGGCCCACTGCTAGATCGATTCGATCTCGTGGTCTCGATGGGTGACCCCCACATGGGCGACTCTCACGCGCTCGGCAAAAAAGATCTCTCGCCGGCCAACCCGTGGACCACCGAGCACATGGCAGCGCAAGTGCGTGCGGCAAGGCACCGGGCTGCAGAGCTTGAGCAGCCCATGCGCAGCGACGATGACGCGCGAACCCTCCTCGATCAGGTGGTTCAAGCGCAAGGGTTAAGTCCGCGTGCCTCCTCGCGCATCACGCGGGTAGCGACAACCATCGCTCACCTCGAGGGGGCCAGTCTGGTCTCGGTTGCCCACATGGCAGAGGCCATCAGCCTGCGCCGCGCACTGGATGTGCCGCCCGCGTTGATGGCGCCCAGATCATCCAAGCCAAGGACGCAAACTGGCTGAGCACCCAGCAGCCCACCGCTGCCCTCATCGCCATCGGGGTCGTGAGTCCCCAGCCCGAAAAGCCGTCAATTAAAACTCCAATGCCCCACTGGACGCCGAATGCGCCCAAAAAAATGAGGAAGTTAAAGGCCGTGGTTGCACGTGCAGAGAACTCGGGCGGGAAGGCGAGCGCAAATCGCGAATAACTCAGGGTGCTTGTTCCAGCCGCCACGAATGCAAGCCCCCAACCCCAGAGCGGGTGGGGCCAGAGGCCGAGCACGCTGCTTGCACACAGGCTTGCGAGAACGAACTGGCCGCCATGCATGAGCCCATTGAGGCCTCGGCCCCTCGCCAACAATGCGCGAGCAATCCAGGCGGTGGCAAAGTGAGACGCAGCAATGACCGCAGTCAAGACAAAGAGGCCGGCGGCGGCCTCGCCATCCGAGAGGCCCTCGACCTTGGTCAGCCACGGGCCAAGCCACAGGCTTTGCATGGCCAAGAAGCCGCCGTAGGTAAGCACGGCAAAGGGCAGAAGGCGGGTGAACTCGGAGTGTCTTGCAACGGTTTTGAGTCCGACCAGGGCATCGCCCCAGAGGCTTGCGCCGACCCTCTTTTCTGGCCGAAGTTCGGGCAGGCGGAATCGAATGGCCAGCCAAGACACGACAAAGAGACCACTCAGAATCCAGAAGGTGTGACGCCAGCCGACCTCATTCAAAAGCCACTCCACAGGCAGTGTGGCCGCCAGCGCGCCCAGTGAGCCCAGCATGAGCATGACGGATGCAAGTGGCGCCTGATATTGCTCGGAAAAGCTCATTCGATAGGCCTTGTAAGCAGCCATCAAGCAGGCGGACACGCCAATGCCGATGAGTGCGCGTCCAACCCAGAGGACCCAAAAACTCTGAGCCGTGGCTGTGAGCGCGCTTCCAGCAATAGCCAGCAGCAGCAGCAAAGACTCCACCCTGCGGGGTCCGTCTCGATCAAGCCAGGCACCCAAGGGAATCTGCATGAGCGCAAAACTCAGAAAATAAGCGCTTGCGAGAAGGCCCAGCTCAGAGGCTGAGAGCGAGAGCTCGTCAACCAGATTGGGTGCGAGCACCGCATTGATGGTTCTGAGCGCGTAGGACATGGCGTAGGCAAGCCCAAAGGGCCAGACCATCCTCAGGACGTGGGCCGCCGACGACTCTGAGGCCATCTGCACCCTCACAGCCGAGGGGGCTCGCCGAGCTCGAGCGAATCAAGAAACTGTTCGGCGGCCTCGACTGAAAAATCTGCGCTCGGTCCTGCAACCAGAATCTCGATAACAGCAGAAGAGAGTCTGGCTGAGCGCATCATGACGCGCGCCGTCACTGCGGGCTTGTCGGCTTCCAGCCGTATCTGGCCTTCTGCCTGCAGGGTCCAGACGCCGGGCTGTCGGGTAAGCGGCGCCTGAGCAGTGACTCGACCCTGAATGTTTCGCACCATGGCCTCTTCGAGGGCAAGTCGCACGTCATCTAGGTTTACCTGTGCGCCCGAGGCGGGTCGGGCAAGACCGACAGTGAATGTCTGGCCATTCACGCGCGCCGCGCGCAATTCAATCTGTATCGATTCGAGCCGACCTGCGACGGGCATCTGCACCGTTCGTTCGACCACGGCCGGCTTGTCTGGGAATGTCGCAGACCAGATGCCTTCGGGGTGCCGCACCACTCGCCAGTCAAAGGTTGGCGAGCAGCCACCGGCCCCGATGCAGAGCAGGAGCAACAGGGCATGGGCAATGAGAGGGAGGGGTCGCTGGGCTCGCATAATGGGAAGAACCGGCTGGGCAGTCCAGCGCAAGGAGTGTATCCCGATGATCCAGTTCATGAGCAAAGCGGCTGCGTCATTCATCATGACCGACGAGGTTGCCCGCGCTGTCTTTGGCGCGGCCGGTCAGGAAGCAAGCGATCGGGGAATCTGGATTCTTGAGCGCCTCCCCGAGATTCTCGGCCGTCTCGAGGAGGCCTCCCAGCGCTCTCAAATCTCACAAAGAGCGAAGGCGCAAGACGATGATCAAGAGGAAGACGACAGGGCGTGGGGGTCTTCGTCCGGTCGGGGCGTGGCCCTTCATCAGCGGCTTGCGCCCGTTCTTGAGATGGTTCGTCGGGCGCAGGCTGAAGGACAGCCTGTCGTCTGGGATCGTCTTTAGATGAGCGCCGGACCAAGACGCTCTCGGGCCGCTTCCTCCGAGATGGCTGCGCGCTCTGCATAGTCTCTGAGCTGGTCTTCACCAATCGGGCCAGCGTTGAAGTACTGCGCCTCACCACGCCAGAGATAGAAGCCGCTGACTGCAGAGGCGGGCAGCATCGCGAGGTTTTCTGTGAGGCTCATCTCGATCTCACGGGCCGACAGGACTTCGAAGAGGGCAGACTTCACGCTGTGATCGGGGCAGGCGGGATAGCCCGGCGCAGGACGAATGCCCTGATACTTTTCCGCAATTAACTCCTCGTTGCTCAGGCTTTCGTTTGCAGCATAGCCCCAGAACTCGGTGCGAACCCGCTGATGGAGTCGCTCCGCAAAGGCCTCGGCGAGGCGGTCAGCGAGGGCCTTTACAAGAATGGCGTTGTAATCGTCCCCTTTACGTTCATAGTCTTGCGCAAGCGCTTCGGCGCCCTGGATGCAGACGGCAAAGCAGCCAGCGTAGTCCCTGACACCCGCATCGGCTGGGGCGACATAGTCTGCGAGGCATTTGTTTGGCTCCGCAGAGGGCTTCTCGGTCTGTTGGCGCAGGCCGTGCCAGGTGAGCGCTGATCTCTCGAGGCCCTCATCCCAGTAGAGCGTGATGTCCTCGCTTGCCGTGCGTCGAGCAGGCAGCAAGGCAAAGACCCCATGTGCAGAGAGTCTTCGGCCCTCGATGAGGCGAGCCAGCATGGCCTTGCCATCGGCATAGACCTGACGCGCCTGCGCGCCTACAACCTCATCGTCCAGGATGGCGGGAAAGGGGCCTGCAAGATCCCAGGTCTGGAAAAAAGGTGTCCAGTCAATGGTCTTGGCAAGCTCCTCCAGGGGATAGGCCCGCAGCACACGGCGGCCCAGGGCCTTGGGTGTCGGCGCATCGGATGTAAAGCGAAGGACGGGCGCGCGAAGCCTCGCCTCCGCAAGACTCAGCATCTTTGCGGCCACCTTGTTGGCATGACGCTCTCGAAGCTTCTTGTAATCCCGCAAGACTTCCCCGAGATAACTTGTCTTCTGAGATTCGTCGCTGGTGAGCGCCTGAGCGACCGGCACTGAGCGCGATGCATCGGGCACCCAGATGACGGGGCCTGAGTAATGAGGCGCAATTTTTACCGCGGTGTGCACCCGGGAGGTCGTGGCCCCGCCAATGAGAAGCGGAATCTGCCGACAGCGACACCATTCGTCTCGCTCCATCTCGCGCGCGACGTGAGCCATCTCCTCCAAAGATGGCGTGATGAGGCCAGACAGGCCGATGATGTCTGCCTCGTGCTCCTTGGCAGCGGCGATGATCTGGGCGGCGGGCACCATCACCCCCATGTTGACCACCTCAAAGTTGTTGCACTGAAGCACCACCGAGACGATGTTCTTCCCGATGTCGTGGACATCCCCTTTGACGGTTGCAAGAATCATCTTGCCCTTGGCCTGAACCGTGCCGCTGGCCGCCTGCTCTGCCTCAATGAAGGGCACCAGGTGGGCCACGGCGGCCTTCATGACTCGGGCAGATTTCACCACCTGGGGCAGGAACATCTTGCCCTCTGCAAAAAGGTCGCCCACCACATTCATCCCGCCCATCAGCGGACCCTCAATGACCTCAATGGGGCGCCCATCCCGGGCCTCAATCTCAGCGCGAGCGGCCTCGGTGTCCTCGACAATAAATTCGGTGATGCCATGCACCAGCGCGTGCTCAAGGCGTTTTTGCACATCCAGGCTGCGCCATGCAAGCTGCTCTTCCTGGCGCTTGCCACCGCTTTTGAGCGAGGCCGCAAACTCAATCATTCGCTCGGTGGCGTCCGGGCGGCGATCAAACACGATGTCTTCGACACGCTCCCGAAGGTCGGGGTCTAGGTCTTCGTAAACGCCCAACTGACCAGCATTCACAATGCCCATGCTGAGTCCGGCCTTGACTGCGTGATAGAGAAAGACGGTGTGAATGGCCTCCCGGGCGGCATCGTTGCCACGAAAAGAGAAGCTGACATTCGATACACCCCCAGAGATGCGGGCGTGCGGCAGGTGGCTGCGAATCCATCGAGTTGCCTCGATAAAGTCGATTGCGTAGCGGTTGTGTTCGTCGATCCCCGTGGCAATGGCAAAGATATTGGGATCGAAGATGATGTCTTCGGGGGCGAAGTCGGCCTGGTCGATGAGCAGTCGGTAGGCTCGCTCGCAGATGGATGTTCGACGCTCGAGGGTGTCTGCCTGGCCTTGCTCATCAAAGGCCATCACCACAGCGGCTGCACCGTAGCGTCGGCAGAGCTTTGCCTGGCGAAGAAACTCGGCCTCGCCTTCCTTCATCGAGATGGAGTTCACAATCGCCTTGCCCTGAACGCACTTCAGGCCGGCCTCAATGACGTCCCATTTTGAGGAGTCGATCATGATGGGCACTCGAGAGATGTCGGGCTCCGAGGCAATTAGATTCAGAAAGCGAGTCATGGCGGCCTTCGAGTCCAGCATGGCCTCGTCCATGTTCACGTCGATCACCTGTGCACCATTTTCAACCTGCTGACGAGCCACCGCCACGGCCTGCTCATATTCGCCATTGAGGATGAGGCGAGCAAACTGTTTTGAGCCGGTGACGTTGGTGCGCTCACCCACATTGACAAAGAGGGACTGCTCATCAATGACCATGGGCTCCAGGCCAGAGAGACGAGTCTGGATGGGCAGGCTTGGAATGACTCGGGGCTTGAGGGCGGCGACTGTCTGGGCGATGGCCTCAATGTGCTCGGGCGTCGTTCCGCAGCAGCCCCCGACAACATTCACCCATCCAAGGTCAGCAAACTCTCGCAGTAGTCCAGATGTGATGGGAGGTGTCTCATCAAACCCGGTGGGGGCCATAGGGTTGGGAAGCCCTGCGTTGGGGTAGATGCAGATAGGGGCATCGGCAATCTTAGAGAGCTCTTCCACGTAGGGCCGCATGAGTGCGGCACCCATGGCGCAGTTCAGGCCGATGGTGATGGGCCTGGCATGGCGAACACTGTTCCAGAAGGCCCCCACGGTCTGGCCTGAGAGGACCCGACCCGAGGCATCCGTTACCGTGCCCGAGATCATGAGGGGCCAGCGCACACCGCGCCTCTCGAAGACCTCTTCGATCGCAAAGATTGCTGCCTTGGCATTGAGGGTGTCAAAGATGGTCTCAATGAGCAGCAGGTCGACCCCCCCGTCCAACAGGGCGTCGGCCTGTTGGGCATAGGCCTCAACGAGCTCATCAAAAGAAATGTTGCGTGCTCCCGGGTCGTTCACATCGGGAGAGATGGAAGCCGTGCGGGGGGTTGGCCCAATGGCCCCCGCAACAAAGCGAGGCCTCTCTCTGGAGTCGAATCGATCTCTTGCCGCACAGGCCAGACGCGCCGAAGAGAGGTTCATCTCAAGAACGAGGTCTGCAAGTCGGTAGTCATCTTGAGCAATCGAAGTGGCGCCGAACGTATTGGTCTCAAGGATGTCGGCCCCAGCTGCGAGGTATTGCTCGTGGATTGACTGAATCGCGCCAGGCTGAGTCAGACTCAACAGCTCGTTGTTGCCCTTCACATCAATGCCGTTTTGAGTTGCGGCATCGAGCACACTCTGTAGCGCGGGGGGAAGTCGATGGGCGCCTTCGCCGGACTCCCCACGATAGTCAGACTCTGAGAACTTCAGCTGCTGGATCATGGTCCCCATCGCACCATCGATGATGAGAATTCTCTGGGCGAGCGCCGCCCGAAGTCGCTCGAAACTGGGCGCTTCTGAGAGAACGGAACCGCGCGGAATCGATTCTGCGGGGGCCCCGTGAGGGGAGAGGGTGGGTGAGAGCAAGCCCCAGATTATAGGGGCGCGATACCGATTCTTAAGGCCTTAATGGGCATCCAACCAGCTCACAAGGCCGTCTGCGTTCAGACGCAGGTCCATATCCAACACCCCACGCAGGGTCTTGTCATCCAGAGACACACCATGCGCGCGCGCCTCTTGAAAAAGCATCTTCTCAAGTTCGGCCTCAATCAATCTGGAGCGGTCTTCGCCCTCATGACCGTGACGCTGGGCCAGTGAGGCGTAGCGGTCTATCTGGCCCAAAAGAAACTCGCCCGAGCTCCGAACACTGCGAAGCTGAGAGTAATGGGTAAGGTAAACGGCGGGCGCCCCCGAATTCATCACTCGCCGAACCGAGGCCTGGTGGGCAGCAGGGTCGAACTGGGTCGGAGAGGATGTGATGAAGACATAGGCCCCCGCACTTGTATCGAGCTCTCTGTAGGAGATGCCAAAGGTGTCTCCGCTGAAGATGCTTCCTGTCTGAGTGTCTCGGACGAAAACATGATGTCGGGCGTGTCCGGGCGCATCCCAGAATTCAAGGACTCGGCCCGAAAGACTGATGGTCGCGCCCTCGGGGGTCTCCATAATTCGATCAGCGGGGATGGGCTCTAGGCCCCCATATTCGCGCGTGGCCATTTCCTCACCGTAGACGGCCAGCACGGCAGACCAGAGCTTTGTCGGGTCGACCATGTGACGGGCCCCCCGAGGATGAACCGTGAGTTGTGCCTGCGGGCATCGCTTCATGAGTTCGCCCGCACCGCCGGCATGGTCCAGGTGAACATGCGTGAGCACCACGTAGTCCACTGCGTCCGGACCAAGACCCAGCAGTGAGATGCCGTGCAGGATGTGATCCACGGCATAACGTGTGGCTGTATCGATGATGGCTACGCGCCCGTTGTTGACAACAAAGTGCACCGCATCGAATTCATTTCGCACATACCCTGAGTCAATGGCATAGATGCCATCTCCAAAATGCCGAAGCGTTGGGGCGATCAAGGGAAACGCAGCATGGTGGTGGTACACGAGGCCTCTCCTTCCCAGGCCCGCTCAGCGGGCTTGCGATGATGAAGAGGCAAGCATAGCGCGAGCGGTGCGCTCAGCAATGAGCATGACGGGCGCGTTGGTGTTTCCCGAGGTGATGAAAGGCATGGCAGAGGCATCGACAACACGCAGCCCCTCGACGCCGCGCACGCGGCAGGCTGAGTCAAGAACGGTCTGCCTCGAGCGGGGTTCGCCCTGAGACGTAAAGGCCCCCATTGCGCAGGTGCCGACCGGGTGAAAGATGGTCGTGCCCAGCTCGCGCGCCGCCTGCGTCAGGTCCTCATCGCTCTGCATCTCGGGGCCAGGAAGAAACTCTTCGGGCGCGAATGCCGAGAGCGCGGGTGAGGCCATGATGCGTCGAGTGAGCCGAAGCCCAACTCGGGCCGCATGCAAGTCATCCTCAGTCGAGAGATAGCGGCAATCGATGATCGGAGCCGCCAAGGGGTCCGCATGACGAACTCGCACAGAGCCTCTTGAGCTCGGTCTGAGGTGGCAGACCGAGGGCGTGATGGCGCCAAAGGGGTGAAGGGGCTCGCCGAACTTCGGCAAAGAGAGGGGCTGCACATGCCACTCGAGATCTGCAGAGGGCAGGCTGGGGTCACTCTTGGCAAAGGCGCCGAGCGTGGAGGGCGGCATGGTGAGCGGGCCCCTTCGGAATAACAGATACTCCAGGCCCATGCCGGCACGCGTGAAAAGATTGCGATAGAGCGTGTTGACAGTTGGTGCGCCATGAATCTTAAAGACGGTCCGAATCTGAAGGTGGTCTTGAAGGTTCTCTCCCACGCCCGGCAGGTCGAGACGAACGGGAATCTGGTGGGCTTGAAGGGCTGCTCCGGGCCCAAGACCAGAGACCTGCATCAGCTGGGGGGAGCAGATGGCGCCTGCGCAGAGGATGACCTCTTTTCTGGCTTGGGCGGTGAGCAGTTCGCCGTTGCGCAGAAGTCGAAGTCCCGTGGCCTTGAGACCCGCCTGCTGCCAAGCGCCCTGCGCCTTCGCCGATGGAGTGGGAAGGCCCTTGGTGAGGATGGTGAGTGCCTGAGTCTGTGACCAGACCGTGAGGTTTTTCCGGTGCCGAATGGGATGCAAAAAAGCATCGGCCATGGACCAGCGACGGCCCCTGCGTTGGGTCATGTGAAAGTAGGCACAGCCGGCGTTATCGCCCCGGTTGAACTCAGAAATTGTGGCAATCCCCTGCTCTGCAGCAGCGCGCTGCCAGGCGTCCAGAATCTTCCAGCGCACCCTAGGTGGCTCGACCCTCATCTCGCCGCCAGCCCCATGCCAGGGGTCTGAGCCCGCAAAGAAGTCCTCGAGGTCTCGGTAGATGGAGAGCGTCTGTCCCAGGCCGCCGTCGGCACCCCAGAGCCAGCCCTCATCGCTCGTGGCCTCGGCCCAGCGAGCGTAGTCCGAGGCCTGTCCCCTCATATAAATCATGGCGTTAATCGAAGAGCTCCCTCCAATGACTCGCCCGCGCGCATAGTGAATGCTGCGCCCGGCCAGCCCGGCATCAGGCTCGGTTTTAAAGCACCAGTCGGTGCGGGGATGGGCAATGGTGTGGAGATAGCCGACGGGGATCTTGATCCAGAACCAGTCATCCTCGCCGCCCGCCTCAATCAGAAGCACGCGATGATCAGGGTTGGCCGAGAGCCGATTGGCCATGAGGCAGCCTGCGCTGCCTGCGCCTACGATGACGTAGTCGAAGGTGACTTCAGGCGCCGCGCTGGCCATATCGATGGTCAAATCGTTTGTGTTCGGGGTAGGGAAACATATCGTCAAGAATGCCCTGCCGAATGCGCGCCTGCTGGGAGGACCAATACTCCACATCCAAGAGGTCGGCGTGATACTTCATGAATGCTTTTCGCATGCGGGGTTGTCCTAGAAGGAAGCGCTCAAACTCCTCCGGAAAGACATCGTTGGGGCCGACTGAATACCAGGGCTCGTTCGATAGTTCGTCCTCCGGCGTGCGCGGGGGAGGAATTCGACGGAATACGCACTCGGTGAGATATTGAATCTCATCGTAGTCGTAAAACACGACTCGCCGGTGGCGGGTGAGCCCAAAGTTTTTATAGAGCATGTCTCCCGGAAAGATGTTCGCGGCAATGAGTTGACGAATCGCATCGCCGTACTCCCGAATCAGTCCCTCCGTCTCCTGCTCTGTCGCATGCTCAAGTGCCATATTGAGCGGTGTCATTCGGCGCTCAATGTAGACGTGTCGAATCACGATTCGATCGGGGGTCTCCTCTAGCATGCTCGGCGCAAGCAGTCGAATTCGCTCAAGAAGGCTGGGCTCAAAACGATCTCTCGGAAATTCCACGTTCGAGTACTCCCAGGTGTCGGCCATGCGGCCCGCCCGGTCATGCAGCTTGACGAGTTGATACTTCGAGACAATGTGCTCTCGAGAGACATCCTTCGACCGTTTGTCCTTAATGATTTTGAACACATAGGGAAAAGAGGGCAGCGTAAAGACGAGCATCACCAGCCCCTCAATGCCAGCGGCCAGGCAGAGGCGGTCGGAGGAGTGCTTGAGGTGATGCAGAAAGTCTCGATAGAAGAGGGTCTTGCCCTGCTTCTGCAGGCCAAGCATGGTGTAGAGCTCGCTCTTGGGCTTGTTCGGCATGATCGTGCGCAGAAACTGCACGGTGGCTGATGGCACCTCCATATCCACCATGAAGTAGGCGCGCGCAAAAGAGAAGAGCATCTGAACCGGCTCAATGCCAAAGAGGACTGAGTCAATGTGAAGCCGGCCCTGGGTGGTTCGAAGAATGGGCAGCGCGAACCCAATAGGCTCGCCATCGTTAACGATCCGGCCTATGACGTAGGCGCCCTTATTCCGAAAAAAGAGGCCGCGCAGCACATGAATCTGGAGATCGCCCTGGGTCTTAAAGGGCCTCGTCAGATCGTCGCAGGCCGCGCGAAGCACGAGTCGAAGGTCTCGGTCCACGTCTTGCCACGGACATGCAAGCCCAAGGTCCACGACAATGGCCTTCAGGCAGCGGCGAAGGCCAATCCTCTGGGGGTAGTAGACGCGATAGGACGGTGGATCGGAGTCGAGGTAGTCGGTTGCCACAGCCGGACGAACAAAGAGCATGTCGCTCAAAAAGTGCGAGCGATTGAGAAGGCGTGTGGCCACAGAGTTGAAAAAAGTCTCCGCAAGTTCAGGCTGGCGGTGATCGGTGAGCAGCATGATGTAGGCGCGCTTCACCTCACGCCACGATGTCTCGTCAAGGGCATCCGCATCGAACTGGGTCTCAAGCGCCTCGCCCGCCTCGCGCACGCGCTCGTCATAGAAGGCAATGCGCTCACGCGCGAGACGCCGAATGGCCTGATAGTCACCTGACTCAAAGCAGGCCTTGGCCTGTTGGGCGTTGAATCGAAATCGCCTGTAGTGCCTCTCGAAGCCCTCCAGAATGAGTCGGGCAATGGCCTGAGCGTCCATCTAGCGCTGCAGAGAAAAGCCCTGTGTCACGCGAGAGCGATCTCGCGCGATGCTAAAGATGAGCCCAAGGCCAATGCCGAGTGTGACCATCGCGGTTCCACCGTAAGAGATGAATGGCAGGGGCACCCCAACAACAGGAAGGATGCCTGTGACCATGCCCAGATTGACAAAGGCGTAGGTAAAAATCATGAGCGAGAGGCTGCCCGATAGAAGGCGGCTGAAGATGGTGGGCGCCCCAATCGCAATCCAGAGCCCCCGCAGCACAACGCCAAGGTAGAGGATGACCACCAGGGTGGCCCCAATGAATCCGAACTCCTCGGCATAGCCCGCAAAGATGAAGTCTGTGGCGCGCTCGGGAATGAATTCGAGTTGCGTCTGGGTGCCTTGAAGCCAGCCCTTGCCCACCAGGCCGCCGGAGCCCACCGCGATCATCGACTGAAGAATGTGAAAGCCCTTGCCCAGTGGATCTTGCATCGGGTTGAGCAGTGTGCAGATGCGTTGTCGCTGGTATTCACGAAGACCTGGCCAGGAGATGTCCGGAGCACAGGCCGCATCGCCCAGGGTGATGAGCAGAATCACGAGCATCAGGACTGCCAGAGAGACCCACAGAAGAAGGCGCCAAGAGATCCCTGCGAAGTACAGGACGAAGGTTCCGGATGCGGCGACCAAAACCGCGGTGCCGAGATCGGGCTGTTTGAGGATAAACAGCGTGGGCACGACGAGCATGAGGCAGGCAGCCAGCCAATTTCGCCAGCCCTCCAGACCCTCTTTTCGGTGGATGAACCAGGCCAGCATCATGGGCATGGCAATTTTCATAATCTCGGAAGGCTGAATGCGGGTGATGCCGATGTTGAGCCATCGAGTTGCGCCCTTGGAGGTCTCGCCAAAAAACTGGACGGCCACCAGAAGCAGCAGACTCGTGATGTAGAGAGGAATGGCGGCGCGTTGCAGCTGCACGGAGGGGATCTGCGAGAGCACACACATGAGGGTGAGTGACATCGCGAGGTTGCGCAGGTGGTTGATGAACCGGTCGGGGTCATCGTGACTGGCGCTGTAGACCGCAAAGAGGCTCAGCACAAAGATGGCCATCATGAGCCAGAAGAGGGGCTGATCGAGGCTAAAGAAGCGGATGCGCAGCCAGAGGGCCAGGGCGCGCCAGCCGGTCTGTGCTCGTCTCTGGTTGGCCGAGTTCACTGTAGGACCTTGCCCTCGGCGGGCCGAGTGATGAGCAGATAGTCAAGCGCTTTGCGAGCAATGGGCGCTGCAGAGGCCGCGCCAAACCCACCGTTTTCAACGACCAGCGCGAGCGCCACCTTCGGATCCTCTGCGGGCGCAAACGCGATGTAGAGCGAGTGGTCTCGAAGCCGCTCGGCGATTCGGCCGGCCGAGTACTTCTCGTTCTGCCCAAGGCTAAAGACCTGCGCCGTCCCAGTCTTTCCTGCAACCGTGTAGGGGGTGCCACGAAAGACGCCCGCCGAGGTGCCAGAGATGTTCACCCCCACCATGGCATCTTTCACTAGGTTCACCCACTCCGGATTGAATCCGAGTTCCTGGGCTGGGGCTCGGGGGATCTCGGTGGTTTTCCCTGAGAGCGGGTTGCGAAAAGCCCGAACAATCTGCGGCCGCACAAGCTTTCCTCCGTTGGCAATGGCAGCGGTGGCGCGCGCGAGCTGCAAGATGGTGAATGAGTTATAGCCTTGGCCAATTCCAATCGAGGGCGTCTCACCAGTGAGCCACTCCTTGCCGAATCGCTTCATCTTCCATTCTGACGAGGGCAAGATGCCTGCAGCCTCTCCCTCCAGATCGATCCCTGTTTTCTGACCAAATCCGAAGGGCGATATGTATTGATGGATGACATCAACACCCATATCGACGGCGAGTTTGTAGTAGTAGGTATCGCTTGAGACCACAATGGATTTCTTCAGGTCGACCGTTCCATGACCCTCCGGCCGGCTGTCCCGAAATCGATGGTTGCCCAGCATGAAGTAGCCCGGGTCTTGAATGGTGTCTTGGGGCCGACGTTCACCAGAGGCCAGCGCAGCGATGGCCATGAAGGGCTTATAGGTCGAGCCGGGCGGATAGATGCCCCGTAGCGCGCGATTGAGAAGCGGTTTGTCGATGGAATTCGACAGCTCATTCCAGAGGTCGCTGTCGACCCCGTCGACAAAATGATTCGGGTCGAAATTGGGCATCGAAACAAACGCAAAAACTTCACCAGTCTTGGGCGAGAGTGCCACCATTGCACCTCGACGCGAACCGTAGGCAGCCTCCACAAGGCGCTGAAGGCCGAAGTCAATTGAGAGCAGTAGATCCTCGCCCGACACCGCGGGCCGAAGGGCCAGCTCGCGCACGGTGCGTCCGCTTGCGGTGACTTCGATTCGCTGAAATCCGACCTCGCCGCGCAGCTGCTCCTCATAGCTGCGTTCAATGCCGAGCTTGCCCATGTGGGTGACACCGAAGTACTCGGAGGCTCGTTCGCTCTGTTCAAGCATCTCTTGGTCTTTGCGGGAGAGGCGACCAATATGGCCAAGCAGATGCGAAGAGCTCGAGCCAAACGGGTAGGCTCGGAGATTTCGGCGAAGCACGCGCACGCCGGGGAGCTGATCAATCTGAACCACGAGCCTGGCCACCTGTGCGTCGGTGAGCTTGGACTTCAGCAGGACACTGTCGAATTTTCTCGCCTCAGCGGCCGAGCGTTTAAAGCGCTTAATTTCCGCCGGGCTCAACGAGAGGATGTCCGTCAAGACGGCCAGTGATTCGTCCAGGTTCTTGGCCCGAGCAGGCTCAATCTCAACAGAAAACCCCGCGTCATTGCGGGCCAGAATTTCACCGTACCGATCGAAGATCTTTCCCCGGGGCGCTTGAATAGGCAGCAGGGCGACCCGGTTGTTTTCAGCCTTGACTGCATAGTCCTCGTGGTGCCAGACCTGCAGATTCGCAAACCGAAGGATGAGAATCCCAAAAAAGCCAAAGACGGCGAGGGCGGCAACTGTGGCCCGAACCCGAAAGTCAGTCGACACACGCGGCCTGATTGCCATGAGGCTTGCTTACGCGGAGGTTCGCGCGCGGGAGCCCACGCGGGCTCTGCTGGGCCTTGCCCTGCGGCTGAGCAGACCCAGGAGAAGATTGGTGGTTGCCATCCAGCATAGGGTGTTGGCGCCCACGAGTATGACAATGCTCGCATCGGGAAGAGAGCCATCAGAGGACCATCGCAGAAGAACGGTCATGAGCGCGGCCAAGGCAAAGAGTGCGGCAAGGTGTGCCGCCTGACCTGGCACTGAAAAGCCCGAAAGCCGTCGCTGAAGCGCAGAGCCAAAGTAGAGCAAAGAGGCGTAGATCAAGGCCTGCTGCCCCAGCGCAGACCCCTGGTGAATGTCCATGAGAAGGCCCAGAGCCCAGGCCGCAAAGAGCCCTATTCGGCCGGGCGCGTGGATGCCCCAGAAGACGAGAATGACCGCGAGAAAGTCGGGCACATACCACTCGGGAGACCAGGGCAGCAGATTGAGCAGCAGCCCAGCCCCGATCGTGAGCGCCATGAACTGTCGCGAGGGTGCTCGGGCGATGATGGTGCGACTGGTCATGGCTGATGGCGAATGACAAGCAGCTGCTGGTGGTCGGCAATCGAGACTGCGGGCTTGGCCAGCACCCGGGGGAATTGCCCCTCGCGGCCCGGGATGATGGAGATCACCTCACCAACAGGAAGGCCCGGCGGATAGCGGCCATCGAGTCCGGAGGTGATGATTTTGTCGCCCACATGAATGTCTGCAGCGAGGTTGACGTACTGAAGCTCGAAGGTGTCCTGGCCACCAAGCCCCTGCGCAATAGCCCTCACACCCACGCGAGGAAGAAAGACAGGCACGATGAGCTGTTCATCGGAGACGAGTCGAACCTCAGAGGTGAGTGGGTAGGCGCGGCTCACCTGGCCAATCACGCCATCACTACTCAGCACGGGGTCGCCAACGGTCAGGCCGCGGTCGGTTCCCTGATTGATGATGATTCGGTTGGCAAATGGGTCGCGTTGCGCTGCCTGGAACTCGGCCACGACGGTGGGCTTGTTGATGCGAGCGCGAAGTTCAAGCAGGCCCCGTAGGGACGCATTCTCGGCCTCGAGTCGCGCAAGCCCCACCAGTCGGGCCGCATCGGCCACTTGCTTTTGCTTGAGGTCATCGATCTCTCTCTGCATCTCATGCGCACTTCGGACCGCGGAGAGAACGACGTGAGTCATGTCTCGGGGTAGCTGAAGGAGTTCAACAATGGGATGAAGCAGAACGCTCAGGCCCTGACGCAGGGGTGAGGTGAGTTCGAGGTGGCGATCGATCTGCATCAGTCCGACCGAGCAGAGGACCGCGATGAACAGACGGGTTCGGCCGGAGACGCCTTGGTAGAAGAAGGGGGGCGGACTTTGTGAGAGGGCCACGGTCTCCGCTCGAGGATCTGACTGGGTCTATTCGGTTGAAAGGATGCCGCTGAGCTCTTCGATCTGTTCGATGGCCTTTCCGCAGCCGCGCACCACGCATGAGAGGGGATCCTCCGCCACGTAGACGGGAAGCCCAGTCTCTTCTGCAAACAGTCGATCGAGGTCGTTGAGCAGTGCACCGCCCCCGGTAATCACGATGCCACGCTCGGCGATGTCGGCGGCCAGCTCAGGCGGGGTGTTCTCAAGCGCATTTTTGATGGCCACCACAATCTGACTGATGGGGTCGGTCAGTGCCTCAAGGATTTCATTGCTCGACACCGTGAAGCTTCGCGGAATGCCCTCGCTCAGATTGCGGCCGCGCACCTCCATCTCGCTTACATGGCTTCCCGGAAAGGCCGATCCGATCTGTTTCTTGATGGCTTCGGCCGTCTGATCGCCGATGAGCATGCCGTAATTTCGGCGGATGTAGTTCACGATGGCCTCGTCGAACTTGTCTCCACCCACGCGAATGGAGTTGGAGTAGACGAGTCCTCCCAGAGACACCACACCGATTTCGCTGGTGCCACCGCCGATGTCAACCACCATGCTTCCGCTTGGCTCCGAGATGGGCAGTCCCGCACCGATGGCGGCGGCCATGGGCTCCTCAATGAGGTAGACCACGCTTGCGCCGGCCGAGAGTGCTGATTCGCGGATGGCTCGACGCTCCACCTGAGTAGACCCGCAGGGCACGCAGATGATGACGCGCGGACTCGGGGAGAAGAGCTTCTTCTGGTGGACCATCTTGATAAAAAATTTGAGCATCTGCTCGGTCACCGTAAAGTCCGCGATGACGCCGTCCTTCATCGGCCGCACGGCCTCGATGGTGCCGGGCACCTTGCCCAACATCTGCTTGGCCTTCTTGCCAACCGCCTCGATGGTTTTCTTTCCGCCGGGCCCGCCCTCGTAGCGAATGGCAACCACAGAGGGCTCGTCGAGCACGACGCCTTTTCCACGCGCATAGATGAGCGTGTTGGCTGTACCGAGATCGATGGCGAGGTCTTGAGAGAGGTATCCGCGCAGAAAGCCGAGCATGAGAAAATCCGGATCGAAATATGGAAAAGTTAAGCCAAGTGGCCATTATCCACGTTCTTGAAAGAGGTTCCCGCTGAGCGCGCCCAAGTCCCAGAGCCTGTCCTCTCATGACCTCCAAAAGCTTGCAGAGCTCTCTCGGCTGAGCATCCAGCCTGAAGAGTCGGAGGCCCTGCTCAGAAATATTCAATCGATTGTGGAGTGGGTCGGCGCACTGTCTGCGGTTCCTACCGAGGGGGTCATGCCGATGGCGCATCCCCACGACGTTGGCCTGCGCCTGCGCGAGGACGAGGCGCTTGCCCTTCCGCCCCGAGATCAGCTGCTCGCCAATGCACCTGCCCAGGCGGGTGGTTTGTTTCTCGTGCCTCGCGTCATTGAGTAGCGCCTCGTGTCCATAAATCGTTTCGCGAGCCTCGGTGCTCTAAGGCACGCCCTCGCAAGCCGAGAAATTGGTGCGGTAGAGCTTGCCCAGCACTACCTTCAGGCGCTTCATGCGGACAGCCTGGGCGCGGCCCTGGCGCTCAATGATGAGGAGACGCTGGCACAGGCTCGAGCCGCGCAGGCCCGACTCGACGCTGGCGAGCACGCCCCGCTTCTTGGCCTGCCAATCATTCACAAAGACGTGTTCGTGACCCGGTCTTGGCCGACCACTGCTGGCTCACGCATGCTCGAGGGCTACCGCAGTCCCTTCGATGCCGAGGTAGTCTGTCGGCTCGAACAGGCCGGCATGGTGTCTCTGGGCAAGGCCAACTGCGATGAGTTCGCCATGGGCTCCACGAATCAGCACAGCGCTTTCGGGCCCTGCCGAAACCCATGGAGCTCAGACCGCGTTCCGGGTGGCTCGTCGGGCGGTTCGGCCGCTGCGGTGGCTGCGGGCCTGTCTCCGGCTGCTACTGGAACCGACACGGGTGGCTCGGTGCGTCAGCCGGCCGCCCTGTGCGGCATCACGGGCCTCAAGCCCACCTATGGGCGAGTGTCTCGATGGGGCATGGTGGCCTACGCCTCGAGCCTTGATCAGGCGGGGGTGATGGCCCGAAGCGCTCAGGACTGCGCGACGCTGCTCAGCGCGATTGCCGGCTTTGATGAGAAGGACGCCACGAGCCTGGAGATGCCAGCAGAGGATTTTTCGCGCCTGTTTGACGAACCCGTTGAGGGTGCTTCTGCGCGACAGCCCCTTCTTGGCCTGCGTCTCGGACTGCCTCGGCAGTATCTCGGTCCTGGCCTGTCTGAGCCGGTGCGTCTGGCTGTCGAGGCAGCACTTCAAGAGTTCGAGAGGCTTGGGGCGAGTCTTGTGGAGATCGACCTCCCGCTGACCGAGTTGTCCGTTCCCGCCTACTACGTCATCGCCCCCGCAGAGGCCTCGAGCAATCTTTCGCGCTTTGATGGGGTGCGCTACGGCCACCGCGCTGACCATCCAACAGACCTGCACGATCTCTACTGTCGAAGCCGGTCTGAGGGATTCGGCCCTGAGGTTCGTCGGCGCATTCTGGTGGGCAGCTTTGTTCTCTCCCATGGTTATTACGATGCCTACTACCTGCAGGCGCAGCGTGTCCGCCGGCTCATAGCGCGAGACTTTGAGGAGGCCTTCTCTCGGTGTGACTTGATTGCCGGTCCGGTGTCGCCGACGCTGGCAGGCCCAATTCATCCCTCAGGCGAGACGGACCCGCTCGCTGAATACCTCTCGGATGTCTACACCCTGGGCGCGAGCCTCGCCGGTCTTCCCGGCCTGTCTATGCCCTGTGGCTTCGGGGTTCAAGATTCTGTCCGTCTTCCTGTGGGCCTACAGCTCATTGGTCCGAAGTTTCTCGAGGCCCGACTTCTCGCGGTGGCCCACGCATTTCAGCGGGTGACTGACTGGCATGAACAGTTACCGCCGGGGGGGCATTAACGTGGCCTGGGAGGTGGTGCTGGGACTTGAGACGCATGTGCAATTAAGCACTCGGTCGAAGATTTTCTCGGGCGCATCGACAGCCTTTGGCGCACCCCCCAACACGCAGGCCCACCCGGTGGACCTTGCCCTGCCCGGCGTTCTGCCCGTGGCAAATCGCGCGGCCGTGGAGGCGGCCATTCGCTTTGGGCTCGCCGTCGGTGGCCGCATCGCCTCAGAGTCTATTTTCGCGCGCAAGAACTACTTCTATCCAGACCTGCCCAAGGGGTACCAGATTAGCCAGTTTGAGATTCCAGTGGTGCAGGGCGGCCTGGTGCCCATTGTTCTGCCTGACGGGACCAGCCGACACATCCAACTCACCCGAGCCCATCTGGAGGAGGATGCGGGGAAGTCAGTCCATGAGGGCCTCACCGAACTGCCTCTGGGCTGCTCTGGAATTGATCTCAATCGGGCCGGCACACCGCTTCTCGAAATTGTGACTGAGCCTGTGATGCGCTCAGCCTCAGAGGCAGTGGCCTATGCCCGCGCGCTGCACACGTTGGTGACGTGGATTGGCATCTGTGACGGAAATCTGCAGGAAGGGTCTTTCCGTGTCGATGCCAACGTCTCGGTTCGGCCTCAGGGCAGCCAGGCGTTGGGCACGCGATGCGAGATTAAAAACCTGAACTCTTTTCGTTTTTTGGAAAAGGCCATTCAGGTGGAAGCCGCGCGTCAGGTCGCGCTCATCGAGGACGGTGGTTCCGTGGTGCAAGAGACGCGACTCTTTGACCCGGATCGCGAAGAGACGCGGGCCATGCGCAGCAAGGAGGACGCGCAGGACTACCGCTATTTTCCGGACCCGGACCTGCCGCCTCTGCGCATCAGCGGCACGTGGATTGACTCCGTATCCTCCCAGATGCCCGAGCTTCCGGAGTCCTTTCGGGGTCGGCTCTGCGAGTCTTGGGGTCTCTCAGCCTACGACGCTGCAACGGTGTCAAGCAGCCGAGCCGCCGCAGACTTTTTCAGCGCGGCGCTAGACGCTCTCGCCCAGATCCCGCCAGGCCTCTCCTCGACAAGGGTGAAGACGCTGGCAAATTGGGTGATGGGTGAGCTTGCCTCAGCGCTGAATCGAGAGGGGCTTGAGATCTCGCACACCCCAGTCTCTGCGGTGCAGCTTGCAGGGCTTGTGGCGCGAATTGATGATGGAACGCTGTCCAATAAGATCGGTCGCGAGGTCTTTGCAGCACTCTGGGCCAAAGAGGCTGAATCGGCAGATGCCCTCATTCAGGCCAGAGGCCTCAAGCAGATTGATGACGCTGGCCTGCTTGAGGCCTGGGTAGATGAGGTGATTGCCTCCAACGCCAAAATGGTCGAGGAGTTTAGGGGCGGAAAAGAGAAGGCTCTTAACGCCTTGGTGGGCCAGGTCATGAAGAAGTCTCAGGGCAAGGCGAACCCGCAGGTGATTGCCGATCTTCTGAGGACGAGACTCAGCTAGCGATCTCTTTTTTTGGTGGGGGGTCCGGACCCCTCTCGGCTTGCTCGATGGTCTGTCTGAGAAGGCCCATGAGCACAATGCCAGGCAGCGCAACAAAGAAGCTCGCTATGAAAAAGGGCCCCCAGCCCCATTGGCTTGCTGCCTCTCCCGCAACCGGACCCACCCAGACGCGGCCCAGTGAGGCCAGTGCAGAAAGCAGTGCGAATTGGGTCGCCGTGAACTGCGTGTGGCAGAGAGACATGAGCAGGGCCACGAAGGCGGCCGTGCCCATGCCCCCGGCAAGGTTCTCCAAGAGCACCACCAGCATCATGTCTTCGAGCCGAGCCACATCGTGTGCCAGCCACCAGAAACCGAGATTCGTGACGGCCTGAAGGCCGCCGAAAAGAAGCAATGAGCGCCATAGAGCGAGGCGAGCGATGAGCCATCCTCCAGCCAGGCCGCCGACAAGTGTGGCCGCCAGCCCCATCCCCTTATTGACGGCACCAACCTCTGCAGGCGAGAAGCCCGCCCCTCGAATGAGAAAGGCAGTCGAGAGGCTGGCGGCAAAGGCATCACCAAGCTTGTAGAGCACAATGCCAAGGAGCAGCCAGAGGGCGCCGCGTCGGGAGAAAAACTCTCGAAAGGGTTCTACCACGGCCTCACGCAGGCGCTGAGGCGGACGAACTTGGCTGGGTTCGGGACAGAAGCAGGCCACTGCGGCAAGCACGAGGCAGAGTCCTGCCATCAGTCGGTAACTGCCAGAGAATCCCCAGTAGAGATCCGCCAGCATGAGTGCGAGGCCGCCCGAGGTGAGCATGGCCATGCGGTATCCAATGACCGACCAGGCCGCCCCCAGCCCACGCTGCTCCGGGGTAAGCGA
>Ga0214923_10000838_pt1 | contig 45321 bp, 46 predicted proteins | sample LL1510_MetaG_FD_177993 | JGI IMG/M metagenome (GOLD analysis project Ga0214923, IMG submission 177993) | Freshwater microbial communities from Lake Lanier, Atlanta, Georgia, United States - LL-1510 | ecosystem: Environmental > Aquatic > Freshwater > Lake | place: USA: Georgia | collected... | reverse complement strand
AGCATGTGTTTCTAATCCAACTAAATTTTTAGGAATTGGATTAAATTTTCTAGATCATGCATTAGAGCAAAATTTAGAACCTCCTAAAGAGCCAATTATTTTTTCAAAGGCAACGACCTGTGTTAGTGGACCAAATGATGATGTTATTATTCCTAAAAATTCAAATAAAACGGATTGGGAAGTAGAAATTGCGTTTGTCATAGGAAAAAAAGGAAAAAATATTTCATTAGCAGAGGCTGAAAATTATATTTTTGGCTATTGTTTAGTATGTGACTTTAGCGAAAGAGAATGGCAAAAAAATAGAAGTGGTCAATGGATTAAAGGCAAATCAGCAGATACTTTTGGACCGATAGGCCCTTACATTGTGACTAAGGATGAGATTAAGGATCTATACAATTTAAATATGAGTTTGGATGTTAATGGAAAAAGAATGCAAACAGGTAATACTTCAAAAATGATTCATAAAATGAATTTTTTAACATCCTATGCTAGTGAATTTATGACTTTAATGCCTGGAGATATCATTACCACAGGAACTCCTCCAGGAGTTGGTGATAGTATGAAACCGCCAACTTATTTAAAAAAAGGGGATGTTGTAACACTTACGATTGACCAATTAGGCAGTCAAAAACATTCAGTTAAATAAATTAATTAGTCATTAACTCTTCAATTTTTTTAACAACTTTTTCACTTTGTGGATTTGTGGTTGAGATAAATGTGTCGTTCACTTTACCTTTTTTATCAATTAATATTTTGTGAAAATTCCATTTGGGTTCAGCTGCACTTCCATAACTTTCCCTAGCCCATAAATAAACAGGGTGAGCATTTTTGCCTTTAACTACTACTTTTTCCATGATTGGAAAATTGATATTAAAATTAGTTTCACAAAAATTCTTAATTTCAGCATTGGTACCAGGTTCTTGATTGCCAAAATCATTAGAAGGCACCCCAATAATTACAAAATTTTTACTTTTATATTTATCCCACAAAGTTTGTAGATCCGCATACTGTTTAGTAAAACCACATTGACTTGCAACATTGACTAACAAAACTACTTTATTTTTATGTTGTGATAATAAATATTTTTTTCCATCCACATCATTAAAGTAAAAATCATACAATGTGCGATTATCATTTGCGTTGATATTTTTAGTAAAGAAAATCATAGAAATAATAATTAAATAAAAAATATTTTTTTTCATTATTTATCTTAATTTTATTAAAGCATTAAAGGGCACTAAGATACAGCCTTTTCGATTAAAATAATTTTTATTTAATAAAAACTTAAATTTTTTCCACTTTCCGTTTAGTGTTAATTTTTTTTTAAAGATAGATTTGATAAATTCCTTAGTAATAGTCATTGAATTATTTAAGCTTTTATTTTTAATACAATCAGAGAAAATACTGCAAGAAGCCTGACAAATTAGACAAGACTCTGTTTTGTAAGATATTTTTTTAATAATTTTATTATTAATTTTAAGATACATGGTTACTTTATCTCCACATGTCTGATTTTTATAAATACATTTATGCGTAAAATTTTTCAAAGTTCCGTAATTTTCTAAAGCACCAACGTGTTTTAATAATAATGTATTCATGATTATTAATTTAAAAATATTATTTGAGTCATTTAATAAAAAAGTAAAGTATTACACATGAATTTGAAAGTTTTTTTAGCTAGTATTTCTTTTAAATAAATTAATTAAGTTGTATAACAGCACAGTTTCGGGGCATAGCGCAGTCTGGTAGCGCATCTGGTTTGGGACCAGAGGGTCGCAAGTTCGAATCTTGCTGCCCCGACCATTTATAAGAATGAAAAGAATTGGTTTATATCCTGGCACCTTTGATCCAATAACTTTTGGACATATTGATATTATTAAACGTGCAACAAATATTGTTGATAGTCTTTACATTGGAATACCTTCAATTAATAAGAAAAAAACAATTTTTTCATCAACGGAAAGAGTTTCGTTGGTTAAAAAAGTGATTGCAACATTACCTGTGGATATAAGAAAAAAAATTAAAGTAGTATCATTCTCGGGTTTAACTACGAATTATTGCAAAAAGATTTCAGCGAATATTATTTTTAGAGGTTTAAGAGTTGTTTCTGACTTTGAATATGAATTTCAGTTAGCGGGTATGAATCATAAATTAAATAAGAGTCTTGAGACAGTTTTTTTGATGGCAGATATTGAAAATCAAATTATTTCTTCAAATTTCGTTAAGGAAATTGCAAATTTAAAAGGAGATTTGATGCAATTTGTTCCAAACATTGTTATCAAAGCTTTGAAAACTAAATTTAAATAATGTTTAAAAAATTTGTAATATTTTTAACTTTATTTCTTTTTTCTTTTTCAAATAATATTAAATCTAAAGAAAGATCTATTATGATAATGAAATTAAAATACGGTGAAGTTAAAATTGAACTATTCGATGAAATTGCACCAAATCACGTAAAAAGAATAAAAACATTAGCAAATTCAGAAAAATATGATGGCGTTGCTTTTCACAGAGTCATTGATGGTTTTATGGCTCAAACGGGCGATGTAAAATTTGGAAATACAAAATTAGATTTTAATGCTCAAATGGTTGGCACGGGCGGATCGGATCTTCCAGATTTAAAAGCTGAATTTAATAATATTCCTCATCAACGAGGAGTTTTGTCTATGGCAAGATCACAAAGTCCAGACAGTGCTAATAGCCAATTTTTTATCTGCTTTGATTCTCATCCTCATTTAGATAGAAATTATACTGCCTTTGGGAGAGTGATCAGTGGAATGGAATTCATTGATAAAATCAAAAAGGGTGCTCCAGGCTCAGGAGTAGTTGATAATCCAGATATCATTGTAAGTCTAAGATCGGCAAAATAAAAAAAGTAATAATGAAATCAATTTCATTTAATTTATTAAATGAAAGCCATGGTGCTCGTTTAGGAAAAATTACCACTCCTCGAGGAAATATCGATACACCTGCTTTTATGCCTGTTGGAACAGCAGGAACTGTTAAAGCGATGTATATTGACCAGGTTAAAAGCTGTGGATCACAAATTATTTTAGGAAATACTTATCACTTAATGATAAGGCCAGGGGTTGAAAGAGTAAAACAGGCAGGTGGACTTCATAATTTTATGAACTGTTCAATGCCAATACTTACAGACTCTGGCGGTTTTCAAGTGATGTCTTTATCTAAAATTTCAAAAGTTACAGAAGATGGGGTTGAGTTTAGCTCGCATATAGATGGTAAAAAATTTTTCTTAACACCTGAGGAAAGCATACAAGTTCAATTAGATTTAAACTCTGACATTGTTATGGTGTTTGATGAATGCCCTAAATATTCAGCTGAGAAAGATAAAATAAAGAAATCTATGGATTTATCTCTGAGATGGGCTGAGAGATGTAAAAAGAAATTTGGTAAACAAGAGTCAAAATGGTTATTTGGAATTACCCAAGGTGGAATTTTTCCAGATCTTAGAAAAGAATGTTTAAAAAAATTAATAGACATTGGTTTTGATGGATATGCGCTTGGAGGTCTTGCTGTTGGCGAAAATCAGTCTGAGATGTTTGATGCTGTGGATGCAGTAAAAGATATTTTGCCTAAAGATAAACCTCACTATTTAATGGGTGTTGGAATGCCTCAAGATATTTTAGGGGCAGTCAAAAGAGGCATTGATATGTTTGATTGCGTATTGCCAACTCGATCAGGAAGGACAGGGCTTGCATTTACTTGGAATGGGAGAGTTAATATTAGAAATGCAAAATATGCAAAAGACGAAGATCCTTTAGATAAATCCATAGATTGTCCTGCATCTAATTCTTATTCTAAAAATTATTTAAATCATTTAGTAAATTCTAACGAGATACTCGGATCAATGTTGCTGACTTGGCATAATATTGCTTTTTATCAGGACTTAATGAAGAAAATTAGACAGGCGATAAAAGAAAATAAATTTGAAGAATTCTATAAAAAACACTTCGAATTGTTTAATGAAATTAATTAAAAAATTGCTTTAAAGAGCGGATTAAACTATATAAAACCTTTCATTAATGGGCCCGTAGCTCAGTTGGTAGAGCAATTCCCTTTTAAGGAATGGGTCACAGGTTCAAATCCTGTCGGGCTCACCATTTCTTGTGCAATTAAGCATAAATACTTAATCCCAGTAATTATAGTTTTTAAGATTATAGATTTTGAATTTTAGGATATTCGATTTTAACTTTAGGTATCCAAAGTCTAAGATCATTTATTCTTGTGCCTGAAGAGGGGTGGGTGCTTAAAAATTGAGGAGGTTCTTTGCCTTTCATTTTTTCTTGCATACGTTCCCATAATTGAACAGCGCCTGCAGGATCATAACCAGCTAAATTTGCAAATATGATCCCAAGATAATCTGCTTCAGATTCTTGATGACGACTAAATGGATTAAAAATACCAAGTTGAACAATATCCATGCCTGTTGTTTGTCCAACAGTATTTCTTGTTCTTGAAATAGCTCCACCTAAAGCAATGTCTGCAGCCATACTTCCAATGTTAATAGCAAGGGCAGCGCTTGCTCTTTCTAAAGAGTGTTTTGCTACGGCGTGCGCAATTTCATGTCCCATAACGGCTGCAAGTCCATTTTCATCTTTTGTAACTTCTAGTATTCCACTATAAACAGCAATTTTTCCCCCAGGCATACACCAGGCGTTTAATGTTTTTGGATCATTAATTAAAATATATTCCCAATCGTAGTTCTGTGTTGGATCTTTTAAATTGTGACTTTTAAAATAATGCCTGATAGCTCTTTCAAGTTTTTGACCCACATTCATAATTGGATCTAATTGATCTTTATCTGTTATTAATTTAGCTTTTTCTTTCACCTGTTTATAAGCACCAATAGCTTGGCTGTTAATCATGGACTCAGGAAGAAGTGTTAATTGTTGTCTACCTGTAATAGGAGCAGTAGCGCAACTTGAAAGTAAGAAACCACCACAACAACAAGTAGTTAATGATAAGAAATCTCTTCTATTAATTTTCATCAAATTTTAAATATTTTAACTGTGAATTTAGACAACAAAATGTTATTTCTAATTAGTTTATCATGAAATCATCAATATTTACAAAGCTTCGAAACTATTTTTTAGCAGGAATAGTTACATTAATACCGATACTTATTACTGTATATTTAACAGTTGTTGTTATTGATCTTTTTTCAAAGATAGTCCCGGATGCGGTAAACCCAAATAAATATCTTCCTTTTAAAATACCAGGTTTAGAAATCTTAATAGCCCTTGTTATTACAACTTTTATTGGGATGATTTCCCTAACTTATTTTGGAAAACAGTTTTTACTACTAGGTCAAAATTTACTAGAAAGAATACCTATTGTTCGATCAATTTACTCGGGGGTTACTCAATTCACAAAAAGTTTTCAAGATGATGGATCTGCAAATAAAAAAGTCGTTCTTATTGAATTTCCAAGACCAGGAGCATGGGCGGTAGGATTTGCAACTAATGAAACTGGAAAGCCAATATCACCAAAGATTAGCGATAATTTAACTAGTGTCTTTATACCCACAACCCCAAACCCAACTAGTGGATTTTTAATTTTAGTTCCTAAAAAAGATTTAATCTTCTTAAATATGAACTTTGAAGATGCTATGAAATTTATAATTTCAGTCGGAGCTGTGGGTGAGTTAAAATAATAAAACTTTAAATTCATCCTATAAAATCCTATACGATTTTTGAAATTATCATTAAAAATAAAGAGTTTTTGGTAGTATTGACTTAGAGCTAGTCAGCAGCTTATCATGTATGCATTGCTAAATTATTTTTAGCACTAGTTACATAGTTACTCCAAACTATGCGGCCTTAAATTTTTGCCAGTATCTGGTGGCCCTTAAATTACTAAACATTTTGATCGCGAAAGCGTTAGCCATGTGGGTTGCGCGTTTGGATTAAATTTTTATAGGAGAAACTATGACTAAGTTAAAAATAGTCTCTAACAATAAGGTTAGAGCTAATAGAGAAAACGCCAAGAAGAGTACTGGCCCTAGAACTGTATCTGGAAAAGAGAAGGTTAGTGGCAACGCTTTATCTCATGGCTTAACAGCAGAAAAACATGTGATTATTGGCGAAAGTATTGAAGAATTTAATACTTTTAAAGATAGTATGTTTAAAGTGTACGAACCTTTTGGTGCGTACGAGGAAGAAATTTTCATAAAGCTTGTAGAGCTATTATGGAGATTAAGGAGGGTAGGTGTCATTGAAACAGGAATTTATGGAAATGAAATTCTGGAATATGATGCAGACACTTATAAACCTCAAGCCTCAAATAAAATAACTCATTCTGATTTTAAAGAAGGCGATCAGAATAAAGTTCTAAAAAATCAATCCTTAATTTGTGTGGCATTCACAAGAGATTCCAATGCTGGAAGTTCTTTGCTGAAGCTCAATACAATTGAAGGAAGATTAATTGGTAGAGTCCAATTGTATGAAGATCTTCTTATAAAAGCACAAAAAAGAAGAAGAAAAGGAGGGAAAAAATGAGAAATATTTCTGACTCTAAAATAAGTTATTATGCGCGAAATAAAAGGACTTTTCTCTCTAATTCTCGCTACAAAAGTAGTGGCCGTGTCAAAACAAAGCCAACTTTTAATCAGCTCATAAAAGATACTCATAATCAATTAATTGAAAAATGGGGACCTTATATGGAAGTTAATGATCCATCTTTGTATGAATCGATGACTGGAAAAAAAGCTAAAAAACCTGTCAGTGAAGTTTCCGATTCAAAGGAAGAAGTTAAAAAGATCGATACTTCTTATGATGATTTATATGCTTACCAAAAGAAGCGTGAAGCTGAACGTGAGGCTCAACTTGAAAAGGAGCGAGAAAAGTTAAAGAAAAAAGAGATTAAATTCAACTTTATAACACCTAAGAAAGATTGGTCTATTTATGGAGGCTGGGTTAACCCTTTTGAGCCTATTAATAAGGGCAGATTAGGCAGCACTCAGGAACGGAGGATAGAAAAGCCAAAAAAGCATTATTATTAGCTGTATTTAAATAGTTACTATAATATGAAGTGATACTTTAAGTATTATAACTAAATATATGTTTTATATAACTTTTTATACAAACTTAATCATTTAAATTATAATACTTAATTTATCATTATTATTAAGCTTTTTAAGGTTATTAAGGATTTTTGTGGATGTCTTAAAAGTAGCGAAAACATTAACTTTGGAGACTAGTCTTATCTCATTATCAATAGAAACTGGCGTTTTTCCAAAGCCAATTGCTATTGAATGACCTTCGCACCAATAAGCAACTTCGCCAAAAGTCACTACATCTCTAGCGTTTTTATCTGGCTTAATGCCTAGATTAGCTGTCTCAAAGTATATTTCCTCTCCCCAAGTGTTTATTTGGGCTTTAAATGAGCTTAATTTGGCTAATTTAAGCGCTGTTTGAGAGTTATCTAGATTAAGTTTAATCTCAAAATCATCGAATTTAAGAAGCATTGATAATGATAAATAGCTATTTTTGATGATATTGACATCAATTTATAGTTGTATTAATAGTTCCGATAATTAATGGTTATCGGAAATTTATGTCAAATATAGTTAAAGATTTAAGTTCTATTGAACTAGAGACTTTAAATAACATTAGATCTTCAAAATCAGATAATACAATCAGAGCCTACAAATCTGACTTTAATCATTTTGTAGATTTTTGCAAAAAAAACAACTTCAAACCATTACCAGCTGATCCTAAGATTGTTTCATTTTATATAACTCAACTATCATCAAATTCTAAAGTTAGTACATTAAAACGTAGATTAGCCTCTATTAGCGTAATTCATAAACTTAAAGGTCATTATATAGATATTAAACATCCTTTAATTATTGAAAATTTAATGGGAATACAAAGAAAGAAGGGTGTGTTTCAAAAATCAAAAAATCCAATTTTAATTAATGAGTTAAAAGAAATTATAAGTACTATTGATAAGTCAGAAAAAAATGAAAAAAAGAAAGCTAGAGACAAAGCATTAATATTAATTGGATTTTCAGGAGGCTTTAGAAGATCCGAACTTGTTAATATTGATTTTGAAGATTTAGAATTTACAAGAGAAGGCGTTAAAATATTTATTAAACGATCAAAAACTGACCAATCTGGTGAAGGCATGATTAAAGCTATACCCTATTTTAAAGAAAAAAATTTTTGTCCAGTTGTATTTTTAAAAAATTGGATTCAAATTTCTAATTTAAATAGCGGTATTATTTTTAATATTTCAGACAAAATGGTGGCAATTTTAATAAAAAAATATTTATCAGCAGCTGGTTTTGATCCCAAAAAATACTCTGGTCACAGTTTAAGATCAGGATTTGCAACAGTGGCCGCTGGTTCTGGCGCCGATGAAAAAAGTATTATGACAATGACAGGTCATAAAACAACTCAAATGGTACGAAGATATATAAAAGAATCTAACTTATTTAAAAATAACGCATTGTCAAAAATAAACTTATAATAAAGATTTTGTCGTTAGCAATAAGTACTTCTTGGTTTTTTATTTTTTTTACTTAATTTTAATAGTATTAAAAATTACTATCAATCCCAAACGTAATTATAGGTTGGTTTAATGCCAAGCGTTTTAGAAACAATATAATCAGCTACTATATTATTATTAAAAATTTTAAAGTATTTTTTCTTACCATTTAAACCTATTTGAATTCTTTTTATTTCATTTTTTTTATAAAATTTTATTTTATCAATTAGATCATCAATATCTTTATAAAAAATCATTTCATTTTTAGAAAAAAAATCACTATATTTAATTTTTTCATCCATTAACGTAGGGATGCCGTTTGCTACTAATGTAGAAATTCTGTTACTAGAATAATATTTTATAGCCTCTCCCCTACTTAAATTTAAACCAAATTTACATTTTGATAGCTCATGAAAATAATCATTACCCCATATAGGCTGAATGTTATTAAAACCAAAAATATTGTAAGAAATATCCATTGATTTATTCATTAATAATTTTAAAAAATTATATCTTTCATCGATTTTATTATTTTTAAGACGACCACTATTAACACCATGACTCACAGCATAAAAAATATCAAACTCATGATTTTTTGTTTTATATAAATCTAAATTTTCAATAAGAGATGATGCCGGAACAGGAATAAAGTTTAATTTATTCTTAGGGATAGAAACTTCAATATTATTTTTATCAGTAGTTACAAAATACTGATCGACATAATTTTTATATTTTTCAATAAAATTTTTATTTTTAATGTAATCAGGTCCTTTTTTATTTATTGAGTCTTCATACCAAAAAGCAATTTTTATATTAGAAAATTTATCTTTGATAATTTTTAGAGTTTCAATTCTTAGTGTGTTTGTATGACCTAATATTATTAAATTAGGGTTAAAATTTTTTAAAATATTTAAAATTTTATCTTCAATATTAGACAAAGGGTTTTGTTGAGTAAAAAATCTGTCGCTAAAATTAATAGTTTGAATTTTTTCATTTATTAAGCCATTAGAAATTTTATTAGCAATATTAAAATAAAATAATCTGTGGTTATTCTTTTCATCAAAATTAGCTATGTGTAAAATTCTATTTTTATTTATATTATTTATAAAATTAAGTTTATAATTTTTTTCTTCAAGTAATTTTTTATTAAGATTATTTAATTTGTTTAAATTATAAATGTAATTAACTTTTCTATTTTTATAATTATTTATTTGAATCTTTTTTAAGCCTTTTGGATTTTTAATTAATTTTTCTATTTCTTTTTGAATTGTAAGTGAATTATTTTTTTTTAAAATAATTTGATTAAAAGATGTTTCTTTTAGCCCACCATTGCCACTAGTTATTAAAGCATTTCCCATATCTGAAGATTCCATGGCAGTACGACCAAAAGGTTCATTCCAAGTTGAAGGAACTATAGAAATAGATGATTTTTTATAAATATTTATAATTTTTCTATGTGATAACCAATTATAAACTTTAAATCTTTCATGATGAAAATTATAAGTTTCCCTTTTTTCATTACCAGCAACAATAACTCTCCAGTCTTTATATTTTTTTAATATCTTTATAGCAGCAGTACCAAATAAATCATAACCCTTTGAAGAATTAAGTTTTCCTACAAAGACGATGATTTTATCTTTCTTAAGAATTCTTTTAAAATTATGATTATAATAGTTTGTAGATGGATAAATAATTTTACTTTTTAACGGTAAAAAATTATCCATATTATAGTAAAATCTTTCTTTAATATAAGAACTTACAAAAATAATTTGATCACAATTGATTAAAATATTTTTTTTTTCTTCTGTTGATTTCGATCCTCTCAAAGTATTTGGATCATTGTGAAATACTAAAATAAATTTAATATTTGGAAATTTTTTTTTAAGAAAGTAAAAAAAATGAGGTCTATTATGTATTACTATTAATTTAATTGATTTTGGTAACTTGCTAATAAAATTTTTTATATAAAAATAACTATTATTTATTAAATTATTTTTTTTTAAATTTATAAAATTTTTTGATAAAGGAGAAGAAGAAGAGATACCAAAAATTAATTGTTTATTAGCAGCAAAACCCTTATTATAGTCATATACCCAAATTGAGGCAGCAGCAGCACCATTTATCGAGTAATCTTCTTTGTTAGGTAGTAATATCGCAATTTCTTTTTTTTGCTTCATTAAATAAGAACCCTTAATCCATCATAACCAGGAACTATATTATTAGATATTTTTAATAACTTATTTTTGAGAAATGAATAATCAATATCGCTATGCAAATTTGTAAGTATGGTTTTTTTTGGTTTTAGCATTTTTATATAAGATAAACATTTTTTAAAATTTAAATGCGTTGGATGATCTTTGAATTTTAAACAATCAATTATTAATAATTTTAAGTCTATTAATTTTTTTAAAGATCTTTTTGATATTGAGCTGCAATCACTTATATATGCTATTTTATTAAATAAATATCCATTAGAAGTTATATCGCCATGTTTAACTTTTACTGTTTCAAATTGAATTAAATTTTTATTTTTTTTTAAAAAAAATTTATCATTAATAATATTCATTTTTAATATCGGTTTATAATATTTACTTTGTTTAACAAATAAGTATTTAAATGAATTTAATAAATAATAGGAAGTTTTTTTATCGGCATATACTGGTATTTTTTTTTTATTAATCCAAAAAAATGGCCTAAGTTCATTAATACCATGTGTTTGATCAGCGTGATCATGGGAATAAACAACATAATCAACTTTTTTAATTTTATTATTTAGTATTTGATTTTTAATATCTGGCGAAGTATCTATTATTATTGAAATCCCTTTATATTTTATAAAAAGGGAACATCTCATTCTTTGATTTTTTTTATTTTTTTTATTAACTTTACCCCAGTAACCATCTATTCGAGGAACACCCAAAGAGCTTCCGCATCCGAGTAAAATAACTTCAGTTTTATCCATTTAAAAAAAAATTTTTAAAATTTTTTGTAGTGGAGCTTGCAACTTCTTCAAAAGTTATTTGTTTAATACTGGCAACAGTTTCTGCAACTATTTTTACATTTGCTGGTTCATTGCTCTTTCCTCTGAATGGATCTGGACTAAGATATGGAGAGTCTGTTTCAATTAACATTTTTTCAATAGGAACATATTTTACTACATTTCTCAAATCAGAAGATTTTTTAAAAGTTATTATCCCACTAAAAGAAATTAAACATCCAAGTTCTAATAACTTTTTCGCGAATTCTAAACCACCAGTAAAACAATGTATTAAAAATTTTGATTTCAAATGATATTTTTTAATAATTGAAAGAGTGTCTTCATCTGCATCTCTTGTGTGAATAATAACAGGAACTTTTTCAGAGATTGCAAGTTCTATATGTTTTTCAAATGAATATAATTGATCCTTTTTTTCACTTCTTTTATAAAAATAATCAAGACCCGTTTCACCAAAAGCAATTATTTTTTTACTTTTTTTTTTTATAGAAAGAAGTTCATTTATATCAGCTAAATGATTAGTTGTTGAATTAGGATGAATACCAATTGAACCATAAATATTTTCGTATTTCTCAACAATATCAAAAACTTTTTTAGAACTATCTAAACCTGTTCCAATAGTTAACAAATGTGAAATATTATTATTTTTTGCATTAAGCAAAACTTTATTAATATCATTAATTAAAGGCTCGTAATCAAGATGACAATGAGAGTCTATAATCATTGTTTTTTAAAAAGAATATTTATTTTTTGAATTTTAATTTCAGATTTTATAGAAAAATTTTTATTAATGTTTTTTATAAACCTTTCATCTTCATGAACATTTAACGAGTCTAATATTATTTTAGTTTTTTCTGGAATGATGGGCTGAAGTAATATTGATATTTTTCTAATAAACTCTAAAACAGTATATATAATTATATTTCTTTTTTCTAAATTATCGTCTTTTAATGACCAAGGAGCAGAGTCATTTACATATTTATTAACCTCCGAACATAATTGAATAATATTTTTTAAATAATTATGAATTTCATATTTATTAAAAGTCCTAATTAATAGATCTAAATTATCTTCAACTAAATTTAATATTTTTAAATCTGAATTATCTTTTGGTTTACATAAAGGAATTAAAGAATTTAATTTATTATGAACAATTGAACTTATTCTTTGATATAAATTTCCAATATTGTTGGCTAAATCGCTATTAATACAATTAATTAGATTTTCTGGTGTTATTTTTCCATCTTCCCCATAAATCACTTCTTTCATTAAGTAATATCTAATTTCATCTAATCCGTAGTTTTCAATAATCTCTAAAGGATCCAAAATATTTCCCTTCGATTTTGACATTTTTTCTTCCCCAGAAAGTATCCAGCCATGAGCAAAAACTTTTTTTGGAGGATTAATACCAGCTGCTAATAAAAATGCTGGCCAATAAACACAGTGAAACCTTATAATATCTTTACCAATAATATGAACATCTGCTGGCCAAAATTGATTTTTGTTTTTATTTTCGAAATAATCTAATGCGCTTATGTAATTAGTTAGAGCGTCTAACCACACATAAATTACATGTTTGTTATTATTAGGAACGAGTATACCCCATTTAAATGATGTTCGGCTAATTGATAGATCTTTTAGTCCACTTTTAACAAAACTTATAACTTCATTTTTCCTACTTACAGGAGCAATGAAGTCTGGGTTATCTTCATAATATTTTAATAAAGGTTTTTGCCATTTTGAAAGTCTAAAAAAATACGATTCTTCTTCCATCCATTCAACTTTAGATCCTGATACTTTGGAAATTTTAGCATCAGATTTAGTCTCAATCTCATCTTCGTTATAAAATGCTTCATCGGATACAGAATACCAGCCTGAGTATTTTGAAATGTAAATTTCATTTTTTTCTTCTAAAATATTCCATAATTTAGATACAGTTTTTTTATGTCTATCTTCAGTTGTTCTAATAAAATCGGTATTTGAAAGATTTAATTTTTTTGCAAGATCAATAAAGTTTTTTGATATTTCATCGCAAAAACTTTTTGGATCTTTTTTTTGCTGTTCAGCTGCTCTTTGAATTTTAAGACCATGTTCGTCTGTTCCAGTTAAGAAATTAACGTTATAGCCTTCAATTCTTTTAAATCTTGCAATTACATCAGTAGATATACTTGAATAAGCATGACCCATGTGTGGTTTTGCTGAAGGATAATAAATCGGCGTAGTTAAATAAAAATTTTTCATTATTTAATACCAAGCAAAAGATTAATTTCATAAAAATTACTTTTTACATCGTTATTTAATGATTTGATGTTGTAGATGATATTATTAATTTTATTTCTTATTCTAAAATTTTTAAAAAAGTTATTTTTTTCTAAATTGTATGCAAAGTAATTTTCAATATAGATATGGATTAAATCTAATATTTTACTATATTTTTCCTCTAAATAAAAATCTTGCATTGTTAAAATTTTTTCAGAAAAACTCTTTTCGTTAATATTTAATTCATCAAATAATATATTCATTTTAACATTTGTTCCGGGAGTCAAATCTTTAATAATTGTTTTATTGGTTCCATATTGGGTAATTAGTTTTTCTTTGATCAGAAGAGTTTCTTTTGAACTTAAAAAAAGTCTATAATTAAAGCATCTTGATTTAATCGTCTCCAATAAGAATTTATTTTCAAAATATGTTAAAAAAAAATAATTATTATCAGGAAGTTCTTCTAAAATTTTTAAAATAGAATTTGATGAATTTTTATTAAGACTTTCAGCCCCCTCTAAAAAAAATATTTTAGGTTTATTATTTATTGATGACTTATTAAAAAAATCAATAATTTCCCTTGTTTCTTCAATACTGATAATTTTTTTATAATCATCAACTTTTAAATGTTTAAAATTGAAGTTAGAATTATTTACTAAATCTAAATAACTTTTATTATTTTCTTTAATTTGTTTAGCGCTGATATCGTATGAAGCGTTTTCATTATTTGACAAAATAACGTTAATTAAATGATAAACGAATGTTGCCTTTCCAATTCCATCATTCCCATTGAATATAATTTTATTTGGTAATTTATTTTTTTTATATAGAGCAACTAAATTTTTAAATAAGAAATCATAGCCGTATAATAACTTTTGGTACTTATTTTGCGTTTCAATATTCTGAATATTAATTTCCGACATTTAATAATTTTAAAGTTTTTTTATTTATATTTTTTTGAATTTCATTTAATGATTTTCTACCGTTAATTATAGTTATTTTATTCTTATAGATCTTTGAAATTTTAAGAAATCCATTTCTAATTTTATTAAAATCATGGGTAGAAAGTTTGTCAAATCTATTAGTTTTTTTATTTCTTTTGCTAATTCTTTTTTTAGATTCTTTTTTATCTAAATCGATTAAAAAAGTAATATCAGGATGAATTCTACTAAAAATTTTTTTTTGAACGTTACTTATAAATTTTTTATTCATACCTTCCAAATAATGTTGATATGCTAATGTAGAATAAAAAAACCTATCACAGATGATAATAAATTTTTTTTTAAGATAGTAATTTATTTTATTTACTACATGATCGTTTCTTGCTGCCATCAATAGAAAAAATTCAGTTAAAGGATTATTTTTAATTTTATTATCTAATAATATATTTCTAATTTTTTCAGCAAATGGTGTCCCTCCGGGTTCTCTGGTTAGTATTACTTTTTTAGTGATTTTTTTTTTAATAAATTTATATAATAATTTTGCCTGGGTAGACTTTCCTGAGCCTTCAACGCCTTCAAAGCTGATAAAAAAAGGTTTTTTTATCGCCATAGATAATAATTGATATTTTGAATTCCTTTAAAAAATATATTTTTATTAGTTATGTCTTTTTGAGCATATAGATCTTTAGTATCTATAAGTTCTTTATTATTAAAAATTCTTAAAACTGCAACTTTTTCAAATTTTTTAATAGGTAATTGTAAAGGATATTCATATTCTAACTCCATTCTAATTTTCGGATTTTTCAAATTTTTTGGTAAATTTACAAAAATACCATCTTTGTTTAAACTTTTAACATCGAGATATGAAGAGCTTCCGTTCCATATTTTAATTCTAAATTTATCAGAGTCATAAGAAATTTTAACAAGATCAATTTTATTAAAAGCACTATTTAATAAAAGTTTTGATGACACCGCTCTTGAAGACATGGTAGGCAACCCACTAACCACCACTATTATTCTTCTCTTGTCTCTTTTTTTTGTAACTGCAATTGAATATTTACTATCCTTCAAATGGCCTGTTTTAATCCCATCGACTTCTTCATCCATTGAAAGAAGTACATTTCGATTTTCTTGTTTGACTGGATTTCCTCCTGTTCTTGCCCAAGCAAAATCTTTTTCTTTGAAATATTTATAATATTGGGGATAGTTATTTATTAGGTAAGAAGATAGTAAAGCAATGTCTCTAACTGTAGAATAATTATTTGGACTAAAAGTTCCAGAAGAATTGCTAAAATTAGTATTGGTCATATTAATTTCTTTAGCTTTATCATTCATTAAATTTACAAACTGTTCTTCAGTGCCAGATATTCCTTCGGCTAAAACAATTGAGGCATCCACGCCAGATACAATAATTAAACCCCTTAACAAATCTTCAATCGTAACTTTATCACCTGGAACTAAAAACATCGTAGATTCACCAGATTTGGTGGCATCACGGGCTTTTTTTGAAACAGTAAATTGGTCTGTAAGTTTAATTTTTTTATTTTTAAGCTGATCAAATACAACAACTGCAGTCATAATTTTTGTCATTGAGGCGGGTGATATTTTTTGATCAGCGTTTTTTTCTACTAAAACGGCTCCACTAGAATGATCAATAACAATTCCCTGTTTTACTTTATCTGGAATAGTTATTTGAGAAAAAGTATTTGAACAAAAAAGAAATGTAGCAAATATTAAATAAAATAATTTTTTAAAAATCATTCAACGTTTATATTATAATTTTCGAACTTAGTATTTACTATTTTCTTAATAAAAATATCAAATTCATTGATATCACTAACAGATAATGCTTTTACTCTAAATTTTTTATTTACTTGAATTATAACTGGATTGATATTGGTAATTTCTTTTTTTAACAAACTTACCATATCCAAGGCAGTATTTTTAAAAGTAAAATCACCATAATAAATTATTATTTTTTTTTGATTACTATCTTTTGAGGTCTTATTTTTAGATAAATCAACGATATCAACATTTTTTGTTTCTATATTTTGAGTAACTTTTTTTTCATCTTCAAAAATTTTAGCAATTTCAGCTTTAAAAGTTTTATTTGATTTTATAGTTTCAATTTTTACTATTGGTAAATTGGTATTTAACTCCAATAAATCAAAATATTTACCAGGAATAATAATCTCCCTCTCTTTTAGAAAAATAGAATTTTTATCAACTGTTAAAACTATATATTTTTTGTTTAATAAATTAGTAACTCTAATTTGACTTCCAGGAACTATGTTTTGGTGAATAATATTTTCATTAATAGATAATTCAGCAAAACCAACTTTTTCATAAGGAGTATATTTTTCATAACTTGGAAAACTTTGACATGACGCAATTAAAATAAAAAATAAAATAACGATTTTATTTCTCATTTTATATTTTAATTTTATCTGAAAGGGTTCCAACAGTTATTGCAAATCGTAAAGATCTATTCCACTCCAATAGTCTTAAAAAATTGTCAAATACAATATAAATTGGTCCGTCTTCACCATCCGGTCTTATTACCCAACCCTCTTTTTTATCTATAAGCTTAATTTCACTTCCATTTTTATTTTTAAAACCTAACGATTTTAACTGTGCAATCGAAATTTTATTTTTAAGATTTCTAGAATCTGTATTAATTAAACTGTTATCAAAATTATTATCTATTTTAATTTCAAATCCCCATAAGTCTTTATTATTCCATCCAATCATTTTTAAATAATTTGCTGCAGAAGCAATAGAATCTTGAAATGAATTTATTAAATCAATTTCAGTATTATCATCAAAATTTATTGCATATTTTTGAATGGTAGATGGCATAAATTGAAAATTACCAATAGCTCCAGCCCATGAGCCATATAAACTTTCATATTTTATTGTTTTGTTATCTATTAACTTTAAAAGAATGATCAATTCTTTTTCAAAATACTCTGGTCTTCGGTTATCAAATGATAAAGTTGATAAAGCAGAAATTATATCAACCTTTCCTTTGTTAACCCCAAAATTTGTTTCTATACCCCATAGAGCTATTAAAATTTCTTTATCAACATTAAATTTATTATTTACTTTATCTAGTAAGAATGAATTTTCATTTAAAAGATTTTTTGCAGTTTGTATTCTTTTCTCATCTATTCTTTTCTCTATGTACTCATAAGTTTTTTCAAAAAATTCAGGTTGTTTTCTATCCAAAGCAACAATTCTTTCTAAATATTTGGCATTTTTTAATGCAATGTCTGCCGTTTCTTTTGAAACACCCTGAACTATTGCTCTTTCTTTAAAACCAACTAGCCATTCATTAAATTTTTCATTTGATAGTGAAAGTGTAGGATTAAATATTACAAAATAAATAATTAGAAATATTTTAAATTTAGGGTAAATATTCATCACATTTTTTTAACATAGCCGACATTTAAAGTCATTAATCAAGGAGAGGTGGCTGAGCGGTTGAAAGCACTAGTCTTGAAAACTAGCAACGGGGCAACTCGTTCGTGGGTTCAAATCCCACCCTCTCCGCCAACATATTTATAATATATTATAATTATTAATAAATTATGAATTTAAAATGAGTTTGGTTTATTTGATTGTAAAAACTTTTAAAATTTTATTTTAAAATTTTTAATTTTTTTAGATATAGATAAATTTTCTAATTCTTTATTAGAGTTATTATCCACTAACCAAGAACTTAATTCTTTATCTGTAAAATTTAATAAAATTTCAAATTCATTTAACTCTTCGAGAGTAAATTTTTTTAAGTTTTCATTAGCAAATCCACCAATTAACAAATCCATTTCTTTTGTTCCTCTATGATTAGAACGATATAAAAGTTTTTTTATTAAATTATTCATATCTAATATATATATCTTAATTAAAATAAATCTTTAAATGATAGAAAAAAATTTTAATTTTTTTTTTAATCCTATTTCTAAAGTAAAAGGGATTGGGCCTAAAATAGAGAAATTATTTAACGAAAAGAAAATACAATCGAATATCGATTTAATATTTAATTTTCCATATGGTTTAATTGATAGAACTCATTGTCCTAAATTAGATAATCTAGAAATTGGAAAAATTAGTACAATATTTGTAAAAGTAAAAAAACATAACTTTCCAAGAATAAGAAGACTTCCAAGTACTGTTCAATGTTACGATGATACTGGAGAAATAAATATTGTTTTTTTTAATTCCAGAGAAAACTATATTAAAGAAATACTACCTATTAATACTGAAGTTATTATTAGCGGAAAAATTAATATTTATAAAAATAAATATCAAATCACTAATCCAGATTATGTAACCTCCATTGCTAATGAGGATAAAGTTAGCAAAATAATGCCCACTTACAGTTCGTTAAAGGGAGTATCAAATAAAACTATAAATAAGATTTATGAAAATATTACTAAAAATTTACCTGATATTAAAGAATGGCATAGAGATAGTATTATTAAAAATAACAAGTGGCCTAGTTTTAAAGACTCATTAATTAATCTTCATAATCCAAAAAAAGTAGAAGATTTATATAAAAATTCTTCATCTTATGAAAGGATATCATTTGATGAAATATTTTCTAATTTATTAATTTTTTCTCAAATTAAAAAAAAAAATTCAACAATTTATAAAAAGCCAAAAATTTTTTCTTCAGAAAATAAATTTAAAATAATTAAAAATTTATCCTTCAATTTAACTAAAGATCAGGAAACAATAATTATGGAAATTGAAGATAATCTTAAAAAAGATAAAAAAATGTTAAGACTACTTCAGGGGGATGTTGGTTCAGGAAAAACTATAATTTCAATTATTTCTGGCTTAAACGTAATAAACTCAGGTTATCAAGTCGCCCTAATGTGCCCTACTGAAATATTAGCAACTCAGCATTTGAATCTAATTACTTCAATAACTAAAGGTTTAGATGTCAAAATTGAAATTCTAACTGGTAGTGTAAATAAAAAAAAACAAATTGAAATTAAAAAACAATTAGCTGAAGGTAAAATTAATTTTTTAATAGGTACTCATTCGTTATTTCAAGAAACTGTTTTATTTAAAAATTTAGGATTAATTATTATAGATGAACAACATAAGTTTGGAGTTAAACAAAGAATAAATCTTTCGCAAAAAGGCGGTATAAATTGCGATGTCCTGTTAATGAGTGCGACACCAATTCCTAGAACTTTAATTTTATCAACTTATGGTGATATGGATATTTCCACCCTTAGGGAAAAACCATTTAAAAAAACTAAAATTATAACTAATATTATTCCCGAAAATAAAATATCTGATCTAATTAATTTAATTAAAAATAAAATTCAAAATAATCAACAAATTTATTGGATTTGTCCCTTAATTGAAGAAAGTCAAAAAGTTAAATTAACCCCTGTAATAGAAAGATTTGATTATTTAAAAAAATATTTTCCAGAAAATGTTGCAGTAATGCATGGCAATTTAAAAAATGAAGAAAAAGTTAAAATAATGAAAGATTTTTTAGATAAAAAATTTTCAATATTAATATCAACCACTGTAGTCGAGGTTGGAGTTGATAATCAAAACGCTAATACAATTATAATTGAAAATTCAGAAAGATTCGGACTTGCCCAATTACATCAATTAAGAGGAAGAGTCGGTAGAGGAAATGAGGATGGCGAATGTGTTTTAATATATTCAAAATCTATAAGCGAAAATGGAAAAAAACGACTTAAGATTCTTAAAGAATCTAACGATGGTTTTTATATATCTGAACAAGATCTAAAATTAAGAGGGTTTGGGGATATTATTGGATACAAGCAAAGTGGTGAGAAAGACTTTATAGTAGCAGATCCAATGTATCATTCTCATCTATTTGAACTTGCTAAACAAGAAACTGATTTTTACTTAGAAAATAATTTATCAATCGATAAATTCAATATACTTCTAAAATTTTTTAAAAAAGATAAAATATTAAATATTATAGATACCGGTTAATTTTTTTTATAACCAATTGCAATTTCAAATTCTCCTAATCTTTTATAAATCGATCTTAACTCGGTAATTGTAGTCCATTGATGAATAAATAAAGAAAAACTATTATGAACTCTTTGAAATGCATTTGATACTTGAACGATAACCCCAAGCGTAATTAGACCTGAAAATAAACTTGGAGCCATAACTAAATAAGGAACAATTACCATAAATTGATCATATAAATTTACCCAAATATCAAAATATCCGTAATTATAAAAAAGTCTGTGATAATTAAATTTAATCCCTGAAAACAATTCAAATATAGTGTCTGGCTTTGCATATTTTAATCTGTCGTCCTCTCCATAAACTAATTCTTTTCGAAATGATGCTTCAACTTTTTGATTATTATATTCAAGACCTGGCAATTTAATTCCAACAAACCAACTAATTATAAGACCTCCCAAACTTACAAAAAGTGATACCCAAACTAAAGATCCTGGAAATTGTTTTAGAAACTCTATTTGTATTCCAGAAGAAAGTCCCCACAGGATAGGTATAAAAGCAATTAAAGTCATAATAGCTCTAATAACTTGAAGGCCTAAACTTTCGACAATTTTTGCAAATCTACTGGTATCTTCTTGAATTCTTTGTGAGGCACCTTCTACATTCTGAATACAATTTTTCCATAGGGGAATATAATCAAAGGTTATAGCTTCGCGCCAACGTAAAGAATACACTCTTGTAAAAAAACCAGTGAAGGTCGCAAGTATCACATACGGAAATGCTAGATAACAAAAAATATAAATTTTATTCCAAAATTCTGAAATATTACTTTTGGTAGCATTTTGTAATAAATCATAAAAACCTTTGTACCATTCATTAATTTTAACAGTTATTGAAACTTGGATTAATAAAGAAAAAATTAATAACAAACCTCCACCCCAAGCCCACAGTGCCCATTTTTTATTAAAAAAAAAACTTTTAAACATTATTTAAAAAATTATCCGCATACGCTTTAATAATTAACTTATTTTTTTTATGTGTGATTAGATCAAATTGAATATTGTTTTGTTTGGCATAAGCAATGGCTTGTTCTTGAGTTTCAAATTTTAACTTAATTTGCTCGTCTGTGTTGGATGATGATGTCCAACCCATTACAAAATCTTTATTATAATTAGATTTATTAAATTCTAAAATCCAAAATTTTGTTCTAGCTTTACCTGATTGCATCGCAGTTTTAACAGGTTGATAAATTTTTGCTCTTTGACTCATTAATAATTTTCCTCTGAGGAGTCTTCTACTCTAGCTGCAGAAACAACTTTTTCATCTTCTGAAAGGTTAAAAATCCTAACACCTTGTGTATTTCTACCTGTTATCCTAATATCTTTAACATTGCATCTAATCATCTGGCCTTTATCTGTAATTAACATAATTTGATCTTCATGATTAATAGTAAACGCTGAAGCAACTCCACCATTTCTTTCAGAACTTATAATATTAATTATTCCTTGGCCTCCTCTACCGCTTACTCTGTACTCATAAGCAGAAGAACGTTTTCCATAACCATTTTCAGTTACGGTTAAAATATATTGCTCTTTATTTTTGAACTCTTCAATTTGTTTTTTAGTTAATGTTACAATCTTAGTTTTTTCGTTTTCATCATCTGAAGTTTCATCTGCGCCCTTTTCAAGTCTTGATGCCTTGATATATGATTTTGCTTGATCGGAGGTAATTTTTACACTTTTTAATATTGATAAAGAAATAATTTTATCATCTTTTTTTAACGACATACCTTTTATTCCTTTAGATGATCTCCCTTTAAAGAGTCTTAGATTTTTTGATTGAACTCTTAAAGCTTTTCCGTTTTTAGAACTTAATAAAAAGTCATCATCGTCATCTAAAATTTTAATTCCAACAATGGAATCATTATCTTCTAATTTCATTGCTATTTTTCCGCTTTGCTGAATGCTTTCAAAATCTAAAAGACTATTTTTTCTAACTTTGCCTTTCGCTGTTGCAAAAATAATTTTCATTTTTGCCCATAAAGTTTCATCACTTGGTAACGGCATAATCGAGGTGATTACATGACCTTCTTTTAAAGGAAGAATACTATGAAGAGCTTTCCCTTTTGACTGATTAGATCCCTCAGGAATTTTCCATGCTTTTAATTTGTAAACAATTCCTTTTGACGAAAAGAAGAGAATTGGAGTATGAGTGTTAGCTGTAAAAATCTGACTTACAAAATCCTCATCTCTGGTCGTTATTCCTGTTTTACCTTTTCCACCTCTTTTTTGAACTCTAATTGAACTTAAGGGACTTCTTTTAATATATCCTTTATTAGTAATAGTAATAATTACATCTTCTTTTTGAACCACATCTTCAATTTCAAAATTTTCAACTTGATTAATAATTTTAGTTTTTCTAGGATTTGCAAATTTGGCTTTAATATCTTTAAGCTCATTTTTGATCTGTGTTAGCAGTGCATTTCTGTCATTAAGAATTTTTTTATATTGAACTATAAGTTTATAAAGTTCGCTAATTTCTTGATTAATTTCTTCATGACCGATTGCTGTAAGTTTTTGAAGTCTAAGTTCTAAAATTGCTCTGACTTGATGATCCGACAAATGGTACTGATCTTTGTTAGATAAATCACTTACATCTAAAAAATCTTTATTAATTTTTGATTTTTTAAAACTCCATTGTTTATTTTGAAGTGTAGTTTTTGCTTCGTTTGGATTTTTAGATTTACGAATAATTGCTATAATCTCATCAATATTTTCTATTGCTATAAATAGACCAATTAAAATGTGAACTCGATCTTTTGCTTTCTTTAAATCAAATAATGTTCTTTTAATTAAAACTTTTTCTCTAAACTCTACAAAAACTTTTATAAATTGTTTTAAATTTAATAGTTCTGGTTTCCCGTTAAGAATTGCAAGGGTGTTAAATCCAAATGATGATTCAATTGGAGAATATTTATATAGTTGATTTATAATAATTTCACTCGATACTCCTTTTTTTAAATCAATAACTACTCTTACACCTTCTTTATTAGACTCATCCCTAATATCTGATATGCCTTCAATTTTTTTTTCTCTTACCAAAAGAGCAATTTTTTCAATTAATAAAGATTTATTAGTTTGAAATGGTATTGATTTAATAACTATAAGAGTTTTATCTTTTTTTTCCTCTTCGGTTTGAATTTCTCCCCTTATTTTTATAGATCCCCTACCTGTTTTATATCCAGTTTTTATTGCATCTTTTCCAATTATTAAACCTCCAGTAGGGAAATCAGGTCCTGGAATAAACTTAATTAATTCATCAATAGAAATTTCATTATTATCAATATAAGCAACTGTGCCATCAATAATTTCACCAAGATTATGAGGTGGAATATTTGTTGCCATTCCAACAGCTATACCGCCTGCTCCATTTACTAATAAATTGGGAAATTGCGCTGGAAGTACAGTTGGCTCTAGCTCAGTGTCGTCATAATTATTTTGGTAATCAATGGTATTTTTTTCAATATCCGCAACTAGATATTCAGAAATCTTAGATAATCTTGTCTCTGTATAACGCATTGCGGCAGCTCTATCACCGTCCATAGAACCAAAATTACCTTGTCCATCTAATAATTTTACACTCATTGAAAAATCTTGAGCTAATCTTACTAAGGCATCATAAACAGCTTGATCTCCATGTGGGTGATATTTACCAATTACATCTCCCACTACTCTTGCTGATTTTCTAAATTGTTTTGACCAATCATATCCACCCTTATACATCGCATAGATAATTCTTCTATGTACTGGCTTTAATCCATCTCTTGCGTCAGGCAGAGCTCTGCTTATTATAACACTCATCGCGTATGATAAGTATGAGGTTTTCATCTCATCTACGATTTGAACAGAGTTATATTTTTTATCTTTTAAATTTTCTCGATTTAAATCTTCACTCATGAAGGAAATTTAAAATGGTACTTTATCGTCTGGATCTTGAGAGATATCAGGCATATCATCAGAAGGTAATTGGCTGCCTTCTAATTTTTTACTGTCTCCGGATGAAGAATTTTTTCCATCCAACATAGTAAGAGAAGAATTGTAACCTTGTAGAACAATTTGAGTGCTGTATTTTTCTTGTCCGTTACTATCAGTATATTTATTAGTGCTTAATTGACCTTCTATATAAACTTGTGCACCCTTTTTTAAGTATTTTTGAACAACGTTAACTAAACCTTCATTAAAAATAACTACTCTATGCCATTCTGTTTTTTCTTTTCTTTCCCCAGTATTTTTATCTTTCCAGCTTTCAGAGGTTGCAACACTTAATCTTGCAACGCTTTTTCCATTTTGCATTTGCTTGATTTCAGGATCATTTCCAAGTCTACCAATTAATAAAACTTTATTTAAGCTACCTGCCATAATATAGATCTTTTCTTGAAGTATGAATTTGATGTTTATTATATCAGACTAATCAAATTAAAAGAATAAAATTTAATAAAAAGATGAGTAATAGTGTCACAAAAATCGTTATTAAAGGCGCCAGGGAACATAATTTAAAAAATATTTCAGTTGAGATTCCAAGAGATAAATTAATAACAATTACAGGTTTATCTGGATCGGGAAAATCATCTTTAGCGTTTGATACAATTTATGCTGAGGGTCAAAGAAGATATGTTGAAAGCTTGTCAGCATATGCACGTCAATTTTTAGACCGCATGAGAAAACCAGATGTTGATTTAATTGAAGGTCTATCGCCTGCAATATCGATTGAACAAAAAACTACTTCCAAAAACCCAAGATCAATTGTTGCAACAGTAACTGAAATTTATGACTATATGCGTGTTTTATACGCAAGAGTTGGAACTCCCTATTCCCCATTCACTGGTAAACCTATTAAATCGCAAACAATCTCTGAGATGGTAGATCGTATATTAGATTTACCAAAACAATCTAAGATTCAAATTTATGCTCCTATCGTTAGAGGAAGAAAAGGAGAATATAAAAAAGAATTACTTGGATACAAAAAAAGAGGCTTTCAAAAAGCAAGAATTGATGGGAAAATTTATGAAATTGATAAGTCTCCTGTTTTAAATAAAAATGTAAAACACGATATTGATATTTATATTGATGGTTTTATTAATGAAAAAAAAGAACAACAAAGAATTGCAGAAAGTATTGAAACTACTTTGTCCTTATCAGATGGTTTAGTTTATGTAGATTTTACAAACGAAAATCTTCCAAAAGAATTTAAAAAAAATGAAAAAATAGTATTTTCTTCAAAATTTGCATGTCCTGAAAGTGGGTTTACAATTGAAGAAATAGAACCAAGACTATTCTCTTTTAACAGTCCATACGGAGCATGCCCAGAATGTGAAGGAATTGGAATTGATCTTTATATAGATCCAAAATTAGTAATCCCTAATGATAAAAAATCTTTAATAGATGGCGCTATCGTTCCTTGGGCCTCAAGTTCAACTTTATATTATGCTCAAACTTTATCTTCATTAGCAAAACATTATAATTTTTCATTAGAAACTCCATGGAGAGATTTACCAAAAAAAATACAAGATATTATTTTGTATGGATCGGGAGAAGAAGAAATTAAATTTTCCTATGATGATGGCTATGAAAAATATTCTAATAAAAAAACATTTGAAGGAGTAGTTAATAATTTAGAAAGAAAATATTTAGAAACTGACAGCGACTGGAAGAGAGACGAAATTTCTCAATTTCAAAATGAAACAGAGTGTGAGAGATGCAAAGGAATGCGTCTTAAAGAAGAATCTCTTGCAGTAAAAATAAAAAATTTAAATATAAGTGAAGTTTCAAGAATGTCTATTCGAAGTGCATATGAATGGTTTTCTACTCTTCATAATCATTTGACTGAAAAAGAAAATAAAATTTCAGTACATATTTTAAAAGAAATTAACGAAAGATTAAGTTTCTTAATAAATGTAGGTCTTGATTATTTAAATTTATCAAGATCTTCGGGAACATTGTCTGGAGGAGAATCTCAAAGAATAAGATTAGCATCACAAATTGGTTCAGGTTTAACTGGAGTCCTTTATGTTTTAGATGAGCCATCTATAGGATTACATCAGAAAGATAATATTAAACTATTAAATGCTCTTAAAAGATTAAGAGACTTGGGTAATACAGTTATAGTTGTAGAGCACGATGAAGAAGCAATGCTTAGTTCTGATCATATTATTGATCTTGGACCTGGAGCTGGAACTGAAGGAGGTCATATTATTGCTGCTGGTACCCCTTTAGAAATCAAGCAAAATGAAAATAGTATAACAGGACAATATCTATCTGGAAAAAAATATATTTCTATTCCACACATAAGAAGAAAAGCAAAGGATGGAAGATATTTAACTCTGAGTGGAGCAACTGGAAATAATTTGCAAAATATTACAGCAAAAATTCCCCTTGGAACCTTTACCGCTGTAACAGGTGTGTCAGGTAGTGGTAAATCAACTTTTATTCTTCACACTCTTTATAGAGCTTTAAATTTAATGATAAATAAAACCATAACAAAAAATATGCCAAAACCTTTTAAAGGTATTCATGGCTATGAATATTTAGATAAAATAATTGATATAGATCAATCTCCTATTGGTAGAACGCCAAGATCTAACCCCGCAACATACTCTGGAGCATTTACTGTTATAAGAGAATGGTTCGTCAATTTACCAGATTCAAAAGCAAGAGGTTATAAACCTGGTCGATTTTCTTTTAACGTCAAAGGAGGAAGATGTGAAGCTTGTGAAGGTGATGGAGTAATAACTTATGAAATGCATTTTTTACCTGATGTTTATGTTCAATGCGATGTATGTAAAGGTAATAGATATAATAGAGAAACTTTAGAGATAAGATTTAAAGATAAAAATATTGCAGATGTCTTAAACATGACCGTTGATGAAGGTGTTAATTTTTTTGAAAATATATCATCAATAAAAGATAAACTTTTAACTCTTCAAAAAGTTGGACTTGGATATATAAAAATTGGACAACAAGCTACAACTCTTTCTGGTGGCGAAGCTCAAAGAATTAAACTTGCAAAAGAATTATCTAAAAGAGCAACAGGAAGAACTATTTACATACTAGATGAACCAACGACAGGCTTGCATGTTCATGATGTTAAAAAACTACTAGAAGTTCTTCATACTTTTGTGAATAAAGGAAACACAGTAATTGTCATTGAACATAATTTGGATGTAATAAAAACAGCCGATTGGATTATTGATATGGGTCCTGAAGGAGGCGTAAAAGGTGGTAAAATTATTGCTGAAGGCAGTCCAGAAGACGTTTCGCTTATAAAAGGCAGTTATACAGGTGAATTTTTAAAGAAAATTCTATCTAAAAATATTTCAAAAAAAATTGCATAAAAAAATATTTTCTATGTTAATATCGGTTCATGGGAATCAGTAATATTCTTCAATCATTACCAAAGACAATAATTAGCTCTGTTATTGCTACATTAATTTTCTTTGGAGTTTTATTTTATATTAACGATGGTTGGGCTAATGATAGATATTTTTGGAGTGCTATATTTAGATACATGCACGTTGTGTCCGGAATTATGTGGATAGGACTGTTGTGGTATTTTAATTTTGTACAAATACCTAGTATGCCAAAAATTCCTGACGAACAAAAACCTGCTATTGGTAAAGTAATAGCTCCTACAGCTTTATTTTGGTTTCGTTGGGCTGCACTTTCAACAATTATTACAGGATTAATCACCGCATATTTAAATGGTTATGTTCACGAAGCGTTAGCATTCAAAGGAAATCCTAAAAATATTACAATAGGAATTGGAATGTGGCTTGGAATAATTATGGCTTTTAACGTTTGGTTTATAATTTGGCCAAATCAAAAAAGAGCTTTAGGAATTGTTGAATGTGATCCTGAAACAAAATCTAAATCAGCAAGAATGGCGATGCTAATATCTAGAACGAACACTTTCTTGTCTATTCCAATGCTTTTGACAATGGTCATTGCTCAAAATCTTTATTAAGGCGTATTATCAATTTTTACAGACCAATCTCTTTTAACTTTAAAAAACATTACTATTGGCGATGCTATATAAATTGAAGAATAAGTTCCTATTATAATTCCAAAAGTTATTGCGAAAGCAAATCCTCTTAGAACCTCCCCTCCAAAAATTAAAACAGCAATGATAGATAAAAGCGTTGTACCGGAAGTTTTTAATGTACGAGAAAGAGTATTATTTAAAGATTCATTTACTAAGATTGATAATTCGGAACTACTATCTTTTTTTAAATTTTCTCTAATACGATCATAAATAATAACAGTATCGTTAATTGAATAACCAATAATAGTTAATAATGCCGCTACAATTGTAAGATCAAATTGTAATCCTAAAAGAGAAAATACCCCAACGGTAATAATAGTGTCATGAAAGAGGGCAACTATACCACCAAAACTAAACTGCCACTCAAAGCGAAACCATAAATATAAAAACATTGCAACAAAGCATAATAAAACTGAATAAATAGCGGATTTAATCAATTCAGAACCTACTTTAGGACCTACTGTCTCAACTTTTCTAATTATAATTTTTTCTTTTAAATCTTTTTCAATAAAATTTTTTATATCATTTGGTGAAACACTATTGTCAGTGGAAATTAAAAAATCATTGACTGTTCCAAATTCTTTTACAGAATAGTTGTTAATTTTAAATTTTGATAAAGAATTTCTAATTTTTTCTATTTCAATTTTTTTTTCTAGTCGAATTTCGATCGTCGTTCCTCCTTTAAAATCAACTCCAAAATCTAGTCCTTTTGTAAATACTAGGATAATTGAGGCTAAAACTAAAAAAGTTGAAAAAAATAAAAAAAAATTTTTATATTTTAAAAAATTAAAATTTGTCATTTTAAATACTTATAATTTTATCTTTATTAACCATTAGATATTTTGAAACCATTAATCTGCTGATTGTAAAAGCTGTAAAAAATGAAGTTATTAATCCAACACATAAAGTGATTGCAAAACCTTTAACGGGACCACTACCTAAATAAAATAAAATAATACCGGCAATTAATGTTGTTAAATTTGAATCAATAATAGTTAATAATGATTTTCTATAAGCAATATCAAATGCAATAATATTTGATTTTTCAATCTTCAATTCTTCTCTGGCTCTTTCATAAATTATTACATTTGTATCAATAGCCATACCAACTGTTAGGACAATTCCAGCTATTCCAGGTAAAGTTAGAGTTGATCCAAATAAAGACAAAACTGAAATTAAAATGACAATATTAAGTAGAAGGGAAATATTTGCAAATAATCCAAATAATTTATATGCGTATACAATATATACAAAGACCAACATGAACCCTGCAATGAAAGATATAATCCCATATCGAATAGAGTCTTTGCCTAAATCGGCACCGACTGTTCTTTCTTCAATAATTTTCATTGGCGCTGGTAAAGCTCCAGCTCTTAATAAAATAGCTAACTGATTGGCTTCCTCAACTGTAAATCCCCCAGATATTTGACCACTACCGGTAAGTATAGGCTCTCTAATAACAGGAGAGCTTATAATTTCATTATCTAAAATAATTGCAAGAGGCCTACCCACATTATCTTTTGTAGCGTTTGCAAATTTTTTAGCTCCTACACTATCAAATTTAAAACTAACAATTGATTGATTTGTTTGTCTGTCAAAGCCAGGTTGAGCATCAGTTAAATTTTCACCTGATACAATCAATTTTTTCTCAACTTCTATGAATGAATTATCAGACTTATTTTTGATTTTTTCAAATCCAAGATTATCTCCGGAAGTATTAGAAGTTTTTAAAAATTTAAAATTTAATTGAGCTGTTTTTCCAAGAATATTTTTAAAAGTAGATGGATCTGCCAATCCTGGTAACTCTACAAGAATTCTACTCTCTCCTTTTTGTTGAATAGCTGGTTCTTTAGTACCGAGTTGATCTACTCTTTTTCTTACTATTTCTACAGATTGATTAATGGCATCTTTTTTAAGATGCTTAATATATTCATCGGTAAATTGTAAAATAAATATATCTTTTTCAATTCTATAAAAAAAATCCTTACTAGTATTTTCAATATTCTTTTTAACTCTAAAAAAAGTTCCTTTATTACTTGAATCATTAATAACATTAATAACGCTATCTTTTTGCGTTGGATCTTTAAGCTCAAAAGTTATTTTGTTATCTAAAATATTTAAATTTTTGAAATTTATTTTTTTTTCAATAAAATTTTTTTTTAAATCTGAAGATTTCTCATCTAATTTTTTAACGATTAAAGGATTGATATCAATTTCTAGAAGTAAATATGAACCCCCTTGAAGATCTAAACCTAAATTTATTTTTTTATCTAAAAATAAATTAGTTTTATTTAAAAAATTAAAGTTTCCTAAAAAAATATATAAAAAAAATATAATTGAAGATATTATAAATCCAATTTTTAATCTGGAAAAATTTAACACTACTAATTTAATTAGTTTCTGATTTAGATAAAACTTGTGCGATTGTTGATCTTATAATTTTAACATTAATATTTTCAGCAATTTCTAATTCGGCTTTTTCTTCATCTATAATTCTTGAAATTTTTCCTATAATTCCACCTGCAGTAACAACGGTATCGCCTCTTGTTAATTTTGAAATCATTAACTTATGTTCAGCAACTCGTTTTTGCTGTGGTCTAATTAATAAGAAGTAAAAGATAACAAATATTAATATTAACGGTATAAATTGAGCGAAACCTGATGCTGACATAATGTGCTTGAATATACTAGATGATGTTTAAATACAATAATTTTATTAATTTTTTATTTTATATTAATTAGATCTTTTTTACTCCTCCCATGTAATTATGTAAAACAGCAGGTACATTAATTGAGCCATCCTCATTTTGATTATTTTCAATTATTGCAATTAATGTTCTACCTATAGCAAGGCCAGAACCATTTAGTGTTGCAACATAATCAATTTTTTTTTCCAAATCTTTAAAACGTGCCATCATTCTATTTGCCTGAAATTGACCACAAGAAGAACAGCTAGATATTTCTCTATAATTATTTTGAGATGGTATCCATGCTTCTAGATCATAAGTTTTTTCTGCACTAAACCCCATGTCTCCAGATGAAAGTAGAATAACTCTATAAGGTATCTCTAATTTTTTTAGTATAGTTTCTGCACAATTAGTAAGTCTTTCAAGTTCATTATTCTTGTCTTCTGGTTTTACAATACTTACCAATTCGACTTTATAGAACTGATGTTGCCTCATCATTCCTTTTGTATCTTTGCCAGCAGCTCCCGCTTCTGCTCTAAAACAAGGCGTTGCAGCAACATATCTAAGAGGCAAATCTTCATAATTTAATATCTTATCTCTAACAATATTTGTAAGAGAAACTTCAGCTGTAGGTATTAACCATGAACCAGTATTTAATGAGAATTGTTCTTTAGAAAATTTAGGCAATTGTCCAGTTCCAAACATTGATTCTTCATTAACGATGATTGGGACATTCACCTCTAAATATTCAAATTCTTGAACATGAGTATCAATCATGAAATTAATCAAAGCCCTTTCTAATTTTGCGATATTACCTTTTGTAATTACATATCTAGCCCCCGAGATCTTGGTTGCAGTATCAAAATCAATTAGATCTCTAAATACTCCAATCTCATCATGTGATTTAATTTTAAAATTATATTTTTTAATTTCTCCATATTTTTTTATTTCCTTATTGCTTTTACTATCCTGTCCTATCGGAACATCATCTAAATGAATATTTGGTAAATTATGAAGAATATTATTTATTTTATTTTTTTGCTCATAAAGATTTTTTTCATAATTCTCTATTTCGTTCTTAATATTCAAAACACTTTTAGACAAAGATATAAATTTTTCACTTTTTTTATCTTTAGCAAGAGATAATTCTTTGGATATTTTGTTTCTCTCTTCTTGCAATTTTTGTTGTTTATCTAAAATTTGTCTTATGGAGGAGTCTAAACTAATGATTTCATCAACTAATTGATCTGAATTTTTAACAAATCTTTCTTTATATTTTTTTTTATATAGAGATGGATTTTCTCTGATATTTTTAAGATTTATCATTTTTTGTTTTTTCCAAATATTTAATAATTAAAATAGATATTTCATACAAAAGCATTAATGGAATAGCTAATCCTATCTGACTAATCGGATCTGGAGGAGTAATAATTGCAGCAACAATAAATATAATAACAATAATATATCTTCTTCTTTCAGATAAATATTTAGAATCAATAAAACCAATAGTTGCTAATAAAATTAATAAAACTGGTAATTCAAAACTTAGTCCAAACGCAATCATAAAAACCATTATCAGTGATAAATATTCACTTACTCTAGCTTCAAGTTGAATTGGCATGCTTGTTTGAGTACTTAATGTTTCAAAAGATAAAAAAAATTTAATAGCTAAAGGCATTATAAAATAATACGCTAACAAGGCTCCCGTTATAAAAAGTACTGGCGTTGCTATTATAAAAGGTAAAATTACTTTTTTTTCATTATGATATAATCCAGGAGCTATAAATTTCCATATTTGAATTAAAAAAATAGGAAATGAAAAAAAAAGAGCTGAAAAAAATGACAATTTTAAATATGTAATAAAAGTCTCTTGTAACGCTGTAAAAATTAATCTTTTAGTTCCAACTTGATCGCTACCTAGTGCTTTAACGTAAGGCTGTAATAAAAAATCATAGATTTTATCAGCATTCATGTAAGAAACTATAAAAGCTAATACAAAAAAAATTAGACTTTTTATTATTCGAGATCTTAATTCTAAAAGATGCTCTGTAATGCTTGAATAATTTTTTTCATCATGATTGTCACTCATAATAAAATTTATGATTTTTCAGATTTTTTTTTATTCTCATCTTCAGGATTAATATCAATTATTTTTTTTATATCTTTTTCTTGCTCTTGAACAATATCATCAATTCCTTTTTGAAAAGAATTTACATAATTCTTTATTCCGTTTTTTATTTGAATAAATTTTCTAATGACTACAGGGAGATCTTTGGGTCCAATAACTATAATTGCAACTAGAATGATAACTAAAATTTCTGACCACCCAATTTGTGGCATAAATTATTTTAGTGATTTGGCTTTGAATTTTGATCTTTGTCTTTAGGGTTTTTATTGTCTGAAGATTGGTCATCGGACATACCCTTTTTAAAACTTTTAATCCCTTTAGCAACATCACCCATTAAATCGGATATTTTTCCTCGACCAAATAAAAGGACAACTACAATTACAACAATGATTATATGCCAAAAACTAAGACCCATAAAAATTTTATATATTAAATAATATTGTTTTACAAATAATTAATTATCTTTTTGATTTAAAGTTCCTGAAAGCATGTCATCAATATTGGTAAAAATGTCTTCTTTAGATTGTTTTTCTAAATCATCTTTGGCGAACTTATTAGTTCCAAAAATTGATCTATCCAAACGACTATCTATTAAACCTGCAGAAGCTAACTCTTCTGAGTTTGGTAAATCTGATAAAGATTTTAAATTAAAATGACTTAAAAAAGCATCTGTTGTTACGTACAATAAAGGTTTGCCTGGTATTTCTTTTCTGCCTTGCGGTTTTACCCAACCAAGCTCAAATAATATTTCTAAAGTTCCAGTGCTAAATGAAACTCCTCTAATCTCCTCAATTTCAGAACGCGTTACGGGTTGATGATACGCAATGATTGCTAAAGTCTCTATTGTCGCTTTTGATAACTTTCTTTGTTGAATAACTTCGCTAGAAATTTTAATAGATAAATTCTCAGCAGTTCTGAAAGACCATTTGTCTGAAATTTCATAAAGATTTATGCCTCTCTCGCTAAATTCAGATTGTAATTCTTTTAAAATTTTTAAGACATCCACATTTAATTCAATTTTAGATTTTATTGTTTCTATGTCCAGTGGTTCATCAGCAGCAAATAAAATTGCTTCGACTAATCTTTTCGCATCTTTATTTTTATTTAACATTACTATCTAGATTTTATTAATATCTTATCAAAAATTTTTTTTTGCATAATTGATAACTTTCCTTCTCTAACCAATTCTAAACTTCCAGCAAATGTTCCTGCTAATCCTGATTTTTTTAAATTTCTTGAACCCGAAAATGACCCTGGAACAAGATCCTTAATATCCCTCCACTCTGTTAAATCTTTAAGTAAACTTGTAATTTTTTTTATAGCCTCTTCCATTGTGTAAACTGGCAACTTAGAAATGTTCATAATAGAAAAGTTTTGCTTTCTTTTAATTTCTGCATAAGCCTTAATAAGTTCATAAAGAGAAACAGCATACTTAGAAGTAGAAAGTTTTTTAATACCTTCACGAATACCTTTTATAAAAATATCTCGACCTAATTGCTTCTGGGAAACAAGTTTGTCAGAAAGGAATCTAATTGCTTCTAATTTTCTTAATTGTAATTTTAGTTTTTCGGCCATTTGAACAGCTGAAAAATCATCTTCAAAATCATCAGGCAATAACAATCTTGATTTTAAATAGGCAAGCCATGTTGCCATTACTAAAAAGTCCGCTGCTAATTCTAGATTTTTTTTAATACTGTTTATAAATTTTAAATACTCATCAGCTAATTGAACAATAGAAATTTTCATAAGATCAACTTTTTGGGATTTAGCCAAATCCAAAAGTAGCTCTAATGGCCCTTCATAATTATCTATGTTAAGATTGAATTTATCTTCCCTATGATCCGCCTGCTCAACTGAAAGAGGTTTTAATTTAACAATGCTATCCATTTAATTTATTTAACTGATTCTTTAGTTAAATTTATTAAAATTTGCTTTAATTTTTTGAGTTATTCTATAGGTAAAATTATCAATTTCTGGCACGACTAAAGATAATTTCTTCATTTCATCTATCTTACCGCTACAATGTAATAATAAATTACAACCAGCCTTTAGACTTAATTTAGCATTTTTAACAATTCCACCAGATAATGCTTTCATACAGATATCATCTGACATTAATATTCCTCTAAATTTTATATAATTTCTAATTATTTCATTAATAATTTTTTTGGATTGTGTAGCACATTTATCTGGATCTAATTTTTCATACAAAATATGAGCTGTCATTGCTAAATAACTATTAACTTCTTTAAAAGTTTTAAAATCATTCTTTTTTAAATAGTCAAAAGAAAACTGTACTTTAGGTAAATGATAATGAGAGTCTATATTAGTGCAGCCATGCCCTGGAATATGTTTTGTAACGATTTCAATTCCAGAATTTTTATAAAAATTTATTAAATGTTTAGATAATTTTATAACTACATTATATTTTTGAGAAAAAGCTCTATTTCCAATAACACTTTTTTTATTTTTGTTAAATAAATCAAGAACTGGGACGGTATTTATATTTATTCCACAATATTTTAAAATAGAACTATTTATTTTAAGAAATTTATTAAATTTAGAATAAAATATCTTTTTATTATTATAAATATCGCCAAAATATTTTGCACTATATCTATCGAGATTAATAATTTTTCTAAAACGATTAACCTTGCCACCTTCTTGATCAATTAATATTGGAAAATTATTATCTTTAAAAATATTTCTTATACTTGAGGTTAGATTTCTAACTTGTTCTAAGTTATCAATATTTCTAGAAAATAATATTATCCCCCATGGTTTATATTTTTTAAAAAAATTAATTTCTTGTAAATTTAATTTATAACCACTAATTCCAAATATAATTGCGTGTGTTTTCAAAAATTTATTTAATTAAATCCCAGTATTGTTTTTGTTTATAAATCTTTTTAAAAAATTCATCGTTGTCTATTCTTTTTTTAAAATCAGAAGATGAGGTAATTTTATCTAATTTATCAATATAAGAATTTAAGTAAATTAAATAACTTTCTCTTTTTTTATCTACGTCTTTAATAAAAGTATTGGAATTATAATAAAATAAACAAGTAATTATAAAAAAAATTACAAGAAAAAAAGATATTATATTTAATAAATTTTTTTTCATTAAATTTATCACATCTCGACAGGAGCTGCCACATTTAGAATATCTAATCCACTTTTTAAAACTAATTGTATTTTTTTAATTAAAAATAATCTTGCAGATTGAAGTTCTGGATGATTATCATTTAAAATTTTTAAATTATCGTTCTCATTTCCAAAGTTCCAATATGTGTGAAATAAACTTGCCAATTCATATAAATAAAATGGTAATCTGTGAGGTTCTAAATGATATGCTGACAACTCTAAACACTTTGGCCATTCAGCTATCTTTTTAATTATATCAATTTCAATTTCTTGATTAAGTAAATCTAAGTTTAATTTATTTTCATTAATAATTTGATATTTATTTTTTCTAAATAAAGAACAAATTCTAGCGTGAGCATATTGTACATAAAATACAGGATTTTCTTTAGAATGATCAGTAACTAAATCAAAATCAAAATCCAACTGTGAGTCATTGCTCCTATATATCATCATGAATCTTACAGAGTCTTTACCAACTTCATTTATAAGATCATTTGCAGTAATAAAATCACCTGCTCTTTTGGACATCTTTAATTGATTTCCAGATTTAAATAATTTTACTAACTGACAAACTTTACAAATAATTTTTTGTTTATTTTCTGATAATGCTGAAACACATGAAACTTGTCTCTTTAAATAACCAGCATGATCAGCCCCAAGTACATTTATTAATAAATCAAATTTTCTCTCAACTTTGTTAAGGTGATAGGCAACATCATTTGCAAAATAGGTCCAACTACCATCTGATTTTTTTAATGCCCTATCCGTATCGTCTCCAAATTTACTAGATTTAAACAAGATTTGCTTTCTAGGCTCCCAATCATCAACTTCATTTCCCTTGGGTTTATCTAGAATTCCTTCATAAACATAATTTTTTTTCTTTAAAATATCTAAAGCTTTTTCAGTAAAATTTTGATTAACAATATAATTTTCTGAAACAAAATTATCATGAATAATTCCAAGTTTTTTTAAATCGCTCTTTATTAAATTCATAGCTTCTTCTATGCATAAATCTTTAAGATCGTTAAAAATTAAATCGTAATTATTAAAATTAGAAAACTTATTTCTTTTTATAATAATTTTAGCTATGTCAACTACATATTCACCGGGATAAAGATCTTGATCATCAGGAAATAAAATTTTATCTTTAATTTCCAATATTCTAAAATAAACTGACTTTACAAATTGGTTAATTTGATTTCCATAATCATTAATATAATACTCTTTAAAAACTTCATTTCCGACAAAACTTAATAGATTTGCTAAAATGTCGCCAAATACAGCTCCTCTACAATGACCTACATGCAATGGACCAGTAGGATTTGCAGAAACATATTCAATTAAAATTTTTTTTGGTTGTAAATTTTGACTTTTTCCAAAATTAAGATCTGTAGACTTCAAAAAGTCATACCAAAATGATCTATTAAAAAAAAAATTTATAAATCCAGGTTTTGCTACCTCAATTTTGACTATTTCATTAAATTTACCTTCCAGAGCTTTTTTTATAATGATCCCAAGATCCATAGGACTTTGATTATTTTCTTTTGCAAAAATCATTGGCGCATTAGTGCTAAGATCGCCATGAGTATTTATTTTTGGAATTTCTACTGAAAAATTATCAAATTTTTTTGGTAATTTTATAATTTTTTTTTTTTCTAAATTTAGAAAGAGATCATTTAGTTTTATTTTATAATTAATAAAAATATTCATTTTATTTTATTATATAAATCGATAGCAAACTTATCTGTCATACCTGCTATAAAATCTGAAACTGATCTTTCTAATCCCCATTTTTTTTTATGATCTGAAAGTATAAATTTTTTATTATTTTTAATTAAGTATCTATATAAAGTTTTTATTATTTTCTCTGCTTTGCTTGTCATTTCTTTTACTGATTTATTTTCATACATATTCAATTTTAAAAATTCACGAATTTTATTATTTGCATTAATTAGTTTTGGTGAAAAACTAACTATAAAATTATCAGAGTTGTAAACATCTTCAATTGTTTTTATTTTTAATTTTTTTAAATTTTTTTGTGTATGTAAAATTAAATCCGTCACCATAAAATTTATTATTGATCTTATAATTTCATTTCTCAATAATTTTTTATTTTTGAATTGTTTATTTTTTTTTTTAATAATCTCTCCTATAATAGGCAAATCTTTAATATCATTAATTGAAAATAAACCCGCTCTAATACCATCATCAATATCATGATTATTATAAGCGATGTCATCTGATATAGCGCTAATCTGAGATTCTAATGAAGATTGCTTGTAAAAGTTAATTTTTATAATTTTTTTTAAATTTGGCAAAAGGTCTAAATTATCTTTTATCAAATAATTAGGACCATTATGCTTAACTATACCGTCAATGGTATTTATTGATAAATTTAAGCCATCATAATTTTGATAAGCTTTTTCTAACTCAGTAACTAAACGTATCGAATGAATATTATGATTAAAACCACCATAATCTCTATTGCAATAATCTAAAATTTTTTCACCAGCATGTCCAAATGGTGGGTGACCTAAATCATGAGCTAAACTTACAGCCTCAGATAAATCTTCATTGAGTTTTAAATATCGAGATATTGATCTTGATATTTGAGAAACTTCTAAAGTATGTGTCAGTCTTGTTCTGTAATGATCTCCTTCATCATATACAAAAACCTGCGTTTTATATTTTAATCTTCTAAACGAAGTTGAGTGTATAATCCTATCTCTGTCTCGCTGATAAGATGATCGGTATAAGTTTTTTTTATCACCAAACTGTCTTCCTAAGTAATTAGAATTATTAGAAGAATACCTAATTAATAACTTATTGTAATTATCAACCCCAGACATATATTAATAATAAACATATAATTGAATGACTAATAATTTTACCATTACAGACAAAGCTAAAAAAAAGATAGAAAATCTTTTAAAAAAAGAAAATATTAATAAGTTCTTTAGAGTAGAAGTCAAAGGTGGTGGTTGCTCTGGTTACAAATATCATTTTTCAACAGATAACAAAAAAAATGAAGACGATATAATTTTTGAAAATGTTCTAATAGATAAAACTTCATTCGCTTTAATTGAAGGATCGATGCTTGATTTTTCAGAAAAATTAATTGAAAATACTTTTAAGATTATAAATCCTAAAGCCACATCATCGTGTGGATGCGGAAGTTCATTTTCTCTTTAATGATTATAAGTAGCTGGAATGTTAATTCTATAAGAGTAAGATTAAATCACCTTATTGAATATCTAAAAAAAAATAAACCAAACTTTTTACTGCTCCAAGAGATCAAAACTGAAAATAAAAATTTTCCATATTCTGAAATAAAAAAATTAGGTTATGATAGTGAAGTGCATGGTCAAAAATCATACAATGGGGTGGCTATTATTTATAATAAAAAAATAAATAATATAAATTTTAATATTATTAATGATGAACAACAACAGTCGAGAACTATTTCTGTTGATATTGATTATAAAAATGAAACAATAAAAATTATTTGTGTATATGTTCCTAATGGAAATCCTGTTGATACAGATAAATATCAATATAAAATAAAATGGTTAAAATCTTTTGAAAATTTTTTAATTAATCAAAATAAATTAAAAAATAAAATTATTATTGGTGGAGATTTTAATATTATTCCAAATGAAATAGATGTTTACAATCCTGAAGATTGGGAAAATGATGCTTTATATAGAATTGAAATAAGAAAGTTTTTTAGAAATATTTTAAATGAAGGTTTCGAGGATGCTTTTAGGTTAATTAATAAAGCCCCGAATAATTATACATTTTGGGATTATCAATACGGGTCTTTTGAAAAGAATAAAGGATTAAGAATTGATCATTTTTTATTGTCAAAAAATATCAGTCATTTAATTAAGAACGTAACTATTGATAAATATTTAAGAGCGTTAGAGAGACCTTCGGATCACGCTCCTATAAAACTAACTTTGGCTTAAACTCTTCCATATACATCTTTTATACGAATAATATCGTCTTCTCCTAAATAGGTGCCTGTTTGAACTTCGATAATTTTTAAAATACTTTTTTGTCTATTCTCAATTCTATGAATTGCGCCTTGAGGAATAAAAATAGAATCCGATTTATGTAAAATTATTTTTTTTTTATTTAAAGTAACATTTGCTTTACCCTCAACAACAACCCAATTCTCAGATCTATATTTATGTTTCTGAAGACTGAGAATTGCTCCAGGTTTAACAACTAATTCTTTTACTTGAAAATTTTTTCCAACAAATATGTTCGTAAATTGTCCCCAGGGTCTTTGAGTGGTTGTGTGTTGATCTGTAAGTTTTGGAAATTTTTTATGAATTATAGGATAAATATTTTTAAGATCATTATTTTTTAAATCTGAAAGAAAAAGAACATCATTATTATCAACAGCAAGTATATTTTTTAAATTACTGGCCACAATAGTTCTGCTGGAAGAAATATAAGAATTCTTAACTTTGTTCTTAAATATATTTCCTTTTATATAATTGTTATCTTTATCCTTTTTTTCAATTTCCCATTTTTGTATCCAACTACCCACATCTTTCCAATCACTTAAAAGTTTTGTGGAGAATACATTATTGGATTTTTCTAAAATAGCATGATCAAAAGAAATAGATTTTATTTTTGAATAATATTTATTTTCTAGTTCAACAATATTTTTTGTAAATTTTGCATTGATATAAGAATCACAAACTTGCAATGCTAATTTAGTTTGCAAAACTGAAAATTCATTTAATAATGCTGATTTATTTGAGAGAAACATTCCTGAATTCCAAAGATAATTATTATTTTTAATAAGTTTTTTTGCTCTACTTAAATTTGGCTTCTCAATAAATTTAATTACTTTGTTAAAATTTTTATTAATTTTTTTTGAATATAAATAACCGTAGCCAGTTTCTGGATAGTCAGGCTTAACACCAAAAATAAAAATTTTATACATATCTAAATGAAGAGAAAGTTTTTTTATTTGTCTTTGGAATACAATTTTTTTTTGAATTATGTGATCTGAAGAAATAATTAATATGGGTTGGTAAAAAGCTAAATCATCATCATTAATTGCTGCTAGAATTGCAGCTGCTGTATTTTTTTTATCAGGCTCAACAAAAATTTTACAATTTATATTTTTTGTTTCCTCTTTAATTTGATCTAAAAAATTAGAATTTGAGCAGATACTAATAGGATCAAAATTTATTCCTGAAACTCTATCTATTGCATGTTTTAATAAGCTTTTTCCATTAATTTTAATAAATTGTTTTGGATGTTTCTTTCTTGATTCAGGCCACAATCTGGTACCTTCACCACCACATAAAATAATAGGTTTAATTTTCATTATAATAAAAATAACAAAATTATCGGTATAGAAATTGCAGAACCAATTGTTGATACAAAAACTGCGGTACCAATTTCTTGATGATAAGAATTGTTTTGAGCAGCAATTAAATAAGTTAATATAGCAGCTGGCATTGAAGCTTGTAATATAACAACTTTTGCAACGTTACCATCAAGTTTTAATAAATATACAACTAACAATCCAATAAGTGGACCTGAAATAAGTTTAAAAAAACCAAGGATAAATCCAATTTTTAATTTTTTAATATTAATTTTACTAAGCGAAATACCAAGTGATAATAAAACTAGAGGTATAACAAATCCTGATAAAATTTTTGTAATACTATTAAAAATATTAGGCATTTCTATTTTATAAAATAATACAATAAGAGAAAAAATTAATGATAATAAAACTGGGCTTAAAATTATTTTTTTTAAAGAATAAATCCCTGATGAAATTGCAGAATTTGCAGTGAAGTGGCTCACCATAACTATTGAAGCAAAACCAGCTGCTAACGCTAATCCTTCATTTCCAAAAGCTAATAATGATAAAGGAATTCCCATATTCCCTGTATTTGGATGCATTAATGGAGTTGTTAATTTAATAGATGGAAGTTTAAAAATTTTTATTAATAAATAACCTGATAAAAAACCAATACTCAAAACTAAAAAAGCAGAAAGAAAAATTTGAAAGTATATATTTATAGTTAAATTAGATCTTGTTAATGAATCATAAATTAAACAAGGAAGCCCTATATTTGCCACCAGCTTAGTTACTGCAACAGGATTAAAATCTTTATTATATCTGTTCCATAAATAACCAATAAGAACTACAAAAATAACTGGAAGTATTATGTTTAAAATTGTTATAAACAAATATTCCTCAAATATCTGCGTAACAACTATTTTCTTTAAAACTACCTGGGTGTGTTACCGCGCCATCTTTTGAAGAACCAACAGACTGAGCGTATTTCCAAAGAGTTCCTGATGTAAAATTAGGTTTAATGTTTTTCCAAGATTTTTTTCTTTTTTGTAACTCTGAATTAGAAATTTTAACATCTATAGTTCCTTTATTAGCATCAATAATTATTGTGTCACCATTTTTTAATAATGCTATTGGACCACCATTAAATGCTTCGGGTCCAACATGCCCAACACAAAAGCCTCTAGTTGCTCCTGAAAATCTTCCATCAGTAATTAAAGCTACTTTTTCTCCCATTCCCTGACCATAAATAGCCGCTGTAGTCGAAAGCATTTCTCTCATTCCCGGGCCTCCTCTTGGTCCTTCGTATCTAATAACTATAACATCCCCTTCTTTATATTTTCGGTTTTGAACTGCTTTAAAAGCTTCTTCTTCACTATTAAAGCATAAAGCTTTTCCTATAAACTTTAACGTTTTCATTCCAGCCACCTTAACAATTGCTCCTTCAGGCGCTAAATTTCCTTTTAGACCAACGACCCCTCCTGTTTTTGAAAGTGGTTTATTAAAAGGTCTCATAACATCTTGATTGTTATTAAATTTCACACTCTCTAAATTTTTTTTCATAGTTTCTCCTGTAACGGTTAAACAATCACCATGTAAATAACCTCCGTCCAATAAAGTTTTAAGTAGCATTGGCACTCCACCAGCTTCGAACATATCTTTTGCAACATATTTTCCACCCGGTTTTAAATCTGCTAAATAAGGAGTTTTTTTAAAAATCTTTGCTACATCCATAAGATCAAATTTTATTCCACATTCATTTGCAATTGCAGGAAGATGAAGAGCAGCATTTGTGGAGCCCCCAGTAGCTGCAACAATAGTTGCAGCATTTTGTAATGATTTAAGTGTAACAATATCTCTTGGTCTAATATTTTTTTTTAATAAAGACATTACTGCTTTTCCACTTGTGTAGGCATATTTATCTCTTTCTTCATAAGGAGCAGGTGTTCCTGATGAATATGGCAAAGCCAACCCTATAGCTTCAGACACACATGCCATTGTATTTGCTGTAAACTGTCCTCCACATGCACCAGCACTAGGACAAGCATTAATTTCTAATTCTTCTAAATCCTCATCTGACATCTGATTATTAGAATGCTTTCCAACAGCCTCAAAAACGTCAACTACTGTTACATCTCTGCCTTTATATTTTCCTGGCAATATAGATCCACCATAGATAAAAACACTTGGTACATTTAGTCTACACATTGCCATCATTAATCCTGGCAAAGATTTATCACATCCAGCCAAACCAACTAATGCATCATAACAATGACCTCTAACTGTTAGCTCTGTAGAATCTGCAATAATTTCTCTAGATATTAAGGATGACTTCATTCCTTCATGACCCATTGCTATTCCGTCTGTAACGGTGATTGTACAAAATTCTCTAGGCGTTCCACTATTATCATACACTCCTTTTTTTGCTGATTGAGCTTGTCTCATTAAAGCAATGTTGCATGGAGCAGCTTCATTCCATGTTGAAACAACACCGACGAATGGTTTTGCAATATCACTTTTTTTTAAATTCATTGCATAATAAAAAGACCTATGAGGAGCTCTGTCTGGACCTACGGTAGTATGTCGACTAGGTAATTTTGATTTATCAAATTTCATAATTAATTTTTAATAGATATTATACTTTCTAATTGATTTAAATCATTTAGTAATCTTTTTAAAATATCTTTTTCCTTATCAACTACATCTTTTGGAGCTTTATTGATGAAAGATTTATTAGAAAGTTTATTTTTTGTAGCGCTAATATTATTTTTTATTAAGTCTATTTTTGATTTTACTTTAATAATTTGATCTTTTAAGGAGATTTCTGTTGTAAATTTAACTAAAATTGCATCACCATCTAAATAAATTGGCAATATATTTTCATTTCTTTCATCTTTTGTAAAATAATTTTCAACTCTAGAAATCTTTTTAAAAATTAAAGAATTCCTAAATAAAAAGTTTTTTTTATTTTCTGGCAAATGATCAATGCAAATATCGACAAAATTGCCAGGAGAAACTTGTAAAATAACTTTTGTAGATCTTATTAAACTAACAAGCTTAATTAGCCAATTAATCAATTCAATATTCTGATTTTTAATTAACTTAATTTTGTCATCAGAAACAAAATTAATTAATGGGCTTTTTAATAAATCAGAAAATTTTAACTTATGCCATAATTCTTCAGTAACAAAAGGGATAAACGGATGAAGTGTCAAAAGAATATTTGAAAATATAAATCCAAAAACTTTTTTGGT
>Ga0214923_10000836_pt1 | contig 45455 bp, 32 predicted proteins | sample LL1510_MetaG_FD_177993 | JGI IMG/M metagenome (GOLD analysis project Ga0214923, IMG submission 177993) | Freshwater microbial communities from Lake Lanier, Atlanta, Georgia, United States - LL-1510 | ecosystem: Environmental > Aquatic > Freshwater > Lake | place: USA: Georgia | collected... | reverse complement strand
GTGCGATCACAAGTTGCTCCCCCTCAGTACCCGCGCGTCTGCAACACCTAATCAGAGGCCCAAGGGCTGCGTCTTTGGCCGCTATACCTTCTCTGCGCATCAATGAAATGAGCGTGTCACGCCCCAAGAGGCGCAGTTCCTCACTGTTAGTACACGCAACCATCTCAATAATGTGTTGACTAGCCCCATACTGCGCAAGTGCTTCAGCTTCAGAGGCCTCTTGCACATACAGGCACGTATGTATTATACGTCGACGCGGATCACGCGGATAATCTCCCTCCCCATTACCGGGAAATAGGCCATGTCGCTGTACCCAAGAAACTACGTGCGGTCGCGCATAAGCAATGTAGCGCTCTAATCCCTCAGTAGCACCCAGTGCGGTTTTCCAGCGCTGTAATAAAGCAGCGGTGAGATTGTCTAGATCACCCCTCGGACATTCTGGATGCCCAAGTAATAGCATAAGACGCAATGGGTCTAAGCCTTGATACGAAACCCCATGGAGCTCTTGCTCTGCACCTACTGCCCGGCTAAGCCTGATGAATGGTACGCTAGAGTAATCGCCTTTCATTGCATTAAGCGCCATAGCAAGGTTCTCATTTGCAGCTTGTAAATTAGCCAATTTTTGACGCTCCTGTGCATGCTCAGCATCGTATCTGCCCAGCTGAGCATGTAGCTCTTCTTGACGAGTATTCCACTGCGCGCAGATCTCCCTTAACCTCCCAATCTCATAGGCGAGATCCTCGAGCCACCATGGTTTAAGAGCTGCAGCAGGATTCTGTAGCTCTGCCGTTTTATGCGTTATAGCGTCCGTTGCTGCTCTCACATGCTGTTCCGCTTCTTGCACCTCATCTGCTAATCTTTTCTTTTCCTGCTCGAGCGCCATCGTGTCTCTAGCTATAGCACGAAGCCAACCACCTACCGCGGATAAAAAGGCTGGTACACAGGCAGGATGAGCAAGCGCAGCGTCAAGCATCATCCCACCCAAGTGGTATTGGCATGCGATTGAGGGAAAATCAACATTCTCGGTCCTTTGATCAGGATCGGTAGCATTATCTATGTAGTAGAACAGCGGTGGCTGCAAATACGTGCCAAAAAGCTCTGGAATACATTCTGCTACCCGAATATCTGCCAGCGCATGTTTTTTGTACTCCGCGAGTAATTGTGCCTTACCTTCTTCGTTAAGAAGCGTCGCACTACCGCGCACCGCTCGCGCAACACCTGCCTGCGTTGGCCGCTGTGCAACAGACAAACAATAATCTCGCAAAACCTGCACGCGCTGGTCAGGCGTCAACCGCGGCAACCCAGCCTCTATTCCTTGAGCCAATGTACGCTGATACCCTCTGAGCACGGATGGCCACGCTTTCACATGCTCAAATACAGAGTAAAAGTCACGCCCATCAGAACCCCACGTCTTAGTACCCAGCACTTGCAAAGCAGTAGCAGCAGCAGATTCTGCTACGCTCTTATCAATTGGTTCATACAATCTATCAATAATTTCAAGAGCAGGAATCGCCCTAGTAGTATCGGCTGCCAGCAACGCCGACACTCGCTTCATATCCTGCGCCCGCCGCACTAAAGCTGCTTCCCGACTTTCCCGACTTTGGCCCCCGCCGTCCATACCACCGGTCAAGAACATGTTTTTCTCCTGATTCTGGACGCTCTGCGTTAACCAATTAAGCACGTGCGACCTAAACTCTGCTACACGATCTTTTTCGCTGCACTGGAGCCACAGTCTTGCCTGCGCTGCAGCAATGGCCACCAGACCACCAACACCACTGGCCACCAAGCGTAAAAAAACAATAGTTGTTTCACGGTCTTTAAAGAGGCGTTGCGCAAATGTTTTATTATTCACCCGACCAAACAACAGTTTTGCAAGGCGCGCACGCCTTTTTTTTGTTGCACACAACGCAGCAATATTTGCCGCAGCTGCAGTCCCAAGGCCCACTGCTGTAACCGTGTAGGGCGTATACGCTGCTTTATCAAGCGGTGGCAACCCACCCCGCCACTCCTGCGGCTCTGCCTGCAACCACGCAACAACCAACACTATACCAAGCCACAACCCTCTCCTATCCATGTATCTTCCCCTGCGCCTCTCGCAGCTCTCTCACTGCGTCATCAATAACCGTATCCATCTGTTCAATTCCTGCTTTTTTCAAAAGACGCGCACGCACCAGTGGCTTCATACCAAATAATGCAAACAAGGCGCTGAGCGCACCAACCCCTGCCGCGCCAAGGGCGCCATGCCGCATATAGGCATCTTGCGGATCTCGCCGCGCCCTAAACGCCAAAGCAAGCAGCGTAAACAAGAGGCTACCCGAACCAAGCAGCCACTGTGCGACGGTTGCATTCTCCGCTGCCTTTTTACGCACCAAAGAGACCTTTTTCCATCGATCAACCCCGAGGCGTTTTTTAAACTCAGGCGTTTGCAGCAACCGGAAAAGCGGCTCTGCGCAGGCAATGCTTTCTTTGAGTGTGTATGAGCGCGCCACAGCACAAAATAGCCCGCGAAGAAGTACCATACTTGAAACACCCAAGAGACCTGCAAAAACAGCCAAGCCCGTGGTAAGCTTTTTTTGGGTATCAATAGTGGCGTACCGTGATACGTGGTTTCGCGCATGCAAAGCTGTCAGAGCCGAAGGCGCCAAGATTGCCAGCACAATGCCCCGAATCACCGCTTTTCTCTGCTCAGCAGAAGCGGCACTTTCCAATCTTTTTTTAAACAATCGTGCATTACTCGCCGCTAGGGCATCTGCGTCAATTGCGTGTGCTACCGACGCCCCAAGTACCGCAATGGCACAGAGCATAATTTTATACACGATCCCCCCATACCTCTCGCGCACCTGCCTTCTTTTGCCAGAGCCGCTTCTCCTGCACCTGCTCTTCCTGCTGTAAGACAACCTCATCAAGCTCTTCTTGCCAGCGATCAACAATACCCTGTGTGCGCTCGATGCGACGAACAACGTCTCTTTTGAGATTGGTCAAAGCATAGAGAGAGGCACCGACTGCAGCAACCCCCATGCCGCCACTAACAACATGATGTGCCCGACTCTGCGAAGAACCGAGCAATATCAATGCGAGAATACCAAGGACCAAGGAACCACACACTACACCAACCTGCGCACCAACTGATGCACCATGTGCTTTCTTAAGTGAGGCAAGCTGCCTGACAAGGTGCTTCTGACTCTTAGTAGTAAAGCCAAGGGCCTCCATAAACACAGGATCCTTTATTTTCTTGAAAAGAATCGCTGCATACTTGGCACGTAGCCTATGTTTCTTTGCAGCTGTTATGCCGGCAACCATATTGCTCACCGCGATAACAAGAAACGACAGCGCTACACCAGTCAGCGCACAAGCCTCAGACGCGCTTGCCCTGGACAGCGAAGGCACCATGAGTGCAATCACGGGCAACAACAGCCCTGCAGATACTCCGCTCACAATCGCCGCGCTAGAGCGATGCGCAGCAGCTCTGAGCTCCGCACTTTTATAACCCGCAACCGTTTTGGCACTTAAACTATCAAGCGACCGCTGCTCCGCCGCAGCGTTCAGCACAGAATTAACCAATGGAATCGCCTGTGCTGGTACTTGGTACCAGCACAGAAAAACAAGTATATGTATAAAAAATCTATGGTAATGCACTGTCTTCATCCCCTATTACTCAGGATACCAGCTCAGGCGAACAATGCAAAATAGATTAGCTTTTTATTTAGGAATCATAGGTACATAGTAAGCTTTGCACCAACCGACCAGCCATTGATAGCTGTGCTCGTATCAAGCGCGAACTCATAGGCCGCCATTGCTGATACATCAACCGGCACACCGCGCACGCTGCCATGATACCCAAAGCCGGCAAGCGCTTGCTGTGTTTGTTGTTGGGCACATGTGCACACTGACATATCCACTTGATAGAGCACTGAAGCACCGCCGTTGTTCAAATGTGACACGCTATCATTGAGCTCATTTACCGGACCAACGGCATCATGGCTTCCCGTAAAAACGGAATCAGTAAAATTGGCTGCTGGACTTGCTGCAGTATATCCAAAACTGGCTACACCATAGCGATCATTAGGCCATTGCTCTGCCATATCAACCGTCTCTGCTTTCTTGTAAAACATGTTGTAGCCAAGATTTCCATAAAAGTCATTCCACGCAAAGGAGAGACCAAGGTTGATTTCTACATGAGAACCCGGCACTACATTCATTTCACGCGTCAAGACGTTTGCCAAAGGAAACGTACCAGAAACCCCATTTTGCACGCCGAGCACCGTATGTCCCCACGGCGAGGTCAGCTGCACACTGGCATTGTTGTTAAAGAGCCCTGCTGTACGCAGCTCATGGCTGCCAAACAAAAAGGTATATTCCACATCACTACTCAACCACAATGCCATGCGTTTTTCTTTATGCCGCCATACGCGCATATCAGCACGACAGCCAAAAAAGGCTCCAGCATGGCCCCCATTACCATAGACCGCTTCAAATAAGCGCTCGGCCGTTGGTTTGACGCCAAACGGAACAATGGCACCACCGCGCACTTGGACCAGACCATCAATCTCACGAGTAATATCGTAATGGAGCGCAATCTTCATATCCGCTACACCACCACGAGAATGCTCATCGGTCAGCACTTTTGCGTACTGCAGTGATTGCTGACTATTGTTGCCACCTTGCGTGTAGAGGCCTGCAAAATTTTTAGGCAGCGTGCTATTAGGAGTCACTACCTTATTGGTACCGGCTACGGAAGCAACCGAATCAGTATATGTAGCACCAAGGGAGTTGGTAACTTTCACTATGGGCATCGTGAGGGCCAGGTGCCATCCATCAAGCGGCAGCACTTCACCCAAATCAGCATCAAGTCCCAAGATCACCCCAAAGCGCTTTTGCACTGGACGCAAGGCAAGCACGCCTGACATGGAGAGCGCATCACCCGCCAAACTATACGTATGATCAACAGCACGATCAAAAAGCGCATTAGTCGCTGTTGAGTCTGCCGATGGGGCTACCACAACGCTGCCACTGGCATCAGAAAAATCACTTTTGAGGGCGGTGCCAAGCGCACGCCCCAAGCCAACTGAACTGGTTGATTTTGAGGTAAACACTGACACGTCAGCAGTCAATCCATGCTCACCGGCGCGTAATTTTTTAAGCGGGCAAGATAATGCCCACAGACGACCAACCTGCTGTAACTCATTACGTGGTGCAATATATGTTTTGTTAGCCACGCGTGCAGAGAGGCCAATAGCACACAGGGCACTAAAGCCGACCGATAGCAGTACCTGAATACGCGATGATTTTTTCATACCAAAACTCCTGAGAAATGGCTTGCTCGGCCCCTGTGGGACGTACAATGACCAGCCCTATATTTACTGCCAGGACCTTAATACACCGTTCAAATCAAAAGCAATGAATTGCCGGAGCTAGTCAAAGGCACGACGTAAAAGTCTTTTCACACCTTTTTTGCCGATCGCTCTTATTCACGCCGCCATCCTTGCTAGACTTTCTAATGAAAGGAGTGTGTTTGTATGTACCACTATTGGCAATCTGTTCTTATTACTCTGTGCACACCCCTACTCTGCCTTTCCACTACGCCATCTATTATGGTCGTCACCCGCAATGAGCCGGTCAACACGGTTATAGTCACCAATCGCACCAAAACACCGAAATATCTCAAGCGCCTTACGCTGCGCTACACCGGCAACACGGCCGCACAGACAAGCATTCCGGTGCTCTACGCACAGTACCCCCACAAAAAATATCTTACCCCCTCAACGGCGCACCTCGCGTACGGCCGCTGGAGCCATGATGGTACCCGCGTCATATTTGACTTTTATCCAGAACCACACAAAATTATCGCCTCTGAAGAATGGTTTATACGGGAACACCGCGCGCCTGAACCATCGACAGGCCCAGCACTCTTTGTTTATGAAGATGCCGACCCGCTTATTTTTCAAGAAGGCATACCATGCAGAAAAAACTGATAGCTATTATGACACTGCTACCGCTGCTTACGCTGAATGGTGCAGGAAGAGCTGACCAAGCACGCACTTTTATCAGTAACTATGAATTTAACCCATGGGTCATTTTCCTCGTGAGCCTTCTACCAGATGCTGCGGACATCGCATCGGTATCTACGAGCAAAACAGGGGTGCGCGCCTTCTTTGATACCCTTGCCGCAGGCCACCTTGCTTTGGAAACCGCCTCGGGAGCCCATAATGCAGTCATTCCGAATAGTCCGGCTATAGAAAACGACTGGGCCGTGCGACTTCTCAGTGGCATCAATGCTGGGTTTTCTGTCATGGACTGTGCGCAATATTGCAAGCGCCTTGCTCATAGTAAGCGACTCACGCGCATGATAAACCGCCTGAGCTCGGGCCGCCTAAAAAAAATTCGCAGTGCGCGTATTGGCAATCTCTTTAAAAAACTCGGCGTCATGCTGCTACTGTTTGGCATTCGACAGCTTCTCGTTTCGCGGTATCCAAGCCTCAATGAGAACCGCCTGTCGCAGTACCTGGCCATGTCAATGGCCTCAAATATCCTGCTCTCGCTTTTACTTAATAAAGGTGCTGAGAACAATCTTGAAAAAGATTTGATCAAGAGCCCCTCTTTGCGGTAGATCGCTGGCCCCTTATTGACAACAATCAAATCCCGACTACACTTACCGACCTCTTTTCTGTGCCGAGGTGGTGAAATTGGTAGACACGCTAGATTCAGGTTCTAGTCCCTTCAGTGGGATAGGGGTTCGAGTCCCCTCTTCGGCACCATTCTTCGCGATAACACGCTGCCGCGTCGCTACGAATGGCTTCGCCAGCATAAAGAAGCGTGGTATTTCTAACGCAAAAGACTGGGCTGGCTGCGCCGCTAGCTGTAAACCCCTCCCGTAGCACCAAAATTAATCCAAAAAAAGCGAACACTTTGAGCCACGCACTCGGCCTGCGTATGCTACTCGGGATATGGAACATATACATTACACATTCTCTTCACTCATGTTTGCGGTATGCAGCATCACCATGCTGGTATCACCGCTGCTTCCCGCTGAGCAGGCACCAAAGCCACAAGGCCTTGATACCTTATTACAAGAGGGTGTGAAGACCCTAGAAACGCTCCACGCTAACCCCGCCGCCATACTGCCCCCAGAAGAACATGCCAAGAGCCGAGCAAAAACGCAGAAGAATCTGGCAGCAAGAAAAAACCGCACGCCACAAACGCTATACACTACCGGTGGCAGAGGCCTGACCAAAGCCATAACGGGGTTTCCCGGTGTTCCTATCCCTACAGTGCCGCGCACAACGGTCCAACTTGCCGATGGCACCCTGCATGCTCTTGCCATGGGCGACTCCATCTGCAGCATACAAGAGGCGGAAGATGACCTGCTGGCCCAGCTTGATGGCCATCACAAAGCCATGCAAAAAATAGCCCATAACGAAGTCTGGTATACCACACCCGACCACCCCAAGCCGCGCCTCCTTACGCGCGCGATTCTAGAGCATCATCTCCACACAGGTACTGCGTTACAGCTTTTTGAATACGGCATTGAGCGTATAGTGCCAGAAGATGACTCTGACGATGATGAGTTTGATGATAAGCCGCCCCTGCCTACTCTGACGCCACGTTTTACCGCCCCAGAAACGACCAATACACCGGTAGCACAAGCCATACAGCTGCACGCCCCTACACTCTACACACCGCCAGTGCCTGCAAAGCCCGCACCCAACGGCATCGTTGACAAGGTGCAGGACAAGGCCATTCAGGGAATCTATTGGCTCGCCGAAAAAACCAAACACCAAGGCGTTGGCGGACTCGCACTTGCTCGCTTGGCGCCAGACTACGCACTAGAAAAGTCATTTTCTCACGATTTTGACAATTATACACCGGCAACAACCACGGTTCACCCGGGGCAAAAGCGCGTATTACAACCGCTCCCTCAGCACGAATCAGAAGGCCTTTTGCAGCTGTTTTTTACCCAAGCCAGAGAGGGCGACATACCGCATGAAGAAAACAACCTTGATGCACAAAAAGAACGCATGCACAGACTCGGGCACGATTGTGCTCTTAAAGAAGCAGCTGTTGCACTGAGAAACCTCAAAGCCGAGAATAATCCCCATGCCACTTTTACCCTCAAGGCCTTAGAAGATATTCTCAGCAGCCCACACAAGCCTGAATCAATAACAAAACTCACTTTTGATATAGGCCAAGCCTACTATATAGCCAATAGAAAACTACAAATTCATGCTCGCGATCTACTACCACTCCTAGCAGCATCCAGAATCCTGGGAAAGATAAACCTAACGACACTAATGAGAAACGGACTTACCGAAGAGGAATACCTGACCCTAGAAAAGGTTTTAAATACTGCAGATGACATCAGTAAAATCTTTAATGCCATGCTTGCTGACCTGAAAGAAGCATTACGCCCAGAAGAGGTAGCTGCATTATCAAATGGCATCACCACCATACAAAGTCTTGCGCGCCAAAAAGACACCCTGCTTCCTATTCTCAAAGAGGGACCACCGGCATTTACCAGCAACATGTCTATACTTACACCCATTTTTATGGCTGAAATACCAGCAATCACACAATGCATGGGTACTTTTGATGCCATTAAAAAGGATTTTGAAAGCATTGCTAAAAAGGGGGAAACACTCCACGAAACAACGAACAAAGCAGCTGCCGATCTCATTACCAAAACATATCCCGCTCACTTACTTCCCGAGCCAGATGCGATCGAAACGCTGCAACCTGCAGGCGAAGTACCAGATACCGTAACTATTGCACCCCGCTTCCAATTTGACTGGCGCAAAATCGGTATTAAAGCGGGCAAAATGATTGCCATGAGCCAAATTGCAACCCTGTTTATCAAGCAGCGTGCCGCTTTTATCGCGGACAAACTCATCACGTACGCAGAGACTTTTGATGCGCTGCTCACCAGTGACAATAACCAAAAAGTAGCTGCCCGCAAAAAAAATATCATGACCGCGCTCAAAGCACATTGCGTCTATGTACCGTTTTCAATCAAGCAAACGGCAAGCATCAAGCATGTCATTTTGTACTTTCTCGTATTTGAATTACTTTCATATTTTGAATCCTGCATCAAAACACCATCGCTTGTCGGTCATCTCTGTGACACCGTTACCAACTCCCTCAGCATTAACCTGCTTGAAGCAAATGCCGCGATCAAAGAAGGCAAAAATCCCGGCGCAGGCTTTAGCAAAAGCTTTATCCAGTCGCTGCGCACAGTCACCCAAGAATTCATGATAGAACGGCAACAGTTCCCTATTGCGCTGCCACTGACCTGGCTCGGGGAATTGTTTGTTATGCCCGCAAACTGGTCTAATGTCCAAGAATGGGTTTTTGAATTATTCATCTCACCAAAGCTCTGGAACACACCAATTGCCAGCCACCCCGCAGCTGCTATGATCACCTCCTCTCTTCTTGATGATGCAAAAATGATCAACCTCTTACAAAAACAATCACCGATGAAAGCGCTTTTGGGCACCGTTGCCCCGAGCGTACGCAAAACCGGGCAACTGGTTCCTGATTTCTACTCCTCTCCTTGGTTTATAGGACTGAAAAAGTTTTTAATTGCCTTTTTAACGATGCGCTTTTTTGACCAGTCGCTCCTGGGCAAATTGCACACGTATATGTACCGCCACCAACCAGCGTTTAAAGTACTGCTGCAAAAGATTATTGCATATAAAAATCGCAAACTGCCAACCACCGCACTCCGCACAGAATTAATACAGCTCATTACCCAAGCATCACGTAAAGAATATTCCTTTGCACTACTCAAACCGCTTAAAAAAATAGTCGGGTATGCGCAGCTGCGCGATCTCATGCTGGATGGCACACAGTTAATGCTCAGCATGCGCGGCAAAGCGCTTGGCATGGTCACCCTCATGCTGCTTGCACTGCCCCTACTCAACGCAACAGGAATACCGGTATTTCTAAAAAATCTACCGCTGCTGTTTAAAAGAAATACCGAACAACCAACACAACCAATAGGATGAAAGATGCGTAGTATCAAACCAATTATAAAAATACTTTTAGGTGTATGTGTTGCCATGCATACCGCGCCCCATAGCCTGTATGCTGTGCGTGGTCTGGACGCCCTGGCTAAATTTGCAGAACCCATAGGACGGGCGGCCGAAAAGGCTACACGAAAAGTGTATGAGGCTGGGGAAGACGTTGTTAATATGGCACTGGCAAAAGCAGCAGAAAAGCGCGCAGAGCGCGAATCTTTAAAAGCGCTATATAACGCGTTAGTACAAAGGCTTGATGCAAACCTAAGCCTTATAAAAGTAACATCTATTGGTAATACCGCGGACCTATACTCAGTACAACCAAGCAATGACCACAACAACAACACCGCAATTTTAGGAATTAATCCGCAGGGGCCAGATACGTATTTCACTTTTGACCTTGCAGATTTTGGCTACCGGAGGAACATACGTGCTCGTAATCGCAGTTTTGCAGGGCTCAGTGATACCACTATTCCTGTAACAATAGATGAAGCTAATAAAAATCAGCTCATTAGTACAATCGAAGCAAAGCTAAAAAAGTACAATGAGGAGCTCGCAAAAGTCGAAGATCAAATAGAAAAAGCTGAAGCAACAGAAAGTCCTGAAATCATTGCGGCCAAAGGCGCTGTCGAAGCCGCCAAAGCAAAACTCGTAGAGGAAGCACGACAAAAAGGTGAAACCGCCCGGCAAAAGCGTCTCTTCAATTTCATCCAAAGCCCTCGTCTCTGGGGAACTCTTCTTCTTGCCTTTGGTGCCGGCGTCGGCTTGTACCATGCGCTACCCCTTCTGATCAGCCCACGCCCACAGGTTATTTTGGAAATGTCCTTTTTAACGCCACTTGAAAAACTCTTTGGTAAAAAGCTCCCACCGGCTCACATGGACAAAATTATTTTTACCGAGAGTGCGGGACCGCAAGTTATTCATGCCATCAAGCAGATCAAGCGCGTTATGACCTCACCAAATGGCGAAGTTAAAAATCTTATTTTCTACGGGCCACCAGGAACTGGTAAAACGATGACCGCCAAAGCACTGGCACGCTCAGTTGGCGCTGACTACATGATTATCAATTCTGCTGCCTTTGAGCAGCTCACGCCCGGTGAAGCCGTCAAGCAACTAGAAGGCGTCTTTCGCTTAGCACGCAAAAATAAAAAACCGGTCATGGTCTTTCTTGATGAAGTAGACGCTATTGCAGCACACCGCGGCAACAGCATGCAGTCGCCGGTATCGCTCCGTTGGCTCAACACCTTTCTTGCAAACGTTACGGACACGCATAATCGTAAAATCTTTTTTGTTGCCGCAACCAACCGACCAAAAGATCTTGACGCTGCGTTCTTAAGCCGCTTTCCGGAAAGCGGTTGGATTTTGTTTGACCGTCCATCAGAAACAGAACGTGCAAAGATTTTGCGCCAGTATCTGCATGAGTTCTGTAAAGAACAAAACTTGACCATCGATCCACTGGTTGAAGAAAACATGAACGCATACGCGGCACTTCTGCCGGGCTCTGTAGGTCGTGATATACGCGCTTTAGCACGCGAAATCACTGACCAAGTCATTGGCGCTGGTGATAAAGCATTGACTGATGCGCACATACGCCGCACGATTGAGGAAACAGATACCAATCGTAAGAATCTTGCTGACTACACCTACGGTGCGCCACGCGTTAAGGAATCAATCACTAAGCCTTAGGCCGGTAACGAAAGAGCTTCATGCCGCGCATACACCGAATAGCAAGACGGCGAAACCATGGCATCTGCCTGATTTCTTCCATCGTTTTGTGACGCGCTTTATACGCGCTCACCAGTGAAGCAATAGTAAGAGCCAAAACGCTCACGCCGGCAACGGCGCCCATACGCTTGACTGATTGAAAACGCGTTGCGTGTGCCTGTTGCTTTTGTTGTAGTGCATCCAATCGCGCACTGGCTAATCCTTGCGTTATGGTTGGGACACTCGTGTTATTCTCAAGCAGCGCACGTACGCGCGCAATGCTTTCAGCCGCTTTGGGCCATGCATTTTCCTTCTGGTGCTGCTCGGCCGCATCAAGAGCCTGCGCTATGCCCGGGGGCAATGGATGGCGTATACCAAGTACTTCCATCACTGCGGGAACATCATCGTGACTCAGTGAGCCCTCTTTAATTCTTGCGGTCAAAACCTCTTCAACATCCACAGGCGGCCTGCGCTGTAGTTCTTGCGCAACGCGCATCATATTCATCGCATGCGGTTCTGATTGAAAGTCAGCATATTTAGTGTGAAGCACGTTGTTGTACCACTGCGCAAGCCAGCCCTGAAACGCTTCCCCAACGTAATACAAGTAGAGATTAGGTCTTGTAGCAAGTGATGGATCGCCTTTCAAAACTGTAGTTAAAAATTCCTCGGTACTCTGGATAAACTGCGGATCATATGCACTCCTGTATCTACCCGTAGCCACTATCGCTTCTAATATGCGCTGAAAACACTCATCACTCCTCACTAAGATGTCATAGGCATTCCCAATGTTCCCAATGCGCTGCTGTGCCTCAACAACATCAAGAGAGAACAAGGTATCATTTATCGTCTCATTCACCTGCCTATTAAACGCATCAAGAAGCTCTTTGAACCGAGTCGCCTTAACGGGATCCGTCTTCCAAGAAGGAGTCACCGTGGACAGGTCATTATGATGGAAGGCGCCCGCTTGCGCGCCGCACCAAAAACAGTCCTCCGCAAGTCTTCCATCCCACGTTCGCGCTGCATAGGTAGGAGTGGGCACCGCCATACACCCCACGACACTTAAAAACACTGCCACTATATGCTGCCTCATGCCGTACTCCTCTTCGCTTTGAACTCTCTTAAGAACAGCAAAATCGACCGCAGCTTCTTTCTGCGCTCGACATCGGAAAGACGCAGACGCTGCGTATCGTGATCAAATGACGTGGTATAGAGCTCGTCGCACAATGGCACCAGTGCCGGCGGCACAATCTCTTTACATGCCGGCCATGCACGCATAAACACATCAAGGCGCGCAAGTTGCGCTTTTTTGTATGAAGCCGCATATGCAGCGGATTTTACTGATGCCCACAGAAACGGAACAAGTACCGCAATTGCCATCAAAGAAATAATAAATCCCGGAAAAGTAAGCACGGGCTGGTACTCACTCTCACACCGTCTATCAATCCAACCAAACACTCTTCCCGGCCATGCACGATCCAGCTCCGGGCGATCAAACATCTGCTGCTGAATTCTATCGGCCTCATTTGTAAACCTTTGATACGGATCTTTCAGCCGCGCAAAATGCCGATGCATCGCCGGCGAGCGCGCGACAAAGAGTGTCCCGAGTAGCGCCGTGAGTAACGATGAAGGAATGAGATACAACACTGCTTTAGCAAACGTACCACCCGCAAAGCTGCTCGGCTTTGCATCCTTGCCATCCGGCGTGCCACTAAACAACGCCGCCTCTACAAAGGCCCATCTATCTGCCATCGACAGAGTCTTATGCTTATATACCTGTTGCACCAAGAGGAACGCATCAAGCCCTTCAATAAGTGACAGCACTTCTTTGCCGTCAATGCTACCGGCTCCTGCATTCATTTTTGTATACAAATACTCAAAAGGTGCCCGCGCATGCTGCGGAAAGTGTTCTCTCTTGTGTGGCCACTGCTCTAAAAAGTCTTTCGCCAGCACTGCATACTGCTTCAGCATGTTTTTGGTCATTGCTTCGAGCAAAAATGAACGCCCCACAGCAAGACCAGCCGTTGCGCCAAGCAGCCCAAGGCCGATACCCGCATGCCCGTTTGCCATCTGATACATACCCGTCCCCGCAAGGCCGGCAAGACCCGCTCCCGTAATAAAACGCACAAAGCTTTGTCGGTGCTGCTGACCAGCTATTTTTTTACTCTCAAACTCACGATGCATCGCCCGCACTGCAGGCTCCTGAAGTATTGATCCGGGCTTTGCGCGGCGAGGCTGTACTTGTTTCTGTTGCTTTGGCACTACCTTCTTCTGTTGTTTTGGCGGTGCCTTCTTCTGTTGTTTTGGCGGTGCCTTCTTCTGTTGTTTTGGCGGTGCCTTCTTCTGCTGCTCTGTTTTTTTAGTGGGCTTTTTTGGTGCCGCCCCACACTGACCAGCTACTACCGCCAGGAGCACGCACATCATTATCTTTTTCATGCGCCCTCTCCAAGATCAATAAGATCAAGCGGTACCTCTTTAGATACTTTCTGCTTGCTCTGCATTGCATCCTTTTTTTTCAGCGCCTGCAGTTCCTGTATACGGGTCTGCACAAAGGTCACGAGCCAAACATACAGCTGCGCCTTGTACTTAGCACCACCAGCCAGCGCACCGGCCAATGAAAATTTCTCATACAGCGGCTCGACAAGCGCTACCACATCGGCAGGTGCTTCTTGTCGGTACGATGGCCACAGCACCATAAACTCCTCCATGCGCTGCGCTTTTTTGCCACGCGCCACCGCAGCATCAATACCTACGATCATGCGATACAGCAAAAATGCCATTGCCATGCCACTAATCACGCCGCCACCAAGGGCTAACGGCCTAAAACGCCGCATTTTTGCGTAGCGCGCTTGGTGACCCTGTAGGTTAATCCCACCCGGATCATGGGCATCGCTATAACAGATATCAGTTGGATCTGGCTCTTTCACCCGATCATCAAAAAAAGAACCCGCCAAGGCAAGCCCAATCAGACTCCCCCCTCCCCCTGCCAACGCTTTAAAAAAAGCCCCAGCACTTTTGCTTGCAAGAATACTGCCACGACCACGCGACATAGGCGCTTTGAGTGCGCGCAGCACCGCCTTGTACGGTGCCACCGCTTCATCAACGGTAATTTCACTCGCACGCACAGAGGCTATGCTCAGGCATGCGAAGATAAAAATCGATGCTTTTTTTGCAAGATACATGGGCGCTTCTACCATTCTTGTTAACCAGCTGCTATGGTATTTTCTACTAAACCAACGCTTTCATTATAGCAATATATAAAAAACGCGCGCCATTCTTTTTTAAAAAAGAGGCTATTTCCCAGGCCAGACCGGCTTTTATCAGGGCGAATGATGGGTTGCGATGCACCGCGCCCGCCGTTATACTACAAACAATTAATTATTCTTTTTAATGTGCATGATCATATGAGTAAAAAAGATTACTACGAAATTCTTGGCGTAACCAAGGAGGCTACAGAAGCCGATATTAAGAAAGCGTATCGCAAACTTGCGATGCAGCACCATCCGGACCGCAATCCAAACAACAAAAAAGCGGAGGCGCTCTTTAAAGAGGCAACGGAAGCGTATGAGGTCCTGAGCGATAAAGACAAACGGGCGCGCTACGATGCCTATGGCCATCAAGGCATGCATGCCGGCTCTGACTATCAATCGTACGGCAACGCACAGGATATCTTCTCCCATTTCGGTGATATCTTTGGCAGTTTCTTTGGTGGCGGTCATGGCGAACACGGACGAGAACGTGGGGGCGCAACGCCAACACAGGGACATGATTTGGCATATGACGCAACGATCTCTCTGAAAGAATCCTTTACCGGTTGCAAAAAAGAGATCAAGGTCTACCACTACGTTCCGTGCACCACCTGCAAGCATACCGGTACCAAATCAGGCACCAAGCCAACGGCATGTAAAACCTGCCATGGACGCGGATCACAAACCGTACAGCAAGGCTTTTTTGCTTTTTCTCAGCCATGCAAAGCATGTAATGGCGCTGGGTTTTTGATTCAAGATCCGTGCGGCACCTGCAAAGGGCAGACGCGCGTACAGCAGTATGAAACACTCAGTGTCACCATTCCGGCAGGGATTTTTAACAACGCCGATCTACGCGTGCCCAACAAAGGAGACAGCGGCATGTTTGGCGGGCCTGCGGGTCATCTCTACGTCAAAATCAAAGTGACCGCAGATTCCGGTTTTGAGCGGCGTGGCAACGACGTGGTATGCACTCTCATGCTCAGCTACCCACAGCTGGTACTGGGCGCACAAATGGAAGTCCCCTCTCTTGATGGTTCACTACACACCGTTAAAATTCCAAAAGGATGCGCGGTAGGACAAGAAATTGTCATTAGCGGTAAAGGCTTTCGCTCTTTGCAAACCGGCAGCATGGGCAACCTTATTTTTGTAGCGCACTGTGCTATTCCTAAAAAGATCAGCAATGACGCGCGTGACGCACTGCTAGCGTATGATAAAGCAATTGAGCATGAGCACAGCGGTATCCGAGGATTTTTCAAAAAGTTCCTCGGCTAGTTGCATAAGACCATTGCAATAAAAAGCGCCTACTTCCTACACTCTTTTCCTGATCTGATCGAGTACATTTTAGGAAGAAGGCGGGTTTTTGCATGGAAAAATCACTGCGCACTATATGCGTTTTTATATTTTTTTTTGGCGCCATTGTTGTACAAAACAACGCTGAGGCCCCTGCGCACGTACGCACTCTTGCTGACTATCGCGCGCGTGCCGCTGCGATCAAGGCGAAAACACCTGCTCAAGCACCTGAAGCACTGGAAACACTTGAAAAAACACGCAGTCCCCAGCAGCCGCCACAGCCTTCAATTGCTGCCAGCCTTCCCGGAAAAGCAGGAGGTCTAACCGAGCCGGATAAACAAGATCTGCTTCTGTTAGCGCAAAAAATAGCAGAGGTACACGGACAAGATATCGGCCAGGCATTTATTCAAAGCGCCGTCACCTCTCTTGAGCGCCTGCGTGCCGTATTGCTTTTTATGCGCACAAACCGCAAAAAGCTCGATACTCTGATCAAAGACCAAACCGTGGTAGTCCAGCTGCTACGCAATCCAAAAGTCCTGCTCGAAGGACCCGCAAAGCCACAGCGCTCGCTTCTTGACCAGACACTGCTCTTTATGACCAACCTGAAAAAATATATGACGCCAAGCCAATGGGCTGGCGTTATGCATGAGTACATTGGGCGTGTGCTCACCAGCTTTTGGCAGTGGGCATGGGTCTTGGTTAAAGATGTCGTAACCGAAGTTGTTGGCCCAGAAAAAATTTATAAAGTTACGCGTGATGGCGAAATCAAGACGGATGCGCAAGGAAAGCGGTTGCCGCGCTTACTGCCAGAATACACCATCGGAGACAATGGTGAAGCGGTCAAAACCATGATCCCATCAAAATGGTATAACGCACTGGAAGATCCAAATAGCTTGCTCGGACAGTTCGTCATGGCAGGGGTTGATGGCTCCGTGCGCAGCGTGATGAAATCAATGGATATTCTGTTTTTCAGACCGCTGGTCGGGGTGGTGCTCAAAATTCCACAATGGAAGCTCTCTCACCTGCATTATCGTCTCGCCATGACTGAGGCCCGCAGTGGCGGTGCTCAACTCATTACCCCAGATAAACTAGCCTCTGCCATCTTACGCACCGCAAACCCTATTGATATCCTCATCACCCGCTTTCCTTTTGATATCCGCACCATTTTGTCCCAAAAGCGTGGCGTTTCTACTGTTGAAAGAGCGCCTGCACCGCTGGCGGCACCTTCAGCCGCAGCTCCGGCTGAAGCAGTCCCTGTGGGCGCAGCACCGGTAGCTGGCGCAGGTGCTCCGCAAGCTCAGGCTGCTGCAGTGCCACTGATTGATCCGCGCGTCGTCATGCTTGAAACCGCTATCACCAAACATTTGTGGTCAGAATACGAGCCGCTGTGGGGCGAGATACAAAAGTATATTAAGGTCAAAATCGACAAGCAAAAACTCGCAGAGCAAAACCGTAAATTTGAGTACATTCCAAAAGGTGATGACAAAAAACTACCAAAGCAAAAAGTACTTATGGATCGCTTCTTGACCGAAGCAGGAAATGTTGCGTGGGACACGGGTATTGCAAAATTGATGGAAGGTCCTCTCGCACCGCACGTCTTACTTGTTGATCTGGCGTTGCGATTGCCGCGTATGATGTTTCACAGCCATTTTGAGCAAACACCAGCCACAACGTTATACCGTGAAGGAAAAGTCGGCCCTGATGGCAACCTTTTGCCAGCCGAGCCTCTTTCTGCGCAAGAGATACGCAATATCAAGACAGCTATTGCGCTCTGTGAATTTATTGGGAGAGAGGCGCGCCACAATACGATGGATCAAAACACCACGGATACCGCTGCCTTCAATAAAACATGCACCATAACGTATCAAGATGGTGGGCGAAACATATGCGAGGAGTATATCTTTAAAGGCCTACCGTTTAGCGTGGTAAACCAACTCCTGGAAAAGCAGGAAAAGATACTCAAGTGCTATCTGCCATTTATGCACAACATTGTACAAGAGTCGTATGAGAGCTATCTCATGAAGCTCTTGATGCCGCGCCTTGTCTTTCAACTACTTCCTGCACCCGTCCGTCAGCAATTAGGTATTACCTCCATCGCTGATGCAGCTGCCAATATTGAAACACTTAAAAAAGGATTTCGTAGAACCTATAACACACTGCTCTCAATCAGCAGCCTGCTCACTCTGATACAACAGCTCAGAAACTCCAAAACCTTTGCCGGCAACTACGTACGCACCGCTGAAGTCATTCGCAATTTCTTACTAAGCACAGGGGCTATGATTAATGAGTTGTATCCGGTCGAGCGCGATCCATGGATGGACCGTGTGCTGGAAGGATGGCGCATGGTCCGATCAAAACCGGGACATGGCCCACACAGTACCAAAGTGCAATATCCCGACGCAGAAGACCTTTCAAGGCGCCGCTTTCTTGAACCAAGATCATGGTTCTTTACGCAAGAACCAGAAGCGCTGACGATGACGGATCGCCGCATGGTACGTGCCGCGCAGCTACGTAGCAACATTGCAAATCCGGTGTTGCCATGGCCATGCGCTGATATCATGGAATACCTGAATGCACAGACGAACCAGGACACAAAAATCAAGATAAAGGATTTTTCGCCACAAACAGTACAAGTCGCACTTGCAAAACAAAAAACAGGCGAAAGCCGCTTTTTTGATGTAGACGGCAACCCAATACGATTCACCTATGCGTCTTTTATTTCGTATCTTAACGCGTGGTACCTGGGAACCAGCGATGGGGCAAAAAATGCTATTAGACCTGATATTGCCGCAAGGCGCATTCCACCAAAAGTGCATAAGGGTGATGGTACGGTTGATCAAGAAGCCAGTGACCGTATATACGCAGAAAGCCTGCCACCAAGAGATGTAGCCACAGAAGTCTCACGCCGAGCTCGCGAGCTCCTTGTCTATGCCTTTACCCTGCAAGGCATTTCCAAAGAATCTTATGAAGAACAATTCTTTAGCGGCGGACAAAAAAGACTTAAGAATCAAGCCGACCTTGAACGCGACGCGGCGGCATTTCAAGCGCCTATTGAGCTCAAAGTGCTTGACGTCAACATTGCACATATCTTGAGCCACATGAATGAATTCTTCTATCTGCTAGACAGAGCATATGTACGCTATGGCCTACGTGAAATTCTCGAGGCCTTTGACGAGCATTACGCCGCAACGGGAGAAAAGATAAACGATCTTCCTGCAGCAAGTCTTGGGCGCATTGCACTCAAGGAAGGTATGGCACACTTAGTCGGCTACGGTGCTGACAAGCTCTTGATGAATGGCCTAGGAAGGCTCATGGGCAATATTGATCGCAAACTGCAAGAAGAAGGCCATATCGGCGGCTACATGCTTCAAAATATTCTGAACCAACAAATACGCATGCTCCTTGGTGGCGACGCGCGTGGCAGAACAAATGCGTACCATGCCGCACGCTTGCTCATGCGCAACGTCTTTGATTACGGCATTCCAACCGCACTGAGCAGTCAGGGACTACAAGGCGCCGTGATGTCAAAATTCATGCCAGGTATGGCGCAATCCGGCGCCGGTGAATATATGGAACTCATGGCACATGCACGTCTTGCCGCAAAGAGCGGTAAAGCACCAAATCCTATCATCGCCCAAAAGCTAAAACGTGCCGGTATCGACTACAAGAACCTACCAGCCGAAAGTGAAGACTTTGGCGAGTTTGATGACGATAGTGAAGGTGCCAACATGCCATTTATGCCGCACAATGCCGGTCCAAAAACTCCGCCAGCACCACAAAAACCACAAACCCCTGAACCAAAATCGAATGCAGCGCCACCACAGACGTCGCCCGTTACTGAAAAAGACATAACGCCTGCGATTCGTGCGCTTATTCAAAAGTTCCAAGCAGTAAGCATGGAAAAGGGTGAAGAAGCAGCGATGGCGTTTCTTGAAAGTGAAATACCGAAATTGTCGGCACAGGAACAAAGCGTGATGAAACGGCTGCTTGGTGGTACAGAGTAGGCGCTAAGCCGCACAGACACAAATAAAATAAGAGCGGATCTCATTGGATGAGATCCGCTCTTATTTTATTTAACTTTAAAGGAACGACGGTAAAACACCGCCTACAACGTACACCACACCTAAAACCCCTTATAGAATGTGTCTTAACATCGCCCCTATTTTGCGTACCAGCACACGCGTACCGTATCCCCCACAGCCGTACAAAACGACACGCGTGTACTGATTCGATTTTCATAATTTTCAAACATTTATTTCCTTCCGGCCGGTTCCCACAGCCTAATCCGAACGGAAGGAAATAAAAGATGCGGGCTCCGAAGAGCTCGCAATTTTCTAATTTAATTGGAATTTGACATCAAGAATCACTTTTGTTTAGAAAGTAATTCAATCAACGAAAGCAATCGTAATCTATTTTTTTATTCATGTCTATACGTAAAAACAAAATTTCCTAAAAATACCACAAAAAACTCATACAGAAATAAATGGTCCATATCGAAAATTTCAAATTAAAAAAAATGAGACTTTCCTTTCCAAATCGAATAAAACAAACAAAACCAACACGCCCAAAAAGCCAGACTTTTAGGCGCTAAAATTTTTTTTTAAAAATTATGTATTTTTATGCATAAGCTCATGAATTGAGACTTTTCCCTGCTCAACAAGGGCCGCTCCGCTCTCCAAAAGCGTACGCATGCCCATCTGCTGCGCCTCACGTACAGCCCCAGCAACGTCTTGAAGCGCCTTTTCCGTTGGCAGCCAGAGCTCAGCAATAAGTGTTTGCCCTGCAAAGCCCAGCCCGGAGCATTGCTCGCATCCGGCGCTGATGCCCGTATGTGAAAGCACCAGGCGGTGCGCCGCTGCCCACGCCCGTTCACGCTGCGAAAGCGGACGCATGACCATACAGTCCACACAGAGTTTTTGGACCAATCGCTGCGCAAGCACCCCTTTAAGTGCATGCGCTATTAAGTACGACTCAACCCCCATTTCACTCAGACGAACCGGCGCATCAACGGCTCGCGGAGTATGTAGTGAGCTAAACACCAAGTGTCCCGTAAGTGCGGCTTCAATGGCACTGTGGACCGTATCGGCATCGCGCAGCTCACCAATGAGGGCAACATCTGGATCCTGGCGCAGCAATGACCGCACGCCCTGCGCAAAGGTTAACCCACGAGAAGGATCAATCTGCGTCTGGGTAATACCAGGAATACGATACTCAATGGGATTTTCAAGCGTCACCACATTACGCGCTGCACAATCAACGGCCTGCAGCAATGCATAGAGCGTGGTTGTTTTGCCCGCCCCGGTAGGCCCCGTCACCAAAAAGAGTCCCTGCTCCTGCCGCGTAATGGCATACAACGCCTGGAGCGTTGGTGCATCAAACGGGAGCGAATGCAGGTACACCAAATCCTGTGATCCATTTAAAAAACGAACCACCCCCTTTTCCCCATAGAGGGAAGGGAAAAAAGAACCACGTACATCAACCATGCTACCGGCCACCTGGAGTCGCATTGCCCCATCCTGTGGCATCTGCACTTGGGTACTATCAAGCCCCATTAAAATCTTAAGCCGCGCAAGTACCGCCACCCCCTGCTGGCGCGACATATGCAACACAGGCTGCAATAGCCCATCAATGCGTAAACGGATGGCAACGTCATGCTCCTGAAACTGCACATGAATGTCAGAAACAACGCGCCGGTAGGCGACATACAACAAGTAGTCGACCAAGCCTATTGCATCAGAAAAAGAAGGGAGAACAGTGTTTGTATAGGGAGAGAGTTGATACACAAAGCTAGTTTGTAGCGCGTGATCCACCAGCAATATGCCCCATTAAAAAGCCAACCAAACCGGCGCCCCATATAAAGGCATGCGCCTTTAACATATGGCATATTTCCGCTAAATGGGGTGAAGTCTGTCCAGCGGTTTTCTGTATGCCACACAAGCTATAAAGCACATCGCGATGCACCGTAATAATACCTAGGTACCAGCATGCAAGACCAATAAGTACTGCCCCCGCCATGCCACTACACAAAAGCTTGGTATACCGCTTAATTAAATACCCAACACCAAAGCCTGCCACAAACCAAATGCCGCTATCGATAATCCCCTGCATACCGCCGAGTAAGGATACCCAATGGTCAAGCGTACTCGCAGATGCACTGCTGCCAGATGTTGCCGGCACTGCCTCCGTAAGGGCCCCTGCCGCTGCAGCATTGTTCTGACTGACTGTCTGTATCGTGTGTGTTTCCATGAACGCCTACCCCCTTCTTCGTATCATACTGATCCGCTTCCCCAATAATCTACCACCACCGGAAAAGAGCCTGCCAGAGTTTGCTAAAATTATGTCTGTTTTTTAAGAAAAATACTGTTATAATTACGGCCATTGCTTACCGCGCTTTGCTTAGTCACCCTTACCATTACAAGGACATGCTTTATGGATTTTGAGGTTCAGTCGCTTGCCGTTCTACTGGAGTTCCTGCCGTTAACTATTATAGAGTTTGTGTGTCTCTACTTTCCTTTGGTTCTCGGCGCATACTGCACTATCTCACTTATGAAGGTCCCTGATTTAAGCATCGAATCAGCCTATGTCTGTGGTGCTATCATTGGCGCCCGGGCTCTGGTAATGACCAGCGATATGCCCTTTTTAATCGCCGCGGTGATCAGCGTTTTTGCAAGCATGCTGGGTGGTGTCGCCGTAGGCCTAACCTCAAGCTTGCTCACCGACAAGGCAAAATTTCCGCACCTCCTCTCAAGCATTCTAACTTCTGGCATGTTCCACGGCATTAACCAGTTCATTCTCGGCTCTTCAAACGTCTCTATCGCCATGCGGCGCAATCTCATCGGCGTCTGGGACATCATCAAAAAATACCCTGAGCTCCCCATTTTGGTCGCCGTCACTATCATATTGGTCATTGCGGGCAGTCTTTTTTTTCATACCAAACTCGGCACCTGCCTGGCGGTGTACGGCAACAATCCGCGCATGTTTGACTACTTTGGTATTTCAAGCCGCTTTGTGTTTATTTCAGGCGTGGTCATCAGTAACGGTCTTGCAGGGCTCGGCGGCTTTTTTGACGCACAGTCCAGCGGGTTTGTCGATGTAAACATGGGTGGCCTTAAAGCATTGTTCTGTATTACGTCCATCATCTTGGGCAAGACAATTGTCAGCACCAAAAAACCATCCTCCATTTGGATCCCCCTCTGCGGCAGCTTTGTCTACTTCATCATCATTCACTCGCTGCTCAAAGTAAATTTCAATCTCAAATACTTCACCATGGTTAATTCGATTATCGTTGCCGCTATTCTCATCTTAAAACACCACCAATCACGCCAACGCGCCAATCAGCTAGGGGTCTAAATCATATGCCAAAATTTTTTACGATCGAACACCTCACCTTCAGCTTTGATGAGGAATCACAACAGCCATTTTTTGAAAACGTACAATGCTCATTTCGCAAAAACGCTATGAATTTTATTCGCGGTAAAAATGGCGCCGGTAAATCGACGCTTTTTCGTATTTTGCGCGGCAACGCTGAAGCGCATGAGGCACTATCAGGATTCATTCAGTTCGCCGGCAAAAAATATGACCTTTCCTCCAAAACACAGCGCCAACGCTTTGGCCAACTCGTCAGGCTCTCCCCACAAAAGTTTGATGAACTCCTCGCTGACCAATTCAATTTTATGGAAAATTTGCAGCTTTCTCGCCTTCCCCGCTACCCTGGCCTGAGCTCATTTCAAGCAACCACGCAAGTTCCTTCTATATTGCAACGCTTTGAGATCAACTACACCACACCGGTTGGCATGCTCTCTGGCGGCCAGCGTCAAATTCTTGCCATTTTAATGGCCCTGCAGCACGCATCTCCGGTCCTACTCCTTGATGAGCCAACTGCAGCTCTTGATGCAAAAAACACCCAGATGGTTATGGCTTTTTTACAGGAACTTTTGCACGAAAATCCTGAGTTGACGATTCTGATCATTTGCCATGATCGTGAAGTCGTAGAAACCTATGCAAATCAAGAATATGCCGAAATCACGGTACATGAAAATGGCGTACGTACCATTGAAAACATCATCGTATCACCCAGTAGAGGCCAGTAGAAGTCATGTTCCATTTTATAAAAACCGCACTCCAAAAAACGTATGCTGCGGTTACCCAAAAATTAAGCTCGTTATTTGCGCAGCGCACCATCGATCAATCTTCTCTAGAAGAACTCAAAAAAATCTTGCTCAGTGCTGATGCAGGACCAGCAGTCACCAACAAAATCATCGCTGCCCTAACTACTACAATGGGCAATCAAGAGCTCAGCGGCGCTGCCCTCCAGGAAGTGCTCCACCAAGAGCTCCTTACCCTGCTGCCCACCACACACGAATCACCTACGCCACAGGTGCTCCTGGTTGTCGGGGTAAATGGCAGCGGCAAGACGACGTTTATAAGCAAGCTCGCCCACCAGTATGTCAACCAAGGGAAAAAACCATTGCTGATTGCCGGTGATACTTTTCGCGCCGCTGCAGTGGACCAGCTCGCTGCATGGGGTGCATCTATGGGGGTAGCCGTTCATATTGGCAAACCCCAACAAGATCCCGCTTCCGTCATTTTTGATGGCTGCATGCTCTTTGCACGCGGCGGCTTTGATTGTCTCATCATTGACACCGCAGGTCGCCTCCAAACAAAAATAAATCTCATGCACGAACTGGCCAAAATTGATCGGACCGTAACGCGCTGCTTGCCCCACGCCACCGTTGCGCGCTGGCTCGTACTTGATAGCATGCTTGGCCAAAACTGCATCACCCAGGCACACGAGTTTCATAACGCCACAAAGCTTACCGGTATCGTACTAACCAAATGCGACGGGACCGGTAAGGCGGGATTCATTTTTGCTATTTCTGACGCCCTGCACCTTCCTATCACGTACATCACCTTTGGCGAAGCACCGGAGGCGCTGGCGCCTTTTAATGCCGAGCGCTTTGTACACGACTTAATTGATGCATCATGACCTATGGCGCATTACTCCGCTGGGCACAACGCCAGCTCGCATCCAAAGTAACGCCGCAGCTTGCACAGCAGGAAGCCCAATGGCTGCTCACGCATGTCACCGGCTTGTCTGTTGCAGCCACGCTGCTATCCGAGCAAGATGCGTGTCCCCCATCTGTCGTTGCCGCCTATGAAGCGCTCATAGATCAGCGCCTGATACATGACAAGCCGCTTGCCTACCTTCTGGGCACCGTACCTTTTTGCTCTCTGAGCATTGCGATTGAGCCACCGATGCTCATTCCCCGACCCGAAACCGAAGAGCTCACCATGGCAGTCATCGCGCTCATCAAAAAAAGCGGAGCTGCGCTGCACATCCTTGACTTATGCACCGGCTCTGGCTGCATTGCCCTTGCTCTTGCTGCAGAGCTTTCCGCGTGCAGTGTTGTAGGCAGCGACAGCAACCCTGAAGCAATTGCCCTTGCTGAAAAAAATAAAAAGCTGCTCAATATAAGTAATGTTTCTTTTGTGCAGGGCGATCTGTTTGAAGCAGTGCAAGGCGAGCAGTTTGACCTTATCATAAGCAATCCTCCCTATCTTGCTACATGCGAGTGGGAGACGCTTGATACCGACGTGCGCCTCTGGGAAGATAGAAACGCCTTGATTGCCGGCACAACTGGTTTTGAACTGTACGAACGGATTTTTGCAAATGCCCCACTCTTTTTAACAAAGACCGCCGCGGATGCGGCGCTGCCGCGCCTGGTCATTGAACATGGCCATACGCAACAAAAAGAGCTCAGTACCCTTGCAACAACATACGGCTTTAATCGCGCCCAATCCTTTGTTGATGCGTATAAAAAGGACAGAGGCTTGTTCCTCTATGAGCGATAGCATTACGCTTACTAAGAGGAGTAGACCATGAACTATGCAAAAATAAGCACAAAAATAAGCCTTCTTTTTTTAATAACCATCACCCCACACCTGCACACAGGCGACGCGCCCCCCATTACACCGCGCACAACCGCCTATGATTACGGCTTTCATGCACATGCCGGCCTCTTCCTTTCCGCCTTTTACAACACCGTTGCCGCAAACCGCATGCGCACCGCTGCCGCCAAGACAAGCGCACGGGCACTGAAAGCAAGCAGCCCAGAAAAATTCAAAAAACTCAAACAAAAAGCCGCACGCATTCAAAAAGCGCAAGGCATACTAGGAGCCATAGGAAGCGCAGGCCTGCTCACCTACCTGTTGACACAGTACCCAACATGGAAAAAGGCGGATGGAACGCTGAATCATACGGCCCTTGCACCAAGCGCTGCAGCAACAGGCGGTCTTGCCATTCTTCTTGCCACCTGCATACAGGGATTTAAAAAGAGCAGTATGTATGCCAAGCAGGCCAAATATAACGCGCCGCTGTATGCGCTTATCAATAACCCCGCCTTCCTCAAAGCCCATGGCATACACGATATTGATGCACTCGCTCAAAAAATACGCAAAGGAGAGAGAATAAGCAGCAGCGTAGAAATTCCCCTTACCCTCGCGCTTTTGGCTGCTAGTGCAAAACTGGGCGAAGGCAGCAAGCTGCAGCCGACTGACCATGAACTAGATGAATCACACGTACGATCGGGCGAGTATTTTACCGAAGGTAGACCACTGTCGACGCCAAAAGCCGCTGGCGCCCTCAGCCTTGATGCGGCCGCACTTGCCACTAGCCTAGGCCTACAACCGCTTATCAAATACCTGTATACCAAAAAACACGCTATTCCCGACATGGACGCATTGCTCAGCAAAGAAGTTGCCCGGTTTAAGGCAGAAAAAAAAGAAACCAGGCGCGCAGAGAAAGCACGCAGACAACAAGAACTACACTCAACGACAACAAACAAGTAAAAACATATGAAACACATAATCTCTCTGGCGCTTGTATGTGCCCTTTCGGTAAGCCTGCACGGCGATCTGACCATGCGAGGACTCGTAGGTGGTGCCGTTGACGCCGCTTTTTTTAATACCATTGTCGCCGAAAGTATTGGTACTGCTGATCGCAAGGCATGTGCCAATGCGTTAATCGCAGAGTCTGCCCGTGCATTTAAAGGGCAAAAACACAAGGCCGCACATATGCAAAAAGTATTGCGTGACTTTGGTATTGCGGGCAGCGTTCTGGCAGGTTTAGTAGTGTTAAGCAACAGAGTTTTCTGGTGTAGTATACGCGGACAAGTGATTATCTTTCCAACTCCCAGCTCCTGCCTGCCTCTCTTGGCACTCTCCATTTATACGGCAATTCGTGCAAGCCAGCGCAGAAAGATGCACCTGCGCCACGCCAAGCACGCATCCTTTTTATTTAAATTACTCCACAATAAAAAATTCAAGGAGTCTCTTGATGTTGAGGATTGGGATGATGTCGCTGCAAGCATAACAAAAATAGAACACACCGGAGTCCTGGCAAACGTACTGCCTACGCTCCTCCTATCGGCCCTGAGCCAGCAGAGCGAGAGCAGAGCCGATAGGTTGGCCATTACCGCTGCAACCGTCTTTGCTGGTTATGGTATCAAACCAATTCTTACCAGCGCACTGCGTAAAAAAGAAGGCGTACCAAATATGGATGCTGCGTTTAACGACGCTATTGCAGAACGTGAAGAGGGTACCGCAGAAGAAACATACGGCCCCCTGAAAGACATCCCATCTACCTACAAGCGCCACCGCAAGAAAAAACGTCACTACGATGAGTACGATGGTAATGAGCATGATGAAAAAACAGTCGAGGAAGAATAATTCTTCCCCGACCTCGTAAGCATTATACGCAATAAAAAGGCCGTTACTTCGCGCGCTCTCCCACAGGAACTGTGTGATGCACGCTTGAACCAAGAAACCCATTTGTCTCAACAGCTGGCCGCGGACTAATTTGGAGCAGCTCCATCTTGCGATAGAGCGTACTGCGTCCAATGCCGAGCACTCGTGCGGTGTGATAGTAGTTGTAGCCTTGCTCTTCAAGAACAATCTCGATAAGGCTTTTTTCTACCTGCCCAATGAGTAAAGAATAAATATTACCGGATTCGGCGTGACCAACGCTCCGCACCATTTTGCGGACAGCGTGCCGAAAGAATTCGGTCAATGGCTGCTTTGACATACCACTTATATTCTCCGTTACAGAGTCAGCCATATAAGCCAGATCCTTCAAAAAGTATGTAACCTGCAGAGTGGGGCAATGTGTATCACACGTCCCGCGGAAAAACAATAAAAGAGTATGTGTGGTGTTTACTCGTTTACGATATTTCTTCGCTCCATGCACCAACATCTATGCGCGCCGCAATACGGTTTGCAAATGCTGGAAACGAACTTTGAAAAATCGAAAAATATTTTGCTGCATCAGTGCGATCAGGAGGCAAGTGCTCGTTTTGCTCAACTTGCATCTTTTCAAGATCAATCAGATAAATCTTGCCATCTTGCCCCTTAACAATATTTTCCATATGACCGTCAATCATGCGGCAACGCCACAAAACACGCAATATGGCATCAATATCGGTATCAGTGATGTCTTTTGATGCAATCGGCTTGCCGCTGAGCGAAAGGGCATCGGCAATAACCACGGCGGTACGATCGTCAATCTTGGTGCCATCAGCACCCTGCCGTAATGCTAGATGCTTTTCAGGAGCAGCAACATGGGCGCTGCCCGCAGCCAGACTGCGTATTTTTTCGGCAGCAAGTACACGCTCAACGTTACGACGCACACTATGGTTTTCTCCGGAAAGGCCATGGTTCTTATACTTCTCTTGCATCTTATAGAATGCATAGGGGTTGGTAATTTTGAGCACCACGCCCCCGGTCTTTGCATCAAAGCCACGTGGAACAAATTTAATCACAAAAGTACCATCAAAATCCATTTTTTGCCGTGTCCACCACGCCGTTGCATCCTTTAAGGGTACTGCTTTTCCATACTGGGATAATTCAGCAATAAGGCGCTTTTGCAATGCCGCAGATGCATCCATAAGCTCCTCAGGCCGGTCAGACGCAAGCACATTGGCTCTGTTCAAAAGCACAGAACGCATACGCTCGTCAAGAAGCGGCTTTGCTTTGGCTGCATCCTGCTTAAAGGCCTCTACCGACAAACTCGGTATTTGAGAAACAACCCATGCCGCTTTCTCAAATTTGTTTTGACTTTTCTCAGCAGGCGTTGAAAGAAATGGTTTTAACGCCTGCGTTTTGCGGTCTTTATACTTTCGCGCAAGTTTCTGCGCAGAGCTCATGCGCTGGTGCACCGTATCTGCCGGCAACAGTTTAACGTGTATCAAGCTATGATGCCCAGATGCTGACCTACTCTGTGGTACGGTAATAGTCATCGGAACTCCCTTGTTGACCAGCGCAGTAGCTACTCGTACCTGCGGACTAATGCGAGTATCGTCGTCAGGAACATAAAAAGCTGTAGCCCCTGGCGTAGAATCCTTATTACGCCGCAGCGCTACCTGCAGCCGCTCTGCACGCGCGTTTTTTCGCGCCTTGCTTATGGTCCATATACAAAACAGCGTCCATAACAAAGTTGACCCACCAATTACACCACCAGCAATCGCCAAATCTCTTACCAGACGCGGCTTGGTTTTATTTTTGATATCTGTCAATAAGAGCACTACTTCTTTTTTCTTTTTTTCTGACAAGCCTTTTGCTGCTCTTACTTGAGCAATGAACATATCCATATCTTTGGAAAATGTTTTGGGCCTTTTACCGTCTTTTTTGCCAATCCAGCCCGTTGCATTAAAAATATCGTGAGCCAATTGACTGGTGGCTTGATGCTCATTGAGCACGGTAAGCGCTTTTTGATAACGAGGCTTAAGCTGGCTATGTTTAGCCAAAAAGCTTTTTGCCTCTGGTCGTGCAACCTGAAGCGCAGCTGCTATTACGGTAAACTGAAAACATACGACAACTACAGCGATCAGCTGCTTAAAAAATGTAGCCCTAACCACACCATCTCCCCTGTATTGGCAACAACCAACACACCTAATGTTAAATAGATTGGTAACTATATTACAATCAACAAAGAAAAAAAAGGAGCAAATCACTGATCGTACGCACTGATCCCTTCTTGAGCGACGCATCAAAAAACGCCACCGCTTCATACCATGCCAAGAGACCTTCCGGTGTATGCTGGCGCCATTCCTGCAGGAAAAACGATGCTGGCAGGCGAAACGCCATACCTTTTGCCCGCGTCTGCTGCCCGCGCTTCATATAAAAGCACACCCAATACGCACGCCACAACTGCTCTGCCCAAAAACTAATCCAAAACATATCACCGTACTGCGCGCTGCAACGCTGCCACGCGGCAAAAAATGCCTCTTTTTTGCGCTTAAAAAAGAGCTCTGCCAGATGACTGAGTGCCGCCTCTTGCGGCAACAATGACTGTAAAAAATGCGCTGTTTGCGCGCGCTCTTTCATCGGCACATAGTCCGCATGCCAGAGCACTTGCGTTACCGTATCAAGCGAGACCATATCACGGGGGCCAAAAAGCGAGAGCGCCTCGAGCACTTTTGCGCTGCGCACGTAGCCAAGAAGGCCGGAGACTTCTCCCATGTCCTGCACCGAAATAAGTGGTGATACCACCTGTTTTTTAGCGCCGCTGTAGTCAGCCGCTACTTCTTGCGTGCACACCCCCCACACCGCATGTGGTCCCTGATATGTCCGTAAAAAAGACTGGACCTGCTCACGCACCTTAGATGATTTGGTATATCCCGTCATGCTCGCCAGCCAATACACCTGCGTCTGGCCGAGAAAGGACTGCGACAATTCCGCCGCCCAGGCAGCATATTCCTGGTGTGTTGAGGGTAAGGTCAGGACGCGATGCTCATGCGCATGGCGAAGCTGGTACCAAAAGAGGCTACTCTGCTCCGGATCGCTCACGATAAGAGAGAAGCCGGGTTTTTGCCATGAGGCAAGGATGGTGTGAACTGTTTTCATTATGCCTTGATAATCAGTGCCGGTAGTGCATCCCTACACAACGCATACAGCTCTGCAAAAAACTCCCAACAAAGCGGACCTTTTTCCCCTGTTCCCTGAATTTCAGCCAGGTCACCAGTATACGTGCACACAAAGGTCACATCCACCTGCGCGCTCGTATCTTCTTGCTGCGTCAAATCAACCATCAATCGATCCTGCACAATGCCGGCAGAGAGCGCAAGAATCGGCTTCATAGCAAAGATTGCCGGCACCATACCACGCTCTTTCCAGCGCTCAATGGCGCGAACCAAGGCATAGCTTGCAGCCGTAATACATGCGGCACGCGTGCCACCGTCAGCCTGCAATACATCACAATCAACAAAAATGGTGCGCTCACCAACCGCCTTGTAGTCAAGCACGCTGCGCAGGCTACGCCCAATCATACGTGCAATTTCAACACTTCTGCCCTGCTTTTTGCCCGTTTCACTATCACGCGGTGTACGCTTGGTCGTTGCCGTTGGTAGCATGGCATACTCAGCCGTCAACCAGCCGGTCCCACTGCCGCGTAAAAACGGTGGCACACTCTCTTGCAGACTTACGGCTACATGCACGATGGTCCTACCCATGTGCAGCGTGACGGAACAATCGGCAAACCCAAATTGATCATATTGAATCGAAAGAGGCCGCACTTGAGTACAAGTGCGGCCATCCATACGAACAAATTCCTTTGTTGCTTTTTTCATTGCGCCTACTTTTCTCCTGCAGGTGCAAGATCAGGTGCAAACAACTTAATACGTCCCGATTCAGGATCAGACGATACTACGCGTACCTTAAGCACATCATTGATGCGGTACAGTTGCGTAAGATTACGTTGCTTGTCCTTGGCAATGCTGGAAATATGCAACAAGCCATCTTTGCCCGGTACCAATTCAACAAAGATACCAAATTCAGCAAAGCGCTTAATAACGCCGTTAAATACAGCGCCATCTTGAATGTCACCAACCAGCACACGAATCCATTGCTCAGCACGACGCGCCGCGGAGGAATCCTTGGCATAAATGCGTACGCTGCCATCATCTGCAATGTCAATTTGCGTATCTGTTTGGGCAATAATTTCCTTAATAACCTTACCAGAGGGCCCAATAACCGTGCCGATCTTATCTACGGGAATACTCAATTGCGTCACTTTAGGCGCGCGATCCGAAATGTTCTTTCTCGGCGCACTCAGTGTCTTACGCATTTCATGCAAAATAAACTCACGAGCCGTTTTTGCACGGGTCAAGGCAGTTGAAAGCAATTCGCGAGAAAGGCCTTTCTTCGCCTTGATATCCATTTGAATAGCACGAATACCATGATCAGAACCGGTGACCTTAAAGTCCATAAGACCCAACGCATCTTCAGAACCAAGCAAGTCAGTCATGACGTGATACTGATCATTTGAATCTTTAATAAGACCCATCGCGATACCAGCAACCATTTCCGTAATCGGTACACCCGCGTCCATCAACGCAAGCGTTGTTGCACAAACGGTTGCCATCGATGACGAACCATTACATTCCAAAATATCGACAACCGCACGAATGGTGTACGGGAAATCCGTTTGTTGTGGAATAACTTTTAGAAAGGAATTTTCTGCCAAGTATCCATGACCAACTTCACGACGACCAACGCTACGCACCGGTCGGGCTTCACCAACCGAATACGGCGGAAAATTGTAATGTAGCATGAATGGACGCTCTTGCACGCCTTCTACCAAGCGCTCAACTTTTTGTGCATCTTGGGCAGTGCCAAGCGTTACACAAGAAAGTGCTTGCGTTTGACCACGTTGAAACAACGCAGAACCATGCACTTGCGGCAGCAAACCAACTTCAGAACTAATAGCACGCACATCTTGCAAGCCACGTCCGTCAAAGCGTTTACCACGCGCCATAATCAAATCAGGTAGCTGCTCTTTAAGCGCTGTTTCAAACATAAAGTTCAGTATTGATTGTGATACGCCATGCTCTTCGGTATGCGATTTAAACGCTTCATGAAACGCCGTGCGCTTTTCTTTGAGCTGCACAATGCCTTCTTGCTTTGTTGCTGCGTACATAGAAGCAGGCACTTCGTTCTCTTTTACCCACTTATTAACGCGCTCTTGGTATTCATGCCAATTAAACGACACCATGGAGCCAACTTTTGGTTTCACCCCATAGTCAGCAAAAATTTCATCTTGCCAAGCAACTTGCTTTTTAATCTCGTCATGCGCCGCAAAGAAGACTTCAACCATCGCATCTTCGCCGAGCAATTCGCAATTGCCTTCCACCATGCAAATACCATCGCGGGTACCGGCAACCAGAATGTGCACGTCAGAACCAGTGGTTTGCTCAACTGAGCCGTTAAACACCAGTTTGCCGTCAACACGACTTACCATCACCGCACCGACCGGCCCCAAAAACGGCATCTGAGACATACCCAGCGCAATAGAAGAGGACACAATCGACATGACTGCTAATGGAAAATTGCCATCCGCGGAGTACACGGTGGCCATAACTTGGATTTCACTAAAAAAATCTGATGGAAACAGCGGACGAATCGTACGGTCAATCACGCGAGAGGTAAGCACCTCGGTATCGCTCAAACGACCTTCGCGCTTGATATACCCACCAGGGATACGACCAGCAGCCGATGTCTTTTCGCGATATTCAACCGTCAAGGGCAAAAAGCCCATGAATTCACGCTCGTCCTTGCTCATGACGGTAGCGGTGAATACGACGTTATCACCGCACTGCAACCATGCAGCGCCGTCTGCTTGACCAGCGTATTTGCCAAGTACTACCTCAAACGGGGTACCGGACAATTTATATGTTTTACTCATTTACAACCTTAGGAGTTATTTATTCTAAAATGCTTATTAGCGGGCAGTACGTGCCAAATACTTTACAAAAGCACGACGACGGCTCAGCAATTTGACTAACCCAAGGTGAGAATGCTTATCTTTTGGAAACGCTTTCAAATGTTCTGACAAGCGCGTAATACGGTTATCAAGAAGGGCAACTTGTACGCGGCTTGAGCCGGTATCATGTTCTGAAATTGCTGCACCCTTGATAATCGCCTGCTTCTGTTCTTTGGTTATCATCATGTTCTCTAATATCCTCTATTCAACTACAAAATTTTTCACTACCACAGGATTTGGTAGGCGCGAGTGGATTCGAACCACTTGCCTCTGCTACGTCAAAGCAGCGCTCTGCCAATTGAGCTACGCGCCCATCCATCATCTTTTCATCTATGCTCGCTCCAAGGAGATCTCATCCAAGCTCATTTCAAGCTGTTCCTCTTCACGCGCTTGGCGCTCGAGGGATGATACTTCCTCACCAAGATGGTTAAGTCTAAACGAAGCCACACCGGTACCTGCTGGTATTAACTTACCGATGGTAACATTTTCCTTCAGACCATACAAGTAGTCGATCTTGCCTTCCACCGCAGCTTCAGCAAGTACGCGCGTTGTTTCTTGGAAAGATGCCGCAGACAATACGCTATCGGTACCAAGGGATGCTTTGGTAATACCCATCAAAATCGGACGGGCGACTGCAACCTTTTTACCTTCAGCCTGTACCACCGCATTAACGCGTTGGAAGTGAGTCTTGTCGACACGGTCCCCAAGAATAAACTCGGTATCACCGGATTCAACGATACGCACTTTTTTCAACATCTGGCGAATAATCAACTCAATATGCTTGTCGTTAATAATAACGCCCTGCAACGCATAGATTTCCTGAATTTCTTTGACCAAGTATTTTTGAAGCTCATCAGGCCCCAGTACCCGCAAGATATCATGGACGTTCATCGTACCAGAGGTCAGCTGATCACCAACCGCTACACGATCGCCATCTTCTACGTTCAAGTGCTTTGAGCGCGGTACGCTATATTCAAAGATTTCACCCTCATCGGTTTGGACCACAATCTTACGATTGCCACGATACAGGCCTTCAAAGCGGACGGTACCATTTGCTTCGCAAATAATAGCCGCATCTTTTGGAATACGTGCTTCAAAGAGTTCAGCAACACGAGGCAAGCCCCCGGTAATATCTTTCGTACGCTGTTCTTCACGGCTCAGTTTTGCAAGGATCGTACCCGGCAAAATATGCTCGCCTTCTTCAACATACAAGTTTGCTTGGGTTGGCAAATAATAGCGGGCCATTTCGGTGCCATCTTTATTTACCAATGTTACGCACGGCTGACGCTTTTCGTCACGGCGCTCCAAAATAACTTTACGCGATTTACCGGTCGCTTCATCAAATTTATCTTGGTACGTAATATTTTCAATCAGGTCAGAAAAGAGAACAATACCGCCTTTGTCAGACACAATCACTTTGTTGTTTGCGTCCCAATCAGCAAGCTTGTCGCCCATTTTTACCTGTTGTCCGTCTTGTACATACAGCATAGCACCGTATTCAAGGCGACGAGAATCAACCTCACGACCATCAGCACCCAGCAAAGTCAAACGCCCTTTACGTCCCACCACAATGTGTGCTTTGTCGGTACCGACTACAAACTCAACGTTTCTAAATACCACTTTACCATCAGCAGTTGCCTTAAACTGGTTTTGTTCACCAAGACCAGACGCAATACCCCCGATGTGGAAGGTTCTCATGGTCAACTGTGTACCCGGTTCACCAATCGATTGTGCCGCAATAATACCAACAGCCAAACCAATCTCTACGCGTTTACTTGTCGCCAAATCAAGGCCATAACATTCAACACATACACCACGTCGCGCTTGACACATTAAGGTAGACCGTACCGGCACTTCAGCAATAGCTGTGTGACGGAACCGCTCAACCACTTCTTGCGTTGCGAGCTCACCTTGCGAAAATATCTTTTCGCCAGTAATCGGATCACACACATCGCGTGCAATCACTCGACCAAACACACGTGCATCCAACGGCTCAAGAACGTCACCGGCTTCACGCAGATCAGTCATGGTTACATAGCCAAGCGTCAAACAATCACGCTCAGTTACTACCACGTCTTGCGCCACGTCAACCAAACGACGAGTCAAATAACCAGAGTCAGCGGTTTTAAGCGCCGTATCGGAAAGACCTTTACGCGCACCGTGAGTTGAAATGAAGTATTCAAATACGTTCAAACCACCTTTAAAGTTAGCAAGAACGGGCGTCTCCATAATTTCGCCGGATGGCTTGGACATAGGTCCCCGCATACCGCCCAGCTGACGTATTTGCTGTTTCGAGCTACGTGCACCAGAATCAAGCATCAAAAACACCGGATTAAAGCTCGAGAAGACATGATTGCCTTCGTTGAGATACTCCTGACGATCTTGCTCCTGCAATGCGCTAATCATGCAATTAGCAACATCTTCTGTCGCACGACCCCATGTTTGAATCACTTTGTTATGACGCTCACCATTGGTGATAGCACCATCGACGTACAGTTTTTCAATACGAGCGACTTCATTTTGTGCTTTTTCCACAATCTCTGGTTTTTCAACCGGCACCAACAAGTTGTCCACTGAAAGTGACAATCCTGCTTGCGTTGCGTTGTAAAAACCGAGCTTCTTGATCTTATCCAAGAATACAACGGTTTCTTCCTGGCCGTACGCGCGATACACACGAGCCACCAGCTTTACAATATCTTTTTTCTTCAATGCGCGATTACACCATTCAATCGGTGCTCCTGCAGGCATGGTTTCATACACCAGTACACGACCAACCGTTGTTTCAACCATCTCACCGGCATGACGCACGTTGATGATGGCATGAATACCTGCCTTACGACGTTGGTACGCCGCCACGACTTCTGCGATGCTTGCAAAATACAATCCTTCACCCGGCACGTTTTTACGCGCTTTGGTGATATAGTACAAACCAAGAACCATGTCTTGCGATGGCACCATAATCGGTTTGCCGTTTGCCGGCGACAAGATATTTCGTGTCGACAACATCAAATTGCGTGCTTCAAGCTGTGCTTTGGCACTCAAAGGAACGTGTACCGCCATTTGGTCACCGTCAAAGTCTGCGTTAAATGCAGTACATACGAGTGGGTGAATCTTAATAGCTTTACCTTCTACCAAGATAGGAAAGAACGCTTGAATACCAAGGCGGTGCAAGGTTGGCGCACGGTTCAGAAGCACAGGACGCGTCGAAACAACCGTTTCAAGAGCTTCCCACACCTCAGGAACCATTTCTTCAACCATCTTTTTGGTCACCCGCAAATTAGGCGCTAGCTCACGACGTTGTAATTCGACATAGACATATGGTTTAAATAGCTCAAGAGCCATCAATTTTGGCAAGCCACAACGATCAAGCGGCAACTCTGGATCAACCACAATAACCGAACGACCGGAGTAGTCGACACGCTTACCGAGCAAGTTTTGACGGAAACGACCTTGTTTACCGCGCAACATTTCGCTCAACGATTTTAATGGACGCTTGTTTTGACCGCGCACTGGTTGGCCACGACGACCATTATCAATGAGCGCGTCAACCGCTTCCTGCAGCATACGTTTTTCGTTTTTCACAATCACGTCTGGTGCTTCAAGCTCAATCAAACGACGCAAGCGAATGTTACGGTTAAGTACACGACGATACAAATCGTTCAGATCTGAACTTGCAAAACGACCACCCTCAAGCGGTACCAATGGACGCAAATCCGGTGGAATAACCGGCAATACGCTCATGATAACCCACGCAGGATTAATGCCCGCTTTACGCATACGAGACAACACCTTCAGGCGTTTGCCGTATTTGTGCCGTGCTGCTATCGAAGTAGTTTGCACTAATTCTTGTTCTAATTTTCTGATTTCAAACTCAAGATCAAGCTTGAGAAGCATTTCACGAACCGCTTCAGCGCCCATGTCAGCCTTGAACGAAAGGTCATCAAGATTTGCGCGCACGTACTCGTCATACTCCATGCTGGTCAGCAATGTTTTATACGGATACGGTGAGTCACCTTGGTTAAGCACGATGTAGCTGTCAAAATACGTTACGCGTTCAAGATCGCGAACCGTCATATTCAAAATCATACTCAAATGACTTGGAATACCTTTCAAAAACCAAATATGACATACCGGCGACACCAAACCGATGTGGCCCATGCGTTCACGACGAACACGTGCTTGAATAACTTCAACACCACACTTTTCACACGTGACACCGCGATGCTTCATGCGCTTATATTTGCCGCAATTACATTCCCAGTCCTTTTGTGGACCGAAAATGCGTGCGCAGAATAAGCCATCACGCTCAGGCTTCAACGTACGATAGTTGATCGTTTCAATTTTTTTCACCTCTCCGTAGGAAAGCGCCAAAATACGCTCTGGAGAAGCAACACTGATACGAAGCGCGTTAAAATGAGCCGTATTAACGTACTCTTTAAATCGCTCAAACATCTTATTATTCACCCACCTGCTCCTTATTCGTTCTGAACAACTCTACCGCCAAACCAAGGCTCTGCAATTCTTTTACTAACACATTAAACGATTCTGGAATACCAGGATCTGGCACTTCATCACCACGCACAATTGCCTCATACGCTTTTACCCGACCATTTACGTCGTCAGATTTGAGCGTCAACATTTCTTGCAAGGTATACGAAGCCCCGTGTGCGTACAACGCCCACACTTCCATTTCCCCGAGACGTTGGCCACCAAATTGTGCCTTACCACCAAGAGGTTGTTGAGTAATAAGCGAGTATGGCCCAACAGAACGTGCGTGCAATTTGTCATCAGCCAAGTGATTAAGCTTCATCATGTAGATGCAGCCAACCGTCACTCGTTGCTCAAACTGCTCACCAGTCAAACCGTCGTATAGATGGTAGGTACCATCAGCAGACAAACCATGCTGTACCAGGAGCGGAGAAATTTGCTGTGCATAATCGGCGCCATCAAATACCGGCGACTCATACTGCATGCCTTTGCGCGCAATACCGTGCGCAAGGTTTTCTACTGCCTCTTTACCACCCGTCTCTTCAAGCGCGGCAATTGCCTGCTTGTCGTACAGAGCGATCAGCCGTTTTTTGATTTCGGTGTACGCCATATCGTTAATATGACGTTTCATCTCATCGCCAATCTTTTTACCGGCCATACCAAGAAGCGTTTCAAGCAACTGCCCAACGTTCATACGACCAGGAACACCAAGAGGGTTCAAGACCAAATCAACCGAAACACCATCAGCCATATACGGCATGTCTTCAACGTTTACGATACGAGAAACAATACCTTTGTTCCCGTGACGACCGGCCATTTTATCACCAACCGACAACGGACGCTTCATCGCAACATAGACGCGCACCATCTTGATAACACCAGACGGCAAGTCATCGCCTTTGCGCAATTTCGCAATACGGTCTTCCTTGAGCGCGGCAATAACCTGTTCTTGGCTTTGCAGCACTTCTTGATAGCGGTGCATTTTTTCAGCAACTTCCTTGCTGCTTACTTTGACCGCCAACAGATCACTCATCGCCATTTCAGAAAGCTTACTTGCAGTAAACTTCTTGCTGTCAACTTGCGTCAGCAGATGCTCGACTTTTTGGCGAATAGCATCATGAAGAATACGCAATTGATGTGCATAATTTTCTTCAATACGCTCCGTTTCTTTAGCAACAATTTCTTTATAGCGCTTATCTTTGCGAATACCGCTACGCGAGAAAATCTTAACGTCAACAACGGTCGCTTCAATCCCTGGTGGGACTCTTAATGAGGTATCACGTACCTCACGAGACTTTTCACCAAAGATCGCACGAAGCAATTTTTCTTCCGGAGACACTTGGACGTCACCTTTAAGCGTGACTTTACCTACCAAAATATCGCCAGGCTTTACCCGACTACCGATGTATACAATGCCGTCGTCATCAAGTGCTTCAAGCTCGCGTTCACTCACGTTTGGAATATCTTTGGTGATTTCTTCCGCACCAAGCTTGGTATCACGTGCTTCAACGACAAACTCTTCGATGTGGACCGAAGTAAATACATCATCAACCACCAAGCGCTTGCTTGCCACAATAGCGTCTTCAAAGTTGTAGCCGTGCCATGGCATGAATGCCATAAGTACGTTAGAACCAAGAGACAATTCACCATTCGTAGTTGCAGCACCGTTAGTAAGCACATCACCAACTTCTACACGCTGACCAACTTTGACAATCGGCGTCTGATGAACCCACGTATTATGAGAAGATCGCCCGAACTTTTTAAGTTCATAAATGTCGATAGGACGCGCAAACCAGCGTTCATCGCTTCCGGTCTCGTCAAGACGCACTACAATTTTGTCTGCAGATGCATACTCAACAACACCGTTATTACGTGCCGTCAATACCACACCTTGTGACACGCCGACGTCAGTTTCCATACCGGTACCAACAATCGGTGAATCAGGCGTAACCAGTGGCACCGCTTGGCGTTGCATGTTCGATCCCATAAGCGCACGGTTTGCATCGTCGTGTTCCAAAAATGGAATAAGCGCCGTTGCCACCGACACCATCTGACGCGGAGAGGCATCAACATAGTGCACATCTGTTGCATCAACCGTAATAATGTCACCATTACAACGAACCTGCACTTTATCAAGTGTAATTTTGCCATTTTTATCGACCGGCGTTACCGCTTGCGCAATATTTTTGTCTTCTTCCTGGAAGGCATCCAAAAACACCACTTCATCCTGCACCACTCCATTAACCACGGGACGGTACGTCGTTTCGATAAAGCCAAGTTCGTTTACTCGCGCATACGTCGAAAGAGATGAAATAAGACCAACGTTTTGACCTTCAGGAGTCTCAATAGGACAAATACGACCATAGTGAGAAGTATGTACGTCACGTACTTCAAACGTTGCACGCTCACGCGTTACACCACCAGGCCCAAGCGCAGAAATACGACGCTTGTGCGCCATTTCAGCAAGTGGGTTGGTTTGGTCCATAAACTGAGAAAGTTGACCGGTACCAAAGAACTCACGCATGACTGCAGCAAGTGGCTTTACGTTCAAGAAGTCATACGGCATCATCGCTGCTGCATTTTCTTGCAATCTAAAGCGCTCGCGCACAATTTTTTCAATACGTGCAAAGCCGAGGTACAACTGATTTTCCATCAGCTCGCCCACCAAACGCACGCAGCGATTACCAAGATGATCGATGTCATCCAACTCGCCTTCACCACGCTCACGCAGACGCACCAAATATTTGATGGTTGCGATAATATCTTCTTTAGTAAGGTGTGTAATGTTTTCAGCGATATTCAGGCCAAGTTTGCGATTGGTGCGCAAACGACCAACAAGAGTCATGTCGTAAAAACGAGGGTTGAAGAAAATATTTTTAATATATTCTTCCATGATTTGTACCGTTGGAATATCACCCGGACGCAAGCGATAGTACACTTCGCGCAGCGCATCGGCATAGTTGTTTACTTTGTCAGCGCCAAGGGTCAATGCCATAAATGGCGGCACCACATAGCCACCGGAACGCACGAGTTCAACCTCACCAACGTTGCCGGATTTTGCCAATTCTTCAATGTCGTCTGCTACGAGTTGATGACCTTGATAGAACAACACCTCGCCCGTTACATTGTCAACCACGTCTTTTGCAAGAACACGATTTACTACAATATTAGGACGCACTAGAAGTGTCTTTACACCGGCAGCCTTCAAAGCCTCAAAGACCTCAGCAGTAATACGTTGACCGGTAGGAAATTTGCTTGCCAAGGTTTCTGGGAGCGAACCAGCTTCAATACGCTGACCAATGAGCGACTTTGTTAATGAACGCTCAAAACCTTTTTTGGTAATTTTGATGACATCGGTTTCGTAAAACAGCGGCAGAATTTCTTCACGCGTAAAGCCAATGGCTTGCAAAAACGTTGTTGCAAGAACCTTTTTCTTTTTGTCGATACGAACGTACAAGAAGTCGCTGCTGTCAAATTCAAAATCAAGCCACGAGCCACGCGATGGAATCAAGCGCGCAACATGATATGAATAGCCACGGAAATCTTTTAATTTTTTGCTGAGCGAGAAGACGACGCCAGGAGCGCGGTGAATTTGGCTTACGACCACCCGATCAACACCGTTAATCAAGAACGTGCCTTGATTACCAAGACGGATCATACCATCAGCATCTTCGTGTAAATCGATCATCACCGGCAAATCACAAAAGAACACTTCTTGTTCTTTAATGTCACGTACTACACGTTCGCCAGTTTCGTCGTTCACATCCCACGTCGTAAGCTGCATACGCACCTTTAACGGCAATGCATAGGTTTTTCCGCTATAGCGGCACTCTTCAACGGTAGAGTAGAGTTTAAGTCCAACACGAGAAGAACATTTTTTACACAGCTTGTAGCGCCGGTCGCCCTGATCTTTCGGCAGTCGCCCCGAACCTTCTTTCTTGGTCTTTAGGTCAACCCAACGATAGCGATTTTCGATACCAACAACGGCACCGCAAATACAGGCCCATTCACCAATTTCATAACTTACATACTCAAGCGCAATGCGCCCGTTGTAATCGATCGGAAAGATGTCTCGCAAGACCTTTTCCAAACCCATGTATGATCGTTCACTTGGTAAATAATCAAACTGAATAAAGTCATTATATGACTTCGATTGTACCTCAATAAGGTCAGGCAATTGCACCACCTGAGGTATTTTTCCAAAACTTTTTCTCAATAACGCCGTCGTTTTCTGACTGCCAGACATACTCGCGCTCCTAATTTCCGTACACCAACGCTCTGCTGTTCAAATTATTCTATCCCCAACAGAGGAACCACCACTCACCGCAAGGATGGAAAAGAGCAGGTAGCACTCCGAGGGCACTACCTGCTTCATCTATTTTAAAAGTAGATTGTATAAATTATACAAGATCAACTTTAGCACCCGCTTCTTCAAGCGCTTGCTTAATCTTAGCCGCTTCTTCTTTTGGCGCAGATTCAATTACTGTTGCTGGCGCACCTTCTGCAAGCTCTTTAGCTTCTTTCAAGCCAAGAGTTGGAAGTGCTGCGCGCAATGCTTTAATAACTTTGATCTTGTCAGAACCAGCATCTTTCAAAACGACTTTATATTCGTTCTTTTCAGCTGCTGCCGCAGGAGCTGCTGCTGCTGCCGGCGCCATGCCAGCTGCCATTACTGGCGCTGCTGCAGAAACACCAAATTCTGCTTCAAGATCTTTTACCAACTGCGCAAGTTCAAGCACGGTCAACTTACCAATTTCTTTTATCAATTCTTTTGACATATTCATTCCCTTAAATTCAAAAACTCAATTACGCCGCTTGCTTTTGCTCAGCGATGCGTTGCAATACATACAATAAACGTACAATCAACAAGTTAAGCAGTCTTACGAACTGCGCAACAGGCGCTTGCAGTGTACCTAGTACCTGTCCAAGCAACACTTCTCGAGAAGGAAGCGCAGCAAAGTATTCTACTTGCTCTTTGGACAATACCTGTGTCTCGTAAAAGCCAGACACTACCTTTACGGTCTCGTTTTCTTTAGCAAAATTAATCAGATCTTTTGCCACATCGCTCACGTTGTTACCCATAGCAACAACAAGACCAACTTGCTCTTTCAAATGCGGCGCAAATGACGCACCACCAGGAAGAGTAGAGACAGCGATTTTCAACAATCGCGCTTTAGCAACACGCAACGACGAGTCTTTGGTGCGCAACTTCTTACGCAACATAGACAACGTTTTTACGGTAGAACCCTGATAATTAACCAAGAATGCAGCTGACGCACCCTGCAGTTGTTGTGCTAACGCACCGACGAGAAGCTCTTTTTGACCTCTGTTCATAGCCCAAACCCCTACACAATTCCATCAACTAATACTGACACCCCGACTCCCATCGTAGACGACAACACCACTTTTTTGAGGTACTGCCCACGAGAAGAAACAGGTTTGCTTGCAACCACCGCGCGCATCAACGCAGTAAGGTTTTCGGCCAATTTTTCTGCACCGAATGAAACACGGCCAATTGGCGCGTGAAGCACACCGGTTTTATCATTTTTATAACTTACCCGACCTTTTTTCAATTCGGAAATTACCTCCTTGACATCAAAGGTCACGGTGCCAACTTTTTTGTTCGGCAACAAGCCGCGAGGCCCAAGAATACGAGCAACTTTACCCACAACACCCATCATATCAGGAGTTGCGATTGCCGCATCAAAATCAAGCCAGCCGCCAAGAATTTTTTCGGCCAAGTCATCGCCGCCAGTAGCGTCAGCGCCCGCCTTAATAGCTTCTTCTTCTTTTTCGCCTTTGACAAACGCGATCACACGAACCTTTTTACCAAGACCGTGAGGCAACACCACAGCACCGCGAACGTTTTGCTCGCCTTTTGCTGCATCAATACCGAGAACAACGTCGACGTCAACCGACTCATCAAACTTTGCGTGCGCCGTGCTCACCACCGTTTTTAAAGCGGCAACTACATCAACAGGAACTTGCGTTACCTTCTCGGACGCCATTCTATGTTTTTTACCAATTTTAGCCATTGCTTCCCTACTCAACTACCAATCCCATGCTACGAGCGCTACCCGCAATAATCTCACGTGCTGCTTCGATCGTATGCGCATTCAAATCAGGCATTTTTACTTTGGCAATCTCTTCGATGGCTGCCCATGAGATTTTACCAACAGTTTGCGTGCCTGTTTTGCTTGCGCCTTTTTCAATACCAGCCTTCTTACGGATTAACTCGCTTGCTGGCGGTGTTTTGATCACAAATTCAAACGTACGATCGGTGTATACCGTCACTTGAACTGGACATGTTTGCCCACGGCGATCTGCAGTTGCAGCATTAAACTGTTTGCAGAACTCCATCGCGCTCACCCCTTGGGGACCAAGCGCAGAACCTACCGGGGGCGCAGGAGTTGCGCTACCACCAGTAAGCAGCATTTTTAATTTGGCTTTTACCTCTTTGGCCATTGTGTTGCTCCTCATCTACACTTTAACTTGGTCAAATCCTAATTCTACTGGCGTCATTCGACCAAAAATGCTCACCATAACCGTTACCCGCTCGTGCTCTTCATCAACGCGCTCAACAACACCAACAAAACCAGAAAATGGCCCTGCGGTAATGTGCACTTCACCACCAACAGTATGCTGCGACGTAGCTGTCGGCGCAGCCAAACCAGTTTCGATCTGCGAGAAAATGCGCTCTACTTCACGATCGGTTAACGCCATTGGGCTCTCACCGCCGAGAAATCGAGTAAAACGAGACAATGTGGATACGACACGATGCGCCTCGCCAACCATCTCCATATGAACCAGAAGATATCCAGGAAAAATCTTTTCTTTTGAAGCGCCACGATCCGTAAATGCGCTAATCATCTCACCCTTGGGAACCAATACTTTGCCAAACAACTC
>Ga0214923_10000835_pt1 | contig 45481 bp, 42 predicted proteins | sample LL1510_MetaG_FD_177993 | JGI IMG/M metagenome (GOLD analysis project Ga0214923, IMG submission 177993) | Freshwater microbial communities from Lake Lanier, Atlanta, Georgia, United States - LL-1510 | ecosystem: Environmental > Aquatic > Freshwater > Lake | place: USA: Georgia | collected... | reverse complement strand
GTAAAGGTAATTGATGGAAGCACTGCTTCTGAGCAGATTGCATCACTTACTTGCGATCTAGTTCTAAATGCAATCACAGGATCTATTGGCCTTGGTCCAACGCTTGCAGCTCTTGCCTCTGGTAATAAAGTCGCTCTTGCCAATAAAGAATCTCTAGTTGCGGGTGGAGATTTAGTGATGGCATATGGAAACGAGAAGATAATTCCAGTTGATTCGGAGCACTCTGCTCTCTTTCAAGCAATGAGCGCAGGGCGAGCAAGTGATGTATCTAAATTGATTCTTACCGCAAGCGGCGGCCCTTTTAGAGATAGAAAAGATTTATCTCAAGTGAAATTAGCAGATGCACTGGCCCATCCCACCTGGTCTATGGGGCCAGTTGTCACTATCAACTCTGCAACGCTAGTCAATAAAGGTCTTGAGATTATTGAAGCGCACTATCTCTTTGATATTGCCTACTCAAAAATCGAAGCAGTGATCCATCCACAATCAATCGTTCACTCACTAGTGGAATTTAAAGATGGCTCAACTCTTGCCCAAGCATCACCTCCTAATATGAAGGGGCCGATTGCATATGCCCTTGCTTATCCAAATAGAGTAGGCGGGGCTATGGCGCCAATTGATTGGAACTCAAAGCAAAGTTGGGAATTTGAACCAATAGATGAGAAGAGATTTCCGGCAGTGCAACTTGCAAGAAGGGCTGGGGCTCTAGGATCTTCTGTTGCTGCAATTTATAACGCAGCAAATGAGGTGGCGGTAGCTGCATTTATGAAGGAGGAGATCGCTTTCACAGCAATAGTGGATACGATTGAAAAGGTTGTGGATAAGTTATCAGCAAGTGCTCCTTCTAGAATTAGAGATATCTCAGATGTCAGCGCTATTGAGCAGGATGCGCGGATCTATGCAAGAGAAGTATTGAAGAAAGGCTAGGGGACGCGGGGTTATGGAATTTCTTGGAGTAATTGCCTTTATTCTGGCTCTGCTTATCTCGGTGATGATCCATGAATATGGGCATTACATAACTGCTAAGCGTTATGGCATGAGAGTCACTGAATTCTTTGTAGGTTTTGGAAAGCGTCTATGGTCAACCCAGCGCGGTGAGACAGAGTTTGGAATAAAGGCGATACCTGCTGGTGGTTATTGCAAGATCTCTGGAATGTCGCCAAATGAGGAGTTAGCTGATGAATTTAAACCAAGAGCTTTTTATCTAGCCTCAGCTCCTAAGAAGTTAGTAGTTCTTGGAGCTGGCTCTTTTCTACATTTTGTTTTAGCGTTTTTTCTTCTCTTTACTCTCTTTGCAGGGCTTGGCACATCGCAGGTGCTTCCAACGATTTCTCAAGTACTTCCTTGCGTTCCTAAAGAGAGTACCTGTCAGGCCGGCGATCCAATTTCTCCAGCGAAGCGCTCAGGTTTGATGCCAGGTGATGAAATCCTTGGCGTAAATGGTAAGGAGCTTGCCTGGAAAGAATCAGCAGAAATATTTCAAGCCTCTGCAGAACGAGAAATAACCTTACTAATTAAAAGAGATGGGCAAGTAATAAATATTGCCATCACTCCAGCAACAAGAGTTTTTGAAGGAGATTCAAGAGGTTTTCTTGGAATCATTAATGAATTTGGTTTAGTAAGACAAAATCCGATTAAGGCCGCTGCTTCAAGTGCAAGAGCTACTGGAGCAATCTTTGAAGGCTCGATTAAGGCTTTGATTTCACTTCCTTCTCAAATACCTTCTTTAATTGGCCAGACATTTTTTGGGCAGGAGAGAAATTCGCAAGGTTTAGTTGGAATCGTTGGAGTTGCAAGAGCAAGTGGTGAAACTGTCTCGAGCGGAAACTTAACTACCGGAGAGAAAGTTGCAACATTTATACTTATTGTGGCTTCACTTAATATCTTTGTTGGAATCTTTAATCTACTACCAATTCTTCCACTCGACGGTGGCCATATGGCAGTTGCTAGCTATGAGGCGATCAGGCGAAGAATTGCAGCTATGAGAGGAAAGACCGATCCTGGGCCGGTTGATGTGGAGAAGCTCACCCCGATTACCCTGGTGGTCTTTGCCGTTCTTCTAGTCCTGACTGTGATTTTGCTAATTGCTGATATTTTCAATCCAATTAACCTCAATCTTTAGGAGAGAATAGGGCCATGGTTGATCTGGGAATCCCATCTGCGCCGCCGCCAGTTCTTGCCCCGCGCCGTAAATCTCGTCAATTAAAAGTGGGAAGTGTTTTAGTTGGGGGAGATGCGCCAGTATCAGTTCAATCGATGTGCACCACACTTACCGCTGATGTGAACTCAACTTTGCAACAGATTGCTGAGTTAACTGCTTCAGGATGCCAGATAGTTAGAGTTGCTGTTCCTAGCCAAGATGACGCCGATGCGCTAAAAGATATTGCCAGAAAATCCCAAATTCCTGTTATCGCAGATATTCACTTTCAACCAAAATATATCTTTGCAGCAATTGATGCCGGCTGCGCCGCGGTGCGAGTAAATCCTGGAAACATCAAACAATTCGATGACAAGGTAAAGGAAGTTGCTAAAGCTGCAGGAGATGCTGGAATTCCAATTCGAATTGGAGTTAACGCTGGCTCACTTGATCCAAGACTTTTATCAAAGCATGGAAAAGCAACCCCTGAGGCGCTAGTTGAATCCGCGCTCTGGGAAGCTGGTCTATTTGAAGAGCATGGCTTTAGAGATATCAAAATCTCGGTTAAGCATCATGATCCAGTAACGATGATTAAGGCATACCGGCTCCTTGCTGCAAAGTGTGATTATCCACTTCATTTAGGAGTAACAGAGGCTGGTCCGCTATTCCAAGGAACTATAAAGTCTGCAACCGCATTTGCCGTTTTACTCGCAGAGGGAATCGGCGACACAATTAGAGTTTCACTCTCTGCTCCTCCGGTTGAGGAAGTTAAAGTTGGTATCTCTATTTTAGAATCTCTTAATTTAAGACAGCGAAAATTAGAGATCGTTTCTTGCCCATCTTGTGGCCGCGCTCAAGTAGATGTCTATTCACTTGCAGAGAAAGTACAAGCAGGTCTTGAAGGAATGACAGTTCCACTTCGAGTTGCAGTTATGGGCTGTGTTGTTAATGGACCAGGGGAGGCGCGAGAGGCAGATCTTGGCGTTGCATCAGGAAACGGCAAAGGTCAGATATTTGTTAAAGGTGAAGTAATAAAAACAGTTCCTGAGGCGCAGATTGTTGAAACTTTGATTGAAGAGGCGATGCGCCTTGCAGAGGAGATGGAAGCTGCTGGTGTCGCATCGGGCGAACCAACAGTAAACGTAAAGTAATTCGCTAGGCTTGGCGCTATGTTAAAGATGTCGTCTCTCTTTCTGCGCACCCTTAGAGATGACCCATCAGATGCTTCAGTTGCAAGCCATAAGCTCCTAGTTAGAGCGGGATATATCCGCCCTATTGCTGCAGGAATATTTTCTTGGTTGCCACTAGGGGTAATTGCTCTTAGAAATGTCGAAAGAGTCATAAGAGATGAGATGGATAAGGCGGGCTTTCAAGAAGTTCACTTTCCAGCGCTTCTTCCTAAAGATCCATATGAGAGAAGTAATCGTTGGGAAGAGTATGGACCTGCCTTATTTAGGCTCCAGGATCGAAAAGGTAGCGACTATCTCCTAGGGCCAACCCATGAAGAGATGTTTACTTTAATGGTTAAGAGCGAATACTCCTCATATAAAGATCTTCCTCTTTCAATCTATCAAATCCAAACCAAATATCGCGATGAAGCCCGTCCTAGAAGTGGAATTATTCGCGGGCGCGAATTTATTATGAAAGATTCTTATTCATTTGATCTAGATGATGCTGGCCTTGAAGCTTCATATCAGAAACATCGGGCGGCCTACATTGAAACCTTTAATCGCCTAGGACTTAAATTCAATATCGTCTCTGCTGTCTCTGGGGCTATGGGCGGGTCAAAATCTGAAGAGTTCTTAGCTCCGTGCTCAACGGGTGAGGATACTTATGTGCTCTGTCCTAAATGTGGGTATGCAGCAAATGTTGAAGCCATCGTTAGTAAGGTGAGTAAAAAAGAGATAGCAAAAGCACCTGAGATGGAGCTTCTTGATACTCCAGATACTCCAACTATTGAGAGCCTAGTTGCGGTTATGAATCAGAAGTATCAGGCAAATATAAGCGCATCGGATACTTTAAAGAACATCTTGCTTGTGGCAGATGGGCAGGTAGTTTCAATACTAATTCCAGGAGATCGCCAGGTTGATTTAAAGAGAGTTGAAGCAAATCTTGCTGGAGTTAAAGAGCTTCGCTTGTTTGAGGATGCAGACTTTGCAAAAAATCCTTCTCTAGTAAAGGGATATGTTGGCCCGCAAGATGCAAAGAAATTAGGAATTAAGCTCTATGCAGATCCATCAGTTGTGGTTGGCTCACACTGGATAACAGGTGCTAATACTAAGAATAAACATATGCGCTATGTCACCCATGGTCGTGACTTTAACGTTGATGGATTTATTGAAGCAGTTGAAATTAACAAAGGCGATCCATGTCCAAGCTGTGATAGCCCGATAATTATTGATCGCGCAATTGAAATTGGTCATATTTTCCAGTTGGGTCGAAAGTATGCCCAAGCACTTGATTTAACAGTTCTTGATAGCCAAGGAAAGTCACAAGTTATCACTATGGGCTCATACGGCATCGGAGTTACTAGAGCTCTAGCGGCAATTGCCGAGCAGAGCCATGATGAGATCGGCATCATCTGGCCAGATGAAATTGCGCCAGCAAAAGTTCATATCGTGGCAACTGGCAGGGATGATGAGCCATTTATTCAAGCAGAGAGAATTGGAAAAGAGTTAGAGGCAAAAGGCATTAGCGTGATGATTGATGATAGACGCGAGGCAAGCCCTGGAGTTAAATTTAAAGATGCAGAGCTAATTGGCAATCCTTATATCTTGATCTTTGGTAAGAGCCTGGCCCAGGGTCAAGTTGAATTCCGCACTCGAAGAAGTGGTGAGAAGTCAGAGATTGCACTTAGCGAGATCACATCTCACTTAGTTAAATTGCTAGGTTGATTAACTAGTTTCTCGTGGATATCTCAGTTGAAGTAGTTCTATTTCTCATCCTTGCAGCCACCTTTGCAGGACTTGTTGATTCACTAGCTGGAGGCGGGGGACTAATTCAACTGCCAGCTCTTCTAGTTTCACTTCCTGATACCTCGCCATCAGTAATTCTTGGAACCAATAAAGTCCCCTCTTTTCTTGGCACCTTAGGTGCTACTGCCTCATATTTAAGAAAGATTAAGCCAGATTTTAAGTTAGCAGCGGTGATGGGTACTCCTGCATTTATTGGCTCAGCTATGGGCGCAAGTGTGGCAACAAAGATTCCAAGAGATGCCTTTAAGCCAATAATTTTATTTCTTTTAATTATTGTTGCTATCTATACCTATCTAAGAAAAGACTTAGGACAGGTATCTTCTGCAAAGTTTGCTGGAAGAAATCGACTATTAATTGGCGCAGCTGTTGGCGCTGTAATCGGGTTTTATGATGGAATCTTTGGTCCTGGGACCGGATCATTTCTAATGCTTGCACTAGTTGCAGCTCTTGGCTTTGCATTTCTTGAGGCATCAGTTACAGCAAAGCTTGTTAATCTTGCAACAAATCTTGGAGCGATTTTAGTTTTTGGCTTTAACTCTCAAATCATCTGGGCGCTGGGATTAACGATGGCGGCAGGAAATATCCTTGGTGGTTTTATTGGAGCTAAAGTTGGCATAAGGGGCGGCTCAGTTTTGATTCGTCGGGCGTTTCTAGCCGTTACTACCGCGCTAATCATCCGTCTGATCTATGACACCTTCCTGCGGGGCTGAGATCTGGGATAGACTTCGCCCTACAACTTAACAACAACTAAATAAGTAGGAAGAAATTAAAATGGCTTTGGTAGATAACTTAAATGAGCTTCTCGCTCCAGTAGTAAAAGCATCTGGGCTCTTACTTGAAGAGATTAAAGTGATTCCCGTTGGACGCTCTCGGATCATCTCAGTAATAGTTGATCACGAAGAGAGAAATCTAAATCTTGACGAGGTTGCTGCAAGTTCAAGAGCGATATCTGAAATTCTAGAAAACTATAGCCAGCTTGGTGATAATCCATTTACCCTTGAAGTCACTTCCCCTGGCGTTGATCGCCCGTTGGTAAAGGTGCATCAATGGAAGAAAAATCTCGGTCGGCTAATTTCCGTAGTCAAAGTCGATGGTGAAAAGCTAATTGGCCGCCTTAAAAACCTTGATTTAGATTCAGCATTACTTGAGGTTAAAAGCGGAGAGGTAAGTATTTTATTTAGCGAAATCAAGCGAGCAACTGTTGAGATTGAATTCAATCGCAAAGATGGTGATAAGCGATGAATGTTGATATGAAAGTCTTAGAAGCTCTAACCATTGAACGAGATATTCCACTTGATCGCCTAATTACTGCAATTGAGATTGCAGTTAAGAGCGCTTATAACGAAATGGAGGGAGCAAAGCCTTTTGCTCACGCTAAATTGGATTTAGTTACCGGTGAGATCAAAATTCTTGTTCCTATATTCGGCCCAGATGGTGAAAAGATTGATGAGATTTTCGATGAGCCTGAAGGTTTTAGTCGCATCGCATCATCTACTGCGCGCAAGATAATTAAAGAGAAGATGCGGGAGTCAAAGGATCTAGAAATTGTTGGAGAATTCAGCGCAACCGTTGGCGACATTGTCTCTGGAGTAATTCAACAAGGACGAGATCAAAAGATGGTTTATATCGATCTTGGAAGAGTTGAAGGAAAAATCCCACCACATGAGCAAGTGCCCGGTGAGAAATATAAACATGGTGATCGAATCAAAAGCTTTGTAGTTGAAGTTAAGCAAGGCCAGAAGGGCCCTGAGGTATTGCTCTCTAGGAGCCATCCAGCGCTAGTGAAACAATTATTTGCACTTGAAGTTCCTGAGATTAGAGATCGCATCGTTGAAATTATGGGAATTGCTCGCGAGGCAGGACATCGAAGCAAAATTGCAGTGCGGGCCCACCGCGCAGGTGTTAGTCCAAAAGGCGCGCTAATTGGTCCAATGGGAGCAAGAGCAAGAGCAGTCATGGATGAATTACATGGCGAGAAGATAGATATTGTTGATTGGTCTGATGATCCAGCAACATATGTTGGTAATGCTTTAGCTCCAGCAAGAGTCTCTAGCGTTGAGGTAGTAAATATTGATACTCGCTCTGCCAAGGTTGTAGTCCCTGATTACCAACTATCTCTTGCCATTGGAAAAGATGGGCAGAACGCCCGTCTGGCTGCTCGCCTAACTGGCTGGCGCATTGATATTCACTCCGATGGGGCGACAAGTGGCTCTGATACGGGCGAAGTTTCCTAAAAGTAGTACTGCGGCGGTATGGTTGCGCCGTGAGGATCTCCCTCACATATCTGCAAAGCGAAGGCTAGGTCGAAAAAGGCAATGGCACTCAAATGAGCATCTCACAGTCATGAGTAGGTCAATTTAGGCTTCGCGTTTAAAAAGTAAACGAGGAGCCACAAAAGGAGAAAAGTGGCAAAGGTCCGCGTTTACGAATTAGCAAAAGATGTAGGGATGGATAGCAAGGATGTCCTTGCAAAACTCCAAGAGATGGGCGAGTTTGTTCGCTCCGCATCTTCAACTGTTGAAGCACCGGTGGTGCGAAAGTTTCTAGAAAAATTTCCTGCAGTTGCAGCTACACCAAAGAAAGCTCCTGCCAAGAAAGCCCCTGCTAAAAAAGCCGCAGCTAAGAAAGCAGCGCCAGTTGAGAGCGTTGAGCAGATTGATGAAATTACTCCACCAATTACTCCGGTAATTAAAGAGAGCGTAGAAGATAAGCCAGCTCCACTACCTGCTAAACCACCAGCTGCGCCTGCTGCCAGAGTTGGAAATAATCCTTTTGCAACACCTTCAGCCCCTCCTCGTCCACCAAGACCACAAGGTCAAGGCGGTGCAAGACCTGGAAATAATCCTTTTGGAAATCCTTCAGCTCCTCCTCGTCCACCAAGACCGCAAGGTCAAGGCGGCGGTCAACGTCCGGGAGGAAGTAGACCTCCGGGTGCGCCAGCTAGAGGTGGAAATATGGCAGGACCTCGTCCAGGTTCTGTTCGTCCAGGATTTGCAGCGCGACCACAACAACGAACTGATGGCTCATCTCGTCCGCAAGATCGCAATGCTTCATCTCCATATCGCAGCCAAGGTGGCCAAGGACAAAGACCAGGTGGAGCAACTGGCGCGCCAGCAAGACCAGGAGCTGGAAAACCAGGTGGCGGTTTTGCACCAGGAAGACCAGGACAACGCGGAAGCGCTGGTGGAGCATTTGGAAAAAATGCTGGCAAGAAAAAGAATTACAAATCAAAGAAGACTCGTCGCGAAGAGATAGACAATATGCAAGCCCCAACCCTTGGTGGCGCAATTGTTCCTCGCGGCGATGGAAATACTCCAGTTAGATTGCGAAGAGGAGCATCTTTAGCTGACTTTGCCGAAAAAATTGGAGCAGATCCAGCCGGTTTAGTCTCAGTGCTATTTCATCTAGGTGAGATGGTTACCGCAACTCAATCAGTTGATGAAGAGACTTTGCATGTATTAGGTAGCGAGTTTGGCTACAAAATTACAGTTGTCTCTCCAGAGGATGAAGATAAAGAGATATTAGAACAATTTGATATCGACCTTGATCAAGAGCTCTCTGATGTCGATCCTGATGATTTAAGTATCAGGCCGCCAGTTGTAACAGTTATGGGCCATGTTGATCATGGAAAGACAAGACTTCTTGATGCTATTCGCCAAACTGAAGTAGTAAAAGGTGAAGCAGGTGGCATTACTCAACACATCGGCGCTTATCAGATTCATCATGAGCATGCTGGAGTTAATCGCGCGATTACATTTATCGATACCCCCGGCCATGAAGCCTTCACCGCTATGCGCGCTCGTGGAGCAAAAGTGACAGATATTGCAATTCTTGTTGTTGCTGCAGATGATGGAGTGATGCCTCAGACAATCGAGGCTCTAAATCACGCTCAAGCAGCAAATGTTCCAATTGTTGTTGCGGTCAATAAGGTTGATAAAGAGGGAGCAAATCCCGGGCGAATTCGTCAGCAATTAACAGAATATAACTTGGTTGCTGAAGAGTATGGTGGAGATACGCTATTTGTTGATGTCTCCGCAGCTAAAGTAACTGGTATTGATCAATTAGTTGAAGCAATTTTGTTAACTGCAGATGCCGCAATTGATCTAAGAGCAATCCATGAAGATGATGCTAGAGGTGTGGCAATTGAGGCTCATTTGGATCGTGGCCGTGGTCCGGTTGCAACAGTTCTAGTCCAACGCGGAACGCTAAGTGTTGGAGATGCAATTGTTGCCGGTAGCGCTTTTGGTCGAGTCAGAGCGATGATGGATGAGTTTGGACAAGAAGTTGAAGTAGCAGGTCCATCAAGACCAGTTCAAGTTCTTGGCTTTACCTCTGTGCCAAGTGCTGGCGATAGCTTTATCGTCGCACCCGATGATCGAACTGCAAGACAAATTGCAGAGAAGCGTCAGGCAGGGGAGCGCCATGCCGCACTTGCTAAGGCTAGAAAGAAAGTCTCATTAGAAGACTTCCTTGAGCAATCTAAGGTGACAACTCTTAACTTGATTCTTAAGGGCGATGTCAGCGGATCTGTTGAAGCACTTGAAGATGCCTTGGTCCAATTAGATGTTGGTACTGAAGTTGATTTAAGAGTGATTCATAGAGGCGTTGGCGCTATTACAAAGAGCGATGTAACTCTTGCTTCAGCATCTGGAGCGGTAATTGTTGGCTTCAATGTTAAGCCAGAGGCTCATACTGCAATCTTTGCCGATGAAGAGGGAGTTGAAGTTCGCTTCTACTCAGTAATCTATAAAGCAATTGAGGAGATCGAAGCTGCGCTTAAGGGACTACTCAAGCCTGAATTTGAAGAGGCAGTTTTGGGTCGAGCTGAAGTGCGTGAGGTCTTTAAGTCCAGCAAGTTTGGAACTATCGCTGGATCTCTGGTTTCAAGTGGCTTGATTAGAAGAAATGCTAAAGCAAGAGTTCTGCGTGATAACGTGGTAATCGGCGATAATCTAACTATCGAATCTTTAAAGCGATTTAAAGATGATGCAACTGAAGTTCGTGAGGGCTTTGAGTGCGGAATTGGTGTGGGAAATTTCAAAGATATTCATGTCGGAGATGTATTTGAAGCATTTGAGATGCGCGAGAAAAAGCGAGCATAAATCATGGGAAAGTCGCATCGGGCTGCAAAAGTTGCTGACCGGATCAAGGTTGTAGTTGCCTCAGCACTTGAGAGCAAGGTACGGGACCCGCGTCTTGGATTTGTCACAATTACCGATGTTCGAGTAACTGGCGACCTACAGCAAGCCTCTATTTTCTATACAGTTTTAGGCGATGATGAAGCTCGATTAAATACTGCCAAAGTATTAGAAAGCGCCAAGGGTCTTCTCAGAACTGAAGTAGGAAGAGAACTTGGCACCAGAATTACTCCTTCCCTTACCTTTTTTGCAGATGCTTTAGGTGATAGCGCTAAAAACTTTGAAGATTTACTGGATCAGGTCAGAAAAAGTGATGAAGAGATTGCAAATCTTCGATCTGGCGCAGAGCCAATAAGCGGAGATGATCCTTATCGCCAGAGCCGCCCAAAAAACTATCTCTCTGGTGAATAGATGAGTTTGCAAGATGGCTTTGTCATCCTTGATAAGCCAGCCGGAATAACCAGCCATGATGTCGTGGCAAAGTTAAGAAAAACTCTAGGAACAAAGCAGGTCGGCCATGCCGGGACCTTAGATCCGATGGCAACAGGAGTTCTTGTTCTTGGAGTAAATAAAGCAACAAAGTTTCTGCAATATATAACTCAAGGAAAAAAGGCCTATCACGCTCAGATTCGATTAGGTCAGGTGACTACCAGCGATGATGCACAAGGCGAGATTATCTCAACTTCTGATACCTCAATTGTTAGTGATCAAGAAATTAGAGATTTCCTCGCTTCCCAAGTTGGAAACATCATGCAGGTTCCAACAAAAGTCTCGGCAATAAAAATTAATGGGCAGAGAGCCTATGATTTAGTCAGAGAGGGTAAAGCAGTCGATATTCCTGCTCGCCAGATAGAGATCTATAAGTTAGATGTAATTGAAATCAAGCGCGAAGATTTTCTAGATATTGAAGTTTATGTTGAATGCTCAGCTGGAACATATATTCGATCAATTGCAAGAGATTTAGGAAGTTCACTTGGAGTTGGAGGACATCTGATTTCTCTTCGAAGGGGCCTAGTTGCTCCATTCTCGCTAAGTGATTGCAGCAGCCTTGAATCTCCAGAGATAAGACCTCTTGCTAGCGAGATATCTAAAGTTATGAGTGTAAGAAATGTAGATCTGCTTGAGGTTAAAGAGTTGAGTTTTGGTCGTTCGCTGAGCGCGTCAAATTGTGATGGCCCAGTTGTGGCCCTTGCTCCTGATGGAAAGGTAGCTGCAATATTAGAAAATCGCGCACATGGCGCTCAACCTGTGGCGGTCTTTATTTCATGAAAGAATTAAAGCTATGAGTAGCGCTGAAGTAACCTGGCATGGTTCCCCGCTTCAAGGTTCAGCTCTTGCAATCGGAATTTTTGATGGAGTACACATTGGCCATCAAGCAATTCTTCAAGAGGGCGTTAAAGAAAATCTGCCTGTAGTTGCACTCACCTTTGATCCTCATCCAACATCAGTATTTGCTCCAGATCGAATTCCAACTCGGCTGTTGACTTTAAATAATCGCATCGCTCATTTATCGATACATGGGGCAAGTAGTGTGGCTGTAATTAAGTTTAACTCTCAATTTTCACAATTAACTCCAGATCTATTCATTAACGAAATATTAAGGCCAATATTTGATCCAGCATTAGTGTTAGTGGGGGAGAACTTCACATTTGGAGCAAAAGCTGCTGGAAATGTAGAGTATTTAAAAGCTAATTCACCATTTAAGGTAAAGGCAATTCCACTTTATAGCCATGGAAATATTAAAGTCTCCTCTACACGAATTCGAGAGGCAATTAAGGCTGGAAATATCGAGGTTGCAAATCAATTGCTCACTAGACCTCATCAATTAGTAGGACCAGTTGTTCATGGGGAAAAACGAGGCAGAACTATTGGATATCCAACTGCAAATATTGGTCTAGATTCTTATGCCACAATTCCATCTGATGGGGTCTATGCCGGATGGTTGTCAGTTGGTTCTCATCGCTGGAGCGCAGCAATTTCTATTGGAACTAATCCCACATTTGATGGCGTACGCGGAAGACAAGTTGAAGCCTACGCACTTGATCGTGATGATCTAGACCTGTATGACCAAGAGGCAAAAGTTGAATTCGGTTGGAGACTTAGAGATACCATCAAATTCGGCTCACTTGATGAGCTCTTGGTTCAGATGAAAATAGATTGCGATGAAGCTAGGAAACTGACTTCACTTTAGGCGTATTTTTGCCTCGATTTTAGATCTTTAAGCAGCGCTGGTAGATTTACGCCCCTCAAGCGAGAAAGTGTGCGCTCGTGTATTAGACCGAGAGCCCTCGTGAAAGATGTAAAGGAAGAAAAAAAATGGCATTAAAACCTGCCGAGAAGAAAGAAATTATTACCAAGTATGGCGCCTCTGCATCTGACACAGGAAGCCCTGAATCACAGGTTGCGCTTTTATCACGGAGAATTGAAGAAGTAACTGAGCACCTACAGACAAATCAGCATGATCACCACAACCGTCGTGGTCTACTGCTTCTAGTAGGTCGCCGTAGAAGAATTTTGCAATACCTTGCAAAGACAGATATTGCGCGATACCGCGCGATCATCGACAAACTCGGCATCCGCCGTTAGTTTGCTGAACAATTAAATAATCACCCAGCGCATCGCTAGAGGTTTGGTCCTCGGTGGTGGCTTACGGATTTAAACAAGAATGCCGTTGGCTTCGATCGAAGATCCATTCTCTATAAATATGCGTTCGGGTGTTAGAGAATAGGAGAGACCCATGGAGGGTCAAGACGTTAAGTCTGCCGCTGTCACAATTGACAACGGAAAATTTGGAAAACGAGAAATTCGTTTCGAAACTGGTCGCCTAGCGCGCCAAGCTGCAGGAACTGCAGTTGTTTATTTAGATGATGAAACAATGTTGCTATCAGCAACTACTGCTTCAAAGTCACCTAAAGATCAATTCGATTTCTTCCCATTAACAGTTGATGTGGAAGAGCGTATGTACGCAGTTGGAAAGATTCCTGGATCATTTTTCCGCAGAGAAGGTCGTCCTTCCGAGGATGCAATTCTTACCTGCCGCTTAATTGATCGTCCGCTACGACCTTCATTTATTAAGGGGCTGCGTAACGAAGTTCAAATCGTAGTAACTGTCATGGCCCTTGATCAGAATCATATGTATGACGTAATTGCTATTAATGCTGCATCAATGTCAACCCAATTAGCAGGACTGCCATTCTCAGGTCCAATTGGTGGCGTGCGTATCGCACTTATCGATGGACAATGGGTGGCTTTTCCAAACCATAGTGATCTAGAAAATGCCGTTTTTGATATGGTCGTTGCCGGAAGAATTGCTGGCGATGATGTTGCCATCATGATGGTTGAAGCAGAAGCAACAGTTAAGACCATTGATTTGATTGGCTCTGGTGCTAGCGCACCAACTGAAGAAATCGTTGGTCAGGGACTTGAGGCTTCAAAGCCATTTATTCGTCAGCTCTGCCAAGCACAGATCGAACTAGCAAAAGTTGCTGCAAAGCCAACCGCTGAGTTCCCAGTATTTCTTGATTATCAAGATGATGCATTTGCAGCGGTTGAAAAAGCTGCAAAGAAAGAGCTTGACGCTGCGCTAAAGATTTCAGGCAAGCAAGAGCGTGAAACTGAGATTGAGAGACTATCTACTGAAGTTAAGCAATCACTTGCTGAGAGCTTTGTTGGCCGGGAGAAAGAGATTCCTGCAGCATTTCGCTCACTAACTAAGAAATTAGTTCGTCAGCGAGTCCTTCGCGAAAAGGTTCGCATCGATGGACGAGGACTTCGCGATATCAGACCGCTGATTGCTGAAGTTGAAGTAGTTCCAAGAGTTCATGGCTCAGCCATATTTGAAAGAGGGGAGACCCAGATTCTGGGAATCACTACTTTAAATATGCTTAAGATGGAGCAACAGCTAGATACGCTAAATCCTGAAGACCATAAGCGTTATATGCATAACTACAACTTCCCCCCTTACTCAACTGGTGAGACTGGTCGAGTGGGATCGCCAAAGAGACGAGAAATTGGTCATGGAGCACTTGCTGAGCGAGCCCTCCTCCCAGTTCTTCCTGGGCGCCAGGAGTTTCCATATGCGATCAGACAAGTTTCTGAAGCACTTGGTTCAAATGGATCAACTTCCATGGGATCAGTATGTGCATCAACTCTCTCGCTATTAAATGCTGGAGTTCCGCTAAAGGCACCAGTTGCTGGAATTGCAATGGGCTTAATTTCCGATGATGTTGATGGCAAAGTGGAATATGTTGCCCTGACAGATATTTTGGGAGCAGAAGATGCTTTCGGCGATATGGACTTTAAAGTTGCTGGAACCAAAGACTTTGTAACCGCTCTTCAGTTAGATACTAAATTGGATGGAATTCCAGCTAGCGTTTTATCAGCAGCGCTTTTGCAAGCAAAAGAAGCTCGTCTTGCAATCTTAAAGGTGATGAATGAAGCCATTGATCGCCCAGATGATATGAACCCTCTTGCTCCAAGAATCATCTCAATTAAGATCCCAGTGGATCAGATTGGCGCCGTTATTGGACCTAAGGGCAAAGTAATCAATCAGATTCAAGAGGAGACCGGAGCTGAAATCTCTATTGAAGATGATGGAACAATCTTTATTGGCGCCACAAATGGCACAGCAGCAGATGCTGCTAAAGCTGCGATTCTCTCAATTGCTGATCCAAAGCTTCCTGAAATTGGAGAGCGATATAACGGAACTATCGTCAAACTTGCAACCTTCGGAGCTTTCGTAAATCTCCTTCCAGGAAAAGATGGCTTGCTACACATCTCGCAAATTCGCAAGATGCATGGTGGAAAGCGCATTGAAAATCTTGAAGATGTAATGAATGTTGGCGATAAGGTGGAAGTTGAAATTGGCGAGATTGACCCAAAGGGCAAGCTCTCGCTAATTCCAGTTTTAGATGAGAGCCAAAAGTCAGATACTGCTTCAGAGTAAGTGGAATTAAATGACTGTGCGTAGGACCGTTCTTGCTAGCGGCCTACGCATCGTCACTGAAGAAATTCCTACAGTCCGCTCAGCCGCCTTTGGAATCTGGGTCAATGTTGGATCCCGCGATGAGAGCTTAAAAGTTGCTGGAGCATCACACTTTCTAGAACACCTGTTGTTTAAAGGGACAAAACGTCGTAGCGCGCTTGAAATTTCATCTTCAATTGAAGCCGTCGGCGGCGAAATGAATGCTTTCACATCAAAGGAATACACCTGCTTTTATGCCAGGGTAATTGATAAAGATCTTCCATTAGCCATTGATGTTATTTCAGATCTAATTACCTCATCTCTTGGTAAATCAAGCGATGTGGAGGCAGAGAGAAAAGTCGTACTAGAGGAGATCTCTATGCGCGATGATGATCCGGCAGATTTAGTTCATGAGTTATTTGCTGAGACTTTCTATGGCGACACCACACTTGGGCGCTCAATACTTGGCACTACTAAATCAATAAAGTCACTTTCTAGAAGCGCAGTCTTTAACTACTATAAAAAGCGCTATCTACCAGAAGATATCGTGGTTGCAGTTGCTGGAAATATTAGGCATCAGCAGGTCGTAGATCAGATCATTGCAGCGCTTTCAAGGGATGAATTCCTAGATCGAGCTGAGAAGAAATTTAATCTAAGACCAAGCCAGGAATTTAGTAGAAAGCCAAAGAGAAATATTGGGCTGATAAATAGAAAGACAGAGCAGGCTCACATAGTTCTTGGAATGCCAGGAGTAAATCGAGACGATAAAAGACGCTTTGCCATGGGAGTTTTATCTGCCGCACTTGGCGGGGGAATGTCCTCCAGGCTATTTCAAGAAATTAGAGAAAAGCGCGGTCTTGCTTACTCCGTCTATTCATATGCTCAACAGTTTGCCGGAAGTGGCTTTCTTGCCCTCTATGCCGGATCTACTCCATCAAAGGCTGTTGAAGTCATAAAGATTATGCGCGGAGTTTTAGAAGATGTTGCAAGCAATGGACTAACAAATGAGGAATTAACTAAAGCTCAAGGAGCAGTTAGTGGCTCACTAGTCTTAGGCCAGGAAGATACGGGTTCTCGAATGAGCCGGATTGGAAAGAGCGAGCTGATCTATGGCCAGGTCTTAAGCTTTGATGAGATCCTTCGAGAGATTTCAGCCGTTGATAGCCCAGCCATTGCAAACCTAGCATCTGAGGTATTGGGTTCTGCGCCGAGCCTTGCGATTGTGGGACCATTTGCCAAGCGTTCAATCTTTGAAAAGGCTATGAAGTAGAAGGTGGAGAAGCGATGAAGATTAAAGTCGCCGTTCTTGGCGCCAAGGGCCGTATGGGCACCGAGAGTGTTAAAGCTATCTCTGCTGCAGATGATCTGGAATTAGTCGCATCTCTTGACCTAGGTGATTCATTAGATTTATTAAAGAGCACTGGCGCAAAGGTTGTTCTAGATTTTACTCATCCTGATTCTGTTATGAAGAATTTAGAGTATGCAATCAATAGTGGAATTAATGTAGTGGTAGGAACTACTGGTTTTGATAGCAAGAAAATAGAGGAAGTTAAAGCTCTGCTAGCTAAAAATCCTCAAGTTGGAGCAATAATTGCGCCAAACTTTGGCCTGGGGGCAGTATTAATGATGCAGTTTGCAGCAAAGGCTGCCACCTATTTTGAATCAGTTGAGATTATTGAACTACATCATCCTGAAAAGGCAGATGCCCCTTCTGGAACTGCAACTAGAACTGCAGAGTTAATCTCTGATGCCAGAGCGAAAGCCAAGAAGAGTGCTATGCCTGATAAGACTAGTAGCGGACTTGCTGGAGCAAGAGGAGCCAAGGTTGGAGATGTTCCAATTCATTCGGTACGCCTCAGAGGTTTAGTTGCTCATCAAGAGGTTCTACTTGGAGATCAAGGCGAGACTCTCTCGATTAGACATGACTCAATAGATAGAAGTGGATTTATGCCTGGGGTACTACTTGCTATAAGAAGCGTATCGACAAGACCTGGTTTAACCTTTGGCCTTGAGAATCTGATGGAAATCTAGGAGGAAAATGTGAGTACTTCAATAACAATGTATAGCGCAGATTGGTGTGGAGATTGCGTCAGATCTAAGAGATTGCTTGATTCACTTCAAGTTAGTTATGAAATCATTGATGTCGAATCAGTGCCTGGAGCATCAGAGAAAGTTATAGAAATAAACGGCGGAATGCGTTCTATCCCAGTAATTCTCTTTCCTGATGGGACCCATCTAACGGAACCCTCCGATATTGATCTAAAAGCAAAGCTTGAAGCTTTAAAGATTATCTAGAGGTTATAAACTAGGGCAGAGCTTGCCGCAGCAAGCAACATCATTATTGGAAAGTTCGCTTTAAAACTTAATGCAATAGCAGCAACTAGTAGCCCTACAAGCCTGTGATCAATTACGACCTGCCGCTCAATTGTTAGCGCCTGTACAGCTACTAATGAGCTCAGTAGGGCGATAGGTATAAGTGCATTAATCCTTTGAATTACTGGTCTATTAAGAAGAGATTCTGGGATGCGATAGCCAAGATACTTCAACAGAAAGCAGATCAGAGACGAAACTAGGGTTGCAATCCATAACTGACTCATCGAGCTGCCCTACTTCCAAAAATTACTGCCAATAACACTGTTGCAATTATTGGAACTCCAGCTGGAACAAATGGAACTAATAAAAGCGCGAAAAGCGCAGCAGATATGGCAAGTACTCGAGTTTTATTATCAGTAAGTCTTGGCCAGAGCAGTCCAAGAAATGCTGCGGGAACTACTGCATCAAGACCCCACGCTGCAGGATCTCCAATTGCTCCAGCGCCGATGGCTCCAAGCAGAGTAAAGAGATTCCAGAAGAAATAAACTCCAATACCAGTTGCCCAGAAGCCATAACGCGCAGCCTCATCACCTCGCCCCTCTTGGCTAATTGCAACGCCTGTTGATTCATCAATCGTTAACTGCGCCCCAATCAGACGTTTAAAACCTATTAGCTTTAATAGTGGAGCCATCTTTAATCCATAGAGACTATTTCGAAAACCGAGAAGAGATCCAGTAGCAATTGCACTAATTGCAGATCCACCTGAGCCCATAACTCCAACAACTGCAAATTGAGATGCGCCGGAAAATAAGAGAAGCGATAAGAGACAGGTTTGAAGAATCGAAAATCCAGCAGCGATTGAGGCTGCCCCAAAGGCTGCGCCATATGTGCCCACTGGAATTGCGACAGCCAGCGAGTCGGATAGGACGCGGCGCCTATTAAAGCTCGGAGGATTTAATGACACGCGCTCATTCTGCCGTAGAAAATCCCAGCCTTGTGCCAGAGAGTAGATAGGGTCGCGCACGTGAGCCAGCCAAGCCATCCAGATATTGTCTTTAGAGATGATGTGACAGTAGAGCTAGTTAAATCTAGCGCTAGTGATGCTGATGTCATTTGGGCGGCGCGAGTATCCACTGCAGGTGAGAATTCTTTAGAGGAAGTAAACGCTGACCCTGCTCGCTCAACGGGATTAATCAACTATCTAGCAAGAGAGCGCCATGGCTCTCCTTTTGAACATACCTCAATGACCTTTTTTGTTAGCGCTCCGATATTTGTATTTAGAGAGTTTATGCGCCATCGCATTGCCTCTTATAACGAGGAGAGTGGTCGCTATCGCGAACTGCTTCCAGTTTTCTATGTTCCAAATAAGGCTAGAAAATTAGTTCAAACTGGAAAGACTGGTCACTATGTATTTGTTGATGGTAGTGATGAGCAGTATGAGATATCAGTAGCTGCAATGAAAGAAAGTTATGAACTTTGTTATCTGAATTATAAGAAGATGCTAGATGCAGGGGTGGCAAAAGAAGTTGCCCGAGCCGTGCTTCCGGTTGCACTCTATTCATCTATGTATGTCACGATGAATGCTAGAGCTCTTATGAATTTTCTCTCGTTAAGAACAGCCCGAGAAGGATCGCACTTTCCTAGCTATCCGCAGCGGGAAATTGAGATGGTGGCAGAGAAGATGGAGGAGCACTTTGCCCGCCTGATGCCGATTACCTATGCTGCCTTTGAAAAGTCGGGGCGCGTCGCGCCATAGCCGGTAAGTAGTAGCCTTGGCGCATGTCGATTCAGGCGCCATTTGGCAGATTGTTGACCGCAATGGTCACCCCTTTTAAGGATGATCTTTCAATTGATTGGGCAAGCCTTGAAAAAGTAGCCGCACATTTAGTTTCAACGGGTCATGATGGAATTGTTCTAAATGGCACAACAGGGGAGGCGCCAACTACCAGCGATGAAGAGAAAGTTGAAATAATCAAGGTAGTTCGCAAAGTAGTTGGATCAAATATAAAGATTGTTGCAGGGGCTGGAAATAACGAAACTTCTCATTCGCTCGAGCAGGCAAGGCAGGCGGCTAAGGCTGGAGCTGATGGACTTTTAGTAGTGACTCCTTATTACAACAAACCACCGCAGGCTGGAATTGCAGCTCACTTTGAAGCAATGGCAGGAGCTACTGATTTGCCAATCATGCTCTATGACATCCCACATAGAACTGGCGTTGCAATTGAGCCAGATACGATTGTTAAGTTAGCAGCAAATCCCAAAATTGCAGCTCTCAAAGATGCAAAGGGAGATATCGCTTCAACTTCATGGGTAATTAAGAGATGCGCTATACCGGTTTACTCAGGTGATGACATTTTAAATCTTCCACTACTTTCAGTTGGAGCGGTGGGCTTTGTCTCTGTCTGCGGCCATAGCGTCGGATCAGAGTTAAAGCAGATGCTAAATGCGTTCTTTTCAGGTGATGTTGCAAAAGCTCTTGAAATTCATCAAAGATTATTGCCGGTATATACCGGAACATTTAGAACCCAAGGAGCAATTCTTACTAAAGCCGCTCTTGATTTAATGGGCTTAAGTGGTGGACGAGTTCGCCTGCCGCTAGTTGATGCAACCAAGGCTCAGATAGACCAACTACGAGAAGATCTTCGCGCTGGCGGCGTGAAAGTTAAGTAATGAATCATCCGCATCCCGATCTAGGGTTGCCGCCAAAACTTGCCGCCAAAACTCTAAGGATTGTTGCCTTAGGCGGTCTTGGAGAAATTGGTCGCAATATGACCGTTTTTGAATATGAAGGCCAGTTGTTAATCGTTGACTGTGGCGTTTTATTTCCAAGTGAAACTCAGCCAGGAGTTGATTTAATCCTGCCAGATTTTTCTTATCTAAAAGAGCGAATGGGTGATATCGCGGCCGTTTTTCTAACTCACGGCCATGAGGATCACATAACCGCACTTGGCTACCTACTTCGCGAGCGAGAAGACATTCAAGTAATTGGCAGCGCTTTAACTCTTGCCTTCTTAAAAGGAAAGTTAAGAGATCATCGCATCTCACCAATTATGGTTGAAGTTAAAGAAGGTCAGAGCAGAAAAGTTGGGCCCTTTGATCTGGAATTTATCGCAGTAAATCACTCGATTCCTGATGCTCTAGCAGTTGCGATTAAAACTCCTGCTGGGGTAGTGCTTCATACTGGCGATTTTAAAATGGATCAACTTCCCCTAGATGGAAGAGTTACTGATTTAGCTCGCTTTGCATCCCTTGGCCAATCTGGCGTTGATTTATTTATGGTTGATTCAACTAATGCTGATATTCCAGGATTTACCACATCTGAGCGAGAGATCATGCCGGTATTGGAAAGAGTTATTGATAGCACTAAATCGAGAGTAATTGTTGCCTCCTTTGCATCACATGTTCATCGCATCCAACAGGTGATAGATATTGCTTATAGCAAGGGGCGAAAAGTTGCCTTTGTTGGACGCTCGATGGTTAGAAATATGACGCTCGCTGCAGAGATGGGATATCTACATATCCCGCCAAATACATTGCTTGACTCTGATGAAATTGAAAGCGCTGGAGATAAAGTTGTCTTGATTTGCACAGGTTCACAAGGTGAGCCACTGGCAGCTTTATCAAGAATGGCAAATGGTGATCATCAAATTAGAGTGGGAAGAGATGACACTGTAATTCTGGCATCATCTCTGATTCCAGGAAATGAGAATTCGGTCTATCGAGTAATAAATGAATTAACAAGATTTGGCGCTCGCGTTGTACATAAAGGCAATGCGCTAGTGCATGTTTCAGGTCACGCAGCTGCAGGGGAGTTGCTCTATTGCTATAACGTGGTCAAGCCAAAAAACGTTATGCCGGTTCATGGTGAGTGGCGACATATGACGGCCAATGCTGAGCTTGCAATCTCAACAGGAGTTAAGCCAAGCAATGTTGTAGTAGTTGATAATGGAGTTATTGTCGATTTAAGTGAAGGAAGAGCAAAGGTAGTTGGCGCAGTTCCAGTTGGCTATGTTTATGTTGATGGCCAGAGCATTGGAGATATCACTGAGGCATCGATAAAAGATCGTTTGATTCTAGGAGAAGAAGGTTTCATTTCGGTCATAGTCGTTATTGATTCACAGAGTGGAAAAATAGTTGCTGGTCCTGATATCCATGCACGCGGTTTTGCGGAAGATCTTGAGCTATTCAATGAAGTAAAAGGTCGTATTGAGCGAGCCCTGACCGGAGCAGTAGCTGGCGGAATTAATGGAACTCATCAACTCTCGCAAGTAGTTAGAAAGACAGTGGGAAGTTGGGTAGGGGAAGAACATCGCCGTCGCCCGATGATTGTTCCTGTTGTAATTGAGGTTTAGCGGCGCGCCTGACCTTTAAGAAAATTAATTTCGAATACGATTTTTCGTTGTGGCAAAGAAAAAATCCGCTAGGAAAGCAAGTGGCCTATTCTCGGCTATCGGTACTGGCTTGGGATTTATCTGGAGCGCTATTGCCAAAACGCTTGGCGCAAGCATCAGGTTTATTACTCGTGGGGCTAAAGATTTAGAACCTGAGCATAGGCGCGATGGTATTGGTTTAATTCTTTTAATTGTTGCCCTAATTGCTGCAGCAACTTCTTGGATGCAATTAGATAATGCTTTTGGCAGAGCTGCATATGCCTTCTTCTATGGAGGATTTGGCAGAGTTGCAATACTTACACCTATTCTCTTTGGCTACTTCGCATTTCGCCTATTTCGCACCCCACAAGATAAGGGCGCAACTGGTCGAATAACAATTGGCTCACTCCTACTTGTTCTAAGTTCAACTGGCCTAATCCACATATTAAATCCTTCATCGATTAATACTGGCGCTACTGCAATGCGCGAGGGCGGGGGATGGATTGGCTATGGAGTCTCAACGCCTCTTGTTGCGCTACTTACCGATATGCTCGCAATTCCAATTCTTATTCTGACCTTAATATTTGGCGCACTTGTTATTACAGCAACTCCGTTTTCAAAGGTAATTGATTTGTTTAAGAGCCTTATCTCTGGCGCAAGCAATAAAGTTAGTGGCGCACTTGATCAAAGACGAGAGCGAAAACTGGAGCGAGAAGAGTTTGAAATTGCCGATACGCCGCCATTTGAAACTCCCTTGGTACAGGATTTTAGTAATGCAGCTCAAGAACTAGAGGAAGAAATTGATGAAGAGAGCTTTGATGAAGAATTTACAGTTGAGATTCCAAAGCCTGAGGTAAGTGCAAAGCCTGCAAGACCCGTTCAATTACTGCTCTCCTCAACTGATTCCTATGAGCTTCCCGCAATGGATCTACTTCGAACTACCCCATCTAGTAAGACAAAAACTAAAGCAAATGACCAGATAGTCCAATCTTTAACTGAAGTCTTTGCTCAATTTGAAATTGACTGTGAAGTAACTGGGTTTATGAGAGGGCCTACTGTAACTCGCTATGAAGTCGAGCTTGGCTCAGGGGTTAAGGTTGAGGCAATTACAGCTTTAAGTAAGAACATCGCTTATGCAGTTGCAAGTAGCGATGTAAGAATCCTCTCGCCAATTCCAGGCAAATCTGCAGTTGGTATCGAGATTCCAAATAGCGATAGAGAGATAGTCTCTCTAGGCGATGTGCTTCGATCTAGCGTTGCAGGAAATGACCACCACCCAATGGTGATAGCTCTTGGTAAAGATGTAGAGGGTAGTTTTATCTGCGCAAATCTTGCCAAAATGCCGCATCTACTTGTGGCGGGCGCCACCGGCGCTGGTAAATCATCAATGATTAATTCATTGGTTACCTCAGTTTTAATGAGAGCAACCCCGAATGATGTTCGCTTAATTCTCATAGATCCCAAACGAGTTGAACTTAACTCTTATGAAGGCATCCCACATCTAATTGCGCCAATTATCACCAACCCTAAAAAAGCAGCAGAGGCACTTGCTTGGGTAGTGCGTGAAATGGATATGAGATATGACGATCTTTCAACATATGGCTTCAGGCATATCGATGACTTTAATAAAGCAGTTAGAGCTGGAAAAGTTATTGCAAAAGAAGGGGCAGATGCTGCCCTTGAGCCCTATCCATATCTATTAGTAGTAATTGATGAGTTGGCAGATCTTATGATGGTTGCTGCACGAGATGTTGAAGATTGCATAGTAAGAATTACTCAGCTTGCAAGAGCAGCCGGCATTCATCTTGTTATCGCAACACAAAGGCCTAGCGTTGATATTGTCACAGGTTTAATTAAAGCAAATGTCCCTTCACGTCTATCTTTTGCCACTTCATCACTTGCTGACTCCAGGGTTATTCTTGATACCCCAGGTGCTGAAAAACTTGTCGGACAAGGCGATGCCCTATTTTTGCCAATGGGAGCAAGTAAGCCAATGCGAATTCAAGGCGCCTATGTCTCAGAGCGTGAAATTGAAGCGGTTGTAAATCACGTTAAGTCCCAGCTAAAGCCGGTGTATCGAGAAGATATTTTAAAACCAGTAGTTGCAACAAGAGGCTCTGATGAAGAAATTGGTGATGACAAAGAGTTACTCATCCAAGCAATCGAGTTAGTTGTTAGCACTCAATTTGGATCAACTTCTATGTTGCAGCGAAAGTTAAGAATTGGTTTTGCTAAAGCTGGACGTCTGATGGACTTGATGGAGAGCCGAGGAATTGTGGGGCCATCTGAAGGTTCTAAGGCTCGAGTAGTTTTAGTTAAGCAGGAAGACTTGGCCTCTGTACTTGAGGTAATTCAGGGGTGAATTTTTAGGGGCGATATTGTTGCGCCCCTGCTCAATAGAGCTCTGCCTCAAGATTTAGGTTGTCGCTTGCCTGCTTCTGCTTCTACAATTTGACCTCCCCACAAGTGATTTAGAGGCTTTCATGTCGGTCGGTTCAACGCTAAAAGAGATGCGCAAGTCGGCAGGTTTTACTGTCGAGCAACTTGCCAAGCGCTCGCGTATCCCGGCATCGGTAATTGAAGATTTAGAGAAAGATAATTTCGCAACTGCAGGTGGCCCAACTTATGCTCGAGGCCATATTAAAACCATTGCACGAATCTGTGGCGTTGGCGATAGTGATGTGCTTATTAAATTTGAATCTCAAACAATTCCTTTAAGTAAATCCATTAGAGATCTATTGAATGAAAATAGCGTTACAAAGCAGAAGAAGGAGAGAAAGCCAATATCCTGGAAATCACTAACAGGTGCAGCAGCTGGCTTATTTATCTTTGCACTTGTTGGAACCGCAATCATTTCCATTGAGGATTCACCAGAGCAAAGCGGTATTACAGCTCCAAGTAATAGTAAAGATGAGAGCCAACCTAGCGCTGCAATTAGAGATGGCGTTGAGGTAAGACTTAAGGCAGTGAATGGACTTTCATGGGTTGCGGTCAGTGATAGCACTGGCACCACACAATTTAGTGGACGAATTCGCCAGGGCGAGGAGAGAGTATTTAGCGATAATCAACTGCTCTATTTAGTCATTGGAAATGCAGGCGCGATTAACCTGACGGTAAATGGTGAAGATATTGGAGTTGCTGGCGCAGTTGGCGAAGTTTTACGTCTGGAATTCGGTCCGCAAGCTTCTAATCAAGGATAAGTTCTACTTCTTCTCTGTAGAATAACTAGGTGTCCAAGCCTAAAAGCGTTGCCTTAGTAACTCTAGGCTGCGCGCGAAATGATGTTGACTCTGAAGAGCTAGCAGGACGTCTTGCAGCCGATGGCTGGCAATTAGTCGATGATGTAGCAACTGCTGATGTGGCGCTGGTAAATACCTGCGGGTTTATCGAATCAGCGAAGAAAGACTCAGTAGATGCCCTGATTGAGGCTCACTCCATGAAGGCCGATGGAACGCTTCGGGCCGTAGTTGCTGTGGGCTGTATGGCTGAGCGATATGGCAAAGAGCTCGCAGAGGCGATGCCCGAGGCCGATGCAATTTTAAGTTTTGATGATTATGCAGATATCTCAAGTAGATTACAGAGTATTCTTGCTGGAAATTCAAAGCCAGCTCACACCCCAAAGGATCGTAGAAGTTTAATTCCAATCTCACCTGTTGCAAGACAGGAGATGAAGGTTGAATTAAATACAAAAATGGGGCAAGGCGGCACCTTTGCAAGAAAGAGACTTGCAAACTCACCAATGGCTCCGCTAAAAATTGCTTCGGGTTGTGATCGCAGATGTTCCTTCTGCGCCATCCCGCAATTTAGAGGATCTTTTATCTCAAGAACCCCAGATGAGATTATTACCGAAGCTAGATGGCTAGCAGAAAATGGTGTCAGCGAACTCTTCTTAGTTAGCGAAAACACCACCTCTTATGGAAAAGATCTTGGTGATTTAAAGGCCATGGAGAAATTACTGCCAGCCCTTTCCAAAATAGATGGAATCGAGAGAATTAGAGCTTCATATCTGCAGCCAGCCGAGATTAGGCCGACGCTACTGCAAGCCTTGATTGCTACCGAGAAAGTTGTTCCCTACTTTGACATCTCATTTCAACACGCCTCGGGCACTCTTCTTAGAAGGATGCGCCGCTTTGGCGATGGCGAGAAGTTCCTACACTTGTTAACTCAGATACGAGCTCTAAGTCCAGAGGCTGGAATTCGCTCCAACTTTATTGTGGGATTTCCTGGTGAGAGCCAGGGCGAGTATCAAGAGCTAGTCGACTTTGTTAATTCATCAAATCTTGATGCAATTGGAATCTTTGCCTACTCTGATGAAGATAAAACGGAAGCGCTGACACTAGATGGAAAGTTGGATCCGCAGGTTATTAATGAGCGAACCAGTGAGTTAACCATGATTGCTGAAGAGTTAGTAATGCAGCGAGCAACAGATCGAATTGGACAGAGAGTTAGAGTTCTAATTGAAGATGAAGAACTCCAAGAGGGAAGAGCTGAGCACCAGGGGCCGGAGGTTGATTCCAGTACCTTTGTAACCATTGCAGGGAGGCCAAGTGCTGGTTATAAAGTCGGTCAGTATGTCGATGCCATCGTTACCGATACTTCAGGGGCGGATTTAATTGCCCAGAGCTTATGAACCTTCCTAACGCCCTAACAGTTGCCAGGATCGCAGCTCTTCCATTTTGCGCTTGGGCGCTATTTAAGAATGGGGGAGATGATTCAAGCTGGCAGATAATTGCTTGGTTCTCCTTCTTCATAGTTGGCATGACCGATGTTCTAGATGGAATTATTGCAAGACGTTGGAATCAAGTTTCATCCTTGGGAATTATTTTAGATCCGATTGCTGATAAAGCTTTTATAGCTACTGCATTAATTGGACTTTCGATTCTAGGCAAGATGCCTTGGTGGGTTACGGTCTTAATTCTTACCCGAGAAGTTGGAATTACTGTTCTACGCCTTTTGGTAATTAAGAGAAAAGTAATTAGCGCTAGTAAAGGCGGAAAGATAAAGACTCTTCTGCAGAACTTTTCAGTAGGTTTCTACATACTTCCCCTGCCAGAGGTGCTTCATACTCCTAGGGATATATTGCTTGCAATCGCTATCGCCCTTACCTTTATCACCGGCTATCAATATCTTAAAGATGTAGTGAAATCAAAGCCATGAGTGATCCTGCAGCAAAGGTAATCGATCTACTAAGAGAGCGCAGTGAGAGCATCTCATGCGCAGAATCAATTACTGGCGGGGCAATCACATCGAAACTTGTCTCGGTTGCTGGAGCCTCAGATGTTTTACTGGGCTCAATTGTTGCTTATTCAAAAGAGATCAAGATAAGTCAGCTAGGTTTAAGTGCAGAGTTAATTGATGATATGGGCCTTGTTTCCAAAGAGGTTGCTATTGCGATGGCCAAGGGGGCAAGACAGAGACTTGGAAGTAGTTGGGCGATCTCCTCAACCGGCTCTGCTGGGCCAACAGCTCTAGATGGCAGCTCTCCTGGTGAGATTTGGATTGCAATTCTGGGCCCTGATAGGCAAGAAAGTGTGAAATTATCCTTAAATGGCGCTCGACAGGAGGTCATAAACGGCGCGGTAGAGAGCGCATTAACCCTGCTGGAGCGTATCCTTAGGTCTTAGGAATTCGTTGAATCATTCTTTCAATTAGGAGGCATAGCAATGGAGTTACTACGTAGCCACATTGGTCAATGCCTTCGCACCCAGCGCATCTCACAGAATAGAACTCTAAGAGATGTAGCCAAGGCTGCTCGAGTCTCTCTCGGATATCTATCTGAGGTAGAGCGCGGACAGAAAGAAGCTTCATCAGAGCTACTCAATGCCATTTGTAGTGCACTTGATTTGTCGCTATCAAAAGTACTAGTTGAGGTAACTGCTCAAGTTAAACTCAACGAGACCCCAGTACTTAGCGTCGTTGATACCAACGCTGCTTAACTAGAGGGGAAGAATAAGGCTGTGAGAGATCAGAGCGCGCGCTCGACCTATCAACACCAATCAATAATTCATCGTCGCACCAGAGGCGCCATAATGGCAGCGGCTAAAGAGCTCTTGGCCCAAAGTGGTATCTCTGGAACTAACATGATTGAAATTGCGGATAGAGCTCAAGTTTCAAGAGCCTCGCTATATAACCACTTTAGAGATAAACATGAAGTCTTTTTAGCTTTAGTCGAAAGTGAGCTGGAGCGAATCTCAACTCTTGCAATGATTGCCCAATCACGATCAGAGGCGCTCTATTTAATCTCCTGTGAGATTTCAAATCATCCAGGGCTTAAGAGCGCGCTTGCCAGTGATGGCGAGATTATGGCTAATGCGCTAACTGCAAGAGAACATAAAATCTGGGTTGAGATCTATGCCCAGCTCTCAAAAATATTTGCAACAGATGTAGTTGGAGTTGGATTAATTCTTCGCTGGCTGATGGGGCAGGTAACCGCTCCGCTCTCTGATGAGCACTCTAAAGAGCAGGCAGAGCGTTTAGCATCCATTCTTTAAAGTAAGCAATGGCTTTATGAGAATCACCGAACTTCGCAGAAGGTTAACTGCTCACTTCGGCCCTGATTGGGCCCCTTCCTATTCCAAAGATTTTGTAATTGCAGAACTTGGCGGTCAGAGCGTGGATCAGGCCCTTGAAATGGGATTTGATCCAGCTGATATCTGGCGGGCGGTTGTGAAAAATAACCCAGATATTTCAAACGAACTTAAATAAGCTCATATCTCATCGCAACAGCTCCCTTAGGGCGATAAGTTGCTCGAGGTTGGGCTGTAGGAAAAGCGCCGGTAAGTGAAAGTCTGGCTCTCCTTGCAATCTCTAAAATAATTATTCGTCCCTCAAGCAGGGCAAATTGATCTCCTAGGCACTTTCTACTACCAGCTAAGAATGGGAAATAAGCCCCGCGTGGCAAGCTCTTTTCAAAGTCATTACTCCATCGCTCTGGAATAAATTCATTTGGAGATGAAAAATACTTTTCATCCCTTTGAGTGACATATTGACTAACTAAAACATGGGCCCCTTTTGGAACCTCTCTTCCCCCAAGAGTTACATCTTCTAAAGCTCTTCTTGGTGAGATCCAGACTGGGGGAGCAAGCCTTAAAACCTCACTAAAAATAGCTCCAGATAGGGGAGCAGCGAGAATAACCCTGGCAAAATCTTCATCGCCTTGCCGAGCAAAGACTTCATCTGCCTCTTTGGCAAGGCCATCCCAGTACTTAGGGTTCTGGCTTAAATATGCAAAGGTCCAAGTTAAAACATTTGCAGTAGTTTCATGGCCACTTAAAATTAAAGTTAGAGTTTCATCTGAAATCTCTCGGGCGCTCAACTTCTCACCATCAATTGTTTCTGCCTCAAGTAAGACTCCCATTAAGTCATCGCGTTTGACTCCGCTTGCAATTCGCTCCGTAACAATCCTAGTTGCAACGTTATGGAGCTCATTAGCAGCTTTTTCAAACTTTCTAAAATATGGAATAGGAAGATTATCAAGGCGATCAAGACCTGGCAGCATGGTGCGCTCAATACGATCAATTGCGATATGCATTGAGTCTTGAACTCGCTTGGTATCTGCAGAGATATCTGTGCCAAATAAAATATCTGCAACGATGTCAAAAGTTAGCGACATCATCTCAGGACCGATAGCTACGACCTGGCCATCGCTCCAATTTGAGATGTGCTTGCGAGTTAGGTTAAGCATCGTCTGGGCATAAGTTGAGATCTTGCTGATGTGAAATGGTGATTGCATCAACCTTCTATGGCGAAGATGGATAGGTTCTTCATTAGTTAGAAGGCCGCTTCCTAAAACTTTTCTCATCCGATCAAAGCCCACGCCCTTAATGAAGCTTCCCTGCTTACTAACCGTTACCTCATTGACCATCTCTGGTGAAAAGGCGGTGATAAAGAGCTGGCCTGCTAAAAAGAAAGAACTGCAATCGCCATATTGCGCCTTGGTATTAAGCAGAAAAGCTGGGGTATCTTTTTGAAATCTAAGGGTTAGTAGGGGCGATCTTGGCCCATCAGGAATATTTAGACCCTTCAAATCTCGCCGCTTTAGAGGCTTTGGCATCGGGGCGTACTCAGCTGGCCTTGGGCTATTAAAGGGGGCGAGATCAACCATGGGTTCAAGGTAGGGCTCGCGTGTCTTAAAAGTCATTAGAACAGATGTTCGGCTAGACTTATCCCCATAACAGCGGCGAGCTGTTATACCCAACCAGAGCGGTTCCACATTTCCGCCGACTGCAAAGTCAGGCCGTCAGTGGCATTCCGTACCTTCTGGAGCCAAATACGAGAGAAGAGAGGCAAGACCGTGGCTAAAGAAGCCAAAGAACCAAATGAAAATGCAAAACCCTCTGCCGAACGGCAGAAAGCTCTAGATACCGCGCTTGCTCAAATCGAACGTCAGTTTGGCAAGGGCTCAGTAATGAAAATGAGTGATCGAACCGCAACTCCAATTGAGGTAATTCCAACTGGATCCATCGCTCTTGATATGGCCTTAGGAATTGGCGGCATTCCACGTGGCCGCGTTGTTGAAATCTTTGGACCTGAGTCGTCAGGAAAAACAACTCTAACTCTGCATGCAATTGCTAATGCCCAGAAAAACGGAGGCATTGCAGCTTTCATCGATGCTGAGCATGCCTTTGATTCTGAATATGCAAAGAAACTTGGAGTTGATATTGATGCGCTTCTAGTTTCTCAGCCTGATACTGGTGAGCAAGCACTTGAAATTATGGACATGTTAGTTCGCTCTGGAGCACTTGATTTAATTGTGGTGGACTCCGTTGCAGCACTTGTTCCTCGGGCTGAAATTGAAGGCGAAATGGGAGATTCCCATATGGGACTTCAGGCTCGCTTGATGTCACAGGCCTTAAGAAAGATAACTGGCGCGCTAAGTCAGACCAAGACAACAGCTATCTTTATTAATCAGCTGCGCGACAAAATTGGTGTTTTCTTTGGCTCTCCTGAGACTACAACTGGTGGAAAAGCGCTTAAGTTTTATGCCTCAGTTCGTATGGATATTCGCCGTATTGAAACTCTAAAAGATGGACAAGAAGCGGTTGGAAATCGTACCCGCGTCAAAGTTGTGAAAAATAAGATGGCGCCGCCATTTAAGCAGGCAGAGTTTGACATCATCTACGGCGTTGGAATTTCTAGAGAAGGAAGCCTTCTAGATATGGGCGTAGATCTTGGAATTGTGAAGAAATCTGGTGCTTGGTTCACCTATGAAGGAGATCAACTCGGCCAGGGTAAAGAGAACTCTCGCCAATTCCTTCTTGATAATCCAGCCCTTGCTAATGAAATCGAAGGCAAGATCCGGGCTCACTTTGTCGCGAGCGATATCGATCCAGCTCTAGTTGCTGCAATCGATGAAGCCGCTGCTGATGTCGAGTTCTAATTCAGTAGAAGTTGAGAGTGACCCCTACCAAGTAGCTCAGACCATTGCCCTTATGGCCCTTGGTCGAAGAGCGAAAAGTAGGGGGGAACTCTTTAAACTTCTTAAATCTCGCGGCATTGAAGAAGAGGTTGCAAACGCTGTTCTCTTCCGCCTCGCCGAGCAAGGCTTTATCAATGATCATGAGTTTGCTCGCTATTGGAGTGAATCAAGGCAGCGAACTAAGAAGGTCTCAAAGCGAATAATTAGCGGAGAGCTGCGCTCAAAGGGAATTTCACAAGAGATAATTGAATGGATTACAAGTGATATTAGCGATGATGAAGAGTTTGCTAATGCGATGACTTTTGCCCAGCGAAAAGCTAGGGCGCTGACTAGCCTTGCACCTGAGGTGGCACACCGCAGATTACATGGAGCATTATCTAGGCGAGGATTTTCTGGCCATGTTGTCTCTCGAGTATTGGTAGAGCTGGGTATTACGCGAAGTTGATGTGTTTGGGCGCGAGCTCTTTAAGGCTTGAAACTCCCAGGAGTTTCATTGTGCGAGTGATCTCATTCGTCATAATTTCAAGGCTCCGCTCGACCCCTTCTTGGCCCCCAGCCATTAGACCGTAGAGATACGCCCTGCCGATATATGCAAAGTCTGCTCCAAGAGCTAAAGCAGCTAGAACATCAGATCCCCTCGTAATTCCTGAGTCAATGTGAATCTCAACATTTTTGCCTAGTAATTTTCGGCATTGCTGCACCAATTCAAGCGGTATGGGAGCCCGATCTAACTGTCTACCCCCATGATTGGATAGCACTATGGCGTCTACACCAATCTGGGCTGCTTTCTTGGCATCATCGACATTTTGAATACCCTTGACACTCAGAGTTCCCTTCCACTGACGCCTTATCCACTTTAAGTCCTCAAATGACATACTCGGATCAAACATATAGTCGAGTAATTCAGCAACCGTTCCTTTCCATTGAGACATGGAGGCAAAACGTAGTTCTGGAGTCGTTAAGAAGTTCCACCACCACTCAACTTTAGGGGCGGCTTCAATCAGAGTTCGAATTGTCAGGGAGGGAGGAATCGTTAACCCGTTACGTGTATCGCGATGACGTGCTCCAGCTACAGGAACATCAACAGTTAAGATTAGATTTCGTACTCCCGCGTTCCAAGCATTTTCAACTAGTCGCATAGAGCCCTCGCGATCTCTCCACATGTATAACTGGAACCAATTTCTTCCACTTGGGGCAGCATCTACAACTTCAGCGATTGTGCTGGTCCCTAAAGTTGAGAGCGTAAAGGGAATTTGAAACTTCTCTGCTGCTTTAGCGCCGGCTCTCTCGCCTTCAGCATGCATCATCCGGGTAAAACCTGTTGGAGCAATACCAAATGGCAAGGCAAACTTCTCGCCCAGAACTTCAACAGAAGTGTCAACTTTTGAAACGTCTCTTAAAATACTGGGAACAAATTGCAAACTCTTGTAGCGATTACGAGTCCTATCTAAGGAACTCTCACTTTCTGCAGCCCCGTCTGTGTAATCGAAAGGTCCTTTGGGGGTTCTTCGCTTAGCAATTTTTCTCAGATCTTCAATCGTTAGCGCTCTTGCAAGTCTGCTCTTTCGTGACGGAAATACCAGCATTTTAAAGTTTAGAGTTTTAAAGATACTCATAGGGTTCGGAAATACCCTTTTAAAATTGGAATTAGCCATAACTAGCCTGTTGCACCAGTTTTGACATTTCGCACGACTTCATTTCTCGGTTTAAATTGAAGTACTGGACCATTATTGAGTCTGTGCGGGCAATAATCAATATCTGGCAAACTTTCAATAGGATGCGGGCACCAAGTTCTGTAGCAAGCTCCAATCTTCTCCTCAGTCAGTGGACTAGGTACCAACGTAGACAAGTGGGCTCCAATGCTTAATTTCACGTCATCAGTATAGTTTGCGAGCAAGCAGTATTGTCCTCGCTCTGCTCAAAACACGAAGTAGAAATGTCACTTACCTTGACTACGATTGCTTCTATGACCCGTACCTATGTAATTCAAACTCTGGGCTGCCAGATGAACGTTCATGATTCTGAACGTATTGCAGGCTCACTTGATGCTGCCGGCTATATTCCTGCAGCTGCGGGATCAGATCCTGATCTAATTGTCTTTAATACCTGCGCAGTTAGAGAAAATGCTGATAATAAGTTATATGGACACCTAAGTTTTCTAGCCCCGGAAAAGAAGTTAAGGCCAGAGCTTGAGATAGCAATTGGTGGCTGTCTAGCTCAGAAAGATAAGTCAGTAATTTTAGAGAAAGCCCCCTATGTGGACGTGGTCTTTGGAACCCACAATATGGGCTCACTACCTGCTCTACTTGAAAGAGCAAGGGTTGAAAAAAGAGCCCAGATTGAAATTAAAGAATCACTTGAACACTTTCCCTCGACTCTTCCAGCTCGTCGCCATTCACCGTTTTCTGCTTGGGTCTCGATATCAGTTGGGTGTAATAACACCTGCACCTTCTGCATAGTTCCAGCGCTTCGAGGCAGAGAGAAAGATCGAAGTAGCGATGAGATATTAAGTGAGATTAGAGCACTTGTTGCAGATGGAGTTATTGAGATAACTCTTCTAGGCCAGAATGTAAATGCCTATGGCGTGGACTTTGGTGATCGGACAGCCTTTGCCAAACTACTTAGGGCCTGCGGCGAAATTGAGGGCCTTGAGCGAGTTCGCTTCATGTCTCCTCATCCAAGAGATTTCACAGATGATGTAATCCAAGCAATGGCTGAGACAAAAAATGTCATGCCCCATCTTCATATGCCGCTGCAATCTGGATCTGATGCAATCTTGGCAGCGATGCGCCGCTCCTATCGAATTGATCGCTATCGCTCAATAATAAGTAAAGTTCGAAGCGCACTTCCTAACGCAACGATCACTACCGATGTTATTGTGGGATTTCCTGGCGAGAGTGAAGCAGATTTTCGAGCAACGTTAGATGTTTGTAGCGAGATTGGCTTTCTCGCCGCATATAGCTTTAAGTATTCAAAGCGCCCAGGCACCCCAGCTGCTGTTATGGAGAATCAGATTCCAGAGCAGATCGTTGCTGAGCGCTATGACCGCCTCCACCATCAGCTAAATCAAGTTGCAGCCCGGGTAAATAGGGAAGTTCTTGGCAAAAGAGTTGAAGTATTAATCACTGATATTGATGGCTCTAGCGCAACTGGAAAGAGTAGAGATTTTCGTCTCGTTCACTTTGATGCCCCCGCAAATGCAAGGCCAGGAGATATTGCTGAGGTAACAATTACGGAGACAAAGGCTCACTTTATCCTTGGCGATAGAGATAGCGTCATCATTCGCCCAACTAGAGGCGGAGATGCATTTAGCTCCAGAAAAGCTGAGGCAGAATCAAAGGGAGTTGCCTTGGGGATGCCCACTTTAAAGAGCGTTCACTCTAAATGAGCATCATTGTTATATGCGGAGCAACTGCCACCGGAAAAAGTGATTTAGCTTTATCACTTGCTGAGGCTGTTGGCGGCGAGATAGTAAATGCCGACTCAATGCAGCTCTATAGGGGCATGGATATTGGAACTGCCAAGTTGCCACTTAGTCAGCGGCGAGGAATCCCACATCACCTCCTTGATGTCTTAAACGTTAATCAAGAGGCATCTGTTGCCCAATATCAAATCGATGCTAGAAATATAATTGACCAGCTAATTGAGCAGAGTAAGCCAGCAATTGTTGTTGGCGGAACTGGGCTCTATATCAAAGCAATATTAGATGATCTTAATTTTCCAGATACTGATCCAGCGCTACGAGATAAGATTGCTAAGCAGGCAGAGGAGTTGGGCCAGGATGTTATGCATCAAAGACTGGCGAAATTAGATCCAGCGGCAGCGGCAGCTATTCCTAAGGAGAACTTAAGAAGAGTTGTTCGAGCACTTGAAGTAATTGAATTAACTGGCAAGCCCTACACCGCAAATCTGCCAAGGGCTGGAAGTAGTAAGTATCCAGGTGCAAAGCAATTTGGTCTTGTTATGGAGCGCTCAACTCTTTCATCTCGAATTGATGCTCGAGTTGAAAAGATGTGGGATGAAGGGCTAGTAGATGAGGTTAAAGGCCTTATTTCACAAGGCTTATTGGAGGCAAGAACTGCCCAAGCTGCCCTTGGATATGCCCAGGTAATTAGGTTTGCCAAAGGCGAGTTAAGTGAGAGTGAAGCTAAAGAGGAAACAAAACGGGCAACTAGGCAATATGCCAGAAGGCAGGAGACCTGGTTTTCAAGAGATGAGCGAATTACTTGGATTAAAGGTGGATCCAGGCAGCAAATGCTCGAGGAAATCATCTCCTCTACTATTAGCCTTAGATGAAAGCTCCTCTTACCGCCACCTATGGCCATGGCACTGAGAATGACTTTGTAATCCTCTTTGATCCAGATGATGAGAATAATCTCTCCTCAAAACAAACTGCAGCGATATGTAATAGGCAGAGCGGAATTGGCGCAGATGGTCTAATAAGAATAATAAAGCGCGACGGTAAGTGGTTTATGGATTATCGAAATGCAGATGGATCCCTTGCCGAGATGTGTGGCAATGGAATTAGAGTTATGGCTAGGTATTTAGTAGATCGAGGCCATCAAGGAGCAGGGATTTTTTCAATACTTACTCGTGATGGAGCAAAATATTTAAGCGCTGATCTGGCAGGAGATATCAGTGTAAATATGGGGCAAGTTGAAATAATTGATGGCGAGATCACAGCTGCCAATAATGGCAAAGTCTGGAGCGGGTATAACTTGAATATCGGAAATCCCCATGCCGTGGTCTTTGTTGATTCCCTTGATGATGTCGGTGATTTAAAAGACCCACCAGTGGTTCGCCCGAAAGAGGAGTATCCAGAGGGTGTTAACGTTGAATTTGTTCAATTTCTTGAAAATGGCGAACTTGCTATGAGAGTTCATGAGCGGGGAAGTGGTGAGACGAGATCTTGCGGAACTGGAACCTGCGCAGTTGCTCTTGCTGCAACTTTAAAGAAGGGGATGAAATTGCCAGCTAAATGGGTGATTAATCCACCAGGTGGACGATTGGTTGTAGAAATTGATCCACACTCCAATGCCACCTTAACTGGCCCTGCGGTATTAATAAGAGATTTTGATTTGGAGCCCTATCTTGGCTAAGAAAAAAGAGCTACCAGAGATCGAGGATTTAATCTCTGAAAGCCAGCAGGTGGCAGCAGAGTTTGACTCTGAGATATTTATCCCTGATTCATTTCAATCAACGCAGCAAGATCTAAGCGATAGACAGGCGCTTAGAAGAGTAATTGGCCTCTCAACTGAGCTAAGTGATATCTCTGAGGCCGAATATCGCCAGTTAAGACTTGAACGTGTAATTCTTGTTGGAGTTTGGACCGAGGGAAGTGTTAAAGATGCAGAGAACTCTATGGAGGAGCTAGCTGCGCTAGCTGAGACAGCAGGGTCAACAGTCTTGGATGCCCTTATTCAACGTCGTGATAAACCAGATCCAGCAACCTTTATTGGCTCTGGAAAAGTTAGCGAGTTAAAGTCAATTGTTAAATCAACTGGCGCCGATACCGTTGTCTGCGATGGAGAGCTAAGTCCCTCTCAATTAAGAAATTTAGAAGATAAGGTGAAAGTCAAAGTAGTTGATCGAACTGCGCTGATATTGGATATTTTCGCTCAACATGCCAAGAGCAAAGAGGGTAAAGCTCAAGTTGAGTTAGCTCAGATGAGTTATATGTTGCCACGCCTTCGCGGCTGGGGTGATTCTCTATCTCGCCAGGCAGGTGGAATTGGTGGCCGCGGTCCTGGTGAAACAAAGATAGAAGTTGATCGCCGCAGAATCCGCGACAAGATGTCAAAGCTTCGCAGAGAGATTGGCGATATGAAAGTCGCCCGTGATACCAAGAGACAAGAGCGTAAGAGAAATTCAATTCCCTCTGTTGCAATTGCGGGATATACAAACGCTGGTAAATCATCGCTATTAAATCGTTTAACTAATGCTGGAGTTTTAGTGCAGAACGCTCTCTTTGCAACTCTTGATCCAACGGTTCGACGCTCAGAGACAAGTGATGGTCGCACCTACACGCTAACTGACACTGTGGGATTTGTTAAACACCTGCCCCATGACTTAATTGATGCCTTCAAATCCACACTGGAGGAGGTCTCTGGAGCTGATGTAATCGTTCATGTAGTTGATGGCTCACATCCAGATCCGCTAGGTCAGATAAAGGCAGTTAGAGGGGTAATAGCCGATATTGGGGGAGGAAAAATTCCGGAAATTATCGCTTTAAATAAGGCAGATATCGCAGATCCAGAAGTGATTGCTCAGGTATTGATTCAAGAACCTGATGCTTATCTAATCTCAGTTCATAGCGGAGTTGGTATTGAAAAACTCATCCGCGCTATTGAGTCATCTCTTCCAAGACCAAGGATTGAGATCAGAACTGTGCTTCCATACGAGAGAGGGGATTTGGTAAGTCAAATCCATGAACATGGCGAGATATTAAGTCAAGAGTATTTACCTGAAGGAACATCGCTTCATGCCATGGTTGATGGATCTTTAGCGCACGCCCTTGAGAAGTACTCTGTCAATTAATATTTAGAGCGAGCGAAGAACAGCGGTTACCACACCAAGAATCTCTGCTTGACTTCCATCAATAGGTTGGTAGTTATCATTAGCTGGCAGTAACCAGATCTGACCGTTCTTCTTACTTAAAGTCTTAATCGTTGCCTCGCCATCTATCATCGCTGCAACAATCTCACCTTTATTAGCATCTTTCTGCGAGCGAATAACTACATAATCTCCATCGCATATTGCAGCATCAATCATTGAATCACCAACAACTTTGAGCATGAATAGTTCGCCCTCGCCAACAAGTGATGCAGGAAGAGGGAAGAGCTCTTCAACATTTTGTTCTGCAAGAATTGGGCCACCAGCTGCAATTCGACCGACCAATGGAACGTTATGAGTTCTCTCCGGTTTGATATCTTCAAATCTTTCATCGCCTGGAGTCAAAACCTCTAGAGCCCGGCCTCGAGATGGGTCGCGACGGATCCAACCTTTTGATTCAAGTGCCTCTAATTGATATTTAACACTTGATGGGGAGGAGAGCCCTGCAGCTTCACCGATCTCACGCATTGAAGGGGGATAGCCATTAGTCTCCATCGCTTCTTTAATCGCTAGAAGGATTTTGGTCTGCCTTGGGGTAAGGCCATTTTCATCAACAGGGCCATCTGGCAGTTCAGTCAGCTTTGAAGGGTTTTTGCTCATAGCTGAAGTTTAGAACAAAGTTGCGAATAAATCAAACAAATGTTCTAAAAAAACTTGCCGATGTCAGTGGGGAGGTGTATCTTTGCTCTTAGAACAGACGTTCGAAGAGTATCCCCACTCTTGGATTAGCTCGGTTCTAGAAGTATTTGGAGAGAGAAGATGACGACAATCGCCATCAATCCGTTCCTTGCTAAAGATGCCAGGCGCGTGAAAACCCCTATAAATCAAGGCCCAGCAGCTCTGCGACTAACCCCCCGTGGTCGAGGGCTAGCAAGGTTGGCAGTCATCTCTTCACTCTCCATACTGCTTCTCTCCGGCTTTGCTGCTTTTAACGGCGCAACAGCGGGATCAAGCAGTGAGTCGATCTCTAGCCCATATGTGAAGATCAGCGTGAAGCCAGGAGATACGCTCTGGTCGATTGCTGAAGGGATTGCGCCTGAGGCAGATAGACGAGCCTTGGTTGCCGATATTGTTGAAGTCAATAACTTGAAATCGCCAAACCTCCAGGCTGGCCAGAAGATCTATATCCCGACACGCCCGTAGAGGCTCATATCCTCTATAGTTGCAAAACTCTCAACCGTTGCTTTACTCTTACCCCTAGATATTGGGGTTAAATTGGGATATGCTTCCATAAGTAGTGGTTGGTATCGAAAGCTCCAATACACCCGATTTCAGGAAATGCCCAGGATTGAGAGGACGACACGCCGTGAACTGCCCCTTCTGTCGTTATGAGGATTCCCGAGTCATTGACTCGCGTCCGAGCGATGAAGGCAGCTCAATTCGTCGCAGGAGAGAGTGCACCCAATGTGGTTCAAGGTTTTCAACCTCTGAAACTGCAGTTCTCTCCATCATCAAACGCAGTGGAGCAACAGAGCCATTTAGTCGTGAGAAAGTTATCAACGGCGTCCGCAAAGCCTGCCAAAACCGGCCAGTTGATGATGATGATCTAGCACTTCTTGCAATGAGGGTTGAAGAGGCGCTTCGCTCCACAGGGCAGGCAGAGATCGAGGCTCAAGAGGTTGGCATGGCTATATTGCCGCCACTTCGTGAATTAGATGAGGTCGCCTACCTGCGTTATGCCTCGGTATACCGTAACTTCTCCTCCCTTGAAGATTTCGAAGGCGAGATCGCTCTTCTCCGGGCCCTGCCGATCGAAAAGACAGAACTAGAGAGCAAATCTCAAGTTGCCTCCCCGCAACTTAAATGAAAAGTCCGATAAGTAGATAGCAGCGAAAAAATTAAATAAAAGATAGAAAAGTTTGAAGATCAAAATTAAAAATTCAAGAAGAAACTGGAGAAATCAGCAATGTCGGACACAGTAATCAATCGCCCATCAGGGAAAGCCAAGTCAGGAAAAGGCTTAAGTATGGAGCGTATTTACACCACAGCTGGTCAACACCCATATGAGAATGTCACTTGGGAGAGACGCGATGTGGTGCAGACCAATTGGAAGAGCGGGGAAGTTGTCTTTGAACAACGCGGCGTTGAGTATCCAGATTTCTGGTCAGTTAATGCCTCGACAATTGTTACTACAAAATATTTCCGCGGCGCAGTAGGGGCTGAAAATAGAGAGCACTCACTCAAGCAGGTTATAGACCGCGTTGTCCTTACCTATACCAAAGCTGGAAAAGAGCATGGTTATTTTGCAACTCCAGAAGATGCTGAAATTTTTGAACATGAATTAACTTATATGCTCCTGCATCAGGTATTTTCCTTTAACTCTCCAGTATGGTTTAACGTAGGAACATCTGCTCCGCAGCAAGTATCTGCCTGCTTTATCCTCTCAGTTGATGACACGATGGAATCGATCCTTAACTGGTATCGCGAAGAGGGCATGATCTTTAAAGGTGGATCCGGAGCTGGTTTAAATCTCTCTCGGATTCGCTCCTCTAAAGAGCTTTTGAAATCAGGTGGCACCGCCTCTGGCCCAGTTTCCTTTATGCGCGGGGCTGATTCCTCTGCTGGAACAATCAAATCAGGGGGAGCAACAAGAAGAGCTGCCAAGATGGTGGTTCTAGATATTGATCATCCAGATATCGAAGAATTTATTGAAACTAAGGTAAGAGAAGAAGACAAGATTCGCGCCCTTCGCGATGCTGGCTTTGATATGGATCTTGGCGGCAAAGACATCATCTCTGTGCAATACCAGAATGCCAATAACTCAGTTCGCGTGACAGATGAATTTATGCGCGCTTATGAAAACGGCGCCAAGTTTGGTCTAACAGCTCGCGCAACCGGTGAGGTAATGGAAGAGGTTGATTCTCGTCAACTATTCCGCAAGATGGCAGAGGCTGCCTGGGCTTGCGCAGATCCTGGAATTCAATATGACACCACAATCAATGATTGGCATACCAGCCCTGAGACAGGTCGCATCAATGCTTCAAATCCCTGCTCGGAATATATGTCGCTTGATAACTCCTCATGCAACCTAGCTTCTTTAAATCTTATGAAGTTTTTAAAGAGTGATGGATCATTTGATGCCAAGAACTTTGTTAAGGCAGTTGAGATGATTATTACTGCAATGGATATATCAATTTGTTTTGCAGACTTTCCAACCGAGGCAATTGGCGTGACAACTAGGGCCTATCGCCAACTAGGAATTGGATATGCAAACCTTGGCGCCCTACTTATGGCTTCAGGACTGGCCTATGATTCAGAGGGCGGAAGAGCCCTAGCTGGAGCAATAACCTCGCTTATGACTGGAACTTCATATCGAAGGTCTGCAGAGATGGCTGGAATTGTTGGCCCATATGAGGGATATGCCAGAAATGCAGCTCCTCATACTCGAGTAATGAAGAAACATCAGGCGGCATCACTTTCTGCCAAATCAGTTTCAACTCTTGATAGAGATGTATTGGCTGAGGCTAATAAGCAATGGGATAGCTGTATTTCACTTGGTGAGAAAAATGGTTGGAGAAATGCTCAAGCATCCGTTCTTGCACCTACCGGAACTATCGGCTTAATGATGGATTGCGATACCACTGGTATTGAGCCAGATTTCTCACTCGTTAAGTTTAAGAAGATGGTGGGCGGAGGCTCTCTTCAGATCGTTAACCAAACTGTCCCACAAGCTCTAAAGAAGCTGGGCTATACCGATGAGACTATTGAGGCCATTGTTGAATATATCGCCGCTAATGGCCATGTAGTTGATGCCCCAGGGCTAAAGGTCGAACATTACGATGTCTTTGATTGCGCACTTGGAACAAGATCTATCGCTCCAATGGGCCATGTAAGAATGATGGCTGCCTGCCAACCATTCCTCTCAGGAGCGATTTCAAAGACGGTAAATCTTCCCGCTGATGCAAGCGTTGAAGATGTTGAAGAGGTCTATTACGAAGGATGGAAGCTAGGGCTTAAGGCTCTTGCTGTTTATCGCGATAGTTGCAAAGTTGGTCAGCCACTCTCTGATGCAAAGTCAAAGAACAATGGCAAAGATGATCAGGTAAGCGCAGCTCCTGCTCCTGCAACTCGTAAGCGCCTTCCAAAGTCACGTCCTTCAAGAACAACTTCGTTCTCAGTTGGCGGAGCTGAGGGCTATATGAATGCTGGAACCTATGAAGATGGCCAGCTAGGTGAGATCTTCTTAAAACTTGGAAAGCAAGGTTCAACTCTTGCAGGTGTTATGGATGCATTCTCGATTGCAGTTTCAATTGGTCTGCAATATGGCGTGCCACTAGAGACCTATGTTTCTAAGTTCACAAACTCTCGCTTTGAGCCAGCAGGAATTACTGATGATCCAGATATTCGCATGGCCCAATCAATGATGGATTACATCTTCCGCCGCCTGGCTCTTGATTACTTGCCATATGAAGAGCGCGCAGCATTTGGTATCTATACCGCAGCAGAGCGAGCAGCAGCCCTTGAAACCGGTGAGTATGCTCAAATCGTTGAGGCAAAGCCAGAGGTTGTTGAAGAGAAGAAGGCCAGCGCGCCAGCTGCAAAGCCGGATACTGCGCTCCATCAAATCGGATCTTCAACAGAGCTACTGGAGAAAATTGCTGGCGTTAAATCAGATGCACCACTTTGTGTTACCTGTGGCGTAAAGATGAGAGCATCAGGGGCATGCTATGTCTGTGAAGGTTGCGGAAATACTTCAGGATGTAGCTAGAAAATTAATTCACAGAAACTCTGATTAAAAAATCTCTTAGAGGAGTGGCGAGCCAATTTAACTCAACAGGGCAGTGATATCCCCACAGTATTGGTTTTTGCCCTCCTCTAATCAGCTTAAAGGGCATCATCTGCTGGATGCGGATTACCCTTCTAGCAATTTTGATTGCAATTTCTTCGATCACTAATGCTAATAGCGCCTGTGAGGGCGAGACATGTATTGATGTTAAGGCAGATCAAGAAAGCAATGAAGTAGTAATTACAGTCAAGAAAGGTAAAGCTGGCAGAGAGTCATCGACTTCACCAAAGCCAAAGCCAACGCCAAAACCAAGAGTAAAGCAGCCTTGGATTCCATGGCTTCCAAAGCCAGTTCTTACAAATAAAGCTGTGGCGCTAGGGCCAAAACCTTCACCAAAGCCAAGAGTGAAGAGAATTTCTGGATCTCAAATTAGCGATCAAGTTAAGAGTTTGATTCCAAGGGGCGAGATCATTACACAACCTTTGGATAACATCTTGGTCAATCAGAGCGTTAACTTTATGACCAATACTCCAATGCACTTCACGACAGTGCTAGTGGTTCTTGGAACCCCGATAACCATTCACTTAACTCCTGAGTTTTCCTGGCAATTTGGAGATGGAAATAGCTATGGCACCAGGCTGGCTGGCGCCCCATACCCACTAATGCTGATTGAAAATACCTATAAGAGTTCGGGTCAGAAGAGAGTGGAGCTAACCACTACCTGGAGCGGTTTTTGGCGAGCCGGTTCGCTTAGCGCACCAATTGATGGAGCGATTGTGCAGAAGGTGAGTAGGCAAATCGATGTAAGACTCGCAAAAGGTGTCTACAGAGGCTAGTTATCAACATTTATCCAGATTGAAAAAATATAGATCGACTGTTCGCAAGAGGCTTTACCAATGACAACTCTTACAACTCCTAAAGATCTTCTTGCGGCCGTTCCCTTTTTAATTGGGTTCAATCCAAAGGATTCAATAGTGCTATTGAGCCTCAATAGCGATGCAATTGCTCTGGCGATTCGAATAGATTTTCCAGATCAGATTGGCGCAGATGAGTTAAGGCTTCTAACCTCGCATTTATCCAGAGATGGCGCTGACTCTGTAATTGCGATTTTTTATAGTACTGAAATTGGGCAGCGAGAGAATGAAATCATTTCAGAAGTTCTTGCCGCAATTAATGATTTTGGACTTAGCCTTCGAGAGGTCATTACTGTTGAAAAGGATCGATACCGCTCACTTATCTGTGAGGACTTAAGCTGCTGTCCAAGTCAGGGAAACCTATTGCCTGAACTAATTGATTCACGAATTGCGGCAGAGCAAGTCGCCCAGGGCAGGCCGATTCCATATGCAACTCTTGAGCAACTTATCGATTCAATTTCGCCAATTGAAAGCGATGATGAATTAAATGAATTAATTAGTAGCGTTGAGCTGATTGATTATGAAAAAGATGCAATAGCTTTTCAGAGGCAAGGAGCCAGCGCTGTAGATGAATTTATGAAAGAGTTTAAATCGCAAGGCCTAGTAAGAGATAAAGCCTTAATATCTCTGCTTTTGGTTCGCCTTAAGGATTTGCAGGTTAGAGATTATGCTCTTGGAAGTGTTAGCGCTGAGAGCCTTGATCTCTACTTTACTGCCTGGAGGTGGTTACTTCGAATTGCGCCAAAGGGCTACATCGCTCCAGTTGCTAATTTATTTGCAGCCGTTGCCTATGAACGCGGTGATGGGGCGCTTGCACAGAGAGCTTTAGATAGAGCAGATAGTGATGATCAAAGCTATGCGATGAGTAAATTACTTAGGCAGGTATTTAACTCCGGATGGCCCCCCAACTCATTTGCAGAGATGAGAAGTGAACTACACCCCAAAATTTGCAGTGAGCTTTTCTCGGGTACTATCTAGAGGTGAACATCGGCGTTCCCAAAGAGATAAAGAACCATGAGTATCGAGTCTCTCTAACTCCAGCAGGAGCTAGGGAATTCATCCGCCAAGGGCATAAAGTTTTTGTGGAAAGTTCAGCTGGCCTTGGATGCGCAATCTCAGATGATGACTATAGAAGCGTTGGAGCAACAATTATTGCCTCAGCAGATCAGCTCTGGGCTGAGGCCGAATTAGTCTTAAAAGTAAAAGAGCCGATTGCTGCTGAATATCACCGAATGAGAGCTGGCCAAGTTCTATTTACCTATCTTCATCTTGCTGCTTCAAAGGATTGCACTGATGCGCTAATCAAAAGTGGTATCACTGCAATTGCCTATGAAACTGTTGAGCTAAATTCCAATCTTCCTCTTCTTGCTCCAATGAGCGAGGTTGCTGGGCGAATGGCTCCACAGGTTGGAGCGGCAGCGCTGCAAGCAAGCGCAGGAGGCAGAGGTGTTCTGCTTGGGGGAGTTCCTGGAGTAAGACCTGGAAAGGTTTTAATTCTTGGCGGAGGAACTGCAGGTCTTGCTGCAGCAACTATTGCCCTTGGTATGAGAGCTGATGTAACGGTAGTTGATTTAAATCAGAGCAGACTTGCCTATATAGATCAGATATTTAACGGTGCGGTAAAGACTTTGGTCTCTAATACTCATGAGATTGAGCAAGAAGCACTTCTTTCAGATTTAATTATTGGAGCGGTTTTAGTACACGGCGCAAAAGCTCCGAAGTTGATTAGTAATGAGTTAGTTTCGCAGTTAAAGAAGGGCTCTGTCTTAGTTGATATTGCAATTGATCAAGGTGGCTGTTTTGAGGATTCAAAGGCCACAACCCATGCAGATCCAACATATAAAGTTCATGAGAGCATCTTTTACTGCGTGGCCAATATGCCAGGCGCGCTGCCCCTAACCTCAACCTATGCACT
>Ga0214923_10000834_pt1 | contig 45575 bp, 34 predicted proteins | sample LL1510_MetaG_FD_177993 | JGI IMG/M metagenome (GOLD analysis project Ga0214923, IMG submission 177993) | Freshwater microbial communities from Lake Lanier, Atlanta, Georgia, United States - LL-1510 | ecosystem: Environmental > Aquatic > Freshwater > Lake | place: USA: Georgia | collected... | reverse complement strand
ATTATTGCTGAAGACGTGGAAGGTGAAGCCCTTGCAACGTTAGTTGTTAACAACATGCGTGGCATTGTCAAAGTCTGTGCTGTTAAAGCACCTGGATTTGGCGACCGTCGCAAAGCCATGTTGCAAGACATTGCGACATTGACTGCTGGTCAAGTGATTTCTGAAGAAATTGGTAAGAACTTAGAAACAGCAACCTTGGAAGACTTGGGTACTGCAAAACGAGTTGTCATTACCAAAGAAACCACAACGATTATTGACGGTGAAGGCAAAGCGAAAGACATCAATGTTCGCATTGGTCAAATTCGTGCACAAATGGAAGAGACGTCTTCTGATTATGACCGTGAAAAATTGCAAGAGCGCGTTGCTAAATTAGCTGGCGGTGTTGCGGTTATCAAGGTTGGAGCAGCCACTGAAGTAGAAATGAAAGAAAAGAAAGCACGTGTTGAAGATGCACTGCATGCTACTCGTGCCGCGGTCGAAGAAGGTATCGTCGCTGGTGGTGGTGTAGCTTTGATCAGAGCTCAAAAAGCACTGGATGGATTGAAAGGTGACAATGCGGATCAAAATGTTGGTATCGACATTCTCCGTCGTGCGATTGAATCTCCATTGCGTCAAATCGTTGCAAATGCTGGTTATGAAGCGTCTGTGATTGTGAACAAAATTGCTGAAAATAAAGGGAACTTTGGTTTCAATGCAGCGACAGGCGAATACGGTGACATGGTTGATCTAGGTATTCTTGATCCAACCAAAGTAACCCGTACAGCCTTGCAAAATGCAGCGTCTGTAGCAAGTTTGATGTTAACGACTGAATGTATGGTCGCTGAACTTCCTAAGAAAGATGACGCTCCTGGTGCTGGCGATATGGGCGGCATGGGTGGTATGGGTGGCATGGGCGGCATGGGTGGTATGATGTAACCCAGTAGGTCTGTACCCTAAAAAAACCCGCTTCGGCGGGTTTTTTTTTATTTCCGATATGCGTTTAACTAGGCAACTTTAGGTGACGTTGCCTAAATCAGCACCTCATCAACGTCACGTTCCCACTGTTTCAATGGAGACAGTTCTGGGTTTTCCATCGCGGACACTGGTAAATAAAATGTCTGCTCAAGTAAAAACTGTCCTGATAAAGCGGCGTGAGAGGTTTGATCCGTAAATACGATCCAAGAACTCTTCGATGGGAATTCCATTCGAAATTTATGCAGGGTCGTTTGGTAGTCATCGTCCAGTTTCATTTGATCATGTAAGTGCAACATGTAATGATCATAAGCTGTTCGTAAGGTTTTTGTAACCTTCAACCATTTCAAGCTTTTCGCATACCAAGGATTATAACGGGGTATCTTCGGTGCAAATTTTTTTAGCAGTTCTGAAAAGGGTTCACCAAGATGCCAGACACGTGGCTTGTTTTCAGGATTAATATTACAAAACACCCGTAGAATGCGAAGACCATGAACGGGTGTTGCGGCAAAGGAATCTACGTGGACTCTGGTGTCGTTTTTGCGTTTTGAAGTTTTCCTTCCCTCAATTTCAGCCGTCCTGAAACTGGTTCGCCCTATTTGCAAGGCATCTCGATAATGAGGCAAGAGTTCAATGACGAGTTCTTTAGCAAAATGCGCGTAACGATGCATAAACTGTTCGACGGTTTCAGTATTAATTCCTAACGCCGCAATAGTTGGCGAGACCCCTTTGATGCGACGCTTTGATAAATCATAGCTAATGTTTTTATGTTTAGGATCAAGAATACCCTCAGATAATAGGGCCTGTTCATTGGTGTTTAGCTGAAAAAAATAGTTTGGAAAATAAATCACTTTACCGGATTCTAATGAATTAAGAGCATTTTTCTTGGTTATGGCTTCTAAAGTGGACAAATTCATTTCATCAATGGTAACTAATTGACTGTTCATATTTTCTCGTCATCAGATTTTTAGTAATTCCCCAGCTTGTGGATAAGTTTGCTGTTGATTCAATCAAACTAAACTCACATCATTCTGAACGCAGTGACGGATCTCCTGAATTGGGCTCTGATCTAGTCAATTGGAGATCCTTTACTGCGTTCAGGATGGCATACCTGAGGGGTAGGATTCTTATAAAAACGTAGCATAGCATTATTGCTAGATTTCTATGAAGTCTCTATGCTATATAAGTTAAATAATTTAAAAGGAATGATTATGGACGACTTAGGGAAAAAATGGTACGTACTTTTGGCAGATACGTATGCGTTGTATTTAAAAACTCAGAATTATCATTGGCATGTCAAAGGCCCGCAATTTAAATCACTACACGGTCTTTTTGAATTGCAATACCAAGAATTAGCAGAAGCGGTGGATGCAATTGCAGAGCGATTACTAATAATGGGTCACAAAGCCCCAGCGACTTTCAAAGAGTATGATCGTTTAAAAACCATCAGTGATGGCGATTCATCAGCTCCTGCTAATCAAATGCTGATTGATTTGGCGAGTGATCACAAGTCTCTGATCAACGATCTAAACCAAACCATGGCCTTGGCTCAGAAAATGAATGACGAGGGCAGTGCGAATTTATTGGGCGATCGAATCTCTGCACATGAGAAAGCGCATTGGATGTTAAAAACATCGACGGAGTAGACATTGCCCTGGGGTTTTTGACGTGCTCTACTTTCTTTTTCCCGCGACTCTTTTTTTGAGTGCCGGTTTGTTATTTATTATCCAACCGATGGTTGCGAAGGTGCTTTTACCGGTTTACGGCGGCACGCCAGCAGTATGGACAATTTGTATGCTGTTTTTCCAAATGTCGTTGCTGTTGGCTTATGCTTACGCGTGGTTTCTCAGTCGTATAAAAACAGGTAAGCGCTGGCGATTGATTCATATCGCTCTTTGCTTATTAAGTATCATGGCCTTGCCATTGACTTTTTCTCCAACGCATGATCATGGCATGCCAGAATTAGGAATTTTGATAAACTTAGTAGCGAAGCTAGGACTGCCCTTGTTTATTGTCGCCTCTTCTGCGCCTTTGTTGCAATTTGCTTTTAGTCAAACTATCAACACACAAGCTCGAGATCCTTATTATTTATATGTTGCCAGTAATGCCGGTAGTCTTTTGGCTCTGCTTAGTTATCCGTTCATCATTGAACGCTGCATTGGGATCCAACAACAATTCTTTGGTTGGAATGGTGTTTATGTGCTGTATCTTCTATTGTTAATGGGGATATTGTTTTTTGTTCAATACGAACCGCTTCCTACAACAGCAATAAGAACAAAGATTGGTGTGAAACAAGCACTGGTATGGATGTTATTCAGTTTCATTCCTTGCAGTATGATGTTAGGAGTTACCTTTTATATATCAACAGATTTGGCATCCACCCCTTTATTTTGGGTGTTTCCACTAAGCCTGTACTTGCTATCTTTTGTCTTGACCTTTTCTAAGAAGCCATTTTTATCAGAGGCATGGGTTAATCGTCATCTATTAACCATACAATTTATTTATATTGTAGGGTTCACCGTTGGGCCTCACGTGCTGGATGTTATCCCATTAATTTTTTTGAATTGTTTAGGTTTTTTTGCGTTCGCTTTGTTATGCCATAGAAAATTAGTTTCGAGCCGTCCGCCCGTTGGTGAGTTGACTGCCTTTTATTTTTTCTTGGCATTAGGTGGGGTTCTTGCTGGTTTATTTAATGGAATTGTAGCCCCTCGATTATTTTCATATGCGCTTGAATACCCGTTGGTACTCTTATTGGCAATTACTTCCATGCCTTATCCAAAAAATTCAGTAATTAAAATGAGTGTCTATTGCGGTATGACAATCCTGTTGCTTGCAATGATGCTTCCATCATTAAAGCCCTTACAAACGTTAAGTCAACAGAGAAATTTTTATGGTGTAAAACGTGTCTTTTCTCAAGCAGGGGCCCATGTTTTGATGAGTCAAAATACACTTCATGGCTTTCAGTTAATAAAAGACGCACAGGCAAGTAATGGATCTACCGCTTATTATGGAGGAATGTATCATGTGGTTAGAAAAATGATGGCTAACCAGGCATCATTAGAGGTGATGGTTCTTGGCTTGGGAGCTGGTACCATGGCACGTCAATTTCGTGCCGAAGATCGTGTGACCATGGTTGAAATTGATGAACAAATGATAAACATTGCTACCAATCCAAATTACTTCACTTATTTGCAGGATTCTGAGGCTCATCTTTTTATAAAAAAAGGAGATGGCCGCTTAGCGGTAAAAGAATTGAAAGACGCCTCGTTGGATTTGTTGGTCATGGACGCATTTAACTCCGATGCGATTCCTATCCATTTGTTAACGCTTCAAGCATTAACGATGTATAAGAAAAAATTAAATCCCAACGGGATTATTTTAGTGAATATTAGTAATCGTCATCTAAATGTATTACCGATTCTAACCGGTGCTGGTAGGGTGTTGGACATGATCGTGTTGCACCAAGCGACAGTAGGAAATAATCGTTTAGGACAATTTGCTTCAGAATGGGCATTGTTGACAACCAATGAGGCCTTGCGATGCATTTAATGCAAGAGCAAGACTGGCATTTTGTGGCGGATTCGAATACGGCGATGTGGACGGATGATTATTCTAATTTGATTCCACTGTTGAAGTGGAATAATCCAAGATTTGTTGTTTAGTTTTTGGAGTTCTCCCCAGCGCCGTCCCATGAAATGCACTGATTTTGTCTGATTTTTTCTAAAAATAGATGGAATAGCAGGGGAATTGGTAACAGTTGTTTTTTATGATAGTTTGGGCAAATATTAAACTTTAACCACGTCAATATTTATGATAATATGCAAATAATTTTAACATTTTGTGGGTATGATTTCAGAAAACACCGTTGACATCAATGGCTAAGATATTGATTATTATTGTTTTTTATAATTTTCAGACACGTAAGAGCCATAAGATCAATTATAAAAGTAACTCAACCGCTTTTGGATAAGTTTGCTATTTATTCATTCAAACGAAACCCAAGTCATTTTGAACAGCTACTTAAAAAAATTAATTGCAATCAATATGTTAACGTTAAAATGTGATTCAATGATGTTTTCTATGATAATGGACGTTGAAAATTAACTATTTTACTAAATAAAGATACTGAGGTTTATTATGGCTTATGAGCAATATGAAGAAAGGATTGCTGCAGGTGATTCTGATGCAATGTGTAGCTGTGCGCTCTTGTATTTAAAAGAAGGGGGTAAGGTTGATCTTGCAAAGGCGATTGAACTTTATGAACAAGCGATTGCGTTGAACAATTCTGTTGCCATGTGTCATCGTGGGCGGATGCATCTGTATGGTCAGGGGGGTGAGGTTGATCCTGCAAAGGCGATTGAACTTTATGAGCGAGCTATTGCGTTGAACAATCCTTCTGCCATGTATAATCGTGCGTGCATGCATCAGAAGGGTCAGGGGGGTGAGGTTGATCCTGCAAAGGCGATTGCGCTTTATGAGCGAGCGATTGCGTTGAACAATTCTGCTGCCATGTCTGACCGTGCGTGGATGCATCAGAAAGGTCAAGGGGGTGAGGTTGATTATCCAAAGGCGATTGCGCTTTATGAGCGAGCGATTGCGTTGAACAATTCTGTTGCCATGGTTAATCGTGCGTGGATGCATGAGCAAGGTCAAGGGGGTAAGGTTGATCTTGCAAAGGCGATTGAACTTTATGAACAAGCGATTGCGTTGAACAATTCTGTTGCCATGTGTCATCGTGGGCGGATGCATCTGAATGGTCAGGGGGGTGAGGTTGATCCTGCAAAGGCGATTGAACTTTATGAGCGAGCGATTGCGTTGAACAATTCTGTTGCCATGGTTAATCGGGCGTGGATGCATGAGCATGGTCAAGGGGGTGAGATTGATTATCCAAAGGCGATTGCGCTTTATGAGCAAGCGATTGTGTTGAAGAATTCTGGTGTTGCTCCAACGTATCACCGTGCCTGTTTGAAGCATTTTAAAAAAAATAAAAACATTGAGTTATTGTTTATTGCCATTGATAAAATGGAATTATATCTGAACAAGGCATATTCAAAAGATAGCCAAGGCAAGAACAAGATAAAAGAGCTTTGGGGTCTGCATACGGCTCTTAGCGAGAAATTGAAGAATTTTCTTTTAACATCCATTCGTCTACAGCCAACCAAGGACAGTTTCGAAAGATTTAAAAATGAATTTATCGAACTAGCAAACTCTAAAAATAAATTAATGCAAGCTCATAGACAACAATGGAAGCCAATCATTGCAAATATTCTCATTGCGCTGACCGGCATTGGTTTGTTTGCGATAATCATCAAAGCGGGATTAACTAAAGCGGTCTGCAAGAAACCAATGTCTTTCAATCAAGTTTTCTTTTTTGCTAAAACAACTTCTGAAAGATTGATAGCTGGAGTTGTTAAGAACTCAGATATTGAAGTTGAAGATGTTCTAAGCATTCACATTAATCGATGATAAAGCGATGAATTCAGAGCTAAATGTGTCTGAATTCATCGGTTTGAGTTCTTCAAAGCTCAATTCGCAAGATTTTCGCATCATCCCTAGGATCGATGACCTCCAAGGGAATAAGTCCTTCTAAATGATGGCCAGGTTCCCTTTGTCTTCTAGCCAGGACTTTCTATCACCCGCACGTTTTTTTGCTAGCATCAAATCCATCATTTCCATGGTTGTGGGTTCATCGTCCAATGTTAGTTGTACCAATCGCCGCGTATTTGGATCCATGGTTGTTTCGCGTAACTGCATCGGGTTCATCTCACCTAATCCTTTGAAGCGTTGTACATTGATCTTGGCTTTGGTCTTTTTAGATAAAGAAGCGATGGTTTTATCTTTCTCTTCATCGTCCAAAGCATAGTGAATTTCTTTTCCAGCATCGATACGATAAAGTGGCGGCATGGCAACGAAAATGTGGCCTGCCTTAACCAAGGGTTTGAAATGACGAAGGAAGAGGGCACATATTAAGGTGGCGATGTGTGCGCCGTCAGAATCTGCGTCTGCAAGGATGCATACTTTTCCATAACGCAAACTGCTCAGATCATCAGAGCCAGGATCAATCCCAATGGCAACAGAAATATCATGAATTTCTTGTGAGGCTAGTACTTGAGAAGAGTCCACTTCCCAGGAATTTAAAATTTTACCGCGTAAGGGCAAAATGGCTTGGAAATCTTTACTACGGGCTTGTTTTGCAGAGCCACCCGCAGAGTCACCCTCTACTAGAAATAATTCCGCTTGATTTAAATCCTGCTGTAAACAGTCTGCTAATTTTCCAGGAAGCGCAGGGCCTTGGTGCACACGCTTTCGTGCGACTTGTTTGGCAAGACGCATTCTTTTTTGAGCGTTGGCAATGACCATTTGGGCAATGATTTCACCTTGACTTCGATGTTCATTCAGCCAAAGCGCGAAAGCATCTTTGATGACACCGCTCACAAAACCAGCCGTTTGTCTTGAGCTTAAACGTTCTTTGGTTTGGCCGGCAAATTGTGGCTCTTTCATTTTTACTGAAATCACGTATTGGCATTGTTCCCAAAGATCGTCTGCGGTTAATTTTACACCGCGTGGTATTAAATTTCTTAACTCACAAAAAGAAGACAAGGCCTCAAAAAGACCAGAACGTAAGCCATTAACGTGAGTACCCCCTTGAACAGTAGGAATTAAATTCACATAACTTTCATTGACTGTGCTGCTGGGTGTATGGGATAAAGCCAGTGCCCAGTCCAAGGTAGCCTCATCAGATTTGAATTCACCAGAAAAGGGTTCTTCTGGAAAATAATCAGAGGGCAGGGTTTGACGTAGGTAGTCAGACAGCCCATGATTATAACACCAGGTCACTTCATCATTAGTTATTTTGTTGATAAAGGTCATGGTTAAACCAGGGCAAAGAACGGCTTTTGCTCGCAAGACATGACTGAGTTGTTTGGCTGAGACACGGAAGGTGTCAAAATACTTCGTATTAGGCCAGAAGCGAATCAGGGTGCCCGTATCACGTTTTTTTGTTGTTCCTATTTCTTTAAGGTCGCTTGATTTATCTCCGTTGGCAAAGGACATCTGATACAAAATACCATCGCGTTTGATGGTAATATCTAAGCGTTCTGAAAGTGCATTCACTACAGAAACACCAACCCCATGCAAGCCGCCAGAAAAGGTGTAGTTTTTATCTGAGAACTTTGCGCCAGCATGAAGACGCGTTAGTATGACTTCCACGCCACTTAAACCAAGTTGTGGATGTAAATCCACTGGCATGCCTCGTCCATTGTCTTCTACTTCAATGGAGTTGTCTTCATGCAAGGTCACAACAACACGGCTTGCAAAACCTGCAATGACCTCATCGACGCTGTTGTCAATCACTTCCTGGGCCAAATGATTGGGTCTGGTCGTATCGGTATACATTCCGGGGCGGCGCTGGACCGGTTCCAATCCGCTTAAAACTTCAATGGCTTCTGCTGTATAATTTTCAGACATTTTCTGGGATCACTTAATATACGAGGATATTGCTAGTTTATCAGATAATTAGCATTCCGGTATATTTACTGCAAGGCCACCTAAGGATGTTTCTTTATAGATGGATTGCATATCTTTGCCCGTCTGTTTCATCGTTCGAATCACTTTGTCGAGTGAAATTTGATGCTGTCCATCCCCGATCAGTGCCATTCTTGAGGCATTCACAGCCTTGACCGCACCCATGGCATTGCGTTCAATGCATGGAATTTGTACTAAACCCATGACGGGATCGCAGGTCATGCCAAGATGATGCTCCATGGCTATTTCAGCGGCGTTTTCAATTTGTAGGACGGATCCACCTAAAACAGCGGTTAACCCTGCGGCTGCCATCGATGAGGCAACACCTACTTCCCCTTGGCATCCTACCTCAGCACCAGAAATAGACGCGCCCTCTTTGTATAAAATTCCAATGGCTGCTGCGGTTAAAAAATAGGTGTGGATGTCTTCTTCCTTTAATTTCGCATGGGCATCCTGACAGTATTTAAGGACCGCAGGAATAATGCCAGCAGCACCGTTGGTAGGCGCTGTGACGATCCGCCCTCCCGCGGCATTTTCCTCATTGACTGCCATAGCATAAAGGTTTAAACGGTTCATGATATCCGAACGTTCATAAACACTAACCACCCCTTTATCGGCGTTCAGTTTTTGATACAAATCTGGCGCGCGGCGTTTTAATTGCAAGCCCCCGGGCAAGACGCCATTGGCATGATGACAACCGGTTTCAATGCATTGATCCATGACGGAAGCAATGTCAAGAATCCCTTGCTTGATGGATTTCTCATCACGCCACACGGTTTCATTTGCCATCATCAACTCAGTAATGGTCAGATCATGAACGTCACACAGTCTTAAGAGCTCTTTACCGGTATGAAAGGGGTAGGGTAGTGGCACTTTTTTTGAAGTGTCTTGGTCAAATGTTTCTTCGGTCGTAATAAAACCACCACCGATAGAGTAATACACTTGGCTTAATAATAGATTGTTTTTTTCATCATAGGCGCTAAATCGCAGACCATTGGTGTGTTTGGGTAATAATTCTTTTTGTAAAATAATAAAATCGTTGGCATCATGATAGGCAATATTTTTTATTCCGGCGAGGGAAAGTGTGTTTGTTGCTCGAATTTCTTCCATACGAGGAATCATGCTTTCAGGAATCACGGTCTCGGGTAATTTTCCTTCAAGCCCGTTTAGAATCGCTTTGTCCGTCCCATGGCCTTTGCCAGTGAGGGCCAGTGACCCATACAGTTCGGTTTTGACTCGTGTCGTTTTAATCAATACCTCATGTTTCGTCAAAAGTTCTAAAAATGCATTAGCCGCTAACATGGGGCCGACGGTATGTGAGCTAGAAGGGCCTATCCCTATGGAAAATAAATCAAAGATGCTGATGCTCATATTATTTTACTCTTGTGATTAAATGGCAGACATAGATAATATAATTCTAGCACAAAATCAGCTGTACTAGGGAAGGGCAAAGTGCCAATTCATGCGTTCTGACAAGGATTTAAGCATGATTTCACCACGAATACTATTCCCTTTCGCATTGACTCGAGGACTTAAAACAGCAACACCTGCTTTGCCTGGCACTACAGCTATTGTATAGCCTGAAACGCCACTTTTCGCCGGCATGCCCGTGTTGACCATGTGGGTCCCGGTTTCATCGTATAAACCACAGGTCGCCATGATAGCCAAAGTGATTTTGCAGGTTTCCATGGAGATGATTTGCTTGTCCGTGACCGGATCTTTCCCATAATTAGCCAGCAGGCAAGGTAAGTAAAGCATTTGGTCGAGCAGTGTTTCATAAGAGCAGAGCGTGAAGTATAGATCAAGGGTTTCGTAGACATTTGTGCCCAAAATACCTCGGCTATGCAATAAATAAGCCAGTGCTCGGTTGCGATCCCCCGTGCGTTTTTCTGATGAAAAGACGAGAGGATTCACACTTAATCGGCAATTAAATAGTTTTTGTGTCCATTTTTGTAGCCACCCAAATTGTTGTTCACCCACGCCTGGTATATGAGAGCAAAGCATGATAGCCCCGGCATTGAGCATCGGATTTGATGGTTTGGGGCCTAATTGTTCAAGCCGAGTAATGGAACTAAACTCATCTCCTGAGGGTTCTACCTTCACCCATTCAAAGAGCTGATCAGGGCCATTTTCTTCTAATAATCCAATCAAGGGGATTAGCTTTCCAGTGCTTTGTAGGGTCACCAATTCCAGTGGATCATTGCTGTATACAAGCATTTCTTCACCGAATGATTGCACAGCAATGGCTGTTAACTCTTTGTTAACATTCGCTAATTCTGGAATATAGTTCGCAGTATCCCCCTCATGATTGTTTAAGGCTTCATGAACTATTTCTTCAAGGCATTTTAGGGTCAAACGGTTGGATTTCATACAGTCCTGTTGAAAAATCTGTTATTATGATAAATTTAGCACATTATGGCAAATTTGCGTAAGTCGACATTCTTTATTCGCTAGGACGATATTATTTAATACCTCCTCTATCTGTGCTAATATGGCCCAACATTACTCAAGTTGATAAATTTAAATGGCTAAATCGACGGTTGCTCCTAAAAAAAATATGAGGCCTAATGCGCGTTGGTCCATTGATCAGTTAAGAACACACTTTGAAATGCTTGAGGAATGTGAGTTTCCCTACGATAAAGTCAAGCATGAGCGAGAAAAACTCTTTTTGATGGAAGTCTTTCATCAAAAATTAGTTTTACAAACGAATCGGAAAAAATTCAAATCCAAAGACGCTGAAAAAGATCTGTCTTTTTGGCGACGTTTGTTAGTGAATATGGTGTATTATTTTTTACTTTTATTTGGATTATTGCAAGATGCAACGGCAAGTTACACCTTCGGGGCATTTCTATTTGGATTAATACCGACCATTTCTAATCCGCTTATTATTATTTGTGCGGTCTTTTATACGTTGATCGAATGTGCTCTTTTTTATGCATTTGAAGTATCTTTATTGAAGGATTTGTTAGATATGCCCAACGAACGCAATGGGGCAGGGTTGCTTATCGACACCTACAGCGATCAAATTAAGGTCCTGGTGAAAATTAATCAACAACTAACCTCCTTAGCCACACTTGTGTGCACCGAAGATGATTTTAATCATTACGTTATTTTAGCGAAATTACTAAATGCTTCCCGGATTAAAATATACGATGCCATTGCGTCTCATCGATTATCCAAAACTAGAAAAATATTAAAGGTGGGCATCATTGCTTTTGGGGTTTTGACCAATATTGCGGGCAGTTATTACTTTGTACTTTCATCGCTTGCCGCAGTGGCGCCTACATTGGTTGGTACGCCTCTGGGATGGGGTCTTATTGTGTTGACCATCTTAGCAGGAATTGGTTTTTATTTTGCAATGGGCGGCTCCGCCATGGCCAATATTTTGAATCAAGATTATGACCGTTTCCAAGTATTGAAAAAGGATATTTCAGACTTTAAAGAAAACCATGCCGACGAGTTGTCAAACATTGCAGCCATCAGGAATAAATTCGTTTCAGAGCGTCCAAAAGGAGTCAATAAGGCAACCCAAACGACCCCTCAACCGATTCCTGCGAGGTCTCATCACTCAGGACTCGGTTTTTTCCCAATGGAGGCGGTGCTTGAGGGGCAGGGATCTGTGGCGAGTTCTCGAGCGAGCATATAAGCCGAGGATAAAGCCGCGTCTAGTTGCTGCTTTGTCGCCTTGTCGTGCGATGTTAACTCGATAGTAGCCTTCCCCATCACGGAATATAATAATCGTTGTTTATCACTAGACAATGAAGCGAGATGTTTTTTTATGGTGGCTAGATCACCGCGCTCTATTGGGCCTGTTAGGGCTTCTTGAGGCGACATGGATTTTTCAAGGTTTGAAAGGGTTCCCTTCATCAAATTAATTATCATCCGCAGCGCCATTTTTTTTTCCACCTTGGCTGCAATGAAACAGTTCACTGCCTCTTGTGCGAGTGTGACCAAGTAATTAGAGGCGAATACCCCAGCGGCATGGTACAACGGTTTTTTATCTTTAGCGATCTGAAAATTGATAGAACCCATCGATTCAAAAAAGGGTTCTATTTTTTTAAGCGCAGGGATGTCGCCTTCTGTTGCGCAATAAGTGCCAGGGAAATTCTCAACAGACAAGGCTGGATCAGCAAAGCTCCTCATTGGATGGATAGACATGACCAACGCGTCTTTAAGTTTTACGGCAGATATTACGTCAGACGTTAGTATCCCGCTACAGTGAATAAAAATACTACCTGGTTTGATCTGTCCTGAGCGGGCTAGATCTAAACTCGTTTCAGCAAGACGATCATCTGGGGTGGTAATGAATGTTATATCAGCGGGTGGTAAGTCCTTTATTGCAGGACAATATTCCCCATCTCCAATAAATTGAATAGCGGCCATCGCACGATGTTGGCTTCTATTGTGAATCCCTGCGATTTTAGCCAGGTTATGCTTGACAATTAGGCGACCGAGCGTTTGTCCTAGCTTTCCTGCGCCAATGATATTTGCAACGAAGGTCATATGAGGCCAATAGGTAGTGGTATGAAAATCAATGATCATCAGTGCAGCAGGCTCTCTTAGTCGATTCGGCTGCGTTTTTTAGGATTATATCACATTCGACTTTATGAAAAATCCCCACTGGCCGAATCCCCGCGGCGGTGGAGATTTTTCATAAAGTCGAGTCACGGAGAAAGTGTCACTTGTCTTAGTTGCGTCATCGAGTTACCTTAATTTTGGTAAAAATTCATTGTCAGGGTCTTCAAGTTTAGAAAAATCTATATCTTCATCGAGATCCTGATAAGAAGATTTCAAATCTTCTTCCTTTTTTTCAGGCTTTTTGATGGTTGTCAGTAACTTCGAGTTATCACAATACATTTCTCCACTGTTTATATCAAAATGATAAGCTACTGTTTCTTCCTTTCCATCAATGGTCAGCAGGACATTGACCACAAACCCAGGGGGTGAGGGATTACTTCCCTTTGATGGATCAAATTGTTCACTTTTATCCAATGTAATTTTATTAAATTCCAAGGCTGTACCTTTTGGAAATTTTTCTATGATGAATCTTTCCAAAGATTTTAGTAAACGGTTATAAGTGTCTGGATTGTTTATCTTGTAAAAAAAAGGGACATATTTTGAACCGTACAAACCCAACAAATTGCTATTTTCAATGTATTCACATTCGATTTTTTTATTTTTGTAGTTAATGGACTCTACTAGAACATTCGATGAACTTTTGCGTGCTTTGTCTAAAACCACAGCTCCAGCCTCTGAGGCCGCTTGAAATACTGCTATTGAGCCTTTTTCATTTAGTTCGCTTTTTTCCTTGCATTGGGAAAGATAATTGACTAATTGAGATTGTTTTTGGTGACAGTAATGATAAAATGTTTTCCAATCATTTTTTTTGAATCTTTTTGCATTCGGATCCATCTGACTTACCTGATTAAATATGTTCAAAATGGATAGAATCTTTTTTTCATCGGAAAGAGTTTTATCGTTTAGGTTCTCAATAACAGTCGTTAATGCGTGAAAGTTAAGATGATTATTTATTTGTTCAAGCACCTTTGTCATGTCGGTAAATTCTCTGGTAATATCTTCATCTAACTCTTCGGGTGTCATCGACGCTCTAATTTTAACTTCCATTTCATTAAGATAGTTAAATAAGCGCCCATTAAGGCTGCTATCCAGTGAACGATTCTTGCTTGCGTCATTCTCTAATAGTGTTTTTCTAGCCTCGGAAATATATTGCAGGATAGTTTTGCCATCTAGATCCTTTTCGATTAACTTTATAAGTAAGGTTTTAACTATCGCTTTTCTATCATCAGATACAAAGCTCCTTGTCCACCATTTGTCTTTATAGTTTGTTAAACCATCTATCAATGGCGTCTTCCCAGTCTGCTTCCACCAGGTACTAGAGCTCTGGGTTGAATTACCGCCACGTTGACGAGATTCAGCTCTAATCATTCCTAGGTATGTTCCTTTAGACGCCTCATGTTCACCCCGATGATCGGTCAATCTATTGAAATGATCCGTTTCAGCCTTGTGGAGAGCATCAATGAGATCCTTGTCCTTACTCCAAATTATTTTTTCTGCAAATTCCCGGCATTTTGTGCTCATGGCGGTGTAAGTCAGGGGATTACCGTTAGCGTGAGCCTTATAACGAAGATAAAGCAACGAACCCATGATCAATGTTGTTTTTTCTTGTTCCGATTGTCCTTCAGAGAATTTGAATTTCCCCTTGATAAAATGAGCATTGGCTTTGTGGTTTAAATAGTTCACTTCGACTTTAATATTTTCTGTGGTCGCATTTTTTCTTGCAATCCGAGCGAATGTATTGGTTTCTGTATTACCAGGTTCTTCAGCCATAAAATCACTATACACAGCCTCAGGACTCAAGGTAGGGTCGACACGACCAAAACGTTCTTGGCGTTTGACATATTGTCTGCTTAATGAAGAATGGCGTTTTTTAGCATTCTCCATGACCATAGGTGCTTCGAGGGGCTTTTCGTCATGCCATTTTAACTCAGAAGCCCCTTTGATAGAATGGTTTTTTAAAGCACCGGACGCCAATTTATTCCATTCAGCGCATGCGTAGGTTGCTAAGTGAGTAAGTCTATCGCCATCATTTTCCAAGAGGCTGTAATAATCGTCAATTTTAGTTGATAGGGATTGCCATTGGTTTAGCAAATGATTCTTAAGCTCGCTCTTATTAAATGGCAATTCACTGTCATTTACATCCTTTATGTAGGCAGAAAATCGTTTATAAATGTAGTCTTTAATGTCATCGAATAACTCTCGTTCTTCTCTGTTGGCTGCTCGGATTTGATTGCGCTTGCCATTTAAATCTGCAATGGCATCATCTAGTGCTTCATTGGAACTTTTAATGTTTCGTATTTGTTTAGGTGTGTAGCAATCCTTAAATTCGCTCCGACGAATGATCATTCGTGAAAAGCCTTTGTCACTTGCTCGTCCTGAACGCCCAATTTTTTGTCGTTTTGATCGTTCTAAATCTTCGGTGGAACCAGGCTCTTCGACAGAAGTAACAATGCTATACAATCCGTTCGTATGTTCCGGTTTGATGTCGGTTCCACGGCGATAGGTTGTAGAAAAAGTAATGGTTCCATTTTTTCCAGCAATCTCTTTGTTTTTTCTTTCATCGTCTTCTCTCTCCTTTGGAGTAGGCTTTTCACTTCCATAACATCCTTGAATCGTTGAATAGTTATCCTGGTACTTGCTTCCTAGAGCGGCTTTAAGTGCGGTTTTCATTTTTTCACCATATTCCCTAGAGGGGCAGTGAACCAATACTGGTGAGCACAGTCCTTTTTTTTCACTGCGAATATGATGGATGATTTCTTTTACAATGAGGTTTATATGGTTGTTTTCTTCTTTTTGCGAATCATTTAAAAAAGTTGGGTTGGTCAAAATTGGTTTTAGATCGTGACGTTTAGAATCCTGAAAGGGTGGGATTTTCATAAAAATGGTCCCATATTTCGCATGTTGTTCAGCAATTTCCGAAGGAGAGCCCGCTGTGCCTGTCATTCCACAGACTCGCTCATATTTATCTTGCATTATTTTGCTATTTAATGAGGTGATGTAGGCACTTTCTGGCTCAACAAGGAAATCAGGCATTTTTCCAGCATCAATCGCCTCTTTGGATTTTTTTCGTAAACGAAGATGTAAAAATTGTTGAACTGCTTTGCTTCTTTCTGGCTCAAATTGTGGTTCTTGGTTTTTCATGATACACGCTTTGGAGACGCCATTTGGAAACTGGGGATGTGCTAGTGTTTGCACGCGAAATTGGCTCCCCTCATTTTTCATTTCTTTTTTCATTAAATCTTTAGAGATTGCTGCAGCCATTAACCAGGTTTTTAGTCGTTCATTGTAAACCGTGGGATTTGATATTAATTTTTTTAATTGGGATTTTTTTTGACCAGACATGTTGGCTTGCGCATTTAAAAAGATGTTGGCCTCTTTCATTAGGTCCTCATCAGATTTTTTTTCTTTTTGCTGGTCTACGAAGTCAATCATGTGTTCATAAATCCAGATATAGGGGCTTTTATAGGGTTCGGTGACCGGATCTAACGATTTAGCAAATCGATAGCGCATGTCGTCATCCAGTGAGCTAAAATCAACTTCGTCTGCAATGAGTAGGCTATTTTCGGGAAAAACCTTGCCTGTTAATTCCATCTTAGAGCGATATAAAGCCAACTCTGGCAGGGTCGTAATCGTTACTCCTTTATCCGTATCCGCACTCGAGTTGGCACCAAGCAATCTTACAGGGATTTTAAGGTAGTGATAGAACTCTTCTGTTTCTTCAAAGCATTGTCGTGCTAAGTTGGGGTTAGCGGTGGTTATATCCACAGTTTTACCCTCTACCGTGGCAAAAGCAGCCATCAATGCGGCAGTTACTGATTTACCTTGTCCTGTCGGAATCTCGCATACAAGATTTTTACCTTTTTGCTGTATGGATGCTAATAGATATAACACTTGGGTGGGTCGCGGAAATTTATCAGTGGTTCGAAACATGGCTTCGCGTAAAATTGCGATCGTCTCTAGTTGTGTTTTTATTCGTTTTTTAGGACTGATGCTATCATCAGCAAGCACCTGTTTATAATGGTCTAATAAAAGCGTCATTTCAGCATGAGACATGTTTTTAATGGTTTTAGCGTTTTCACAGTTGGGATATAATGCTATGGGTTTGTCTAAACCGATAGCATTTATATACAAGAACCATTCTTGCAACTCTTTGCGTTGGGACAATAACATGGTTCTGTGGTGATTCATGTCTTCTAAATGATCAAGGTAATTGGCTACTTCACTGGTATCAAACTGTTTTTCCAATTCCCCTGATTTCTTTCTTGTGCCGCAGGGATCTTTATCACAATTTTCTATAAGGTTTTTTAATTGACCTAAATTCTCTCTTAAGAAAGCGATGGAAGGAGCTCGAGGGATTTGATACAGTTCTTGAATTAATTTTAGATTCCCAGGTTCTAGTTTGAATAAATCATCTACCAACGAATAATCGATCACTTCTTTCGCTTTCAAGCTACGATTTGCAGCGTTTAAAAAAATACTCATCACCACAGCGCGTTCAGAAGGGTTATTGTGTATTCTCTTCATGAAAGGTAGAAATTCTTTAGCGCGATCTTTTGAAAAGAATGAAAAAAGTTCGATGGCAAGCGCTTCATTATTTAATTCTTTAACAAAGTCAATGAAGGTATTGGCATCCGTTTGATTTTCGGCTAAATTCCCCTCAGCTGCCAAAGCGTAAGTGGATTTTTTAGTATAATAAATATCACGAGACTCACTCATGGCCTGTTGTAAATAGTAAGCTACTCCGCTAGTATCATCGGGATCTTTAAGGCAACAGGTGGTTGCTAATTCCAGGCAATGTGTGGTTTCTTCATGATTTAAAGAAGGCTCCATTTGAAACATCTGGTCTATGATGCCATATAATCGATTGCCGGTTTCTTCTTTTATGTTTTTAAATGACAACAATTGTTCTAAGGAATGGGTGGGGAAGCGATTTGTTTCATTGATATTTTTAGCCAATAAGCCGATTAAATTTTCCACCAATACCAAAGGATAGTTTGCTAAGGCCTCATAGTTCTTGTCTAGAGACTCTAATATTTCCTTAAATTGAGCCGGCCATTTTTTTTTGAGCAATTTTAACGAGGAAACCAACTTGGATAAACACTCTAGTTCTTTAGGGAAGATCCCAATAAATGCGTTGAAATCATTGGTTCTAAGTGTTTGATGACGCAAGCTATTCATAAATGTTGTGAGGCTTGCATCATTTATTTCAATCGTTTTAATTCCATGCTCAATCTCGGATTGGTAGATGTTTTTCATCATGGAGATCATGTTCTTTAGAGCCAAGTCATTTAATACACTCCTGGCTTGCTTAATCTTCTCTAATTGACTGATTAAAATCTGAGGGCCAGCTGGCGTATCTAGGCTCGTTAAGAAATTTTCACCAATCATGCCGGCAAAAGGTGCCAGTTCTTTTTTGATTTCAGGCATGAATTTTTTAATGGCAGACGCCAGAGTGCCACCGGACTCCGGGGCGCTGGTTTTTAATTGTTCCACTCTAAAGTGGCAGTCTCGGAAAGATGCCGTGACTTTCATTCTTAGTTGACTAAAATCAGATTTCTCCTCGCTAGTCACTGTTTCAATCAGATTTGTTAGTCCTGAAAGACTGGGCGGATTGATATTTCCATCAATACTGCCAAGGAGAGCAAGCAAATCTAACGTAAAGGATTCGCCATGTTTTTCAAAGCATGTTTCAACCTTTTTATGCAGTTCATCTGATAAAAATCCAATGTTGTCATTGGTTAGACCCTCTGGACTGCAGATCGCCAATAATCTGATGGTTGGGATTTTTATAGGGTTTGTTGTGATTTTTTCTTTTTCTGGGGGTGGCGCGGTGATTATTTTGTTGGAAGTCTCTATAAATTGTCTCAAAGTCATTCCCTTCGTTGGATCTTTTTTGTTTAATAAGAGCGTTGCTTTAAAATATTCCCCAACCTCATTTGGCTTTAAATGCCAAATGTTTAGTAAATATTCATTCATGTTTATGCTTTGATGATTTGTAACGATCATCCTTGAAAAGTCTACTATCTCTTTTAACTGGCATCTTAAACCGAGTCGAAATGATTCAGTGAGGCAAGAGAATACAGCCCTCATAGAGTCTTGATGATTGGTCGATAAATCAAAGAGGTCATTAATATCTTTTTCTGTATAATGCGTTCCACCTTTAGATGATCCATATTGGTAAACAATGGATAAAATGTAATCTCTCATAATCTCTTGTAAGCTTTTATTTTGTTGTAATTTTTTTGTGATCGTATCAAACATCGTTTGATACTCTTCTATAGGAAGACGATGATTCATGGTGGCAATATAGCGTAAAAAATAGCATTTTTTATCAGACGTTTTGTCCAGCAAAGCGATCTCCCTAAAAGAGCATTTTGAACGATAATTTGTTTTTTCTGTCCTAGAGTATGTTATATCCTCTCCTGATAGGCCTGATAGGGTCCCCAGTTTAAGCATCATGTCTGGTGTCACGAGCTTAAACCCTTCATATCTTGAAGCATAAAAGGGCCCTAGCGCATCCAGTGAAAAATAACAAGATTTTAGGGGAACTTTGCTCTCAGATAAAAAATATCCTTCATCATAGGATGCCGGGTTTAATGCATTAAATTGCTCCTGTGCATCCAGCGCATTGTCAAGAATGGTAAGCAACCGATCCAACCCCACGCGCATGTCTGCAACACCCGTGAGAGGGCAAATGTCTGGTAATGTTAAATCTGGATAATTCTCCGTCATTTGAACACAAAAATAGAAAAAGCCATTTAGCATTTCTGGCAAACTTGACCACCGATCACCAATGTTTTCGTCAGGATTAACTGTTTTGTAGAGACGGTTACTCGTATGTTGTTCAGTTAATGCAATCCACCAATTCAGCTGGGCTGATGACAAGGTCATTAATTTTTCCATGGCATCAAGAGCCGGTTTGTCAGTCAATTCTGTCCAATTTTGGGAAGGATTAAGAAAACATTGTTCAAATGACTGAAAATTGCTTTTTCCTTTTATGGTTTCAAATTTGTCTAATAGGTTGGATAAGGCCTCGGGTCCCTTTTCGTAAAGCACCTGGCTTAATGATTCGATTCGTTTTGAAAAATTCTTATTTTCTGCAAAGAGGTTATTGATTTGGTTGGTGATCGTCTTGATAGCATCTTCGTTCAACCCCATGCCATTAAGAATGCCTTTTAAAATAGCCAGTTTTTCCTCAGGTTTTGTTTTATCACCTTTAATATAGAAATGATTGCTAATACAATCCGCGAGTGGAGGAGATGTTTTACTTTGCTTTTTATTTTTAGTATAAATATCCTCGTATAGTTTTTTTGCTTGATCATGGGTCATGAATTGCAACGCATCACCTTGCCAGGTTTTGTTAGCCATTGGTTTGCTAAATCGAATAGTTAATGGCGTTTCATTCTGGGCTGGCGTTTGGTCAAATTCGTTATAATCCAAAATAATCTTTTCTTCGGTATCTTGCTGTAAAGAAAAGCCAAGGGGTAAATGGTCTGGGTGCAAACCATATTGAACATCTTCCAAATGATCCATCAGCTTGGTAAAGGCATTGTAAGTCATTGATTTAATTCCGTTTTTAAATCGAATTGACTGTTCACCTGTGATAAGGTCCCACGCGTCTAATAGTTTTGGTTTGTGAGGAAGCGCCTCACTGTATTGTTTAAAACGAACGTCTTTCTCTAATGTTTGTCGTGTCACTAACGGCCCTGGCTTGGTGAGTATTGAATATCGTTCTTCTTTTAACTCATCCTGATCGGGTAGATCATCATCCACCGATGATGTTTGAACTTGCTGTTGCATTTGTTGCTGTTGCTCTTGTTGTTGTTGGACTTGCGTTTCTAATTCATAGGCACTTTCCTCGAAAATCGCCCTGCCAATTTTGCCGAGGGTGACTGGTTTACTAAGCTCAACATTCGGTATTTTCTCGTTGGTAATCTTTGATGATTTTTTAGCTCGGAGATTCTCAAGCCCTTTATTTTCAAGGGCTTTAAGTTCTTCAGTCAACTGAGGGTTTTTTATTGAGGGGAAAGAAATAACGAGGGGGGTGGTCCCTAAGTGCTTCGTGATCGCTTTGATTGTTTCTACTGCTAGTATCTCATCTACAGGCAAATGTATTTCAATCCCTGTTAAAGGGGGATACGCATCGTTGTCTATAAGCGAAAATAATCTTTCCTGCAGCATCTTTTCAGAATAATCGCTCTTTGAAAGAAACACAGCAAAGGTTTCAAAGGGTTGGAAAGCTTGATCGGATTGTAGATGCGCAGATAATTTTTCGAGCATGTCTAACGTGCAAACCGGGTGATCTTTATTTCCAAGAGAACAGAGATGGTACGGAAAATCAGTACTGAAGCGAGTTTCATTGTTTCCTAAATAATTTAAAAACTCACCAAACCCAATCGTGCCCATTTTTGTATCAATCCAATCGAACACCTTAGAGCTTGGTTTAAAAAGTTGAGGATCAACCGCTGGAGGATATAATAATTGTTGAAACAAGAAGGCCCAAAGATCCTCTCCAGCCGTCACAGGAATCTTATAAGATAAAATGAGATCATTTCTCGCACGAATGATCGAAAGAGGATTTTTCAGTGTTTCATCTGTTGTGCTGATATTGACGTGTAAAGGGAGTGAGCTAATTAATTGAAGAACACTGTCTTCGTATCCCGTGGCATTTTTTATTTTAAGATCATTGAGAGCCGGATTTGTTCTGAGCAACTTAAAAATTTCCTCCATTGCTACTTGTGGATTATTGATGGCCTTAACCTCTTTGTTATCAAGCATCGCTTGAAGATCGACAGTCAGTGACTTTTCATTAGATTCGCTGAGGGCTTTTATAACGTCCAATTGACGAAATTGTTCGGCTATTTTTTCTCGATTAGCTAATTTTCTTAGATGATCATGTCGCGACTCGCTTTTTAATTTAGCTGGTGCATTAGTAGAAAATGACAACAGCAGGCCATGCACTAATTCAGGAGTAATCACTGATTCTTTGGGTTCTTTTAATTCTTTTGGTATGACGGTTTTTTGGGGAATGGTCTGTTGACCTATCAACGTCTGATATACAAAATCTCGAAGTTCAGATGCTTCCTTGCACTTAAGAATCGGGTGGTCTTCTAAAACTCCAGCGTTCACTAAATCACGGATTATCCCTTGCAAGGCTCTATAACCGCAGGTATAACCATCCCTTTGCTCCGCTGTTCCATTGATGGACATTTCGGGGTTTTCACAGTCAGGAAATGCGCTGAAAATTTGAGCATCATGCTTTGTAAGTTCACCCGTTTGTTCGTAAAATTGAATGGCTTTTTTTAGTGTTTTTTCTATATTTTTTTTATCGTCTTTGGTAAGAGCTAGGGTATCAGTGTAATCACATTTAATTGCCGTCGGCGTTTTGGTTGGGTCGACGGTAATCAATACTCGAGCCCAATGAACACCTTGCTGATGAAGTGCATTGCTTCCTAAATTGACTATTAACGGAATGACGTAGCTCTGTTTAGGGTCATCTTGATTATGTTTTTCACGTTCGAAATGCAGCGCCATTCCGACGTCCACGGTATTAAATGGGATCGCTAACACACTCGCTTTTTTTAGGTCCAATATTCTAAATGCACGGCGCAGATCTTCATCGGTTAACCACTCATCGCTTCGTATAGTCCCTGCAATAAATTTTTCAAACAATCCTGGGAAGCCCATGTCGGTTTTATTAAAATCTATGCGCACAGGTCGAGTCGATTCCCAGTTCAACCAATGGTTTTTTGCAGCGGGTGTATTAAAACGTAAGGTACATGTTTCATCGTCTGATTTTATAGCCTCTACAAATTGAATAAATACCAGGTAAAATTTGGCAAATTCATTCAGATTGGTCTTTAAAGTTTGTCGATTCTCTGATGCCAGAGGATGGAGAGGTAAATAATTGGCATAGCGTTTGTCAAATTCTTTTAGCCCGTCTAATAGTGTTTCATCGACATTCAGATTTGTTGTGATATGGAACAGTATCTTCTCAAGTTTTTCTAAGGCAGGATTCCCGTCTTGATTTTTCAGAGCTTCATCCAAGTCAGCTGTGGATAAGTCTGTAATCTCACGAAGCTCATCAACCGAAATATCGCCTGCTGAAACGGCCAAACGAAGGGCAGCGATGCGCTGAATTAGCTGGTTGCTCAGTATGAGGCTGTTTTCATTATCAAATAAAGGCATGTTGTTCACTTTCTTTGTCTGATTTATAGAAAATTATAGATCAGTAATCTGAGTGGAATATTAAGTGATTTTTTCGATAGGTTTCCGATGCATCAGAACAACAAGGGTACTCAATATGTCTTCAATGATGGGGTGGACAAGACTTTATTTCGCAAGCACCACGGGCAAATCCTCCCACCGGGTGGTATAGTTCGGTGATAAATTATCGCGCCGCATAGACCAAGAGGCGTGCTTACCCTCAGCTGCTAATGCGATGGTATGTCGACCAAATTTCTGATTAATCGAATCAAAAACAGTCAGAATACGTTCGGTTTTTAATAATGTCTCGTCCATGAGTGGGTGAAAAAAATCCAATTGCCTGCCTTTTTTATCAGTGAGATGAGTGATCATTACCCCAACTTTTTGATAATGAATGCCTTCCTTATAGATTTTTCTTAAACAAATTTTGGCGATGGTTGTTAGATAGCGCAGATCATCTGTGGGGTGTGTGAGTTTGACATCCATTGAATTATAATACTGGGGTAAATCTTCACGAAACCGGTTGGATTGAATAAATACTGAAAGATGCTTTGCAAGCGACTGTTGTTGACGTAATTTTTCATAGGCTCTTCTGCAATGGCCACTAATGGCCTCTGCTAAGGCGTGATACTCTGTTTGTGATGTACCAAAACTTCTGGACGAGAGGATGCTTTGTTTTTTTTCAGTAGGAGCGAGACCGCCACAAGGAGTCCCCCCTAATTCCATGGCCGTGCGGAGTAGGACAACATTAAAGGTGTTTCTAATGAACTGATGGTCGCTGTTTGCTAAATCCGCAGCGGTACAAATACCGTGTTGCATGAGCTTTTTTTGCCATTGACGCCCAACGCCCCAAACGTCCCCAACCATGACTTGATGAAGCGATTCCTGGTGGTCCTTGAAATCGACTACTGGGATACTAAATAATTTTTTTGCCATATGATTGGCTATTTTTGCCAGTGTTTTTGTGGGTCCTATACCAATGGAGGTTGGAATTCCGGTGGATTTTAGCACCAACTGTTGCAGTGCGCTGCAAAAATGATAATGCATGGATAAAGGCATCTTGCTTAAATCAAGAAAGGCTTCATCAATGGAATACATTTCAACGGCACTCCAGGCATCTTCAATGGTGCGCATGACACGATAAGACATGTCCCCGTAAAATGTGTAATTTGATGAAAAGACATGGACCTGATGTTGCTTACAAAAGGCTCGTATTTTAAAGTAGGGTGCCCCCATCGCTATACCTAGGGCCTTGGCTTCATTGGAGCGGGCAATAATGCAGCCATCATTATTAGATAAGACAATAATGGGTTTGTTTCTTAAGTCCGGCCGAAATAAACGCTCACAAGAGGCATAAAAATTATTGCAGTCAATCAATGCAAACATGATTACACCGAGTGAATCACATGAATAACCACCCCCCAAATGACCAAATCTTGTCCTTCTGTAATGTCAATGGGCTCATATGCTGGGTTTTCTGCAATTAATTGGATTCGGCCTTGTTGACAAGACAGGCGTTTGACGGTTAATTCGCCATTAATCGCGGCAATAATGATTTTTCCATGTGTCGCTTCAATGCTGCGATCAACAATCAATATGTCTCCGGAGTGAATACCAACATTTTTCATGGAATCACCAGAGGCCGTGACAAAAAAAGTGGCGGCAGGGTGTTTAATGAGGTGGTTGTTTAGATCAAGTTTGCGTTCTATATAGTCATCGGCGGGCGAAGGAAAACCAGCTTGTACCTTATTGGAATAAAGAGGGAGCATTAAAACAGGCGCCTCTTGCTTAAGAAAAGCCATCACGTCTGCGATGCGAGACTGTGGAATGCGCATGGGCTTTGTTGTTTCACCATAAGCATTACGTCCTTTAGGCCGACCAGCGCCATTTCTTTTGCCCCCACGTTGCATAAGATACTCATTTGATTAATGTACACTAATTAAATTATAGACTGACATCATTAGGATGTAAACGCTTTGAAACGCAGGATTTCATTGATTTACCTGCTGAATATACCCATTCTACCTGAAGAGTAGACTATTCCTCCTCTTTTTAAGATCGACCGACAAAAAAAATAAAGTCACGAAAAAAACCAGTCTCTTCAGGTAGAATGAGTATATAATTAAGATTTTCAGGATTTTAATATGACCAGGAGCGACGATGGCGATTTGGTTTAAAGCATTCACGCTAGAAGATTTAAATAAACGCTCTGAAAATACATTAGCAGAGTTACTTCAAATTCAATTTACCGCCATTGGGGATGATAACCTAACAGCAACCATGCCTGCTGATGCTAAAGTGAAACAACCCTTGGGCATTGTGCATGGCGGGGCAAACGTGGTTCTTGCAGAGACCATTGCCAGTACGGGAGCTAATGCAGCGGTCGATTTAGAGCGCTTTTATTGTGTAGGCTTAGAAATCAATGCCAACCACATTCGGTCAGTGAGACAGGGGCTTATCACTGGGATCGCTCGCGCTAGGCATCTTGGACGCACAACTCAGGTTTGGCAAATTGAATTGTTTAATGACGCAGGCAAATTAACCTGCGTTTCAAGAATGACCGCGTCAGTTGTACCAAGAAACGTTTAATATTTCCTTAATCAATAGAATGTAAAATAATCATTCGTTTTGTTGTTTTTTATTACAAAAAAGGAAGGTATTATGAAAAAGGCATGCATCACAGGATTAGTCGCATTGGCTTTAATGAGCGCCCCAGCTTTTGCCCAGAAAGTGATCAGACTCAACCCGAAGGAATCGAAATCATTAACCAATAGTACCCTTTGGACCTTAAATGCGACTTGCAATATTCAAACCAAACAAGACAAGCATGTTATCTTGGTCAGTATTGTTGAGAACAAAGGGGAGGTTAACGGTAAATCGCTTTTAAAAGGCCAATCGACCTCGGTTAACGTAAAAGGTAATGACAATATTTCTGTTAGCGCAGAACCAGGTACCACCGTTAAAATCGTCAATATGAGCAAAGACTCCGTTGAAGCCGATTGTTTTTCGTAAACATCTAATCCAGGATTTGGCACTAAATTCTGGATGACCCCCACCCCATCAGACCAACACCTCATTCGCTATCCTTATTTATTATGGATTGCAGAGGTCTTGCGTCTTTAAATAGAGAGGGCTATTCTTAATAAAACCAATAATAATTGAAAATCAATGATAACGGTCTTTCTCTCTAAATATAAATGCCGGCCTGAGGTCATTACCTCTAAAAATCAAGGATTATTGCGCGAAGCTATTTGGATTGATTTACTGCATCCAACCGATGAGGAGGAACAACTCGTCGAAAGGCTTTTGCATCTTAATATTCCGGTACGGGAAGAAATGCAAGGCATTGAGCCTTCTACTCGTCTTTATAAAGAAGATGACTCGGTTTTTATGACAACAACCATGATTGCCAAATCAGACTCGCTGAAACCTACCTGCGAGGCCGTGACCTTGATCGTCAAAGAAAATAAATTAATCACCGTTCGCTATATTGAACCACAAGCCTTCGCTCTATTTATTTCACAATTACCCAAAATTCCGGCCAATTATTTACACCCGGCAGGTTTGATTATAACCTTGCTCGAAACGTCCATTGACAGGCTGTCTGATATCGCTGAGCGTGTTGGCATCAGTTTAGATGATTATTCAGCAACCCTTTTCGGTTCTCAAGCGACCGATAAGGTTAAATTAGATTATAAACGTCTTTTACAGGATCTGGGTTATAACGGTGATTTGAATGCGAAAGCATGGGAAAGTTTGGTCAGTTTCAATCGATTAAATGGCTTTTTTTCCCAAGCCATTGCCACTCAATTCGATGAACACTTGTTATCTAGAATGACGGGTATTACCAAAGATATTGTCGCACTGAGTGATCAAGTCAAGTTCCTGAGCTCTAAAATTAATTTTTTACTGGATGCCACCTTGGGTATGGTTAATATTGAACAAAACAACATCATCAAAATTTTCTCGATTGCCGCCGTTATTTTCCTTCCCCCCACATTGATTGCTAGCATCTATGGCATGAATTTTATTGAAATCCCCGGATTATCCTCACATTATGGCTATCACCTTTCATTATGCTTGATGCTATTATCCAGCTGGCTACCCTACAAGTACTTCAAAATAAAAAAGTGGATATAAATCAAAAATAGCCAAAATATAAGCAAAGTATCCTATAGTTAATAAAAAGACCATGGATGCGGACTATGTTCACGCAGACGAATAAACAATCGATGCTGTTGATTTATAATGGTTATCGGTTGATATCTATAGCGCTGCTTTTTGTATTGTTTTGGGTTGATGCCTATAACCACATCAATGCCTTCCTATATTGTGGTGCGCTTTTTTTATATGCGCTTTTTGGGCTTTATTTCTTATACGTTTGCCAAGCGCGAGTGATTCCGTATGATCAACAAGTGCTTTGGTCAGGAACCATCGACATCATCGTGATGGTTATCTTGATAGAAGTGATTGGATATATGCAATCTGGTCTTGGAGTATTGTTAAACGCTTCCGTAGCCATGTTAAGCATTTTATTGCCAGGCCGTGTGGCCATCTTTTTTGCTTCCGTTGCAAGCTCGATGTTGTTGCTCCTGAATATTGTTCAATACGAATACATGACGCTCCATGGTTTTAATAGTTTTTTTTCAACCGGTATTTATGGAGCGGGTTTTTTCGCAACCGCATTGACCGCATTGTATTTTGCAAATTGGGTTCGATTAAGTGAAGGGATAGCCAAAGATCGGGGTCGTGAATTAAAGACCATGCAACGTTTGAATGAATATATTGTGGAACGGTTGCAATATGGAGTGATTTATGTGGATGGCGCCACCCAAGTAATGGTTATTAATAAGTCAGCCCGTCAATTATTAAATAAAAATAAAGTTCCTAAAAATCTTACATTGGCAGCACTTTCAAAACCCTTGCATCAAAAATATCTGGTATTTTTAACTCAAAAGAAAGCCCAATCCTCTTCTGGCCAAGCGATCATTGAAAATCCATATTTACAAGTGCATTTTTTTAAGGCGTCCAGAGCAATGAATCCCGCTGTGCTGATTATATTAGAGGACATGGCTGTCATAGCGCAGCAAGTTCAACAATTAAAACTTGCTTCTTTGGGACGTTTTTCTGCGGGTATTGCCCATGAATTGCGTAATCCTCTGGGTATTATTGTGCACGCCGTGCAATTGATGGGGGAGCAGGGACTTAATAAAGAGGATACACGGTTTAAGGAATTGATTGTCAATAATTGTAATCGGATGAATGCGGTGATTCAAAACGTATTATTGGTTTCGAGAAGAAAGAATGCGACCTTTGAATCCATTGATTTACCTGGTTTTCTCCAGCAATTTAAGTATGAATTTTGTTTGATAAATGCCTGTGAATTGCATTTGGTGACCGATAAAGTCAAAAAGAAAACCATTGTCTTTGACAAAAATCAATTAGAGCAAGTGTTGGTGATTTTATGCGACAATTCAATGCATCATGGACGAAATCAATTAGGAAAAGTGGAGATTTCTATAGCAATTCAGAACAAACGCTCACAGATTATTCTAACGATTACGGATACGGGACCAGGCATTGAACCGCAGTTACGACAATGCGTCTTCGATCCTTTTGTGAGCTCTATAAAAACGGGCAATGGGATGGGATTATTTATTGCAAAAGAAATCTGTGAAGTGAATCAAGCGAATCTGGAATTGGTAGAGACCAAAAAAGGATGCCAATTTTCAATTGCCTTTAATCAACGTCGCGAGATTAAATTATGACGACCCATAAAGTGCTGGTTGTTGATGACGAACCAGATATTAGAGAATTACTTCAGCTGACACTGACACGAATGGGACTATTTTGCGATATAGCGGCGAGCTTCGAGGAGGGACGTGTATTTTTAGATAGTCAAGATTACTTTTTAGTCTTAACGGATATGCGATTGCCGGGTAAGGATGGGTCCGATCTTGTAAAATATATCCAAAAAAACAACCCCACCTTGCCGGTGGCTGTGATTACCGCGTTTGGTAATGTGGAAGAGGCGGTGAGTACACTCAAAGCAGGTGCTTTTGATTATGTGACGAAGCCCGTGGATTTAAATGTTTTGAAAGCGTTGGTCAATACAGCATTAAAAATGGATAAAAAAACATCAAATGAGCACGTTGCATTATTACTTGGAGAGAGTAACGTTATCAATGCCTTACGAGAAAACATCAAAAAAGTAGCACGCAGCCAGGCTCCTGTATATATTCAAGGGCAATCTGGCGTCGGCAAGGAATTGGTTGCTCGATTAATTCACGCAAGCGGGCCTCGTGCCAGCAAGCCTTTTATACCCGTCAATTGCGGAGCCATTCCTAGTGAGTTAATGGAGTCCGAGTTCTTTGGCCATAAAAAGGGGAGTTTTACTGGCGCTTATGCCGATAAGCAAGGATTATTTTTAGCGGCTGTTGGTGGGACTCTTTTTCTTGATGAGGTTGCAGAATTGCCTTTGGCGATGCAAGTAAAATTATTGCGTGCCATTCAAGAAAAAGCGGTAAAACCAGTTGGAGAGTGGAGTGAGGTGCCGGTTGATGTGCGGATTTTAAGCGCTAGTAATAAAAATTTAACAGAAGAAATCGCTAGAGGTCGATTTAGAGAAGAGTTGTATTATCGAATCAATGTGATTGAGCTTCAAGTGCCAACCTTGCAGGAAAGGTCGGGTGATATTCCACTGCTTGCTGCAAATATTTTAAAAAAATTGGCCATGGACCAAAATAAAACACCAAGCACACTCCATCCTTCCTGTATTAGTGCTCTTGAGGCCTATTCTTTTCCTGGCAATGTTCGCGAGCTTGAGAATATTCTTGAACGTGCCATGGCATTGTCTAGTGGCAATGAAATTCATGTGGCTGATCTGAAATTACCAAGCAATCCGTTAGAAATGAAACCCACTGAGAGAGAAATCAATTTTCATTTGGATAGTAATTTGGAGGAGCATGAAAAAGCACTGATCATGAAAGCACTTGAAAAGACAAAATGGAACCGAACGGCGGCTGCTCGTTTGCTGGGGGTGAGTTTTCGAACACTTAGGTATCGACTAAAAAAATTAGGGATCGAGTAGAATGAGGGGGTAGGGTTCCAATGTTTTCATAAAGTCAAGTTAGACCGGTTTCGCTCAGAAATTCCCGCCCTGGAAGCTCTTGCTATCAAGAGCTTAGAGATGAGCGGGAATTTCTGTGTTTGGTTATTTTTAATGGACTGTCATTCGTGTTTTCAGTATATTTTCAAGAATCATGGTGGGGGTTGAATTCCTATGCAATTTGAAGTTGATGACCGGATTCATACAAGCGCCTTCTGGTTGGGCGATTGGCCTTTATCCGCCGTTTATTTGAAGAATCATGCCGACTTTCGATGGCTGATTCTTGTCCCAAGAATCGCTAATGCTCAGGAAATTTACCAACTATCGATCATTGAGCGCCATCTGTTAATGGATGAAATGGTAGCACTGTCTGCAATGATGGAGGCGTTGTTTAAACCCGACAAAATAAATATGGGTGCTCTGGGTAATATGGTTTCACAGCTGCATGTGCATGTGGTAGCACGTTTTAAAACAGATGTATTATGGCCTCATGGAATTTGGCAACCTGATCTGATTGCTAACCCCTATGACGCAGAAGAGGCGAATGGTTTAGTGAAAATATTGAGAAAAAAAATAGAAGAGGTTTCCGTGACCTCTTAAAAACTACTTTTCCAGCATGTCATTAATTTCTTCTGTTTTAGCCTGTATTCTTTGTTGAAGCATTTTATCTTTTGAAGCAAACGTATTGGCAATTTTCAGTTGCCTCAAGGCCTCTTTTTTTCGTCCTTGCAATAATTGACAGCGTGCCTCAGTAAAATACGCATAACCTTTGCGTTGACTTTTGGATTCTGCTCTAGCCAATTGGTTGCATAAAATAAGATCTGTTTTAAATTTGCGCGTGCCCTTTAAAAGGATGGAAGCCGCCTCTTTCGTTTTGTTTGCAGCAATTAACCCTTCGGCATAGCTACTGATTGCTGCGTAATTGTCAGGATAGTTGGCATAAAGGGAAGCCAGCCGCTGTAGAGCATGGTCGAATTCTTGAAGCCCGATTTCTGCTCGTGCCATGGCAACAATATAAAATAGGTTATTGCTGTCGACTGATAATAATGAAAAGAGTATCTTTTTGGCCTCTTGGAATTGATTCATATTGATAAATGCCAAGACTCTTCCATAGCGACAGGCATTATTTTGTTCATTTTTTTTGCAGCGATTGGCGTAATAATCAAGCAGTTTTTTATTATCATTCACCATGTTGGTACGGATTAATTCTTTAAAAAGAGGGTAATCAACGCTATCAGGATAACTGGATTTATGGAGGTGAACGCAGCGCCCCTCCGCTTCAGCAATACGGTCTTCATCCAAGGGGTGTGTGCGTAATAGGGCAGGGATGTTTTCGGTATAATAATAACGCGAATGTTGTTGTAATTTTTTGAAAAATGCGGCCATGCCACGAGGGTCAAGGCCTGATTTGATAAGCATGTCGATGCCAATTCTGTCCGCTTCTTTTTCATTAGAACGAATGAAATTAATATTATTTTGAGTAAAGCCGCCTAAGGTAGCCATCAGAGCACCACTGCCTAGGGAGGGGTTAATTGCACCAAGGGCAATGGCTGCCAGCATGCTGGCAAGCATAGGGATGCGCATATCTTTTTGATGTTCAATTAAGCGGTATAAATGCAATAAGCGTACGTGTGCCATTTCATGGGACATGACCCCTGCTAACTCACTTTCGCTGTCGCTGGCGAGAATCAATTCAGAATTGATGCCTATGTATCCGCCAGGCCCAGCAAAGGCATTGATTTGATTGGATTGAACCAGAAAAAAATACGGCGTTGGCATCTGACCATGTTGAGCAAGGGTTTTACCGAGATGATTGATGTATTGAGTGGCTAATGGGTCGCGTATGATGTTGTTGGCTTGATTGATTTGCTCAACAAATTCTTTTTCTAATTGTTCCAGTTCTTTGGACGTATAGGGTGAAAAGGCCTCTGCTATGGTTGGAAGCAGCAGTAAAAAACTGCAGGTTATCGCCATGCTCAAGCGTTTAAGCCTTGTATAAGCTGCCTTCATGCCTTGTCCTTGCGATAGGATCATTGTGCTACTCAAAAATTGAATAATTTGTTATCATACACACACTTTTCAATTGTGGTAGAATTATGCACGAACAGTTTATGCTTGCCGCCCTACAACAAGCTTGGCTTGGTAGGGGCTGTTGCGCGCCAAATCCGAGTGTGGGTGCCGTCGCTGTTTATCAAGGTAAGATTATAGCACAGTCTTATCATCGCGGTGCAGGGACCCTTCACGCGGAGCAACTGTTAATTCAGCAGCTGCCTAAAAATACCCCAGGAATAACGCTTTATGTATCACTTGAGCCTTGCAATCATTGGGGGAAAACCCCTCCCTGTGTTGAAGCCATCATTGCGTATGGATTTACAACCGTTGTTTATGGATACAAGGACCCAAACCCCAAGGTCATGTCTAATGACACACCCAGTTTACTTAGAGCACGTGGGATAGAGGTCTTGCATTGCCCTTTAAAAGACATCGATGAATTTTATCAAAGTTATCATCATTGGATTTTAACAAAAAAACCATGGGTTACTGTTAAAATGGCACAAACCATGAATGGTAAAATTGCTGGGAAAGGAGGGGCTCGTACGCCTCTTTCGAATGAGTCTTGTCATATGTTTACTCATCAACACCGCCTGCATAGTGACATTATTTTAACAACGGCTCACACTATAAATAACGATGATCCGTTGTTAAATGTTCGATTACCCACTATGGAGCAAGCAAAACAGGTAGCCATCATTGAGGGCAAAGAAAAAACGAATAGAGCGGCAACGCTCTTTAAAGTAGCGTCGCATGCCCACATTTTTCATGATGTTCAGTCGCCTGTTGCAGATGGGTTAGACCGTTGTACTTTTCATGGCGTGAGAGCGGATGAAGGGCGCCTTGATCTTTCATCCGTGATCAACCAATTAGGATTTTTAGGGTATCATGATGTATTTGTTGAGGCAGGGCCTGTATTATTCAATGCAATGCATCAAGCAGACTTGGTGAATAAAACGTTTATTTACGTTGTTCCTTCCTTGTTATCGGCAGACGCGTTGTCACTGTATGACAACAGTAATATGTTTAACAAGCCCTTTCAATTAACGTGGCAGGCAATGGCTGATAATGTGATAGCATCTATCGACTGGGCTTGTGAAGCTGGGGAAAACTGATGTTCACAGGTTTGGTAGAGTGCAAAGGTGAGGTCATAGAAAACACATCGATCGGTGCAGGGCATCGCTTAATGATTCACTCACCTTATCTTGCCTTAAAATTGGGTGAAAGCATTGCGGTCAATGGGGTTTGTTTAACCTTAATCACGACCATTGATAAGCGCTTGGCGTTTGATGTCTCTCCTGAAACACGGCATTTAACCACCCTAGGTGAACTAAAGGTGGGTGATTGGGTGAATTTGGAGCGCGCCATGCCGGCTGATGGTCGATTTGGCGGACATTTTGTTAGTGGTCACGTGGACACGACAGCAGTGATTGAATGGATAAAATCAGACGGGGATTATGTTGAAATGGCCGTACACCAATTTGCAACGTCGGCATTAAAATACTTAATCCCTAAAGGAAGCATAACCTTGGATGGCGTAAATTTGACCATCAATAAAATGGTGAATGGTAGTCTTCATGTGATGCTTGTGCCGCAAACACTGGAAGCTACCACGTTGCGTTTTTTGCAAGAGGGGCAGCGTATTAATGTAGAGTTTGATTATTTAACGCGGATTGTAGCTCATCAACTGGAGATTATTGGGGTTTCAGCATGACATTTTTTGCAAGTATTGAACAAGCCATCGCGGAGCTAAAAGCCGGCCGAATGGTCATTTTAATGGATGATGAGGACAGAGAAAACGAAGGTGATTTGGTCATCGCAGCAGATTATGCGACACCAGATGCCATCAATTTTATGTCGAAATTTGGACGGGGATTGATTTGTCTACCCATGGCCGAGCAAATTATCGATAAATTAGGGTTGTCCATGATGGCCAGCCGGAATGGTTCGCCTTATGGTACAGCATTTACGGTATCTATTGAGGCAGCCATCGGTGTTACCACTGGAATTTCAGCCAAAGACAGGGCCCAAACAGTCAAAGTCGCTATTGATCCAAACAGTGGTCCTAGAGATATTATTTCACCGGGACATATGTTTCCTTTGCGTGCCGAGGAAGCTGGTGTATTAAAGCGTGCCGGGCAAACCGAGGGAAGCATTGATCTCGTTAAAATGGCAGGATTAACGCCTGCGGCTGTCATTTGTGAAATCATTAATGATGATGGAACCATGAGCCGTAAAGAGGAATTAAAGGCCTTTTCAGAGCAACATGGCATTTTGATGGTCACCATCAAAGCGCTGATTGATTATAGAATTAAAAATGAGCAACTAATCCATCCGGTCGCTACATCCAGATTGCCATTGCAGGGGCGTGGTGATTTTACCATGACCGTGTACTCTAACCAGTTGGATGATGCCGAGCATTTTACATTGATGAAACCACCATTGTTTGCCCATCAGGCGCCATTGGTTCGTATTCACTCAGAATGCATTACAGGCGACGTATTTGGATCTTGCAAGTGTGATTGTGGTTCCCAGCTGCAACAATCTCTTGATTTATTGTCGGCAGAAGGCGGGGTGCTTATTTATTTACGACAAGAAGGGCGTGGTATTGGTTTGGCTAACAAATTAAAAGCCTATGCTCTACAAGAGCAAGGCTTTGACACGGTGGAAGCGAATTTAAAACTAGGGCTGCCCGTGGATGCAAGGGATTATGCCGTCGCTTATCAGATTTTAAAATACTTAAAATTTGATACTATCCGTTTAATCACCAATAATCCTTTCAAGCTAGATGCCGTCAAGGCCTATGGGACAAAGGTTTGTGAGCGCATTCCTTTGGCAGTGATGCCTACGGAAGAAAATCGATCCTATTTAAAAACCAAGCAAGAAAAACTAGGTCATCTTTTAGCTATTGACTAAGGTAGATTTATGAGACAAATTAAAGCCACGCCTAATGACGCAACGTTCCCCGTTTCAATTGCTATTGTTGTCAGTCAATTTAATCAAGAAATTACAACGGGTTTAAAAGAGGGCGCATTAAAACGCCTAGCTGATTGTGGTGTAAAAGAAAAAGACATTACCCTTGTTGAAGTCCCAGGAGCGATTGAAATCCCTCTGGTTATAAAGGAGTTAGCAAAGACGAAGCGTTACGAAGCGCTAATTGCATTAGGCGCCATTATCCGAGGGGAAACAACCCACTATGATTATGTTTGCCAACAAGTGAGTTATGGTTGTCAACGCGTTGCCCTAGATTTTGATCTGCCCGTTGTTTTTGGCGTATTAACGACTGAAAATGAAGCACAGGCCCTTGATCGAATTGGTGGAAACCATGGTCACAAAGGAGCTGATGCTGCTGACTGTGCTTTGTCCATGATTGCGGTTTTACACCAGGTAAGAGACTTATAAAATAATCATTAGGTTATAATGGAATTTCTTGATAAAATGCAAACCCGTTCACATGCAATATAAAAATCGCTCATGTAGCGGTATTAGCATAATCCTATAAAACGCAGTTGAATCGTAGCAATAGAGTCACTGCCATTAAGTTAAGAAACCTTGTCATTCCCGTGCAGGCGGGAATCTATCCCCAACTCGGGCTAGGTGCCATAGGGGAAATGGGTACCCGCCTGTGCGGGGATGGCAGTTATTTCTTAACTTAATGGCAGTGAGCAACAGAGTCTACTGCGCTTTCTAGGATACTACGGGGTTCTCTATGACAAACTATATATTTATCACGGGCGGTGTCGTCTCCTCACTAGGTAAAGGTATTGCCTCGGCATCGCTTGCCGCCATTCTCGAAGCACGTGGTCTTAGAGTGACCCTCATAAAACTCGATCCTTATATTAACGTTGATCCAGGCACGATGAGCCCTTTTCAACACGGGGAAGTATTTGTGACCGAAGATGGTGCAGAAACCGACTTGGACCTTGGTCATTATGAGCGGTTTGTTCGGACCACCACTTCAAAACTGAATAATTTCACGACGGGCAAAATCTATGAAAATGTTATAAAAAAAGAGCGCCGTGGGGATTATTTAGGAGGCACGGTCCAGGTCATTCCACACATCACCAATGAAATTAAACGCTGTATCAAACTTGGTGGTGATCATTACGATGTAGCCATGGTAGAAATTGGTGGAACCGTTGGTGACATTGAGTCACTGCCATTTCTTGAAGCCATTCGCCAAATGCGGATGGAATTGGGGGCTGCTAAAACTGCCTTCATCCATTTAACTTTGGTGCCTTATATTCCTACTTCCGGTGAAACCAAGACCAAACCAACGCAGCATTCGGTGAAAGAGTTGCGTTCTATTGGTATTCAACCCGACGTATTGATTTGTCGTTCTGAAAAACCATTGTCTTTGCATGACCGTACCAAAATAGCGTTATTTACTAACGTAGAAATAGATGGGGTTATTTCTTTAGAGGATGCCAAGAGCATTTATCAAATACCCATGATTTTGCATGCACAAGGGTTGGATGACATTGTTGTTAAGAAATTTGGATTAACACTAAAGCCCGCTGATTTATCGGAATGGCAGCGTGTGGTTGATGCTCAGGCTATTCAAACCATGACCGTCAAAGTAGGAATGGTCGGTAAATACACCGAATTAAATGACGCCTATAAATCAATCAATGAGGCATTGATCCATGCGGGCATTCATACCGAAACGCGTGTGGAGATCATATACATTGATGCCGAATTAATAGAAAAGAACAAAGTGTCATTGCTGAGTCCGCTGGATGCGATTTTAATTCCTGGTGGATTTGGAGAGCGCGGAATTGAAGGCAAGATCAGTGCTATTCAATTTGCACGGGAAGAAAAAATCCCATTCTTAGGTATTTGCTTGGGCATGCAAACCGCCGTCATTGAGTTTGCAAGGAATGTTGCAAAATTAGCCAAAGCAAATTCTACTGAATTTGATAAAGAGACCCCTCATCCGGTGATTGGATTAATCACCGAGTGGAAGGATGAAACAGGCGCGCTCAACCAACGTGATGAGGGCAGTGATTTGGGTGGATCCATGCGCCTTGGGGCCCAGGCCTGTGATATTGAACCGGAATCATTGGCCTTGAGTGTTTATGGCAAGGCGCAAATTGTTGAGCGGCATCGTCATCGGTACGAAGTAAATAATCAATACATTGATGAACTCGTTAAGCATGGACTAATCATCGCAGGCCGCTCTTCAGATGGCCAGTTGGTGGAAATGATTGAGCTTAAAGATCACCCCTGGTTTCTTGCTTGCCAATTTCACCCGGAATTTACTTCAACACCCAGAGATGGTCATCCCCTTTTTAAGCAGTTTATATTGGCAGCACGTCATTATCATAAAAATCAGAATAAGCAAAAAACAGAAAAGGATACAGCATGAAACTAGGTGGTTTTAACGTTGGTATTGATGCCCCTTTATTCTTGATAGCAGGTCCTTGTGTCATTGAAAGTGAAGAGCTGGCCATGGAAACAGCCGGCTTTCTTAAAGAGTTGTGTTTGGGCTTATCCATTCCTTTTATTTATAAATCCTCATTTGACAAAGCAAACCGTACATCCCTTTCAAGCTATCGAGGTCCTGGGATTGAAAATGGATTAAAAATATTAGAAAAGGTAAAAAAAGAATTGGGCGTGATGGTGTTAACCGATGTTCATGAAGATACCCCGCTTGATGAGGTGGCAAGTGTCGTTGATGTCCTGCAGACGCCAGCTTTTCTTTGTCGTCAAACCAATTTCATACAGAAAGTGGCCGAGCAAAATATTCCCGTGAATATTAAAAAAGGGCAATATTTGGCGCCATGGGAAATGAAGCATGTTGTTGAAAAAGCAAAGGCTACTGGAAATCAACAAATCATGGTATGCGAGCGAGGTGTGAGCTTTGGGTACAATAATCTCGTGTCTGATATGCGTTCTTTAAAAATTATGCAAGAGACTGGTTGTCCTGTGGTTTTTGATGCAACACATTCTGTGCAGTTACCAGGGGCGAGGGATGGCGTATCCGGTGGTCAACGGGAGTTTATCCCCGTGCTTGCAAAGGCCGCTGTAGCTGCAGGCATTGCAGGCCTATTCATGGAAACACATCCTTTTCCTGACAAAGCATTGAGTGATGGTCCAAACAGCTGGCCTTTGGCTAGCATGGGTAAATTACTTCATTGTTTGGTCGCGATAGACCGAGTTGTAAAAGAAACTGGTGAGGTTTTTGAGTGATGATAAAAGCATACAAAGTTGGCGGAGAGACAGGGATTCGAACCCTGGGAAGGTTGCCCTTCAACGGTTTTCAAGACCGCCGCAATCGACCGCTCTGCCATCTCTCCGAGCGGAATATTATCGTAAGCGTTCACTGTTTGCAAACAGTTTTTTAAATAAGGTGTTGTTATGAAAAAATCTAAGGTTCTTGTGTTGCTCGTTTTGGTTTGTTCTTTATCTTCTTGTAAAAAATGGTGGGGGGAAGATGAGGACTATAATCCTTACGAGGGAATGACGGCGACCCAACTTTATAACGAATCACAAAAAGAAATGTCTAGAGAGAAATACACCTCCGCCATCAAACATTTGGAAGCATTAGAAACGATGTATCCATTCAATGATTTTGCCGAACAAGCGGAAATTCAACTGATCTATGCTTATTATAAAAAGGGAGATTATGCGTCCTCTGCAGCCACTGCTGAGCGTTTTATTCACTTATATCCCCGTGACAAGCGTGTGGATTATGCGTATTACATGAAAGGATTGGCTAATTTTCAGCAAACCAGGGGCACCCTTGCCAGTTTATTACCCATCGATGAATCCTGGCGAGATCCAGGCACTCAATCACAAGCTTATTCTGATTTTGCAACACTCATTCAAAAATTTCCAGACAGCAAATACAAAGCCAATGCACTGCAACGAATGATATATTTGCGAAATATGTTTGGTGCTCATGAGCTAAATGTAGCAAATTATTATTATGAACGAAAAATGTATGTGGCTGCTGCAGAACGTGCGTCTTATCTTGTTAAAACCTATCCTCAAGCACCAAGCGCTAAAGCAGGATTGGCTTTGCTTTATCATGCAAATCTTCAGTTGGGGTTAAAGAGTGCGGCAAATGATGCATTAACGGTCTATCGGTCTACCTATCACTCTAATCCTAGGTAGATTGTAGAAGGATCGCATCGAGATTCTAAGTCATCCAAAGGGGACTTAAGCAGCTAGGCCGAAAATAAGGTTTAAAAAAAGACACTGCATAGAAGTCATTCCTTTCAAGCAAAAGGGAATAGTATGTTCATTCGTAAAGGGTTATTTGTTCTGCTAGGCTTTAGTTTTAGCACGGTATTTGCGGGAAGCATGGCACTCATCACTGCGTATCATGACTTTGGAAGTCTTTATGCGGATGCTCAAACTAGGCTTTTAAATTTAATCAATGAAAGCCCTGCAACCAAGGCACCAACCCGTTCGGGTATTCCTTCTATCCATGACAATCCAGGCAACATTTCTGAGCAGCCTTTGTTGTTTAAAAGCGATATTGGTTATGCAGCACTGGTTAATAGATACTATCCTGCTGGTAAAAATAGTCGATCATTCCGATCCATCTATAGTCAGTTAGCGGAGTATTTTGCATCTTTTACAATCAATCTTAATAAGCCTATTTATCATATAGATGCCGAACTGGCAGATGAAATGATGCCACATCGTCTGTCTGAGATCCAAGCCAATACGAGTTCGTTAACAGAAACAGAACATCCGTATCCAAATCTTAGAGATTATTTTGCCCTTACACAACGATTTAACTCAATTGTTTATAGGAATAATGATCGTTTGATGCTCGAACTGAATTCCCAAGCTCAATGTCAGTCGATGCTAAAAAGTGATGGGTTCAACAGAGATCTTTCGAGTACATCTGCCGCGACACCTAGATCAATTATTTATCATATAGTTAGTAAAAATGAAAAAAATCAGATTATAAGTCTCATGGCTGGGGTTAGTTATTCATTTTAGAGAACCCCAGCTCTCGGTTTTAAGTCGGTGATACTTGCTTAAAGTCAGTGTAATCAGGGTGGTGAGATCAAGAATTTGGACAAACCTCGATCAAAAACGAGCCCGTGACCGTGGGCGAGCCCGTGCCCGCCCGAATCCGGGCGATCTTATTTTTGAGTCAACTTGAAAAAAATCGGTGAAATTATTGTAGCATTACGCGCGTTTCTTATGAGTAGAAAATGATCTCTTAATCAGACAAATTGGATAAAAAGTCAGATTGACGGGCTCGGGCGGGCTCGCCCACGGTCACGGGCTCGTTTTCGATCGTGGTTTGAAACTCCAGTCTTTACAAAACGGTGTCATTTAGGGTGTTGGAGTCCATTCGGTCAGAGATTGGTAGGACCGGTTTTTCAATCCCCTCACTCGTTTCCTCACAAAGGGCTGCTTCTACGTCACTAATTAATGCGCGTAACTCTCCTGCAAGCAAGGTTAGGCCAGCATCTTTTAATTGGCGTTCTTCTTCTAGTTGTTTAAGATCAGTGAACTCATCTACCAAATAATCTAAGCATTTTAACCGTTTTATGGTTAATTCTTGTGTCAAGGTTAGCGAAATACGTTCTTGCCAAATTAATGAAATTTCAGTTGGCACCAATCCTTGCGACAGTAATGTAAGTATTTCATCGGCAGGTAGTTCATATCCTTTGCAATTCACTCTCTTTTTTTCATCGTCTGGTGAAATTAATAAACAATCCGATGCCAATTCAAATCCAGCAGGTAGAGATTCTGGGTGGGTAATAAAGCGCGCAAACAGTGTACTTAGGTTTTCTTTCGGTTGTATGGGTTCAATGACCATGTTTTGGACGACCTTTCTCAGCATAGAAATCAATTGTTCCGATTGAGTGGGGCTTGCTGTATTAATGATTAGTTTATTTTTTTTGGTATCTAGTAAAGCCAAAAGAGGCTTTTGCAAACAAAAAGATTGGGGTAAGAGGTCAAATTCAATTTCCTCTTTAAGCCGAGATTTTTCAGAGCGCCCCATGGTGCGACCTTCATTGGTTTCGATGACCTTGACGCGTTCATCCAGTTTTTGTCGAATAACACCGGCAGGGAGAAGTCGTTCTTCCTTCCCTAAAGAAATAAGAGAACACCCTGCAATTTCTTGAACAAGGTTATCATCAACCACAGGCAACCAGCCATAAATAAAGCGAGCATGAGGAGGGCAGGGCTTCATGGGCTCCGTTGCTAATATGCCAGCAAGAAAGGCGATATCGTTGGATTGATAATTATAAATCTGAATGTTGTTAAACCACATAACCCTATCCTTATTACCAAGAAATATTTAGAGCCACGACCCAAGTTTTAAAGTCAGGTGCAGTCCTACCTTGAACAGCAAACCAATACCCTGCAATGATACCGATACTATCTGTGAAATTATATTCAATCGCGGGTGATAAACTGGTTAGAGTTGTGTCCGGCCGTTTTAAATATTCATAGGTGTTGTTATTGTTGGCATCAACAACACCCATAAAAATAGTTCCTTTGCGATGAATAATATAACCCTCCATCACGGCAACCCAATGTTGTGTCAGAGTGTATTCAAACGCCAAATCACCACTGACTAAGGTTCTTTCATTCACTCGCCCACGTGCATATACTTGAGGGAACATCGCGGTATAACCGTTAATACCGAAAGGGTAAGAATATAAAAAAGAGAGTGAAAGACGGGTTCTTAGATAGTGTTCGTCATATATTTCTAATAATTCTTGCAAATTTAAGCTGATGACATTTTCATAAGCCCCGGCACCAGTGACACCGGTTCCTTTATCCGTTGGATTCAAACCATCAAATTTTCCGGTTGGGATAATTCCTTGCAAGGTGACGCGCGCATTCGGTGGCCATTTGCCTTCCTCTTGGCGCAGCAATTGAAGTCCTAGTAAAACCGAGGTATCTCCGACGTGACGACCAATTCGTCCTGGAAGATAGTTTAAACTGAAGGGAACACTGACCTGAGCATCAATGGAATCTGTTAAGCCATAACTGAATATCGGGTTTGCTTGGTAGCTCCGAAAATCTTCTGTGTTAAAACGTCGTCCACGGTCATCAAAGGCAAAGCCTGCATCATAATAAAAACCATACATTTCAAAATTAGCATGGCCTAACGGAATCACTTTACCTGCTGGAGCAAGAATAGGACCCGTAAACCAGGGGGCAGCATTGATTGGTGTTGCAACAGCCAGAAGGAGAGCACTATAAAATATGAACCAAAATTTTTTATGCATCTTGTCTCCTCATTGTAAAGTTAGGGGCTTGCTAGGGCATGCTGCGGTCGTGTAGATTACCTGACTTTTATGTTTAGGGAAATAGTTATGATAAGAAAACTCTATTTGCAAAAAGCAAAAGAAAGTCCCATTCGACGATTGCATCCTTGGATCTTCCCTAAGGCGATTGCCAAAGACACAGGGAACTGTGTCACTGGTGAATTGGTTGATGTTTATGGAGCAGATGAAACGTTCATTGGTGTTGGAGTATACAACGAACATTCACTCTATCGAGTTCGTCTTTTAGCGTATGCCTTTGAGCCATTAGATTGCTCTTCATTGGCTAATATTCTTTCTTATCGATTTTTAAAGGCCAAAAGACTTCGTGAAAATTTGCAATTGCCTCATTTAAAAACAAACGCATATCGATTATTGAATAGTGAAGGTGATGGGCTTTCAGGTTTGACCATCGATCGTTTTAATGACGTAGCGGTCGTTTCTTCCTCAGCATTTTGGGTGGAAGCGCATAAAACGTTAATTTGTGAATTAATCAAAGAGCACTTGTCTATCAATGAAATAGTATGGCTCTCAGATGAAAAAACCTTGGCACAAGATGGTTGGAAAAATGAATTGCCCAAAGTTACTCCTTCAAGTGCGGATGTTTTAGAGTCTGGAATTACATATCAAGTCAACTTTGCGTCCACTCAAAAAACGGGACTTTTTCTAGATCAGCGTGAAAATCATGAACGGATTGGTTCCATTGCAAAGGGCAAACGAGTCCTTGATCTATACACCTATACTGGCGGATTTGCATTGCACGCGGCTAAAAATGGAGCCGTTAAGGTCACCGCTATTGATAGTTCAAGCGACGCGATTGCGTTAGCAAAAAAAAATGCCATGCTAAATGACGTCAATTTTATTGAGTTTATCGAAGGGGATGCGCGTGATTATTTGGCAAAAGCAAGCGAATACGATTTGGTTGTGTTAGATCCACCTAAATTAGTTCCATCACACAAGCATTTAGAGCGCGCTAAAAACTACTATCGATTTTTACATCGAGAAGTTTTTAAGGCGATGCAATCGGGCAGCATCCTTCTCACCTGTAATTGTTCATCAGCGCTTGATGCCGTAACATTTACTGAATTGGTCAGCGCACAAGCGTTAGCGGCGTCTAAAATGGTTCGTATTCTTGGTGTTTTTGGTCCTGCTTCCTGCCATCCTACGTTGAGCGTCTTTAAAGAGGGCCAATACTTGACCGCATTATTACTAGCCGTTAATTAGTAATCGAGGTATTCTACGAAAAGATCAAGGAGAGGACCATGTTACTTCAGCAAGCGGAATCTTTATTTTTGTTAGTTGATGTCCAAGAAAAGTTAACGCATTTGGTAAACCATGCAAATGAACTGGTTAACCGTTGTGAATGGTTATTGCGTTTGTGCAACGAACGCCAGGTGCCCATCATAGTCAGTGAACAATATCCAAAAGGCATTGGTGCAACGATTGCTCCTCTAAATGCCTACATCAACAAAGCGAATCTAGTTGAAAAAGTTTGTTTTTCTGCTTACCATGAACCGGCATTCGTCAGCCTCTTGAAAACTCAAAATAAAAAACAAGTCATCATTGCAGGCATTGAAACGCATGTATGCGTGTTGCAAACGGCGATGGATTTACAGGAAGCAGGGTTTGAGGTATTTGTCGTGGTTGATGCGGTCAGTAGTCGCTCTGAAATGGATCATAAATTCGCACTCAAACGAATGAAACAAAATGGTATTCACTTAGTGACTGCTGAAATGGTTTTTTTTGAATGGATAAGGTGTGCAGGAACGCCAGAATTTAAGGCGTTAAGTCAATCGTTTTTACGTTAGGATCGCACCCATAATAACTTCCTATTCTTGTTCTTGCGCAAAGGTGGTTATTAGATTGATACGTTCGAATCTTCAAAAAAGCGCAGGTGTACTTATTGTACATCGAGTTTTTTTGAAGATTCGAACGTATCAAGATGATGACCAAATTTGATGCAAGAATAGGAAGTTATTATGGGCACGATCCTTAAGGAATGACATGAAGTTAGAGGGTCAATTAGCAGTCGTTACCGGTGGAGCATCTGGCATGGGACAGGCTTGTGCCTCTCTGATGAAGCAACGTGGTGCTCGAGTGGTGGTATGGGATTTAAATATTGCATCCATCAAAGATCAAGGCATCGCTTGTGATGTCCGCTCGGATAAATCAGTAGAAAATGCCATGAAAGAAACCATAGAAAAATTTGGCGTTCCACGCATAGGCATAAATTGTGCAGGCATTGCTCCTGCGAAGCGTATGGTGGGAAAAGAGGGGGCTATGCCGCTTGAGGCCTTCAAAGAGGTCATTGATATTAATTTGGTGGGTACGTTTAATGTGATGAGGGTCCTCGCCAAAGAAATGACGGCGTTGACAACGATTGGTGACTCGGATGAGCGTGGGGTTATTATAAATACGGCATCCATCGCTGCTTATGAGGGTCAAATTGGGCAAGTGGCTTATAGTGCCTCGAAAGGGGGGGTTGTTGCGATGACACTACCAGCAGCACGTGAATTGGCTCAATTTGGTGTTCGCGTCAATACAATTGCTCCCGGGCTGATTGCTACCCCACTATTGTTAAATATGCCAGAAGATGTGCAAACAAGTCTTGCCTCTACGGTGCTTTTTCCAAAGCGATTAGGCAAGCCCGAAGAATTTGCAGAGCTTGCCATTCACCTCATCGAAAATTGTTTTATCAACGGCGAAATAGTTCGATTAGACGGCGCCTTGAGAATGCAACCGCGTTAATTTTTGGGGTCGTACGTCTTCTCGTACGCTCCTCTAGGCGGTCTCTGGTACTTTTTGGGTAGTCGTAAATTCCAGTATCTTTTCAGCAATACGTTGGCTATCTATCTCATACCGACCAGCGGTTAATTCTTCCTTGAAAAACTGTATTTTAGCTA
>Ga0214923_10000833_pt1 | contig 45655 bp, 45 predicted proteins | sample LL1510_MetaG_FD_177993 | JGI IMG/M metagenome (GOLD analysis project Ga0214923, IMG submission 177993) | Freshwater microbial communities from Lake Lanier, Atlanta, Georgia, United States - LL-1510 | ecosystem: Environmental > Aquatic > Freshwater > Lake | place: USA: Georgia | collected... | reverse complement strand
AGGTATACAGCGGGAATGCCCCGTCCGTTCCTTTGAATCCAAAAATGTACTTGAACACCAAGTGGCAGATTCCGAGTGTTGCGCCAAAGGAGAGCACAGTGGTTGCTACCAGCATGAGCGGAGCAATTAAGCTACGCAGCAAGAATGCCAGGATGATGCCAATCACCAGCAACGCAATTGGAACAATTACTCGCAAGTCACGCGCCTCAGCGGCCGAGATGTCGTAGTTTGTTGCTGTAGTTCCGCCAACCAGTCCAGTCGGACTTATGCCGTGCACAATGTCGCGAATACCAGGGATTAAAGCTTTGGCATCTTTTGAGTCCGCAGGCTTTACCAAAGTGACTTCCAGTTGCGTCAAACCATCAACGATTTTTGGAATCGGCCGAATGCCAACAAGTCCTTCAGGCCCACCAGCAGCTTCCAGTGCGCCAGCCATTGCAGCCGCATCAAGTGTTGGCGTAACCGAAGCAACACCCTGGGTCTTCTCAAGCGCAGCAGTCACCTTCTTGGCATCCTGTACTGGCACAATCACCAAAGTTGGGTCACCAGCGCCAGCTGGGAAATGTTCTGCAAGCTTGGCTATACCAACTACTGAATCTGGCTTGCCCGTAAATGCGTCGGTTTGAGAAAGTCCTGCCCCGCCAATTTGAGTTGCGAATGACGTTGCGATCAACAGGAACAAACTACTTGCAACCCAAGTACGGCGTGGCTTCCGGCCGACAGCGCCGGCAATGCGCGACCAAATACCTGATAGGCGTTCATCGGTATCGTCATGCTTTGGCACCTTTGGCCAGAAGATCCAACGTGGGGCAAGTACTAGCAACGCGGGAAGCAATGTGAGCATTACTACCTGCGCTGAGAATATGCCAAGTGCTGCCACTGGCCCAAGTGAGCGCACACTCTTTAGCAAGGAAAGTGAAAGCACCATCAAACCAAAAATTACGGTTAAGCCTGATGCCACTATCGGCTCAACAACTCCTCGCCAAGCTTTCTTCATGGCTATCACTTTGCTGTCGTAGTGATGCAGTTCTTCTCGATAACGCGCAATCATCAACAGCGCGTAATCGGTCGCTGCACCAATTGTTAGAACATCCAAAATGCCTTGCGACTGGCCATCAAGATCGATGACACCGTCTTTGGCCAGCAGATAGACCATGCCACCAGCCACTGTCAGTGCTATGAGTGAACCGAAAAGCGGAAGTACCCAAAGGATTGGTGAGCGATATACAAAAATAAGAATCAGCGCAACAACAATCAAGGTTGTTCTGAGCAAGTTGGTGTCAATTGAGCCAAAACTGTCGAATAAGTCGGCCAAGATGCCACCAATACCGGTTACATGCGATTCAAAATTTGGCACTTCACTGGCGGCAATGCGGAGCTCTTTAACAATCGCGCCAAGTGCTGGTTTTTCGTTCTCTAGCGGGATGGCAATCTTTTTGTTATCTAGCGGTATGGAAAGGATTACCGCTTTTCCATCCTTTGACGGAATAGGCATTAGTTTGCTGTTAGCTGCTAGATAGTCACCGATGGTTTTACCACCTGAGTCAGCAACTGGCCTAGAGACAATAGTCTGGGCGAACCCAGCAATTTTTTCTACATTAGTTGGATCTGCTTTGCCTGAGAACAACACAAGCGCTGGCAGGATCGAAGAATCTTTCTGGTCGCTGAACTGGACCGAGAAAGTGCCCGCTTTGGTGGACTCGGCACTAGCCGGCAGGAAGTTGGAATTATCGTTCTTCTGAACACTGCTTAGTTTGCCGAATAGCGGTCCAGTAGCGCCGCTTATCCCTAGCCAAGCCACTAGTACGAAAACTGATGCGATTACGAATTTGTTTCGTGATCGCTTAGTAATTTCCTTCGGTTTTTCCGTTGAATCTGGTCCGAGATCGATTGACACGTTTAGGTCCTTTGGTTGATAGGGCGCCGTTGCCTTGCCTGTCTAAATTACCGCTTTTTAGCAACTATTGCCTGTCGGCATAGGCTAAAGGAGTGAGTTTACTAATCCGGCCCCTTAAATTAGGTGAGAGCCTGATTGACTACCAGCAAGCCTGGGATTTGCAACGAAAGATTCACACCTCGGTGGTCGCTGGTGAAGTTCCTGATCAGGTTTTGTTACTAGAACATGCATCCGTTTACACCGCGGGCCGGCGGACCGAGCTTGGCGATCGCCCGATTGATGGCACGCCCGTCGTTGATGTAGACCGGGGTGGCAAAATCACTTGGCACGGTCCAGGTCAGCTAGTTGGATATCCGATTGTCCATTTACCGAGTCCGATGGACGTGGTTTCACATGTTCGTCGGCTTGAAGAAGTGCTTATTGGGGTTTGCACAGATTTCGGTTTAGAAACTTCTCGAATTAAAGGTAGGAGCGGCGTCTGGGTGGCTGATGAAAGAGGTGAGCGAAAGCTGGCTGCCATCGGGGTTCGGGTAGCGCAGGGCGTCACCATGCATGGCTTTGCCTTGAACTGTTCAAATGAATTAGTCGAGTTCAGCAAGATAGTGCCTTGTGGCATATCGGATGCCGGGGTGAGCACACTTTCAATTGAACTTGGACGCTCGGTAACCCCGCTGCAGATACTTGGCCCCATAAGCAAGCATTTAGATCAGGTCTTTGATGACGTAACTGCCCCGAAGCCCGCGCCGGTGACCGCGTAAGATTGACCTGTGACCGACTCGTCAAAACCAAACCCGCCTCGCCTTCTTCGCATTGAGGCGCGCAATGCGCTTACTCCAATTGAGCGCAAACCCGAGTGGATTAAGACGCGGGTCAAGACTGGTCCTGAATACACCGAAATCTTGAGTCTGGTAAAGCGCGAAGGATTACACACCGTTTGCCAAGAAGCCGGCTGCCCAAACATTTTTGAGTGTTGGGAAGATCGCGAAGCGACCTTCCTGATTGGTGGCGACCAATGCACACGCCGATGTGACTTCTGTCAGATTGATACTGGCAAGCCAAAGGAACTGGACCGAGATGAACCACGACGAGTTGCAGAATCGGTGGCAAAGATGCAACTTCGCTATGCGACCATAACTGGTGTAACTCGTGACGATCTTGAAGATCAGGGCGCTTGGTTGTATGCCGAAACCATTCGCGCAGTGCATCATGCAGTCCCTGGTATCAAGGTCGAAATGTTAGCTCCAGATTTTGACGCCAAGCCTGAGCTGCTCACTGAAGTTTTCGAATCCCGCCCTGAAGTCTTTGCCCACAATCTCGAAACTGTGCCACGAATCTTTAAGCGAATTCGCCCGGGATTCCGATATGAACGCTCGCTTGCGGTGATTACTGCTGCTCGAGACTTTGGATTGGTTACCAAGAGCAATCTAATTCTGGGCATGGGCGAAACCATTAACGAAGTCAAAGAGACTCTGCACGACCTGGTTGGAGCCGGATGTGAGCTAGTTACGATTACTCAATACTTGCGACCATCACTTCGTCATCACCCAGTCGAACGATGGGTAAAGCCCGAAGAATTTGTCATGTTACAAGAATTTGCCGAATCTATCGGTTTTGTTGGGGTCATGAGCGGACCGCTAGTTCGCTCGTCCTACCGAGCTGGCCGACTTTATGAGCAAGCAATCGCCGCTCGTTCCACTACTAACCTCTAAGGTTGAACTATGTCTAATCGCCAGCCAGAACCGGAAAAGCAAAAATGGCACCAGCAACTTCGGGAGACTTACTCGATTGCTAGTGACTATGTGTCATTTCTAGGCCTGAAACTCCTGCTCATTTTCGTTGCAGTATTTGGAATCTTTTTCGGTATCGGTGTGGTCACTGGAACCATGGCATTCTTTACTATTTTGGCCGTGGGCCTTGCGTTGCTATGTACACTGCTAGTCTTCGGGCGCATTGCTGAGCGGGCTATTTATGCCTCGGTTGAAGGTCAGCTAGGGGCTGCTGCCTCGGTATTGCAGAGTTTGAGTCCGCGAACTGGCTTCACTTCAACCCCAACAGTGGGCTTTGACAAGATGCAAAACTTGGTGCATCGAGTTATCGGTCGGCCGGGAGTAATTTTGGTTGGGGAAGGTCCGCGTCCGCAACAGTTGTTGACGGAGCAAAAGAAGTTGCACGCTCGGTTCGCACCTGGTGTGCCAATTCATGAAATTGTGGTTGGCGAAAACGGTGTCACACTCCGCCAATTGCGAAAAGAGCTAAAGAAATTCCCGAAAGCACTGAAACCAGCAGCCACTACTGAACTGCGTCGTCGGTTCACAGCATTACCGGCAAATCAAATTCCGATTCCAAAAGGTCCAATGCCAACACGCGGCAAAATCCCGCGCCGATAATTGCTCGATAACTCCGTTAGCGAGTCCGGACAACCACAGTTCCGAGCAGGCGATCGTGCAATCCTCGGGTATCGCGATCCCAAACTGCGGCTGGGATTACCGTAAAAATCATTGCGGTGCGGGCTAAAATCCGAAGGACATCGACCCGGCTCAGATCTAGCGTTGTGACTTGCATTCCCAGGACTCGCTGGCCAAACGATGAGCCAGTCAGGGTTGTCAGAACAATTATCTGGCTGAACAAAATTGCCAAGGTAAGTAGTCGAAATTCATTGCTGAGCATCTCAATATCGGGTGCGACCAGATGGGCAACCGCCCAACAGGCGAAATAATCAAGGAAGAATGCCGCTATCCTGCGCCCCACACCAGCGATGGAACCTGGCCCAAATTCGGGCAATCCTAGGCGATTTTCTGGCTCCATAGGGTGTCAGCCTACTTTGATTTTGGGTGATTGTCCTGACTGGAATCCTCGTAACATTGGCGAAACAGAGCAGGGCTAACCTTAAACCAGCACGCTCGAACCAGCCAGGCAATCAATCTGCAGATTGATTGCCTGGGTAACACAATTATGGAGGATGAATGTCTGAGCCACTGGGCTTTAAGACCCCTGATGATGTGCGAAAGTACATCAAAGATAACAACATTCAGTTCGTAGATGTCCGCTTCTGCGATCTACCTGGCATCATGCAGCACTTCAATGTGCCTGCACAAACTTTGCCATCTGATTTCTTTGAGACTGGCCAAATGTTCGATGGTTCATCGATCCGCGGTTTCCAGGCAATTCATGAATCAGATATGAAGTTGATTCCAGATGTAACTACCGCTTTCTTGGATCCGTTCCGCAAAGAAAGCACATTAGTAATGAACTTCTCAATCCGTGATCCCTTCACAGACGAGTTCTACAGCCGCGATCCCCGCAACGTAGCTGCAAAGGCAGAGGCATACTTGGCTACGACCGGTATTGCCGACACTGCATTCTTTGCCCCTGAAGCAGAGTTCTACATTTTCGACTCTGTTCGCTACAGCACTGCACAAAACCAGGCATTCCATCACGTAGATTCAATCGAAGGTGCATGGAACACTGGAGTTGAGTTCAATGCCGATGGAACTGATAACCGCGGCTACAAGACCCGTTACAAAGGTGGCTACTTCCCAGTCTCTCCAACAGATCAGTTTGCCGATTTACGCGACTCAATGGTTCAGCGTTTGACGCAGGTTGGCTTGCTAGTTGAGCGTGCACACCACGAAGTTGGTACCGCAGGTCAGATGGAAATCAACTATCGCTTTAACACCTTGCTAAAGGCTGCTGACGAAGTCATGCTGTTCAAGTACGTCATCAAGAACGAAGCTTGGGCTAATGGGAAAACTGCAACCTTCATGCCAAAGCCGCTCTTCGGTGACAATGGTTCAGGTATGCACGTCCACCAGTCTTTGTGGAGCGGTGGCAACCCACTGTTCTATGACGCAGCTGGATATGGCGACCTATCCGACACCGCTCGCTGGTACATCGGTGGCTTGTTGAAGCACGCGCCATCTTTGCTCGCGTTCACTAACCCAACCGTCAACTCGTACCACCGTTTGGTTCCAGGCTACGAAGCACCGGTGAACTTGGTGTACTCACAGCGCAACCGCTCGGCATGTATTCGTATTCCAATCACTGGCACGAATCCAAAAGCCAAGCGTATTGAGTTCCGTTGCCCAGATCCATCAAGCAACCCGTACTTGGCATTCTCTGCCATGCTGATGGCCGGCCTTGACGGTATCCAGAACAAGATTGAGCCACATGCTCCAGTGGACAAGGACCTCTACGAATTGCACGGCGCAGAAGCTGCCGCAATTCCACAGGTCCCATCGTCACTTCCTGCAGTATTGGATGCGCTTGAAGCAGACAATGCCTACTTGCAAGCTGGTGGAGTCTTCACTCCGGACTTGATCGAAACCTGGTTAGATTACAAGCGTGCCAACGAAGTTGACTACGTTCGCTTACGTCCACATCCAGCAGAGTTCGAGTTGTACTACGACATCTAGTCCATAATGAAATAGCCCCCGGCCAGTAATGGCTGGGGGCTATTTTTTAGTAAATTGATGGGTAACTAAATGCTTCTGAAAGTTAGAGCAGTGGATTGTCTGGCTTATTTTGCAAGTTTGCCGAATACCAATCAGCGGTGGCAGCCAGGCCGTCGGCCAGCGAATAGCGCGGGTTGTAGCCAAGTGATCGCATCTTCGAGATGTCTGGACATCTGCGAGGAGTTGCACCGAGCGCTTGTTCACCCGGCACAACTTCAAACTCGTAATTCAATACGTTGCCTAGAAGTTCAACAACTTCCTTGATCGATACTTCGTGATCATTGCCAATGTGATATACCTGACGATGCTCGCCATTTTCATACATCCGGATGATTCCATCAACGACATCTTCAACATAGGCAAATGCTCGGGTCTCAGATCCATCGCCCTGAATTGTGAATTGATTTTGATTTTCGGCGCGTAGTTTGACTCCTCGCTCAATGAACTGTGGAATCACATGTTTCCAACCCATGTCCGGACCATAAACATTGTGTGGGCGAAATACTTGAACTCGGTTAAAGAAATCTAAGCCGTAGTTGAAGGCAATCAACTCTGAAACAATCTTGGAGCCACCGTAAGAATAGCGAGGATTCAAGCTATCCGGCAGCATTAATGGAACCTCTTCAGGAGTCGGCACCATTGGTGGTGTTTGATACACCTCGGCGCTGCTTGCAACTACAAGATTCTTAACTCCAGTAGCTCGGCACGCATCAACAACGGCTAGTGCTCCCCTAAGGCCAACATCTAAAACCAACTCTGGTCGGGAATAGAAATTCTCAGTTCCGTTAATGGCTGCCAAGTGAAAAATAACTTCAGCATCAGAAAAGGCTTCTTCAAGGGCCTTTGCGTCTCGTACATCGGTTTGCCAAAAGTCAATCTGGTCAAGCACAGGTTCAAGTCTGCGCTGTTCCCCACGAGCTAAATTGTCAACGGCTGCTACTTTCCAGCCCTGTGCAACGAGTGCGCGGGTGAGATATGCGCCGATGAAGCCGCCAGCTCCGGTTACTACACACTTCTTCATCGATTAACCGCCTCGCTCGCTTGTCCGAACATTAATTCATGAGCGGCTTCAAGGCCCCCAACCGAGAAATACCGATCGCCACGATCCTCCGGCCTAATCCTGGCGAAGTGATTCCAGTAATCGTAAATCAGCGAATCCTTATTCATGTAGCCAAGCAACTCTTCGATTCTCAGCTTGGCAAAAGCTGGATTGTTATTGGTAATTAGTAGCAGGTCAACATCTGCGAGTGCATCAGTGATGTTATCGGTGAAAACCGCGTTGCTAAACATTGCCTCAACCTCATCGCGCAGAGTTGCTGGGTCATAGATTGAGACCTGGGCATCGGGCACTTCGGCCAAAACTGCTTGGTGTACTAGGGCCGCCATAGTTCCGCGCAAATCATTGGTTTCGGGAATTCCCTTGAATGCCACTCCAAACATCGCAATCCGACTTGGCAGCCGGCCCGTGCGGGCTTTGTAAATACGGCAAATGTTGGCAATAGTTTCAAAGGGTTGGACTTCATTTACTTTGCGGGCTGCCTTAGTAATGCCTAATTCAATGCCAAACCTGCTCAAGGATTCGTTCAGAATATGCGGATCCTTTTCCAGACATGGCCCACCGACTAATCCAGGGATAGCGAGATTAGTGCGGGGATACCCCAATTTTCCGCCTTCAATGACATCCATTGCATTTACGCCAAATGGCTCACAAGCACGGGCAATTTCATTAGCAAATGCGAATTGCACATCTCGATAAGTGTTGTCCACCAACTTAATGATTTCTGCAGTCTCAAAGCGGGGGAACTGAACCACTGTTGGAGTGAGGCGATGAAAGAAACGGGCCGCTGCCTCTCGGGATTCAGGATCATCCGATCCAATAATCTGTGGAAGCCTTTGTAGTTCTTCGAGTGCCTTTCCTTCCAATGTGCGCTCCGGGCACATTGCAAGCAGGTACTGCTTACCGGATTCATCCAAAATTGGCTTGACTACTTCCCGGGTTGTGCCAATTTTCACAGTGGACCGGAGCATAACAAGTGCGCCATCTCGCATGTTTGACGCAACTTCACTTGCTGCATTTCGCATGAAGTCCAATCGGGCAGCCCCATCGGGTCCCAAAGGCGTACCAACTGTAATGATGTAAACCTTGCAGTTAATTTCTGGTGCTAAGGAAGTTGTCGCTCGAAGGTTGCCCTTTTTCAAAACTGACTTGAGCATGTATTCAAGACCCTGCTCATGAAAGTGTGGCTCACCAGCATTTGTTTTGTCGACAACATCTTGACGACGCTCAACACCGAGAACTTTGAGGCCAGAATCGGCAAGCGCTGTGGCCAAAGTTAAGCCTACATATCCAAGCCCGATAATTCCGACATCAAATTCGTTTTCGGCAAGCGATTTATTGGTAGCTAGGGTGGCATTTGGCATGCGACAAGCCTATCCCACCTAGCCCTCAATCAAAATTTGCAATATCACCACGTTTTAACCGATGTCCTCTAGAACGGCTCAATGTTTTTGTAGTCAACATTGTCCTGAACGGACTGGTCATTTTGGTCATCAGAATTGCCGTCTGCCCTTGTTTCAGCCTGCACCAACATCGTGGGTTCTCGTCGATCATTGACTATTCGAACGCCGAATACCACTAACAGAATGCCAAGTGCTAGCGAGGCCAATGCCCCACTTGTTCCGTGCACATACTCAACGAGCATCCGCACGCCGCCAGCAAACATTCCGATAATGCCACCGGCCAAATAGGGCCACGCATGACCTTGAAGGTAAAAAACCAGTAGCCCGAGACCCAAAATGACAAGAACGCTGCTACTTGCCCAGACTTTCAGGTCAAATCCCATTCCTTGAAGTCCGGAGAACATCGCGACAATACCTAGCACTTGACCAACTACTTTTTCGTGCAAGTAGTCATAGTGCTCCAAGGCAATCCATAGCAGACCACCAGCAAAAAGAATGGCGGACCCAAGGCGCGCGGGACCGACCTGATCAGTGTCGTTAGTTAGGGCGATAATCAACTGCCCGGAGCCGATTGCCATTGCAGCAGAGGGAGCAGCCATTGCGACCTGTCCTAGTGCGGAGCCCGAAAGCAGGTATGCAACCGCTCCCACAATTAGCGCACCAGCGCCGACACTTACTGCCATAGCTGGATTGACCCACCTAGCCGGCTCCTGCCAGAGCGGACTGCCAGGATCCAAATAACTTGGATTCTTGGGTACCCATACTTCATTGAGAATTAATCCGATAGTTCCGGCAACGAGCGCTTCAGAGCCGACATACAGTGTTGAACTCAGTCGGCGTCCAGAATCATCTTTACGAATAATGCGCATCCACGAACCTGCCCCAAATAACACAACAGCGCCAGCGCCTAACAGGCTTGGTCTGCCCCACTGACCTAAACCTTCCCACGCCTGATTTGTTAACAAGGCGGCTGCGGCAATAACAAATACAAAGCCGACATAGGTTAGTGCCTCTGAGATAAAGGATCGCTTGTTGGAGAACTGCACAGCACCGAATGCAGTGACTGGTTCGGGCTTTTCACTCATAGCCGAATGTACGGCGAGAGCTTGTTCTCGAGTTAACGTCCCTGCATCAATAAGCTCCTGCAGGGCTGGAGCAATTTCTGTACTCATGCTTTTACGGTATCTCGGAAGTGGCAAAACAAGGAGGACTCAGTTAAGAGATTTGGCTGAAAAGCATTATTTGAGTGTCAGCCCAATTTCGGCTAATCCGCTGGCAAAGCGAAAAAGCCATCGACTCTGTCGTGGCGATCTAGCCAACGTGCGCAGTTGGCGAATCGTTTGCAGCCAATGTGTTGCGATCGGCGTTAATCATCAGCACCCAAACCAATGCTCCCAGCAGCAACAATCCGGCACTCCACATGAATGCGTGGGTGAAGCCGTGAATTAAGGCATCTGCTGGCGGCTGCCCATTAAACAACTGACTTTGGTTTGCCACGATGTAAGCCGATGTCGCTGAAGTAGCTACGGTATTTAAGAAAGCCGTGCCTAATGCGCCACCAATTTGCTGTGAAGTATTAAGGACTGCTGAAGCAACACCAGCATCATGATTTCCGATGGCGAACAAGGCTGTTGCAGAAATCGGTACGAATACCAGGCCCATACCTAAACTCATCAAAATTAGCGCTGGCAGAATAGCGGTCAAGTAATCGCTTTGTGCATCCAAGTGAGTTAGTAATGCTAGACCGCCGGAAGCCATCAACAGGCCGATGAATGAGATCCAGCGGGCACCAAACTTTGGCAGTAACTGCGAAGCCATGCCAGCGCTGATGCCAACACCAACGGAAAATGGCAAGAAGGCTAGTCCTGAGCGAACGGGACTATAACCAAATACCGACTGGAAAGTAATGGACAGGAACAGAAACATGCCAAAAAGGCCACTGCCGACAATGAAGGATGTTAGATAGCTCGCACCGCGATTACGTTCGGTCAGAATTCGAACTGGCAGTAGTGGGTGTGAGGTACGACTCTCGATAACGAAGAAAGCGCTGAGCAGTACTAATGCCGCGCCGAAGTAGCTTAAAGTTTCAGGGCTAGTCCACCCAGTTGATCCAACTTTGGTAATGCCATAAACCAACGAAACCAGACCAACAGTTACAGTGAGCGCACCAGGAATGTCATAACGAGTGTCGCCAGTAGCTTTACTTTCATTCACATTAGTGATGGCTAGCAGCACCGCCACGATTGCAATAGGTACGTTGACACCCAGGCACCATCGCCATGATGCGTACTCTGTTAACAGGCCGCCGAGGATTAGGCCAATTGCCGCTCCGCCGGCAGAGAGTCCGCCATAAACGGCAAAAGCTTTTGCTCGCTCTTTCGAATCTGTAAAAGTCACACTGATTAGCGAAAGGGCCGCGGGGGCCAATAGCGCAGCAAAAGCTCCTTGAAGTGCGCGAGCACCGAATAGCATTTCTTGGTTAACGGCAAATCCGCCAATTGCCGATGCTACTGCAAAGCCAATTAGGGCAATCATGAAAGTTTTCTTGCGACCGGCATAATCGGCAATTCGTCCACCCAAGAGCAATAGACCGCCAAAGGCTAATGTGTAGGCAGTTACGACCCATTGACGGTTTTCCGGAGTAATCCCTAAATCAACCTGCAAACTTGGTAGGGCAATGTTCACAATTGAGGCATCTAGCACCGACATCAATTGCGCAATTGCAATAACAATTAAGGCCCGCCAACGACGCGGGTCTAAATTTTCTGCTGTTACTGGTGTTTTAGATGTGGCTGACATGCCGCTCCCTGTTAAATAGTTGAATCTTCATTCAATCACAGGTGAAGCTACTTAGCGATTCGACACGACTAGAGTGAGGGATGTTATGGCCCGTGCGGAGATCTTTCTAATACCTGGAGTTAAACGACTTATCGTAAGTTGTATTCCAGGTCGAATTGCATATGGGATGCTCGGGCTCTCGACCTTCTTTTATGTTCACGAAGAAACCGGATCTGTTGCCACAGCGGGACTTGCAACTGGAATTGAATCGTTGATTGGCTCATTCACAGCTGGGCCACGAGGACACCTGATCGATCGATTCGGCCAGACTAGACCACTTTCTATCTTGGTCCCACTTTGGGTATTTGTAATTTTTTGTATGAGTTTTGTGCACAGTACAACTGGACTATTAATCGTCAGTGGTCTAATCGGACTTTGCTCTCCTCCAGTGAATCTTTCTGTTCGCCCACTTTGGCGACTGGCTGTCGGGCCCGATCGTCTGCGTAATGCCTACTCGGTGGACACCACAATCATGAATGCCACATTCGTACTTGGGCCAACGCTTGCTACTTGGGTTTCTGTACACATTGGCGGCAAAGAGTCACTCTGGATAACAGCAACTCTGATGGCTCTCGGCGGCGTCCTGCTAATTTCCATGCCGCTATCGCGTAGTTGGGTGCCAGAGCCGCGGTCAGGTGGGTCTATGCAGCTCTGGAAGCACGTGCCGTTCGTAATTATGGCGATTGAAGGTTTTATTTTTGGTTTGGGTTGGGGTCTTTTGGACATTTCGATTCCTGCTACTGCAACTTTGAATAAGAATCCAACGATGTCTGCGTGGTTGCTCGGAATCCTGACGGGTACAAGTATTTTGGCTGGACTAATTGTCAGCGTACTTAAATCCAGCACAACACCGTTGACCGCTTTTCGTCGGGCCAGTGTTTTGGTTGCCTTGAGCACTTTGCCTCTGGCATTCGTCGATTTTGGCTGGCAACTTGCCTTAGTTTTGGCAGGCCTGGGATTCGCGATCGGATTTGCTCAGATTTATCACATGGAAGTCCTTGAGGCCGTGCGCCCACAAGGAACCGCCACCTCTGCCCAAGCTTGGTTGTGGACTGTTGAAGGATCAACATTGGCAATTGGAGTTGCCAGCGGCGGCTGGCTAGTCGAGAAGTTCAGTACCGAGTTAGCACTCTCACTAGTAACTGTCGCTTTGTGCTGTTCAACTGCATACATATTGTTTTTCGCTTCTTCGCGGTTACAGTCTGCAAACCGTCCACTAAGTGATTCGGAAGTGGCTCAAGCCGTCTCTAACTTTGAGCATGTGATCGAAGACTGAGTGCCAGTTCTCGGAAATTTTACTGATTTCTGATAATAGGTAAAAAGTCCCGCTGTCTTAGTTAAAATTTCAATTAGCTAAGAAAATTTACGAAAAATAGAAGTGAAGATGGCGGGTTAGATTGGATACAATCTGAAACTGCGTGGTAGATTGTGAGAATTAGAGAAACAATTATGCCTGAAGAGTTAAGTGGAAAAAGGGATACAAATGGCTAAGTCAACTACACGTTCGACCTCAAAAACTGGACTTGAATGGCTACGCGCTCGCATGGACAAACTTGGTTACCGCTCATTAGAGCAAGTGGCAGCAGAGATTGGTATCAATCGAGGCAACCTGTATCGCTACTTTTCACTCGAGACTCGCCCAAGTGTGGCACTGTTGCCCGACTTATGTCGTGCACTAGATGCTTCACCCGCTGAAATTCTTAAGGCGCTCGAGATTCTGCGGCCTAACGAACGCATCTGAACCAAATAGTTCGCAAGGATCGGTCAAAATACTCATAGCCGAGCCGTAAACATCACGATGATAAATTCGTCCAGGCACGTTAGCGCCTTGGTACATACTAAAGAATGCCCAGTTAATGGCTTTTAAAAGATCGTCTCGGCAAAACTGCAACACTTTGGTGATGTCAGAAGTCAGGCTCATTGTTAGCACAATACGTGGCCCGGGCAGGCAATTAACTATAGGAAACTCGCAATTCTCACTCAGAACTAATTCGATCATTTCTGCACATCCTTAACTATTTGCTGGTGGAGATAAATCAGCACTGCCAAGTAAACAGATGCGCTCTGACACTTTTGGATTCGTCAGACTATTGCCCATTTCATTGAAAAAATGAGGCGCTAACCATGGCTAGGGCGCAAATTGTCATCACTGCAAATGTCAGCCAAAGTACCGACTTAGATAGTCGTCCACCCACAAAATCTCCCATGATGTTTTTGTTCAGAGAAATTTTGCGAATCAAGAAAACCAGTGGAACTGCCACTAATCCATTGACGACAGCTGCGAAAATCAAGGCCTTGATCGGATCAAAACCCATCAAGGTAAGTGCAAAACCAATTACTGTGGCACCAGCTATTACGCCATAGAAACCCTTGGCCTCTTTAGCCTTTAAATCAAGACCTTCGGACCAGCCGAATAACTCACTTACCGCATAGGATGCCGAGCCGGCGAGCACTGGAATGCCCAACATTCCCATTCCAACGACTCCCAGGGCAAAGACTTCTTTGGCAAACGAACCAGCGAACGGCTCGAGTGCTTTTGCGGCATCAGCAGCGGTGCCGATATTGGTGATTCCATTTGGATGTAGCACCGTGGCTGTAGTTAGCATCATGAACCAACTGCCCAGTTGCGAGATAACCATGCCTGATGAAGTGTCGAGTCGGATTTCCCTAATTGTTCGACGTTTTTCATGTTGGCGCTGGGCATATTCAAGCTCTTCAACTTCTTCAGCGGCTTGCCAGAAAAACATGTACGGACTGATTGTGGTACCAAGCACGCCAACAATGACATACCAGTAAGCGAAATTCCATTGGAACTGCGGAACGAAAGTTGCTTTCGCAATTTCTCGCCATGGTTCATCCACAATTAACGCAGTAACCACATACGCCAGGAGAGCCAGGGCGAAAATCTTCAAAATTCGTGCGTACCAGTGATAGTTAGTAAAGACCATTAGGGCGACAACCAGGATTGTAAAAATTGTTGAAATCAGAACTTGTGGAACATCGATGAGTAAATGTAACGCTGCACCTACTGCGGCAATGTCTGCCCCAATATTGATTATGTTGGCGAACAAAATTAGGCCGACAACAGTTATCAGGACTCGTCTGGAAAAGTTCTCAGCGGTCACCTTAGCCAGACCTTTTCCAGTGGTTGCACCAATGCGTGCAGTCGCTTCTTGGACAGCGATCATTAGTGGTAAGCAAAGCGATATGGTCCACATTTGTCCATAGCCAAATGCAGCACCGGCTTGCGAGTAGGTGGCGATGCCAGATGGATCATCGTCAGCAGCGCCAGTAATTAAGCCAGGACCGAGGATACGCATCCATCTTGGGTGCTTGCGCACTTTCCGCACTGGATGCTCAGTCATATCAGCACCCTAACTTGCTCCCAGGGGATTTACTCAGACTTCGTTAAATTCCACAAACTTGGGAGTACTGCACCTGCAATGAGCGCCTTGACAACATCACCAATCAGAAACGGAGTCATGCCTGCAGCAATTGCATCTTTAGGTGACATGTCATTTGCATAAGCAAGCCAACTCACACCAAGCAAATAGATCGCTGCGGAGCCGGCAACAAATGCTGCAACGGTATCTAGTCGATTTCGACTATCGCCACGAGCTGCGCGTCGACCAACTATGTAAGAGGCAACAATGAAGCCAACTAAGTAACCACCAGTTACTCCAGTTACCACTTCACTGCCACCCTTGTGCTCAGCCAAGATTGGTAGTCCTAGCCAAGCCAGGCCAACATAAAGCGATTGTGCAACTACTGCGCGCTCAGCCCCCAAGGCTGCTGCACCAGCAAGTACTGCAAATGTTTGCAAAGTTAATGGGACTGGGGTAAACGGCAATGGGATTGATACTTGTGCGCACAATGCGGTAAAGGCAGTCAATCCCAAAACGAGCCCTAGATTACGAACAAGAGTCTGGGACTTGCTAGCTGCCTTAACTACCCAGGTATCTCCCAGAACGGTTACCGATGATTGCGCGCTCATTTATCCTCCAAAGTATTAAAAGTCACTCAAAGTTTAGCGTTTACCCGTTATTGCACTGCTCTTCGCCACGAAACCCCAAAATTTAATCCGAAGAGGTGCTAGGTTGCCAACTATGGATCAACGGCGAACTCCATACGCTGACGCGATTGCCAAATATGCCAGTGAACAGTATGTGCGACTTGGAGTCCCAGGGCATCAAGTAAGTCATTGCGCACACCCGAAGTTAAGTGAATACTTTGGCAAGCACATTCTTAGCCTTGATGTACAAACTTTGATTGATGGAATTGACATAGGGGCATACCCGACTCCGTTAGATGAGTCGCTTTTGTTGGCAGCACAGGCTTGGGGCGCTAACCGTACCTGGTTCTTAACCAACGGCGCATCAATGGGAAATCTGATGGCATGTTTAGCACTTCGCGCGCTCGGAAATCGCATCGTTTTACAACGCAGTGTGCACTCGTCGGTTATTGACGGGCTGGCATTTAGTGGCCTAGCGGCATCCTTCATAATTCCATCTGTCGATAAGCACTTAGGTATTTCTAATGGGATCACTCCGGTACAACTTCGTGAGTCCTTATCCCAAACTCCAGACGCAGTTGCTGCCTATGTGGTCACACCAAGTTATTTTGGCGCTGTTGCAGATGTGGCCGGATTAGCGGAAGTGGCACATGAATTTGGTGTTCCCCTGGTTGTTGATGAGGCCTGGGGTTCACATTTTGGCTTTCATACGCAGATTCCTGCTAATGCCCTTTCGCAAGGTGCCGATGTGGTAATTAGTAGTACGCATAAATTAGCTGGCAGCCTGAGTCAATCTGCAATGCTGCACCTAGGTGATAGTAAGTTTGCCCAAACTTTAGAGCCCTTATTAGATCGTGCCTTTAAATCTTTGCAAACTACAAGTGTTAGCTCACTGCTTATTGCCTCACTTGACATTGCCCGAATGACAATGGCAGTACATGGCGAAGAATATATTGGAAACAGCCTTAACTCTATGGAGGCGTTGCGAGAAGAAATAGCAGACTCAAACCGATTCAACGATATCGCTCCCCAGCTAATGCACCATGATGACGTAGTCGCTCTCGAACCACTTCGAATTGCAATCAACACATCAGTTGGTGGGATTAGTGGCTACTCAGCCCGAGCCCACTTGTTTGATGACTTCAATATTCATTGTGAACTTGCCACTGGCTCTGTTTTGTTGATGCTCTGCGGTGCTGGGGTAACTCCAGATGTTTCGGCAATTGCCCACGCGCTTAATTCCTTGCCTTATGAACCTCAGACAGATTCGCTGGCACTAGATTTGCCCGCTCCTGGCAAAACTCACATGACGGTGCGAGATGCGTACGTTGGCCTTACTGAAGTAGTCAGCGCAAAAGAAGCTGTGGGTCGAGTTTCTGCCGAAAGTGTGGCTGCTTATCCGCCTGGAATTCCAAATCTGCTCCCAGGTGAGGAAATCTCTGCGGAGGTTATTGAATTTCTCCAGGCAACGGTAAATGCTCCCTATGGACATGTCCGAGGTGGCGCTTCTGCGGACATGAACGCCTTTCGGGTTGTCCGCGCTTAGTACTAAAGAACTGGTAGGTAGCGATCTAACTCGTACGAAGTAACTTGCGCCTCGTATTCGTGCCACTCTGCACGCTTGTTGCGTAAGAAAAATTCAAAAACATGTTCACCAAGCGTTTCGGCAACTAAATCGCTACGCTCCATTGCGGAGATTGCTTCGCCAAGTGAACGCGGCAGATGTGTGATTCCCATAGCTTCGCGCTCAGCATCGGTTAACGACCAGACATTGTCTTCTGCCTCTGGTGGCAATTCATACTTTTCTTCTATGCCCTTTAAGCCAGCGGCTAACACGACAGCAAACGCTAGGTACGGATTGCAGGCCGAATCGATTGATCGAAATTCAATGCGCGTTGAATTACCTTTAGTTGGCTTGTACATCGGAATGCGCACCAATGCTGAACGATTGTTATGTCCCCAGGAGACATAAGAAGGAGCTTCATCGCCAGCGCCGAGTCGCTTGTAAGAGTTCACCCACTGATTCGTAATCGCCGTGAACTCCGGTGCATGCTTCAGGATTCCGGCAATGAAATGTCGACCAACAGCGCTTAGTTGGTATGGGGCACCTTCTTCATAAAATGCGTTGCGATCGTCCTCAAAAAGCGACATGTGCGTGTGCATACCTGACCCGGGGAAATTGGCGAATGGTTTTGGCATAAACGAGGCATAAACATCCTGCGACAGAGCAACATCTTTCATTACCACCCGGAAAGTCATAATGTTGTCCGCTGTCGTTAGCGCATCGGCGTAACGAAGATCAATTTCTTGCTGGCCAGGTGCACCCTCATGATGGCTGTACTCGACTGAGATACCCATGGCTTCCAGCATGGTGATTGCTTGTCGGCGAAAATCGTAACCAGTTGCACTTGGTGAATGGTCGAAGTAGCCAACATCATCGACTGGAATTGGTTGCTGGCCAGGCACTGGTGCCTCTTTAAATAAGAAGAACTCGATCTCTGGGTGGGTGTAGCAGGAGTATCCCATCTCAGCTGCTTTAGTTAGGACTCGCTTTAGCACATTGCGCGGATCTGCATCTGCAGGCTGTCCATCGGGCATGACGATGTCACAGAGCATACGCGCTACACCGTTATGTTCGCCTCGCCATGGAAGGAGTGCAAAGGTTTCTGGATCTGGTTTTGCCAACATGTCTGACTCGGAAATTCGAGCAAAACCTTGAATTGCAGAACCGTCAAAACCTATGCCTTCTTCGAAAGCGCCCTCAAGCTCAGCTGGCGCAATAGCAACCGTCTTCAACATGCCCAGTACGTCGGTGAACCAGAGGCGCACAAAACGAATGTCGCGCTCTTCGATGGTGCGCAATACGAAGTCAGTCTGCTTATTCATAGTTACATTATGGTTAGCCCGTGTTACCAATGTGTTAAGAAATCAGGGTTATTAGCGGGCAAGTAGGCTAGGACTATGCCAAATATCCGCCTAGCACTTGCGCAAGTTAACCCTGTTGTTGGCGATTTAGCTGGAAATGCTGACCTAGCCCTGCAGGCGGTTAAGTCCGCCTACGAACAGGGTGCGCAGATTGTTGCTCTACCCGAAATGCTGATCACAGGCTACCCCGTTGAAGATTTAGCACTACGGCCGTCTTTTCAGTTGGCCAGTGAACGGCAAGCGCACAGTCTGGCAAAGCAACTGGAAGCTGATGGTCTAGGCGAAGCATTAGTTTTCGTTGGCTTTCTAAAAGGCACCACTTCAACGGATTCGATAACTCTTGGCGTTCCTCGCGGAGCGCCCATGAACTGTGCAGCCGTAATTCATCGAGGCGAAATAGTTGCCCAATACGCAAAGCACCATTTGCCTAACTACGGCGTATTTGATGAATATCGGTACTTTGTGCCAGGAAATCAAACCCTAGTTGTGCGGGCATTTGGCACTGACATTGCATTGGCGATCTGCGAAGACCTTTGGCAGGACGGTCAGCACATGGCAAACATTAGTGCTACAGGCGCGAGTTTGCTTTTAGTTCTTAATGGCTCCCCTTATGAGCGCGATAAAGATGATGTTCGTTTTGAATTAGTTAGCAAGCGTGCCATGCAATGTCAGATGCACGTTGCCTATGTCAACATGGTTGGTGGTCAAGATGAATTGGTTTTTGAAGGCGACTCGATAATTGTCGATCCAGCCGGTTCAATCGTCGCCCGTGCCGGCCAATTCGAGTCTGAAATTTTATTGGCCGATCTAGATCTGAAACCCACAAGTAGCCAGGCAGTGCTACCAGATGGGGAAAAAGTTGTTCAAGTAGAGACTTTGCCGGCAGAAAAGCTAGCTGGACTTGAGCAATTAACTACCGGCCGATTAGATCGAAACGCCGAAACCTACGCTGCACTAGTACTTGGATTACGCGACTACGTGAATAAAAACAATTTCAAATCAGTCATCCTAGGCTTATCCGGCGGAATCGATTCGGCGGTTGTTGCAGCAATTGCGGTGGATGCGTTAGGGCCAGATCGAGTTCATGCTGTTGCGCTCCCGTCCGAATTCTCCTCTGAGCACTCGGTAGCAGATGCGCAAGAACTCGCAACTCGCACTGGGCTAAATTTTCGCATCGTGCCAATTAAGCCGATGGTCGCAAGCTATCTCTCTGAACTAGGATTTACCGGCGTTGCCGAAGAAAATCTTCAGGCGCGAGTTCGTGGCACAACATTGATGGGACTTTCAAATCAGGAAGGACATTTGGTGTTGGCCACTGGCAACAAGAGTGAACTAGCGGTTGGCTACTCCACCATTTATGGGGATGCAGTTGGCGGCTACGCTCCGATTAAAGACCTCTTCAAAACAGATGTTTGGGAAATTGCAAAGTGGCGAAATCAAGAAGCGGCCAGACAAGGTCTCATTCCGCCCATTCCCGAGAACAGTATTGAAAAACCTCCCAGTGCTGAATTGCGTCCAGGTCAATTAGATACAGACTCGTTGCCTGACTACCAAGAACTGGATGGGATTCTGCGCGCCTATGTTGAAGAAGACGTGAGTGCCTCAGACATAGTCAAAATGGGCTATGCGGCGGATACCGTTGAACGCATTATCCGATTGATAGATCGCGCCGAATACAAGCGCAGGCAATACCCACCCGGCGCCAAAGTCTCTCGTCGGGCCTTTGGGCGCGACCGACGCCTACCCATGACAAATCTTTGGCAAGAGTAACGATAATTAGATAGTTCACCAGCTCTGGAATAGGCTTAAAGTGTCCGGAGACTGGCATCCAGCTTCGAGATCGGAGCCTAAAAGTGTCTATTTCCCGTGGGGAACATTCTTTGTACGGTGGTAACCAACACCGCAGAATCACAACTGCCGATTTGTTGTCGGCAAAACAAGGCGGCCAGAAGTGGCCAATGATTACCTGTTACGACGCGCTTACTGCTGGAATTTTTGATGAAGCTGGATTCCCAGTCCTGCTTGTTGGCGATTCTGCTGCCATGGTGGTCTATGGATTTTCATCTACGCTGCCAGTGACAACCAACATGTTAATTCCACTAGTCGCTGCAGTGGAACGAGGCAGCAAACGAGCACTAGTTTTGGCAGATCTGCCATTTGGCTCGTACCAAGAGTCGCCAAGCCAAGCTTTGGCGACGGCGACTCGATTTATGAAAGAAGGAAATGCCCACGCAGTAAAGATCGAGGGTGGGGTTCGGATGGCGCAAACCGTCCGAGCGTTAACCGAGGCAGGCATTGCAGTTTTCGGCCATATCGGCCTGACGCCACAATCGGTCCATCAGTTAGGTGGCTATCGAGTTCAGGGGCGCGGAGCTGATGCACAGAAATTACTAGACGATGCCCTTGCGCTACAAGAAGCCGGTGCCTGTGCAGTAGTGCTCGAGGTCGTGCCAGCACAACTTGCTGAGGAAATCACAGACAGTTTGCAGATTCCAACGATTGGGATTGGCGCCGGCCCAGGTACGGATGCCCAGGTAATTGTTTGGCAAGATTTACTCGGCCTGACCACTGGACCACTACCAAAGTTTGTCCAACCATTTGCCTCATTACGCAGTGAAGTTAAACAAGCCAGCCAAAACTGGGCCGAAGCTGTTGTTTCTGGTCATTATCCAGGTCCGGAAAACACTTACAACTAAATTTGAAGCCACAGTTTAAATTTGCGATCGCTAAAACAGGATAAGTAGGCCAGACTCGGGCAGAATGACCTGTGTGACTTCGGCGGCGCAGGATAGGCGAAAATCTACCTGGCGAATTGATGTCAGCCCTTTACGAAATAATCCGCAGTACCGATTACTTTGGACCAGCTCGACGATTACCGGATTCGGCTCACTCTTTACCTACGTTGCGCTTCCATATCAAGTTAAACAACTCACTGATTCGTATTTAGCCGTTGGTCTACTGGCTGTTTTGGAAATTGCTCCGCTAATCATCTTTGGACTTTATGGTGGTGTGCTAGCCGATGCTCGCGATCGACGAACAATTGCAATTATTACTGAGGTCCTATTTTTAACTTCAGTGCTCTTCCTTGCTGTCAATGCCCATTTGGATCAACCAATGCTCTGGCCGATTTATGTACTTGCACTCGTTATGGCTTCTCTAGATGGAATTCAACGACCATCATTAGATGCGATCATTCCAAGAGTTGTCCCGCGTGAGCAGATGGCGGCTGCAAGTGCCTTAAGTGGATTAACCCGAAATGCCAACTTTATTCTTGGGACTTCCCTTGGCGGCATAGTTGTAACCAGCATGAGTGCAGAGGCATCATATGCAATTGATTCATTAACCTTCTTGGTTTCGGCAATAATCATTGTTCGACTACCAAAGATTCCGCCGACTAACGAACATCAGAAGCCAACACTTAAAGCAGTAAGCGAAGGGGCTACTTACGCCTGGTCGCGCAAGGACTTGTTGGGCAGTTATCTAATTGATACAACGGCAATGGTTTTTGCTTTTCCCAATGCACTCTTTCCATTTCTCGCCGACTCATTCAACTCGCAGTCGGCTTTAGGTTTGCTTTACTGCGCAGGATCTGTAGGCGCGCTCATTGCGTCTGCTACTAGCGGTTGGACATCACGAATTAATCGACACGGCTTAGGAATAATTTGGGCTGCAGGTATTTGGGGTGTTGGCATCGCAATAGTTGGTCTTGGCAATTCACTTCCGGTTGCATTAATTGGCCTGGCAATCGCTGGTGGTGCAGACATGGTAAGCGTGATATTCCGAAATCTGTTGTGGAATGCAACCATCCCAGATCACTTGCGCGGGCGATTAGCGAGTATTGAATTACTTTCATACTCAGTTGGTCCACAACTGGGACAAATGCGCGCAAGTTTCTCTGCGCAATTTTTCGGGCTGAGAAAAGCATTTATATCAGGAGGAATTCTTTGTGTTGTTGCAGTTCTAGCTTGCGCAAATTCATTGCCAGCACTGAAAAAATACGATGCTCGTACTAGTGAATTCGTTATTGACGAAAAAAATAATTAGTTTCTAGCAATCTTTTAAATTTCGTTATCAAAGAAGTCTAAAAAAATTTTCCGACACGCCGAGTCAGAAACATTGCAATTTTGCAGACAACTGTTAAAAATTCTGCCACGCTATTACTTAAGAACTTTCGGGCAGGCCGAAAGTGCCCACCTCAAGGAGGAACTGTGGCTGTAAAGAAAGCCCCAGCTCGCAAGACCGCTGCGAAGAAGGCACCAGCTAAGAAGGCTGCTGCTAAGAAGGCTCCAGCCAAGAAGAAGGCTGTTGCTAAGAAGGCTGCACCTAAGAAGGCAGCTAAGAAAGTAGCTAAGAAGGCAGCACCTAAGAAGGCTGCTAAGAAAGCTGCACCTAAGAAGAAGGCAGCTCCTAAGAAGGCCGCCAAGAAGGCTGCACCTAAGAAGAAGGCAGCTCCTAAGAAGGCCGCCAAGAAGGCTGCACCTAAGAAGGCTGCTAAGAAGGCTGCTCCTCGCAAGAAGGCAGTTAAGAGAGTAGCTAAGAAGAAGTAACTTCCTCACTCTTAAAGTAGACCCCGTGCCCAGTTTGGGTGCGGGGTCTACTCTTTATTTAATTTTCGCCTTGGCCGAGCACAACGACTTGGCACTTTGCTCCCCACACTTAGACTTGAGGTGTGCCTGCACCAATCGGAACCTTAAAACCTGGAACACTATCGCCAATGCGTGAAGTTCCCAAATCTGTAGTGCGACCTGAATACGTTGGCAATAAATCGCCCAAACCTTACACGGGATCTGAGGTAAAGGATTCGGAGACCATCGAGAAGATGCGAATCGCCGGTCGAATTGCCGCGCAGGCTCTGCAAATTGTTGGCGCTGCGATTGTGCCAGGAACTACCACCGACGAGCTTGACCGCATCGGTCATGAATTTCTCTGCGATCAACAGGCTTACCCATCCACTTTGGGCTACCGCGGGTTTCCAAAATCCATGTGTACTAGTTTGAATGAAGTAATCTGTCACGGGATTCCAGATTCAACCATCGTCCAGGATGGCGATATCGTAAACATAGACATAACTGCATACATTCATGGCGTGCACGGTGACACCAATGCCACATTTTTGGCAGGTACGGTCGACGAAGAATCAAGACTGCTGGTGGAGCGAACAGAAGAGTCCTTGCGCAGAGCAATCGCTGCCGTTGCCCCTGGTCGACCAGTAAATGTGATTGGTCGAGTTATTGAGTCGTACGCAAAACGATTTGGCTACGGGGTTGTTCGTGATTTCACCGGCCACGGGATTGGCACTGCATTTCACAGTGGACTGGTCATCCCTCACTACGACAGTGCGCACTATGACACCATTTTGGAAGAAGGCATGACTTTCACTATCGAGCCCATGCTGACCCTGGGTACCTATAAATGGGACATGTGGGAAGATGGTTGGACAGTAGTTACCAAAGACCGCAAGCGCTCGGCCCAATTCGAACACACCCTTGTGGTAACCGGTGAGGGCGCAGAAATCCTGACACAGGTATGATTTCTTACGTGCCTAAACACGCCTTTTTGCATGATGTTGTAACTTTGTCCGTCGATGTCGGCGGAAGTGGAGTCAAGGCTGCCCTTCTTGATGCCGACGGCAACATGATCAGCGAACGGGTTCGATTTGAAACTCCCTACCCCTGCACTCCTGAGGTGCTCCTGGGCGAGATTGGGAAGATTGCGCAGGCACTTCCTGGCTTTGGTCGCATCACTGTCGGATTCCCGGGCTTGGTTCGTGGCGGTCGTGTTTACAACATTCCATCCTTTTCAAAAAGCACGTTGGAAGGTGAGGTAGATCCGAATCTGGTCAAGGCTTGGAAAGAATTTGACCTTGAGTCAGCGTTAAACAAACAATTCAGTGCACCAGTCAGAGTTGCCAACGATGCTGATGTCCAAGGTTGTGCAGTAATTAAAGGAAAAGGTCTTGAGTTTGTAATGACTCTGGGCACCGGGTGCGGCACTGCAATGTTTTTTGATGGACACCTACTTCCCCACCTCGAATTGGGACATGCGCCATTTCGAAAGGGAAACACATTTGAGGAGCAAATTGGCAATGCGGCTAGGCGCGAGGCCGGCAAAGAGCGCTGGGTAACCAGAGTTGCAAAAGCCATTGATGCTTTCGATCGATTCTTATTCTTTGACCATATTTACATCGGTGGCGGGAATGCTCGACTGCTAGAAGGTTACGACTTTGGTCCTAAAGTCACAATTGTTGAAAATACTGCAGGAATTCTAGGTGGCATAGCCATTTGGGAGCGCGACTAAGTCCTGCCGTCGCAGCCAGCCGAGAGTAAACTGCAAACATGACTCGGTGGCTTAGTGCAGACCAGCAGCGTATATGGCGTGACTGGTTAACCACTTCTGAACTTTTGGATCACATACTTAATAGTGAGCTACAAGCGTCGCATGGCCTATCGCTGGGAGACTACGAAATATTGGTCCGTCTCTCTGAAAGCCCGAAACGCCGAATCAGAATGAGTGAACTTGCAGAAAAAGTGCTAATTTCACGCAGTCGGCTCTCTCATCAAATTGACCGGATGCAAGAGGCTGGGCTGGTAGATCGTAAAATTTGTGACGATGATCGCCGCGGTCAGTTTGCCGTTCTTACTGACCACGGCTGGAAAGCACTTGTTTCTGCTGCCCATGTTCACGTATCTGGAGTGCGCAACCATTTTGTGGATATCCTCACCGACGCTGAATACGCTGCCCTTGGTCGAGCAGTTAAAAAGCTGGCTGCTTATTTGGATGATGGCAATGAAACCTCTAAAGCGAAATGACGCAGGACTAAATACGTGACTTTTAGTTTTGAAATAGAGAAAGAACTTGCCCCTGCTGATCCTAAGCTCAAACCCCTAGGTAGAGCAGGTGTGATCCGCACCCCGCATGGTGACATTCAAACGCCAGCATTCATTCCCGTTGGCACCAAAGCAACAGTTAAGTCAGTTATTCCAGAGCTAATGCGTGATTTAGGTGCACAGGCGCTGCTTGCCAATGCTTACCATCTTTATTTGCAACCTGGACCTGAACTTGTTGATGCTGCCGGCGGAGTCAGCAAGTTCATGAATTGGAATGGTCCGACATTTACCGACAGTGGTGGTTTCCAAGTATTGAGTTTGGGTGTTGGATTCAAAAAAGTATTAGCCATGGAAACTGACACTGTGCAGTCTGATGACGTGATTGCAGATCACAAAGAGCGGCTAGCTCATGTTGACGATGATGGTGTGACTTTCAAGTCACACATCGACGGAAGTATGCATCGCTTTACTCCAGAATTTTCAATGCAGGTGCAACATCAACTTGGTGCAGACATCATGTTTGCCTTTGATGAGTGCACTACCCTTCTCAACACTCGGGAATACCAAGTGAAGTCCCTCGAGCGCACCAGGCTCTGGGCGCTTCGCTGCATCGCTGAGCATCAGCGACTAACGATTGAACGTAGTCACAGGCCCTACCAGGCCTTATTCGGCGTGATTCAAGGTGCTCAGTACGAAGATCTGCGCCGACAGGCTGCTGGTGACTTAGCAGCCATGGCGTTTGATGGCTTCGGCATTGGAGGAGCCTTAGACAAACACAAATTGGCGACTATCGTGCGCTGGGTAAGTGAGGAATTGCCTGAGCAGAAGCCAAGACACCTGCTTGGCATTGGCGAACCGGAAGATATTTTTGTTGGCGTTGAGTCAGGCGCTGACACCTTTGACTGCGTTGCACCATCGCGGGCCGGGCGCAATAGTGCCGTTTACAGTTTGGATGGTCGCTTTAACCTTTCGAATGCACGGTTCAGGGATTCATTTGAACCTTTGGTTGCTGATTGTGACTGTTACACCTGTAAAAATTACACCCAGGCATACCTGCATCACTTGATAAAAGCAAAGGAACTTCTCGCCGCTACCTTGCTAACCGTGCACAATGAGCATTTCGTCGTGGGACTTGTGGCCAAAATTCGCCAAGCGATCATCGATGACACATACTACGAATTGAAGTCGGAATTCTTCGCACGCTACCCGCGCTTGGCTGCAAACTAAAGCCTTCCTTAGGTAAATTTCAAAACTATCCGTGCTAATTTAGAGACGGCAAGAAACGAAGCCTCGTGGATTGACAAAAGTAAAAACTTATTGGCCATTCAGGAGGCGCAGTGTCTGAAGATGCATTTGCCTCGGCTAGCCAAGTTCAAATTTCATTCGAGTTCTTCCCGCCTAAAGACGAAGCCGGCCAGCAAAACTTGGCGGCAACCGTAAGCGCCTTACAGAATTTCAAGCCGGAATTCGTTTCGGTCACTTATGGTGCTGGTGGCACAACCAGAGATAGGTCGCTTGCCACAGCTAGCAACATTCGCAGTACCACAGCAATTCCAACCGTCGGACATCTAACGTGTGTGGGAGCGACTCGCGATGAATTAGTTAGCCAAATTAGGGAATTCGAAGCAGGCGGCTTAGATGCAATCCTTGCCCTGCGTGGCGATCCAGTCGGCGGTCCGGCCGCTGCCTGGACGAGCACCAAAGATGGCCTAAATCACGCCGACGAACTAGTACAACTTGTAAGTTCGGTAAGTTCGCTGCCAGTTGGAGTAGCCGCTTTCCCTGACATTCATCCTGCGTCCAATGGCAATCTGGAACAGAACATTAACGTGCTACTTCGAAAGGAGGAATTGGGAGCAACATTTGCGATTACCCAGTTCGTATTTGCAAGTGACCGGTACGAGAAGTTGCTAGAAGAACTGGCTCATCGAGGTTCAAAGTTGAAGGTCTATCCAGGCATCATGCCGGTAACTAGTTACCTACAGATAGTGCGAATGCTCGAGCTAAGTGGTGGGCACATGCCAACTGCCACTCGATTGAGATTTGCTCGATTCCAGAACGACCCCGATTCAATTAAAGCTCTAGGGATAGATGTGGCCAGCCAGATTTGCGAAGAAGTTTATGCCCTCGGCGCACCAGGTCTACATTTCTATACGTTAAATCAAGCGGAGCCCACAAAAACAATTCTCTCGAATCTGACAATGCTTAGCTAATAGCCCAACTTCTAAAGCACTTTAGACAGGAATGTCTTTGTGCGTTCGTGTTGTGGGTTAAGCAGCACGTCCGCAGGCTTTCCCGATTCGACAATCACTCCGTTGTCCATAAATACGAGTGCATCAGCCACCTCACGCGCGAAACCCATTTCATGCGTGACCACGATCATGGTCATGCCAGACTCGGCTAATTCGCGCATCACATCTAGGACTTCTCCAACAAGTTCTGGGTCAAGAGCTGATGTAGGCTCATCAAAAAGCATCAACTTTGGATCCATCGCCAGTGCTCTAGCTATTGCGACACGCTGCTGTTGGCCACCAGATAGGTGAGCTGGGTAGGAATCGTATTTACTCGCCAAGCCAACCCGACTGAGTAATTCTTTTCCGCGCTTTATCGCCTCAGCCTTCGCCACTTTTTTTACTCGAATCGGTGCTTCAATGACATTTTCTAGCGCGGTTAGATGTGGAAAAAGGTTAAACTTCTGAAACACCATTCCGATTTCACGTCTTTGTGCAGCTGCTTCCCGAGGCTTTAACTCATGCAGTCGATCGCCACTCTCGCGGTAGCCAATTAACTCGCCATCGACGTATAGGCGTCCTGCGTTTACCACTTCCAAGTGGTTGATACATCGCAAGAATGTTGACTTGCCCGATCCTGATGGACCAACCAGACACAAAACTTCACCAGGTGAAACATTTAGAGAAACGCCTTTAAGCACTTCATTAGCACCGAAATTTTTCCGAACTTTCTCCGCCTTAACCATGTACTGCTGATTCATCAACCACCACCTAGTCCTTCGAGTGGCTGGTCTTGAACCTGTAGTCCCATATGGGCGTATCCCCTGGCAAACCTTCGCTCTAGGAAGTACTGCAAAACCATCAAGAAGGAGGTGAACACTAAGTACCAAGTTGAAGCTACGAGCAATAACGGAACTGGCTTATATGTGTTAGCCGAGATGTCTCGGGTGGCCATGTAAAGGTCAATGGTTAAGGGGATTGCGGTAACCAAAGAGGTGGTCTTGAGCATGGAAATAACTTCATTGCCGGTCGGCGGGATAATAATCCGCATGGCTTGTGGAATGATGATGCGCCGCATCGACAGGCCCCAGCCCATGCCAAGCGCTTTGGCTGCCTCTTCTTGACCGCGGTCAACAGATAGCAGGCCAGCTCGGACGATTTCTGCCATGTATGCCGATTCATTGAGGGTCAGACCAATAACCGCAAGCACAAACAACGAAAGGTTATTTATAGATGGGATGGTGGCTAAGTCGCCTACGAACGGCAAGCCAAAGGTTATCGATGGATAAACAGTGGATAGCAATCCCCAGAACACCAATTGCACATAAACCGGCGTGCCTCGGAAAAACCAGATGAAGGTCCAGGCTACTGATTTAAGAATGGGGTTTGGGGACTGGCGCATAACTGCCAGAACAATCCCGAGCAACACCGCAAATACCATGGCGTAAGCGGTCAACTGAAGTGTTACCAACACTCCACTCAGGACTCGATGATTGAAGAGGTACTTGCTGAAAGTTGGCCAATCGTAGATTTCTCTGTGCGATGCATCCACCAAAAACGCGACCAGGCCGATGAGTAAAAATACTGCAAAAATGTTTCGCAAGGGATGGCGAAGGGCAATTGCTTTAATCGTTTCTTCGCTCAAGTCAGAATGCAGGTCCGCCGATTGCGAACCTGCATTCTGATTGGAATCTGAAGTCAATTCAGGGTTTACTTTCCGTTGATGGTGATTGAATCCACGGCACCCGCAGTGACTCCCCATTTGTCAAGGATCTTGGTGTAAGTACCATCATCCTGCAATTGGGTAAGGGCATCCTTTAAGGAATTTGCAAGTTCGGTGTTTCCTTTTTTAACTGGAATTCCATACAGCACCACATCAAACGGATTGCCAATTAGGTCTAATTTGTCAGCATTTTGCTTGACGGCGTACTGAGTAATTGGTGAATCGGCACTCATGGCATCGGCCCGGCCACTAGCTGCGGCCTGAGTTGCCATCGCCTGGTCATCAAAGCCCAATGATTGAATCGCAGCCTTGCCGGCATCAGTGCAAGCTTTGGAGCGCGCCTTCACATCGTCAACAGCAGTAGTTGCGTTTTGCACAGCTACGGTCAAGCCACAGGCATTTTCAGGATCAACGGTCTTGCCCTTTGCGCTTGCCCACTGTAGCCCAGCGCTGTAGTAGTTAACAAAGTCAACTTGCTTTTGGCGTTCTGGAGTATCTGAGAACGAAGAAAGACCGGCATCGTATTTGCCGCCTGTCACGCCAGGAATAATGGTGTCGAAGCCAGCAATTTTGAATACTGCGGTTTTGCCCAACTTTTTCGCAATTGCATCGCCAAGTTCAACTTCCCAACCAATCGGTTTTCCGTTATCGTCCTTGAATTCGTTTGGCGCGTAGGTGGCATCAACGCCAAATGTGATAGTTCCACCGGCGCTTGTCTTATTTGAACACCCAGTAAGGCTGATGGCTGTCACCAATGCGATAACCGCCAACATTCTAGTTACTTTCATCTGAATACCTTCTTCTAGTTGAGAGAGTTTGGTCTAGAAGTGGTCAGCAAATTCACTCCTATTGCCTTGATGCTACTGAGTTTAAGTTTGCTTTGTGCTACAAACCCAATAGGAATTTGGGTGAAATTGAATCGGTCAGCGCTACCCCATGATTCGCGTTGCCAGCCAATAGAAATAAGGGATTCCCAGCACCAAATTAAAGGGAAAAGTGACCCCCAAACTGGCTAAAATCGGCAGGGATTTACTAGCCTGCGGTAAGGCAATTCCAACAGCTGCTGGGGCCGCGATGTATGAAGCGCTCGCACAAAGAATGCCCAACAGGACAGCGCCCCCGACCGACATGCCCGTAAGCTGTCCGGCAAGTACTCCAGCTGAGCCAGCGATAACTGGGAATAGTAAGGCGAAGCCAAGATACATCACCCCTGCCTCCTTGACTTGTTTGAACTGGCCACCGGCCAAATACCCCAGGTGTAGCAAAAATAGTGCCAGCAATCCTTGCTTTAGATCGTCAAAGAATGGTGAGACTTTCGCATACCCTTTTTCACCACTGATTGCTCCAACCAACAGTCCACCGGCCATCAGCAGGACGGTCTTGCCAAGAACAATCTCTTTGATGGACTCTCCCCAAGACACACCTATCTGTAAATGGCGGCTACCGAGGTAAATACCTACTACGAGTCCGGGGATTTCCATAACAGTGAGCAGAGTTGCGGCATAGCCGTTGTACTTAATTTGATTCGCTTCTAAAAACATCAAGGCGGCAGTAAATGTAACAAGTGAGGTAGATCCATAGTGCGCCGCGATTGCGCCGCGATTAAGTTCGTCGATTTTAGTAACTAACCGCAGAGTAAAGAAGGCGATTATTGGGATCAAGATGCCCAAGAACACTGTTGCTAATAGCGGCTTTGACAGTTCGCCGAAGTTTGAGTTGTCAAGCTGTACGCCACCTTTTAGGCCTATGCCAAAAAGCAGGTACATCGAAATGCCTTGATAAACGGCATCGGGCAGTTGCAGATTGCTCTTCAACCGAGAAGCAACTGCTCCTAAGAAAAAGGCCAAGACGGCGATTGAGGTCAAATTACTTGCCGCAATGGAGGTTGCTGACACGCGGGTAGGTCCTTTCAGATGCTGGTACTTGGAACAGAATACCTGTAATTTTTTTCAGGTGTCAAATTTCGTGATAATTTCTACGTATTATGGTACGCTGACTTCATGGCAAACAATGCGTATGTTCCAACTGGTGAATCCGGCGCCAAGCAATGGACTTTCTTGTCTAACCACGGGCATGTATTGATTTTCCTAGCCCAAAATCCGCAAGCTCGAATTCGCGACATAGCTGCCGCTGTTGGCATAACGGAACGCTCGGCCCAAATTATCCTCGCGGACTTGGAGGCAGCAGGTTACTTAACCAAAATAAAGGTCGGTCGCCGAAATGAATACACGATTGAAGCCGACATGAAATTCCGCCATCCATCTGAATCACACAAGACCATTAAGTCGCTGCTAGAAATCTTTGGCTAACGAGCTTGCTAGCTTGCAGCAGAAACCAAATACTTCTCGATCAACTTGCTCAACTCTTGAACATCTAAAACGCCAGAAGCAGCATCAATAACCATTTCGTATGCCTGGTCGTGATTGAAGGACAAGTCGTATCCATTCATTAGGCAAAAGACTCGACTGCTCGCCCAGGCTAGGCGCTTATTTCCATCTATTAGTGCGTGATTTCTCGCGACCGACTGCAACAAGGCAGCTACTTTCTCTGAAAAGTTCGGATAAGCATCTTCGCCAAAAACTGTTGTCTGGGGCCGGTTCGCAGCAGATTCTAGAAGTCCGATGTCTCGAATTCTAAAATCTGCAATTACTTCATTTCCGATGTGAATTAAATCCTGAAGCGATAAATAGTCAATTTTCTTGGTCATTGCCCCAGCCGATCAAGGAGGTCTTTGTCTTCACTCAACACTCGCTCAATCGCAGACTTCATACGTAAATCTCGCCGTGAAATGTACTCATCGATGGCAGTCAGAGCGGCCTCTTGCATTGAGATCCCCTCTTGGGATGCCAATTTCCGAAGTGCGTCTGATTGCTCATCAGAAAGCCGAAGGTTCATAGCCATGTCGAAATGGTACCACAGTGGTACCAGAACCTGTCAACAACTCAATTAAGCCAATGTTCAGGCGTTGGATCAGTTAACCCTTGAATTTGCGAATCTCTTGAGGCCAGTCGGTCCGCAAGCCGGATTCTGTGTTAGTCGAAGCTAACGGTAATCATCCATCTGCGATCGATGCTGCCAACGATTTGTTGCACCCTACCTGCAGACGTCTGGCGGGCCGTCACGTGCACTGGATCTGAAGGTCACATTAGGCCTTGCTTCTAGTTCTATCTTGATGTATCTTGATAATTCAAGATAAAGATTGGAGCCTGCAATGACGGTGCATCGTGAAAAGTTTTCGAGCCAGTTAGACCCAGAGGTGCTCACGGCAGTTCGCGAATTTGCCCAGGCAAATGGGCGGCAATTTCAATCGGTTTTAGAGCAAGCACTTTCCGAATTTCTAGATCGGCAGTTAACCAACCGGCCTAGAAATCACGTGATGGAAGCTTTGGGCTTAAGCATTGATGAATTTTCGGAACTCTACGAGAAACTCGCTCAATAACGATGACGGATTACCTGACCGTCCCAGAAGCTATCGCAATTCACCAGATACTAATTCGCAAGTTTGGCGGCAGTGATGGGATTCGTGACATGGGCGCACTTGAATCCGCGATGATGCGTCCGCAAACCGGCTATTACGATGACTTAATCTTTGAGGCGGCAGCACTTTTTGAGAGTTTGGCAATTAATCACCCATTCATCGATGGCAATAAGCGAGTGGCGTTTGCCGTAGTTGACACATTTTTGCGAATTAATGGATTGCGCATAAATCAAACCAGCGCCGAGATTTATTCAAGAATGATTGAGATGTTTGAAACGGGAACTTTCACTTTAAGCAATCTTGAACCTTGGTTACGTAGAATAACCAAACCTATTAAGTAACTTTGTTCAGCTGTTGACTTTTGCCACACGAAAATTCGGGCTGGGATGCAGTCATTTACTTGGTTATTGGGAAAATCCGCCAATAGGTAATACAGCGCCAGATCCACTCAAGCGGTCCGAAACCAAATTTCGATAGCCATAGCCGGCTGACCAGAATTTGAGTTACAAACAGAACAACAGAGATCAAGAGCACTTGTGGTCCACTTAACTGCATCGCTAGACCAAAGCCCCATCCATAGGCAAGCCCAGTAAGAATTAACGACTGGGTCAGGTAATTGGTCAATGCCATTCGCCCAACAGTGGCGAATCCAATAAACAATTTTCGATTTGGGTTTCTTAAGTAAGCAAGGGTCATGGCGGCGGCATACCCGAGACACAGAATCGGCCCTGCTAAATATTGATCTTCAATAATCGCGACCAACGCGCTTGTTGCCGGCAGGAACTTGGTGGCAAGCACGATTAGCAGCATGAGCGAAAACCCTAGAGACAAACCCCAGAACCGAATTCTCTTGAGAAGTTCTGACTTTTGTGGCAACTCTCGAATGAAGTTACTTCTCCCCAAGTAAAGGCCAATCAAAAACATTGCTAGCACGGTTGGAATCCTCGAGAGTAATAATGGCAGCAGATCCATATATGACTGCACTCTTACTGAGGTAGCCTCAAAGAATCCACTTTCCACCAGCTTCTGAGTTGCCGCAGTGTTGGCAAACTCCTGCGCCAAACTTTGGTCACTTTGACTTAAAGCCTCTGCGCCAGCTTCAGTTAATCGAACTACTAATGTGGTGCAGAACACTAGGAACACCAGAACGCCTGGTACGGCCAATAGCCCAATCACCCAGCGACGGATTGTCCGATTACTACAAGTTCGAAATGCAATCAGAATGCTGCCAGTGATTGCGTAGATAACCAGAATGTCGCCATCCCAGAGCAAGGCGATGTGTAAGAGTCCAAATACCAAAAGTCCAATCATTCTCCGTGAAATTCGCGGAATAAACGCGGTACCTTGACGCTCTGCACTCTGAATTTGAATCGCAAAACCAATGCCAAATAAGAGTGAGAACAGCGTAAAAAATTTGGACTCAACGAAAAACAAAATTGCGTCTTGAAGGAGGCGATCGATTGACGGAATGTCAATGGTAAATGCCGGTGTTGATCCTTTAACTGCAAGAATCGACATCGCATTAATGATTAATATGCCAGCGAGTGCAAATCCGCGAAGAACATCCAGAATCTGCATGCGTTCGAGACTTGGCGTTTTTGTGTTTTCTATTTCCATTGACTGGAATTCTTTGCTCTTTGTCAGCTGAGTTACTGAAAGTTTTAACTAGCCAAATATGCCACGTTGCTTTGTATGTTGCATTTCGAGGTTTAGAACATTCAGGCAAAGCGAGAGAACCACGTTCAGCTTCGCAGTTCAGATTTGATTACAAGTTGTTTTCTTTGCGGAAAAAGGCAACTAAGGCATTGGCGTGACCGTGGCCCATTTCAAAGTTTTCTTTCAGGTGCGCGACCTGCTCCATGTGCGCTAAATTCTTAACCTTCTTGAGTTCGTTCAACCAGAAGTCAATCGGCTTTCCGTACTTCTTTTCGATTGACGGAAAGTAGGATGCAGGTCCCATAACTTTCTTTTCGCTCATTGTTAAATTGTAACGCTGGTCGCCAAAACTACTCCCCTGGCAAATGCGTGCAACATGAGATTTACCGTTCGCGCCGGTACTTCTAGTCTGCGTTTGTGAAGCAGAAGTAGAACTACATTTAACCTTTGAATTTGCGAATCTCTTGCGGCCAACCACAGGCAACTCCAACTTTGGCACCCCACATTTTTGCTTCCTCATCTGTGGCCACATTAATTATGGTTAGACCACCAAGGAATTCCCCAGATGTGGTTATTGGCCCACCTACCGAGCCAGCATCGTCTGCGCCGCATGCCAATTCGATCTCTTCCTCAAGGCCGCCAGCAAAAACCAGAACACCGGCTTCTTTCATCTCGTCCACTACCGCTCGAGCCAGTGGGCCACGACGTTCGTACCATTGGGCTGGATGATCCCCAACCCATTGTTGATTGAAATAAATTATGTAATTCGCCATGCTCGCAACTCTAGTGGTGATTAGTGATTAACCGAGCGAAGAGAAAATCGCGCAATGTGAAGAAGGCGAGTCGGCCTATAAGCCGGATTCTGTGCCAGCCGAAACTGACGGTAATCATCCATCTGCGATCGCTGTTACCAACGACCTCTTGCAACCTACCCGCAGGCGTATGACGGGCCGTCACCTGCACTGGACCCGAAGGTCACTCTTGGTCTTGCTCCGAGTGGGGTTTACCTAGCCGCTTGCGTCACCGCATGCGCTGGTGAGCTCTTACCTCACCGTTTCACCCTTACCGATTGCTCGGCGGTTTACTTTCTGTTGCACTTTCCCGTGGGTCACCCCAGGTGGATGTTATCCACCACTCTTGCCCTATGGAGTCCGGACTTTCCTCGACAATTGCTTGCCGCGATTACCCGGCCGACTCGCCAAAATAAGCGTAATTGAAATGCTGAAAAATGGGTAACCTCGTAAAAAGATTTGAGGTGGAAAAGGTGAGGCCCCCATGCGATACATGAGGGCCTCGTTGCCCAGTATCTAGCCGCGTAATTGGGCGAGCGGTTCAGCAGCTGAAGGGATTTCTACCGTGATGCTTCTAGCCCAAGTGCGTCCCGAGACTTGGCTACCTCTATTTGTAACGGCTGGAAACCTAACCCGCAATCGGTTTTATTGAAATTTTGCCGAATTCACAGACATTTTGGCCAATATAAGTGTCTTTATATCAAAATCAGAAGTTGCGAATAATTACGCCTGAGCCGCCAGCCAGATGCTCATCTAGGGCCTGGTTTGCTAAAGCATCTGCGGCTTTGTTGTCTTCTCGGGGAATCCAAGTGTAAGTGACATTGCTAAATGGCAGAATTTCTCGAGCCACCATCGCCAATTCACGTAAGCCAGCATTTTTTATTGCCCAACGGCCACTCATTTGTTCAACGACGAGCTTGCTGTCCATGCGCACCTCGACTATCGCTTGCGCATCTATGGCAGCAACAGCTTCTAGGCCAGCGATGAGGCCACGATATTCGGCAACATTATTTGTGGCATGACCCAGTACTCCGCCTATTTCGGCTACGAGTCCGCCTGTCTGGGCATTGCGAACTACCGAGCCAAAGGATGCATGGCCAGGATTTCCTCGACTAGCTCCATCAGCCTCGACAATGAAATGCGTCACAGACCAGACTCCGAAGTGCGAACTAAGATTCGACGACACTCCTCACAACGAACTACAGTTTCAGCCGGAAGATGTCTGATGCGATCTACTTCGGTGGCATCGAGTGAAATGTGGCAACCCTGACAGGCCCCGCGATGAAGTAAAGCTGCACCAACTCCACCGAGGTCAACACGCACCTTGTCGTAGAGCGCTAGTAACTCAGAATCTAAGGTGCTTGCAAGTTGAGTTCGAGCCGAAGTCTCGGCGTCTATCAAAGCGTCGATGTCAGCGAACTCATCGTCGCGGGACTTTGTGACCTGTTCGAGTTCTGTAATAGTTTCGGCAACCTGCGCCTCTATTTCGAGCTGAGCTGTTCGGGCCTGTTCGAGTTGTTCCATAATTTCTAGTTCGACATCTTCAAGTTCGACTTGTCGCTTGCGCAGTGACTGAATTTCATGCGCGAGTGCTTCGAGATCTTTGGGGCTCGATACTGCACCAGAATCTAGACGTTGCTGATCGCGTTCTGCGCGCTGGACCACTTGTTGCACATCGTTATCGGCCTTAGCTTGTGCAAGGCAGATGTCTGAGATTTCCGTCTTGATGGCCACTAATTTCAACTGCAAGCTGCCTAATTTGGCTTCCAGATCTAGTCCCTGGGAGATTTGCGGCAGGTTTGCACGGCGATGACTCAGCTGAAGCAATGTGGTGTCGTGATGCTGAACCTCAAGCAAGGTTGCCTGCTGTTGAGAACTTGCCTGAATAGCCACGGCTAACTCCTTGCTGTTGACATAGTCCACGGATCCGTTGGAATCCGTGACACTAACACTTCCACCTTATCGGCAAAGGCGTCACCCAAGAGTTGGGCTAATAAATTTAACCAAGGCCACTCGCCTGCCCAATGCGCGATGTTAATCAAAACACACTTTGAATCTGCGACAAATTCGCTTGCTAAGTGGTGGCGCAAATCTGAAGTCACATAGGCATCTGCTCTTGATACTCCAACGATTGGCAAAAGCGAGTCTCCTGCGCCCCCGCAAACAGCAACTGTGGTTATCAATTTGTCAGGATTTCCAGCCAGTAGCACCGGACTTGGTGAGTATTCGAGTACCGTAGAAATTTGATCAACAAACTGCCTGGCCAAAACCGGATTCGGTAGAGTTCCAATACGGCCAATTCCAGTTTCCGGTTCGAGAACGCAATCTGATTCAAGCTTTAAACCAAGGGTCAGCGCTAGGGCATCACTTACTCCAGGCCGGGCAGAATCGGCATTTGTGTGTGCTGTGAATAGCGCGATGTCATTGCGAACGAGAGTTGTTAGTAATTCGCCTTTATGTGTGGACTCGGAAATTGAGGTGACACCACGAAGCAGCAATGGATGGTGTGCAATTATGAGTGAAGCTTCCTTAGAAATAGCTTCATCAACTGTTTCCTTTGTTACATCTACAACCAGCAAAATTCGTTTTACGGTAGCGGTTGGATTGCCAACTACGAGTCCAACGCAATCCCAATCAGCAGCAGAGTTAGCTGGATACTTTTGCTCAAGTAGCTGGGTAATATCCCCGAGAGTCAGATTACTCATACTCCGAGCCTATTGTGAAAGTTAGGAAACTTGTACAGAGGTTTTGGCAAGGCCCATCCAGTAACCGTCAATTACGACATCGGCTGCAGTATTCATATCCGCACTAGCGCCAAGGGTAACAAATAAGGGTGATAGATGTTCAACGGTCGGATGGGCATACGGCATGCCTGGCGCTAACTCTCGATAGTTCACTAGGGTATCCAAATCTGCTCTGGCAATTGCCTCGCGTGCCCAATGATCAAATTCGATGCTCCAACTAGGTGGCACAGCCTCGATTCGCCAGTCCCGAAGAAATGGCAGGCCGTGAGTGAGAAAACCGCTACCGATAATCAAGACGCCGTGCTCTCGAAGCGTTGCTAACCGCTTTCCGAGTTCGATTAACTCGTCTGGCTTATGCGTTGGGATCGACATTTGCAAGACCGGAATGTCTGCATCTGGATACATAGCCAACAATGGTACGAAGGCCCCATGGTCCAAGCCACGATTTTTCTGTTGGTTCAATCTCGTTTCAGTGGGAAGTATGCTACCGAGCAAATTGAGTAACTCACTTGAATCAGGTGACTGGTACTCAAGGTTGTAATACTTTGGATCAAAGCCACTGAAATCATAAATAAGTGGCGTAGCGAAATCTGTAGCACCGACAGTTAGCGGCGCTGACTCCCAGTGTGCTGAAACAATCAGGATTGCTTTTGGCTTGGCCATGGATTGAGTAAGGGCCGCCAACTCGCCTTTCCAAATTGGATCATCCACCAGCGGCGGCGCACCATGACCGATGTACAAGGCTGGCAACAATTCATCATTCGCAGCAAGACCCATTTAATTCTCCAAATAGTTGAAACTTAAACCATTTCTACAAACAAGATAACACCTGAAAGTATTCCTGGGGGAAATTTACCGGCGCAGATTAGGGACAAAGAGGTCTGCCAGAGAATAGAAACAGGCGATCCGCATTGATTTGGACAACTATATCGGTGGGCGCTAAGGGACTCGAACCCCTGACCCTCTCGGTGTAAACGAGATGCTCTAGCCAACTGAGCTAAGCGCCCGGGTCACACTGTTACCAGCGCTGTACTACCTTACCTGCCAGAGGTTGAACTGACAAAGTTGGTAGACGAGGCAGCATTTTTAGACCAGCCTCAAAATTGAGATGTCGTGCACTGGAGAGTCTCGGGTCTACTCCAGCGCACGACTAACTTTGATTGTCCGCCTGTGCTGGATTAAGCGCACCTTTTAGCAAAAAAGTGTTAGCCCTCAAGGGATTTTTTTAGTTGAAATCGGTACTGATTTAGCAACAAATATTAATCGAGGTTGGCAAGTGCGGATTCGTAATCATCGGCATTTCGAGCTTCACCTGGGCCATTGATAACTGCCCATCGTACGATGCCCAATTTATCGATCACAAAAGTTCCGCGGATTGCAAATCCTAGTTGCTCATTAAATGATCCAAATGAGCTTGCCACTGCACCATGTGGCCAATAATCCGCAAGTAGTGGATAAGAAATACCTTCCTGATCAGCAAAAACTTTTTGGGCAGCAGAACTATCGCAAGAGATGCCTAGGACTTGCACATCCTCACTTTCAAAAATCTGTTTACGATCGCGCAACTCACACAACTCGTCTGTACAGATGCCGGTAAATGCCATTGGGAAGAAAACTAAAACGACATTCTTTTTGCCTCGGTAATCAGACAGGGTTACTTCCTGTCCAAATTGATTCTTTAATGTGAAATCTGGAGCCTCTTGCCCAACTAACGATGACATCTTTCCTCAATTCTCAAACTGAATTTAACAGGACTTTAACGGCGCGCTTTATGTGAGACCAATCGAGTGCCCTGCCAATCGGCAGCTGCATTGATGGTGCTGGTGGTGGCTAGCCCAACAGTTGGGGCTGCGTCCGCGATGTCGCTCGGCTCAATGTGGCCGGGCCTGCCAACTTTTGGCGTCATTAACCAAATGACGCCAGTTTCAGTCAGCTCAACTAGCGCGTCCATCAGCGCGTCGACCAAATCGCCATCATCGGCGCGAAACCAAAGCAGTACGCCGTCAACGACGTCCTCGTACGATTCATCAACCAGTTCGGCAACTGTTGCCACCGCTTCTGAGACTGCCTGTTCGCAGTCATCTGCGAATCCAACTTGCTGGATTACTAGTCCCTCGGTAAAACCGAATTTACCTGCCAACCCTTGGGTTGCCCCTTCTTGCGAACTCACATCCCTAGTCCACAGGAGTATCGATAAATAAGCAACTCATTGCCCAATATTCATCACCCTGCCCTTTTTGCACAGCACCTACAAAACTCGGTGCCACTTCGCCAATCAGCCCCCTTATCCGCCACAATAGGAGATGCAAAGGTCTAATCACTGGCGGTTTAGATGCTGAACAACGGCAGTCCTCTCCAGTGCAATCCGTGAGCCTGCGAACCAGGACCACCGACATGAAAGCAAGGGTGCGCAAGTGACTACTAGTCCAGATCGCGATTCGCTACTGGCTAACGCCATCTCTACTCAATATTTCGATAGCAATCCAGAAGAGACTCGAGAATGGCGCGAATCACTTGATGCACTTATTGCAAAACACGGTGAACACCGCGCTAGGCAGATTATGTTGTCGTTGCTGAAACACTCCGCGCATAGCAACGTCGGTATGCCAAACATTACGACCACCGATTACATCAACACTATTGCGCCAGATGAACAGCCAGAATTTCCAGGCAATGAAGAGTATGAACGACGCATTCGGGCCTACACCCGGTGGAATGCGGCAATTATGGTGCATCGTGCCCAACGACCAGGAGTTGGCGTTGGTGGCCACATTTCAACTTATGCGTCCAGTGCTCTGCTGTATGAAGTCGGCTTTAACCATTTCTTCAAAGGTTCCGATCATGCTGGTGGTGGCGATCAGATTTTCTTCCAGGGTCATGCCTCGCCTGGCATGTATTCTCGTGCCTACCTAGAAGGTCGTCTTAGCGAAGAGCGGCTCGACTCATTCCGTCAAGAACTTTCGGGTGCCCCACATGGCTTGCCAAGCTATCCACATCCAAGATTAATGCCCGAGTTTTGGCAGTTCCCAACGGTCTCTATGGGTCTTGGTCCGCTCAACGCGATCTACCAAGCAAGATTCAACCGCTATTTGCAGCACCGTGGCATAAGGGACACTTCTGAACAGCACGTCTGGGCGTTCCTTGGTGATGGTGAAATGGATGAAGTTGAATCGCTTGGAGCGCTAGGCATCGCTGCCCGAGAAGGGCTAGACAATTTAACTTTCGTTATTAACTGCAACTTGCAACGACTTGATGGTCCAGTGCGCGGCAACGGAAAAATCATTCAGGAACTTGAGGCGCACTTCCGCGGTGCAGGTTGGAATGTAATCAAAGTTGTCTGGGGAAGTGGCTGGGACGAACTGCTGGCTAAAGATACTGACGGTGCACTTATCGACTTAATGAATCGCACACCTGATGGTGACTTCCAAACTTTCAAGACTGAAAGTGGAGCTTTCGTTCGGGATAATTTCTTTGGCCGCGATCCTCGCACAAAGGCATTGGTTTCCGACTGGTCGGATGAAAAAATCTGGGGACTGCGTCGTGGCGGTCACGATGTAAAGAAGCTTTACGCTGCCTACGCAGCTGCGTTAGCGCATAAGGGAACGCCTACAGTAATTTTGGCTAAGACCATTAAAGGTTGGACCCTTGGTTCACACTTCGAAGGTCGCAATGCCACACACCAAATGAAGAAACTCACGGTCGACGATTTGCGTAAGTTCCGCGACACTCTGGAAATCCCTGTTGCAGACGATCAGCTCGATCCTTACTTGCCACCGTATTTTCATCCTGGACAGGACCATCCACACATCCAGTATTTACACGAACGTCGAGCAGCTCTTGGTGGATACACTCCAGCGCGCCGAGGCAAATCAAGGGCGTTGACCTTGCCTGGTGATGAGTTGTATCAGGATGTTAAAGGTGGTTCAGGCAACCAACTTGTGGCCACCACGATGGCTTTTGTCCGGCTGTTGCGTGACTTGCTACGCGATCCAAATATCGGTAAGCGGATTGTCCCGATCATTCCAGACGAAGCTCGAACTTTCGGCATGGATAGCTTCTTCCCGACGCTAAAGATTTATTCTCCTCACGGCCAGCAGTACATGTCTGTTGATCGCGAACTGATGCTTTCTTACAAAGAATCTGAAGTTGGACAAATTTTGCACGAAGGAATCAACGAGGCTGGATCGGTTGCCTCGTGGACTGCGGTAGCCACCAGCTACTCGACACAAGACGAGCCCATGATTCCGATTTACATTTTCTATTCCATGTTTGGCTTCCAGCGCACCGGGGATGCATTCTGGCTCGCTGGTGATCAGATGGCTCGTGGCTTCGTTTTAGGCGCAACCGCTGGTCGCACCACGCTAAATGGTGAAGGCTTACAGCATGAAGATGGACATTCACATCTGCTGGCTGCCACAAACCCTGCTGTGGTTTCTTACGATCCGGCCTTCAGTTTTGAAATCGCGCACATCATGCAAGATGGACTACGCCGCATGTACGGTGAAGATTCTGAAAACATCTACTACTACTTAACCGTCTACAACGAGCCCATTGCGCAACCAGCTGAACCTGAAAATGTTGATGTAGCCGGCATTTTGCGCGGTCTTTATCTGTATGCACCGGGTAAGCAGGATGGACCCAAGGCACATGTGTTGGCATCGGGCGTGGCTGTGCCTTGGGCACTTGAGGCGCAACAGATTTTGGCTAACGAGTGGGGCGTATCTGCTGACATTTGGTCTGTTACCTCATGGAATGAACTTCGCCGCGATGGACTAGAAGTTGACCGCCACAACTTACTTAATCCCAACGACAAGCGCACTGCTTATGTTGCAGAAAAACTTGCGGGCATCAACGGCCCGGTAATTGCGGTCTCGGACTACATGCGTGCGGTCCAAGACCAGATTCGTGAGTGGGTACCGACAGATTTTGTTTCGCTAGGAACAGACGGTTGGGGTATGTCAGATACGCGCGGCGCACTTCGTCGTCACTTCTTGGTTGATGCCCAGAGTATTGTTGTCCGGACTCTAACCGCACTAGCAAAGCGTGGTGAAGTCGAGTCCCATGTACTGCAAGAAGCGATTGACCGGTATCAACTAGCCGATCCAAAGGCCGCCAATGCGGGTAACACTGAAGGTGGCGGCTGATTTTAGGCCCTTACCGTCAGTTGCTTGATTGACCTGTCAGACTTAATACATGACTGAGTCTTCGCTGTATTTGAGTGCCGAGCGCTTAGATGCCGAGCGCAGTGTTCTGGCTCGTCGAGTACACCGCATGACTGGCGCTCTAACAAGTTCAGCAATGTCTCGGATGGAAGATTCTGTCCCTTGGTTTCAGGCACTGTCTGCCAACGAACGCGCATCAGTTGGCTCAATCGTCGAAGCGGGCGTCAATTCATTTGTTGACTGGTTTGGCTCTGAGCGCATCAATACCTCAGATGTCGGTGGTTTGTTTGCCAATGCTCCGCGAGAACTTGCCCGAGCCTTGACTCTGCAACAGACCGTTGAGTTGGTGCGCACCATCATGTCGGTAGTTGAAGAATCGGTCGCCGAAATCGCCGGTGACAACCGGATTCGGCAGGCCTACCTGCGTGAATCTTTATTGCGCTACTCGCGCGAAATCGCATTTGCTGCCGCAGAAGTATTCGCCAGTGCTGCTGAGTCAAGAGGTGCCTGGGATGCGCGACTTCAGGATTTGATGCTTGATGCCATCGTCTCAGCTGAGCCCGAACATACAATCGAATCGCGAGCATCGGCTGCCGGCTGGCACATCGATCAGCCAGTTACTACTTTGGTCGGCCCTGTCCCCCAAAGTCGAATGCCCGTCGAAACTCATATCGAGCAGATTCGTCGCACTGCGCGAAATCAGAATTTGGATGTCTTAGTCGGCATCCAGAGTAACCAAATGATTATTGTGCTCGGGGCAAGTGCAGAGAAGTATCTCTCGACAACAAAAATAAAACCATTTCTCACCCACTTCGGTCCAGGAACAATCATCAATGGACCGATTGTTGCCAATATCAGGATTGCTAACGCAAGTGTGCAGCCAGCGTTGTCCGCTTACCGAGCAACTGCGCTTGTGAAGCCTACTGACCGGGTGCTCAGTCACGATGAACTTATTTCAGCTCGTGTGCTAACTGGTGATCGAGAAGCATTGCAACCGCTGATTACAAAGTTGAATAACGAACTGCGCGAAGACGTGCGCGAAACTCTAGCTACTTACCTCGAGCAAGCCCCAACAATCGAGGGCTGTGCTCGGCAACTCTTTGTCCATGTGAACACCGTGCGCTATCGTCTCAAGCGAGTCGGCGAGGTAACGGGCTTTGACCCTCTGAGTCCACAAGACGCTTTAACTCTGCGGTTGGCGCTAATGTTGGGGAGATTGGGCTAGTTTTGTAGGATACCTACAAATAAATGCAGTAGAATTTAGTGATTCGCTTGCTCATTTAGCGAAACTCTATACGGAAGACTAGAGAACGTGCTTGCAGTTGTTGCCCCAGGTCAAGGATCCCAAACCCCCGGTTTTTTGACCCCATGGCTAGAGGTTCCGCGCTTTAAGGATCGCATGCGTTGGCTCGGTACTGTGGCGGGTCTGGATTTGGTAACGCACGGCACTGTCAGTGATGCCGACACTATCAAGGACACATCTATTGCCCAGCCCCTGATTGCCAGCGTGGGCATGGTTTCCCTACTTGAGCTTTTCCCGAATCGTGGTCAAGCGCTACAGCAGGTAAGTGTTGGCGCTGGTCACAGCATGGGTGAAATTACTGCTGCGACAGCGGCTCATGTGCTCAGCGCCGAACAGGCCATGGTTTTTATTCGCGAACGCGCCAATGCCATGGCTAAAGCAGCAGCCGCAACCCCGACCGGTATGACCGCGGTGCTGGGTGGCAATCGTGCTGATGTATTAGCAACAATCAAAAAACTAGGTTTAACTGCAGCAAACGATAACGGTGGTGGCCAGATAGTAGCCGCCGGAACTCTAGACGAACTTGCTGTCTTAGCGGCTAACCCCCCGGAAGGTGCCCGGATTCGCCCACTTGCGGTTGCTGGGGCGTTTCACACAAACCACATGGCGCCGGCAGTTAAAGTCCTGGCTAACCATGCAAAGGCAATTAGCACTGAGGATTCGCGAATTAACCTGCTCTCAAATGCCGATGGCACGGTGGTGCATGATGGTCGCACGGTGTTACGCCATCTTGTTCGCCAGGTTAGCCATCCTGTTCGCTGGGATCTGTGTATGCAGACCATGCTTGACCTAGGGGTAACTGGCCTAATTGAGCTGCCCCCGGCCGGAATTCTGGCTGGCCTGGCAAAGCGCGGTATGCCTGGCGTAGAGACCTTCACACTCAACACTCCTGAAGATTTGCCAGCGGCTACCGAGTTTGTGGCTAAACATGGAACCCCTAGCAACATCAAAGACTTGCCTACCTGGCGTGTGGTGCTCTCGCCGATAAAAGGGGTATTCGAGCGCATTTGCACTGCTGAAGTTGGCACCGAACTCGATGAAAACACCCGTATTGGAGTGGTGCATGCCGATGGCGAGACTTACCCAGTTGAAGCCCCTTACGGCGGCAAGATCGGCGAATGGTTGGTTGCTGATGGTGCTGAGGTAAATCCAGGTGA